>Ga0268265_10000062_pt1 | contig 148317 bp, 139 predicted proteins | sample KBSSwiS52_FD_190355 | JGI IMG/M metagenome (GOLD analysis project Ga0268265, IMG submission 190355) | Switchgrass rhizosphere microbial communities from Kellogg Biological Station, Michigan, USA - KBS Switchgrass S5-2 (SPAdes) (version 2) | ecosystem: Host-associated > Plants > Roots >... | reverse complement strand
GGACGAGTGAGCCGGGGTGCCCCGGAGGCGATCGCTTCCCGGGCTGACCCGGTGGACGGGGCCGCGGCGCGCGCGGCGCCTCGCTGCTACCCGGCCCAGTCGGCCGGGTAGCAGCAGCGCCCGCTGGAGCTGGGTGCGTTGCGGTGTGCGTGCGGCCTGCTTGGCGCCGGTGCTGGTCCGGCGGCCGAATACCGTGACGGCGGTGTCCTCGGTCACCCCGAATACACGATCAAGGACCTGCTGCTCCGCGGCCCCGCGACCCTCACCGACCGGGGCCGCGAGAAGATCCTGACCACCCTGGCCGCCCTCGGCGGCGACGAGGCCTTCGCGATCGGCGCCGCCTTGCGCGCGAAGAACCTCCTGCTCGACCTGCTCGCTCTGTCCCCGGCCCGCACCGGCCTGGCCACCGCCCGCACCGGCATCACCCGGGCCCTGACCAGGTTCTTCGACCACTGCGCCACCGTCGGCCACACCATCCCCGAGATCATTACCCTCGCCGGGACGATCTCCGATTGGCGCGACGAGATCGGCAACGCCCTCCTGCACGGCCTGTCCAACGCCGCCGCCGAGGGCGTCAACCGGCTGATCAAACTTGTCTACCGATCCGCGTTCGGGATGACCAACGTCGCCAACCAGCAACGCCGCGCCCGCTACGCCGCCTCCCGCTCCACCCGCGACGACTGGCTACACCCCGTCACACCCCAACACCAGGCCACGTGATCACCCGACTACACATTCCAATTCACTGCGGAGAGCCGGTATAGGTCAGCCTTCTCCGCAGGTTCGACCTCGGCGAGCGCTGTTGCTACGTCGCCCTAGGTGGACGCGGGCCGCAACCTGCACGAGCTCACCGCGGCGGCCGAGCTGGACGCGTTCGTGCTGTTCTCCTCGTTCGCCGGCACCGTCGGCAACCCCGGCCAGGCCAACTACGCCGCCGCCAACGCCTACCTCGACGCGCTCGCCGAGCAGCGGGCCGCGGCGGGGCTGCCCGCGACCGCGATCGGCTGGGGCCGTTGGGCCGGCGGCGGGCTCGCCGACGACGCCACGCGGCCCGCCGCTGGCCAGATGTCACGGCGGCCCGCTTCTGGCCAGATGTCACGGCGGCCCGCTTCTGGCCAGATGTCACGCGGCGACCGGCTGCGCCGGGACGGCCTCGCCGCGATGGACCCGGAGCTGGCCGTCGCCGGGCTGCGCGTGGCGGTCACCTCGGGCGAGCCGGTGCGGGCTGTCGCGGCCGTCGACTGGGCTCGCTTCCTGGACAGCTTCGCCGCCGCCCGGCGCAGCCCGCTCGTCGCGCACCTCGCGCCGGCGGCCCCGGCCGGCGGCGACGCCCCCCAGACCACGGCGAGCGGCGCGGACGGGACGGGCCTGCGAGGCCGGCTCGCGGCGCTGCCGGGCGACGAGCAGGAACGGGTCCTGCGCGAGCTCGTCCTCGGCCACGTCGCCGCCGTGCTCGGCCACGGTGACGCTGGCACGCTCGACGCCCGCCGCGCCTTCCGCGAGATCGGCTTCGACTCGCTGACGTCGGTCGAGCTGCGCAACCGGATCGGCGCGACGACCGGGCTGAAGCTGCCGGCGACCGTCGCCTTCGACCACCCGACGCCGGCCGCGCTGGCCACCGTCCTGCGCGCCGAGCTGGTCGGGGCGGCGGTCGCGCCGGCCACGCCCGCGACCGGACCCGCGCCGGCCGCCGACCACGAGCCGATCGCGATCGTGGCGATGAGCTGCCGCTACCCGGGCGGGGTGCGTGACCCCGAGCAGCTGTGGGAGCTGCTCGCCGCTGGCTCCGACGCGATGGGCGCCTTCCCCACCAACCGGGGCTGGGACCTCGACGCGCTGTACGACCCGGACCCCGAGCGGCTCGGCACCTGCTACGTCAGCGAGGGCGGCTTCCTCTACGAGGCGGACCGGTTCGACGCCGACTTCTTCGGCATCTCGCCCCGCGAGGCGCTCGCGATGGACCCGCAGCAGCGGCTGCTGCTGGAGACCTCCTGGGAACTGCTGGAGCGGGCCGGCATCGACCCGGGAACGCTGCGCGGCAGCGCCACCGGTGTCTTCATCGGGACCAACGGTCAGGACTATGCGCCGGGCCTGGAGTTCGCCCCGCCCGGCGCCGAGGGCTACCTGCTCACCGGCAACGCGGCCGCCGTCGTCTGCGGCCGGGTCGCCTACACCTTCGGCTTCGAGGGGCCAGCAGTCACCGTCGACACGGCGTGCTCGTCGTCGCTGGTCGCGCTGCACCAGGCCGTCCGGGCGCTGCGCTCCGGCGAGTGCGGGCTGGCGCTGGCCGGCGGCACGACCGTGATGTCCCGGCCCGGCTCGTTCGTCGAGTTCTCCCGGCAGCGCGGCCTCGCCGCGGACGGCCGGTGCAAGGCGTTCGCCGCCGGCGCCGACGGCACGGGCTGGGGCGAGGGCGTCGGCCTGGTCCTGCTGGAACGGCTGTCCGACGCGCGGGCGAACGGCCACCGGGTGCTCGCGGTGGTCCGCGGGACCGCGGTGAACTCCGACGGTGCCTCCAACGGCCTGACCGCGCCGAACGGGCCGTCGCAGCAGCGGGTCATCCGCGCCGCGTTGGCGGACGCCGGCCTCACCCCGGCCGAGGTCGACGCCGTCGAGGCACACGGCACGGGCACCAGCCTCGGCGACCCGATCGAGGCTCAGGCGCTGCTGGCCACCTACGGCCAGGACCGGGCCGGGACCTCGGGCGAGGCCGAGCCGCTCTGGCTGGGCTCGATCAAGTCGAACATCGGCCACACGCAGGCCGCGGCTGGTATCGCCGGTCTGATCAAGATGGTCCTCGCGATGCGGCACGGCCAGTTGCCGAAGACCCTGCACGTGGACGAGCCGTCGGACCGGGTCGACTGGTCGTCCGGCGCCGTCGAGCTGCTCACCGAGGCGCGGCCGTGGCCCGTCACCGGGCGCCCCCGCCGAGCCGCCGTCTCGTCGTTCGGCATCGGCGGCACCAACGCTCACGCCGTCCTGGAGGCGGGCGACGACGCAGGGGTGCTCGCCGCGAACCAGGCGGGCGCGGCCCCGGACCAGGCGGGCGCGGCCCCGGACCGGGGAACCGCGTCCAGCGCCACGGGGACACCGGCCCAGCCGATGCCGTTCGTGCTGTCCGCCCGGGGCGCTCAGGCGCTGCGGGAGCAGGCCGCCCTGCTCGCCGCGCGGGTCACCGGCGAGCCGGCGCTCGACCTGGCCGATCTCGCCGGCTCGCTCGCGACACGCCGGGCCGGGCTGGACCGCCGGGCCGCCGTCGTCGCCGCCGACCGGGACGCGCTGCTCGCGGGCCTCGACGCCCTGGCGGCCGGTCGGGAGGCCGCCGGCGTCGTCACCGGCACCGCCGAGCCCGACCGGCGGGTCGCGTTCCTTTTCACCGGCCAGGGCAGCCAGCGCGCCGGGATGGGCCGCGAGCTGTACGCCCGGTACCCCGCCTTCGCCGACGCGCTCGACGAGGTCTGCGCCCAGCTCGACTGCCACGCCGACCGCCCGCTGCTGCCGCTGCTGTTCGCCGAGCCCGGCTCCGCCGGGGCCGAGGCGCTGAACCAGACCGGCTACGCCCAGCCGGCGCTGTTCGCCCTGGAGGTCGCGCTCTACCGATTGTTGGAGCACTACGGCATCGGCGCGTCGTACCTGCTCGGCCACTCGGTCGGGGAGCTAGCCGCGGCGCACGTCGCCGGTGTGCTGTCCCTGCCCGACGCCGCCGCGCCCGTCGCCGCCCGCGGCCGGCTCATGCAGGCTCTGCCCACGGGCGGGGCGATGGCCGCCGTCGAGGCGAGCGAGGAGCAGGTCCGCCCGCTGCTCGGCCCTGGTGTCGACCTCGCCGCCGTGAACGGCCCCACCTCCGTCGTCGTCTCCGGGGCGGCCGACGCCGTCGACGCCGTCGTCGTGCGCTGCGCCGAGCTGGGCTGTCGCACGAAGCGGCTGACGGTCAGCCACGCGTTCCACTCGGCGCTGATGGAGCCGATGCTCGCCGAGTTCCGCGCGGTCGCCGCCGGGCTGCGGTACGCGCCGCCGCGGCTGCGGGTCGTCTCCAACGTCACGGGAACGCTGGCCGGCGCCGAAGAGCTGTGCGACCCCGAGTACTGGGTGCGCCACGTCCGCCAGGAGGTGCGCTTCCTCGAGGGCGTCCGGGCGCTGCGGGCCGAGGGCGTCGACACGCTAGTCGAGCTCGGCCCGGACGCCGTGCTGACGGCGCTCGCCCGGGAGTGCCTCGCGGGCGGCGACCGCGCCGCGCCGCTCCTGGTCGCAGCCCAGCGGCGGGACCGGGACGGCGCGACGGGCCTCGCCGACGCGCTGGCGCGGCTGCACGTCCACGGCGTCACGCCGCGCTGGTCGGCCGTGTTCGGCCCGGCCGGGACGGGCGCCCGGGCCGTCGACCTGCCCACCTACCCGTTCGCGCGGGAGCGGTACTGGCTGGAGTTCGCGCCCCCGGTGGCCGCCGCGGCGGGCGAGGGCTCGCCGCTGGACGGCTGGCGGTACGCCGTCGCGTGGCGGCCCTGCCCGGACCCGGCGACCGCCGCCGCGCCCGGCCGCTGGCTGCTCGCCGTTCCCACCGGCCACGCGGCCGGCCCGCTGGCCGAGGCGGCCGCCGCCGCGCTGCGCGACCGAGGCGCCACCGTCCACTTCCTGGAAGCCGGGGCCGCGCCGGTCGCCGCTGCCCCGGCCGACGTCTGCGTGCCGGGTGACCGGTCCGAGGACGGCCCCGGGCCCGACCGGGCCGCGCTGGCTGACCGGCTGCGCGAGCTGACCGGGCCGGTGGACGGCGTGCTGAGCCTGCTGGCCGTCGCCGGCATCACCGACCCGGCGAGCAGCGCCACGCTGCTGCAGGCGCTCGGTGACGCCGGCCTCGCCGCGCCGCTGTGGATCGCCACCAGCGGCGCCGTCAGCACCGGCCCGGCCGACCCTGTCACCCGGCCGGAGCAGGCGATGCTCTGGGGCCTCGGCCGCACCGCCGCGCTGGAGCACCCGGACCGCTTCGGCGGCCTCGTCGACCTGCCCGCCGAGCTCGACGCCCGCGCCGGCAGCCGGCTCGTCAGCCTGATCGCCGGCGGCGACGAGGACTAGGTCGCGCTGCGATCTGCCGGGCTGTTCGCCCGCCGGCTGGTCCCAGCGCCCGCCGCGACCGGCCAGGAGATCGCCTGGGAGGAGGCCGCAACCGTGCTGGTGACGGGCGGCACGGGGGCGCTCGGCGCCGACGCCGTTGTATGACGAGCTGGCGGTTCTGGTCGTGGCGCAGGCGGCGTAGACCGCCGAGCTGCGCACTGGCCGGAAGCCCGGTGGCCAGAACCACTGCTCAGCCCTACGTCCTTCGCAGGTCATCCCTGAAGGAGCGGGGCTGGTCAAGACGATATGGGGACTTGTTTCCGCTGGTTGTGGGCGTGCGGGGGTTGGCCGTCGTGGGGGCGGCGGCGTGTGGAGAGGGGCAGGCAGCTGGGCCTGCCGTTGTGTGCTGCCCGCGGGTTCGCAGAGGCTCCGGGGTCAAGGCCCGTGAGCCCCGGAGGGGATCCGGTCGCCGTAGGCGATGCGCAGCGGCCTTGACGTTGGAGGGGCGGGCCCGCACGCTGCGTTGCCGCCCCCACGACGGCCAACCGGGTGACCGGGACATGTGGCCTGGGGTTTGGGCGCGGCCGTCAGGCCGCTCGACTGTTGCATATATCTGATCGGGAAGCGGTGTCCTTTCGAGAGAGGGTTGGTGCGGTTTCGTCTCCAGTCCCGGGTCTGTCTCGGGGCGGCAGGTTCGGCTGCCAGTCATCCCTTCGCCACGGGGGCATGGAGCGTTGCGACCGCGGTCGGCGGGGGTCAATCACAGACGCGACCACGCCACCGAGATGGGGGTCATGTGGAGACAACTGCGCACCCCCGCCGTGGCCCACGCCAGCAATGACCGCCGAAAAACCCGCACCAGCTCGCCAGACGGCAGACTAGTGTCACGTAATGGCGAACGCTTACGTCACTCTAGGTGATTCATGCTGGTGCCGAGCCTGATCCGAGCTGTCGAACAGGCAGGAGGCAGCATTACGTGACACTAGCGCGACTCGGACCCCGTTATCGGAATTTGGGTTCAGCCATTCCGGCGGACTGATCAGCGAGTACGAACGGGCCGCCTAAAGACCCAGGTCATCCCCGGTGGCACAGTTCTGGCACCCCAGTAGCAGGCGCGCCTTCATTCCCTGTCTAAGTCATCAGTGTCTTAGTTGATAGTGCCTGACCCATCATTGAGCGTTCTTGCCATGAGTAACGCCGAGCGTCGTGCGACAGCGAACCTGCTCCGTATGCCAGTGGATCTGATCTGTGTGTCAGTGGATGTGATCTGGGGGTGGCCGTGCCGGTGAATCTGATCTGTCGCTGATCTCGCTCTGAGTGTTGTGGTTTTACGTTGGTCGGGTGACGTTGTCGGAGCTGGTTGTGCCTGTGGAGGACGGGTTCGAGCTGGAGTTCGCGGAGGTCGCGGGTCTGCCGCCGTGCCGGCTGCCGCTGGGCTCGTGTGTGGATGTCCGGTTCGAGCGGGCAGCGCCGGTGCGGTCGTTTGTCTGGACCGTGGAAATCCCGCTCGACGACGAGGTCGAGCAGGTTCCCCATCGGGGCGCGGTCCTGCGGGCGGTTGACGTCAAACCCGGTCAGGCCAGTGCGGCCCACGGGCGTCGCGTTCATGTGGCCCGACCTTCCCCGTCGCAAGGCCAGGCGCGAGCCTTGACCGGCCGCGTCGAGGTCCGGCTTCAGCGGCCTGCTGCCCTGTGTCAGTTTTGCGCGGGCGCGCCGAAGTCCCACCGGGTGAGGGGAATGTGTTCAAGGCCGTCGCCGCTGTCATGCAGCACCTGGAAATACCGGTTGGTTGCACCAGCAACCTCCTGGAGGGGGCAGCCCCGAGGCCTCGAACCCGATCACGGCATGGCGGTAGCGGACACTCTTATATACCGAGGACCCGACGTCGGACAGCCAGGCGTCGATCGGCTCGCGCCACGCACGCGAGACGTCGCCGCCGGCGTCCCCAAAAGGGAAACCTCCTACCCTCGGATCGAGCTCACCCAGCGCGCCCAAAGGAAGATAGAAGCCGAGCCAGTCGTCGCTGTCGTCCTCGTGGATCGCGACGGCACCGCACACTGTGCGGTCGCCATTGGGCAGCCTGACCATGCCGCGGAGGTGACCGACCTGTCCGAGCGCTGTCAACGTGCACGGTGCAGGGTGATGCTCGCCGTCCTCGCCTTGAGTTCGTTGCCGGCGGGTAGGGGCACGGCTGCCGGGCCGCGAGGGTCTTGCGCTGGCGGTTGAAAGCGCTGGTTGAATCGCCTGGATGGACGGCGTCGAGTTGCTGGACCGGTTGGGTCGGCTTCGTCGGGCGCAGGTCGGTGCGGTGCGGGTGCCGCACAAGCCGTTGCTGTTGTTGTGGCTGTTCGGCCGGCTGGCGACCGTGGGAAGCAGCGAGGCGCGCTACGCGGACGCGGAGCAGCCGGTCAGCGAGCTGATCAACCGGTTCGGTCCGTCGGTGCGTCATGCGACGGCACGGCACCGGGCGGCGATGCCGTTCGTGCATTTGGAACGCGAGCTGTGGGATCTGCGTGACGGTGCCGGCGGGCTGCTGGGCCCGCAGCTGCCGGAGCGTGGCCGTCTGCTGCTCGACCTTGGCGCGACGGGCCGCTTGCACAGCCATGTCGAGCAGCTGCTGCTGGCCCCGGGAATGCTGATCGCCGCGGCCAGGCTGTTGCTGGACCGGCACTTCACACCGGTGCTCGCGCCGTTGATCTGCGACGTGGTGGGTCTTGACCTTGGCGCGGTGGCGCAGCCCGAGGTTCTGGTGCCGGCGGGTCGGGTTCGGCGGCGGCGGAGCGCTGCGTTCGCGGAGCAGGTGCTGCGGATGTATGCCTACTGCTGCGCGGCGTGCGGGTTCGACGGACGGGTGGGAACGGTCCCCGTCGGGGTCGAGGCCGCGCATGTGCGCTGGCACAGCCAGCACGGCCCGGACGACGTCACGAACGGGTTGGCGCTGTGCTCGCTGCACCACACCCTGTTCGATCTGGGTGTTCTGGGCCTGACACCGGCACGGGAGGTCAAGGTGTCCGAGCTATACGTCGCCGGGTCGCCGGCGGGGCAGGCTGTGTACGCCCTGGCGGGACGTCCGCTGGCGTCGCCGCGCCCGGGCGGGCCGGTCATCGACGCCAGCCACATCGCCTGGCACGACCGCCAGGTCTTCCGCAGACCCGCGGCCTGACCTCGTGGACTGGCCGAACCGGTGTTGCCCGTCTCGGAGGGACGGTGCTGCCCGCGGCGTGCTCCGTGGTCGGTGTCGACCTCCTGAGGTTCGTGGTGTGCTGTGTCCTGGTGGTGTCGTGCGTCAAGATTTCTGGCACCGGGGTTAGTTGGCCCTTAGCGCCGGCTGTCCGGCTGGACAACGCTGAGGTGGCCGTAGCTGGACAACGCGCCGGCCGTGTCGCCGGGCCTGCCCAGGAGCACGTGGTCCAGGAAGGCGAGACAGGCGCCAGCGGTGACCCGCAGACCCCCGGCGCGGCCCAGCGAGCCGACGATCGAAGGCACGGGCGGCAGGTAGAGGGGAGCGTCGGTGAAGGTGAGATGCGCGGCGCCGGGGATGGTGAGCAGGTAGCTGGGTCCGGCGCTGAGGCGCAGGACGTTGGTGAGACGGGGGAGGTAGTCCGGGCTGGGTGTGCCGATGGTGCTGGTGAGGGCGAGCGCCGGCTGGTGGTAGGGGCGCGGGGTGGGGTCGTGGGAATAGCCGTCCAGGTCGATGACGGCCGCGAACCGGGGGTCCTGGTGGGCTGCCTGCAGCGCGGCGCTGCCGCCGAAGGAGTGGCCGGTCACCGCGACCCGCGCGGTGTCGAGACGTCCGGACAGGGGGCCAGGGATCTGCCCGTGCTCCACGCGGTCCAGCTGGGTGAGGACGAAGCTGAGATCGGCGGCGCGGATCGCGGTCGCGGTGGCCGCTTGTTTTCCGCCCTCTGCCCGGTCGCTGGTGGCGGCGAGCCTGGTACGGACCACGCGGCCGTCGGTGAGCACCACGGCCGCGGAGTCGTAGGGGTGGTCGAGGGCCGCGACGACATAGCCGTGGCTGGCCAGCTCCTCCGCCCACGCTGTGTTCTGCGTTCGCACTCCTCCCGCTCCGGGGGAGAACAGCACGATGGGGAACCGCTCGCGTCCGGGGGCCGGCGGGGCGTCGGGAACCGCGTGCGTGCGCGCCCGCGGAAGGCCGTCGAGCAGGAAGCTGGGGACGCCGACATAGTGCGCCAGCGCGTCGGAGACGGTGCGCGCCTCAGCCTGCGTACGTCCCAGGTACGGGGCGCGCTGCGCGCCTGCGGGGCTCTGCCGCGCGGGGTACCAGAGTTGGACGACAACCGTGCGTCGGTCGCGAGGGTCGGCCGTGGCGGTCTCGGCGCGCGCCGGGTCCGTCCACTGCACGACGCTGGTGCCAACGGCGGAGCTCCCCGACGGCTTGGGGAACACCGGCCTGGGCAGTGCCCAGGCCGCTGCGGGGCCCGAGGCGATCAGACCGAGGCACAGTGCCGATCCCGGCAGCGCGAGCCACCACGGGGCCCTGCGCGGCGAGCGGTCACCGCGTAGGGGCAGTAGCGCAGCGATGGCGAACGGGGCGGCCACAGCCGCGACGACGAGTACCGGCACCACCTGCCAGCGCAGCCCCACCACGCCGAGCACCAAACCGGAGAGCGCAACGGTTGCCATGGAGCCGAACGTCAGTGGCCGACGGGCAGCCACAGGAAGCCAGCGCGTCACCACCAGGGCGACCGCGCCAAGCACCAGCAGGACTTCCGGGGGGGACATCCGCAGTCCCTCAACGATCTCGGTCACGTGCACCATGCTGGATCCACCTGCACGCCGCTACATCGACCGCGAGATCGAAATCGTGTGCTACCTGAGGCTTACCGAAGGTGTGCCCGGCATCCGCCTCAGTGCGTACTGCTGAGGGGGATCAAGCCAAGCACGGCGAGGGGCGTGGCCGTCCGCCTTGCACATTCGGCGGTGGCGAAGAACCGACAGATCGACCTGAACGTGTCTTTCAGAAAGAAGTGGTGCCGCGCCGTTGGCCGAGAAGAAGTATCCGCGATAGTCGCGCAGGTGATGGATAGCCTGACGGCGTGGCAAACATCATGGTTTTTCTTGGCGGAGCAGCGACGAAGCGGCACTGTGCTTGTACTGAGAAGCAACCCATGCGTCTCACTCAATCGATCGACTGGCTACGGTGCGCTTGTATGGTGTGTTGACCTCTACTTCTCTAAACATGGTGGGGTATTTGCCGAGCCGCTGGCCGCCACCCTTGGGATGTCTGGGAAGTAGCTGAGAGAACCGGTTGCTCGGAGCAGTGTAGGCGTGCTGGTGCAGGCCTACCTGCCGGCATTGCCTACGCTGCCGATGGAGGCGATCTGACATGGATCCGACCGCTCGACCAGTCACGGACGGTGGCCATCGTTCTGGATGAGGCTTTGGTCGACCGAGGCCAAACCGGGGACGAACTGTGGCGCAGTCGACGGCACGAGGCGCCACGGACCGGCACGAGCCACGGTCGCGTCAGCCGGCTCTAATGCCGAGGACGAGCCGTCGCAGCACAACACGACAGCTGCCGGCAGCCCGCGTCACCCCACGGCAGGAGCGCGAGCCATCCCAATGGGGGACTCATAATCCGTCGGTCGTGAGTTCGAGCCCTACCCGCCCCACTACGCTCCGTAGCTAGCCTCTGACCTGGTCATGGGTTCGATCTATAGACAGGGACGGTCGGAGACGCGCCGAACGGGCAGGTAGATGGCCCCATCCGCCGGTTCGTACGGAACAATGGTTCTCGTCCGTCGTCCGTATATGGTGACCTTGAGTGACCAGCAGTGCGTCGGGCGGAGCACGAAGTGGCGTGGCGGGAGATCTCGCCATCTTGTGGGGTCAGGTTGTCGTGAGCAGGGTTTTGCCGGTCGCGGTGCGGGCTTCGATCGCGGCGTGTGCCGCTGCCGCGGCCTCCAGCGGGAAGGTCTGCCCGATCGTGGGGCGCAGGGTTCCGAGTGCGGTGAGTCGAAGCGCCTCGTCGGTGAGGGCGAACAGGTCGGTGCTGGTGGCGCCGATCGCGCTGAGGGGCAGGATTGTGATCTGCCGTCTCGTGGCGGCGGCGTGGTCGATGGCGCCCCAGCGACCGCTCGCGGCTCCGTGGGGCAGATAGCGGCCTCCTGGGCGTACGAGGGGGAACAGTGTCTGGGTCATTGTGGAGCCGATGCCATCGAAGACCACGTTCACGCCGTCGGGTGCCGCCTCGTCGAGTTTCCGTTTCCAGTCGGGGCCGCGGTAGTTCAGGGTGTGGTGGGCGCCGAGGGCGCGGGCGTGGGTGAGTTTCGTGTCGTTGCCGGCGAGGGCGACGACCCGTGCGCCGCTGGACGCGGCGAGTTGGACGAGGAGGCTGCCGACGCCGCCGGCCGCCGCGGTGACGACGACGACGTCGTCGGTGCTGGGGTGGGCGGCCCGGTGCAGCCCGAGGGCGGTGCGGCCGTCGGCGAGCACGGCGGTGGCGTTGGCGGTCGTCAGCGCCGCGGGGATGCGGTGTAGGTCATCGGTTCGGGCCAGCGCGGCGGAGGCGTATCCGCCGGTGCCCCCGGTGGTGGTGACGACCCGGGTGCCGAGCCAGGCCGGGTCGACGTCCTCGGCGACAGCGTCGACGGTTCCTCCCACTCCGTTGCCGAGGAAGGCGGGAAAGGTGACGCGCGGGCCGAGTGATGTGCCGGCGCGCAGTTGGGTGTCGATGAAGGTGATGGCGGCGTATTCCACCGCGACCCGGACGTGCCCGGGGCCTGGCCGCGGGTCGGGGAGCTCGATGGGTCGCAGCACTTCGGGGCCGCCGGGACGGTCGGCGATTACGGCGCGCATGACGTGCTCCTGGGATCTGGTGCCGGGACTGGGCGTTCGGCTTGGGGGCCGGGTAGGAATGCGGCTGCGGCGAGCACCATGGCGGCGAATCCGAGGGTCCACCAGAACGTGGTGGTGAACGCGGTGTCGACGTCCGTCCCGGCCGTGGCCATCTGGTTGTCGAGGATGAGCGCGACGATGACGGTGCCGAATGATGCGCCGAGACGTTGCACGACGTTGGTCAGGCTGGTTCCTCGCGCGATCGCGGTCGGTTCCAGGTCGCGGTAGCTTGCCGCCGAGACGGCGACGCCGAGTGAGCCCAGCCCGGCACCGAGAAGGAAGATCGCGACTGACAGTACCGCTATAGCGGCGTGTGAGCCCGTCGACGCGATCAGGGCTATACCGGCGCAGGTCAGGAGTGTGCCGAGCACGGCGATCCCCCTGCAGCCGGTCTGGTCCACCCGTCGTCCCGTGACCGCGAGCGCGAGCATCGTGCCGAGCCCCTGGGGCACCAGCAGGAGGCCGACCTCTGCTTCGGAGAACCCATGGACTCGTTGGTAAAACAACGGCAGCAGCAACATGGGCCCGTACAGGCAGAGCCCGAACAGGAACATCGCCGTCGTGGCGACCGAGAACGACCGCAGCCGCAGCAGGCTGATGTCCACCAGGGCCCGGCGCCCGCGCCCTCGGGCGTGTAGCACGAAGCCGCCGAGCAGCAGCAGACCCACCGCGATCAGGACACCGGGCCGAACGACCACGTCGATCTCGCCGGAGACCGTCGACAGCCCGAAAAGGATTGCCACCGTCGCAGGGGTCAGCAGGAGAACACCGGCCCAGTCCAGACGAGCCCGGCTGTCGTCCTCGGCCACCCGGAGGTACCGATAGGCCAGGATCAACGCCGCAACGCAGATCGGCGCGTTGACGAGGAAGAGCCACCGCCAACCAGCCAGGCCCAGGAGCAGGCCGCCCAGGATCGGCCCGAGGATCGGGGTCAGCTGGCCGGGGACGCCCACCAGTCCCATGACACGGCCGATGCGTTCTGGTCCCGCCGCACGCGCGAGGACCGCCTGCACCAGTGGTAGGACGAGGCCACCGCCCAAGCCTTGAATCACCCTGAAGGCGATCAGGCTCTCGATCGACCACGCAAACGCGCACAGCACGGAGCCGAGCAGGAACACCCCTATCGCGCCGAGCCAGACCCGCCTGGCGCCCCATCGATCGACAAGCCAGCCCAGCAGGGGGATCACCGATGTCATCGCGAGCAGATAGCCGCTCGTGGCCCACTGCGCCACCGCCACCGTCGTGTCGAATGCGTGCGTGAGGTCCTCGATGGCGATCGCGACGATCGTCGTGTCTAGCAGTGCCGCTTCCGCGCCGACCAGCAACACGGCCACCAGTCGAAGCAGGTCGCGGTCCAGTGGCGGCACCCGCGACGAGTCGGACTCGATTGCTGGCATGCCAACAATCTATCTGAGGTTCGTTGGCATGCCAACAACAGGGTAGACTGACGCCGTGGCGGAAGTGCCGAACGGTCAGGATGCCGCCGCGCCGAGCCGCGAGCCCAGGCGGCGGCACGTCGGCACGACCATTGACGGCGCGCCGCTCGGCTCGCTGCTCCTCCAGGTACTCCGGGTCCACGCCCGGCTGGGCACCGACCTGCTGCGACACGCCGGCGTGACCGCCCCCCACGAGATCGTGCTGCTCTACCTCGACGAGCACGGACCTGTCCCCCAGACCGAGCTCGTGCACTACCTCGGCCGCGACCGCTCGACCGTCACCGCGACACTCCAGGCCATGGAACGAGCCGGCCTCGTTACCCGAACCCCTTCACCCGACGACAAACGCACCATGATCGTCAGTCTGGCTCCACGCGGCCGCGAACTCGCCCCAGCCGCCCGCGCGGCGTGGCACGAGCTCGAGCAACACGCCACCCGCCGGCTCACCGCCACCCAACATGATCAGCTCATCGCCCTCCTCACCGTCGTCCGTGACGCACTCAACGACGTTGTGGACGGTCGGGCGAACTAATCAGGACCAACCTGGAAGCAGCGGTGAAACAGGTCAGCAGTCGGGTAGAAGTGCCGTAACCGCCAGGTCTACGGAACATTTGCTCGGCCCGGTAGGTGATGTTTCGGCCGGCGCCTTCATCGGGCGTCGCCCCTGGTCAGGGCCCGGGTAGCGACCGGGCGGACAGTTATTTCAGGGCCGTTGACCAGATGGGGTGCGGCGGCGATGAGGCGGCCGACAGCGTCGAGGTCGTCGGCGTGGATCGCGGCGCCGAGTTCGATCGCGGTGTCCGGTTCGGGTGCCTCCACCCCGACACTGTCCAGGCCGATCGAGGCCGCGGTCAAGGATGTCCCCGCGAGGTTCAGGCCGACAGCGGGCGCGCGAGCGCCGGTCCCAGCCTGAACCGCGGCGGGACTACCCGGTCCGGCCGGTGCTGACGCTACCGCGAGCGCGGCCTGCGAGTAGTTGGGCCGTGTCCGGAGGGATCGGGGCACCTCAGTCCCCGCTCTGCGTGACGTCCAGGACCATGTCCCAGGCCTGCCCTCCCGCGGCCGCGACGAGGTCGCGGGTCTCAGCCGCGGACGTGGCATCCACATCGGTGCACACCATGAGCGCCCCGCGGCGGCCGAGGGCCAGTGCCAGTGCCCGGCCGATACCGCTGCCGGCGCCGGTGATGACGGTGACCGATCCGGCGAGGCGACCCGCGGGCGACGGGGACAGTGTCATGCGGCTCCTTCAGTCCGGGACGCACGGCGGCTACGCTGACTCTTATTAGAGTTACGAGCCAATCGAGCTACGGCAAGTCTTGTCAGAGAGGGAGCCGCGGAGTGCGGTCAGGACGGTCGACAACGAGGGTGGCGTCGACGGTGCGCGATCTGACCGGCGGGCTCCACGCGATTATCGGGTCCGCAGGAGTGGGGAGAGCGTCATGGGTGAGCGGTTGTTAGGCAAGGTCGCACTCGTTACCGGGGCCGCTCGCGGGCAGGGGCGTAGTCATGCGGTCGCCCTCGCCCGCGAGGGCGCCGATGTGATCATGGTCGACCTCTGCGCACCCATCCCGTCGATCACGGGCTACCCACCGGCGACGGAGGCCGACCTCGCCGAGACCACCAAGCTCGTCGAAAAACTCGGCAGGCGCGTCGTCGCGCACGTCACCGACGTGCGCGAACGCGCCAGCCTGGCCGCCCTTGTCCGCGACGCGGTCGGTGAACTCGGGCGGCTCGACGTCGTCGTCGCGAACGCCGGGGTCGTGTCGATGGCGAAGGACGCGGACGTCATGGCGTTCATCGACACGATATCGATCAACTTCGGCGGCGTCGTCAACACGATCGACGCGGCGTGGCCGCACCTGCGCTCGGGCGCGTCCGTCATCGCCGTCGGATCGATGGCCTCGATGATGGACACGGACGGCATCGGCGCCGCTCCGGGGGCGCCGGTGGGCGCCGCGGCGTACTCGGAGTCCAAGCGCAACATCGCCCGGTTAGTCCACTACCTTGCGATCGCCGCCGGACGAGACGGCATCCGGGTCAATGCCGTCCATCCCGGCAACGTCCGCACGCCGATGTTCCTGAACGACGACCTGTACCGCGCGTTCCGCCCGGATCTGACGAACCCCACCCGGGAGGACGCGATGCAGACCTCGTTGCAGATGCACGTCCTGCCGACGGCCGTGATCGAGCCGCAGGACATCAGCAATGCCGTGGTGTTCCTCGCCTCCGACGAGGCGCGGTTCGTCACGGGTCTGCAGATGAGTGTCGACGCCGGTGGGCGCCTGCGGACTAGCAAGAGCGGAGCGCCGGTCTCCTGACCCCGGATCGCCCGGCGCAACCCCTTCAGGTTGACCAGGTGCGCGCAGCACGGAGGCCACCTGGAGCGTGTGGCCATGCGTGAACTCCCGCAGCAACTATCCGACGGTCGTCACGGCATAGACGCCGTCGAGCCCCTTGCCCATCCCGCCGGACGGACTGCGTCGAGATCGTCGATGCAGTCCGCGCCGCCCAGCATCCCGCCGATTACGGTAATCAGCTTCCCGGTCGGGTTCACCCTCGCCGACTTGATTGGCGTTGCGGCGAGGTCGATCCCGGACCTTGTCCTCGATCAGCTCCGACGGTCGGGCGTCACGTTCCGTGCAGCGGGGGCGAGGTGGCCTCCGCCTGGTGGAAGCCGCGCAGCAGCAGTGCCTGCCGATCGACCACTTCCTGCCGTCCTGCCCGGTGCGGGAAGATGTGCAGGCGGCCCTCGAGGACGCCCGTGACGGTTTCCTCGGCCACCTCCGCCGCGGACAGGATGTTGTGCCGGTACCACTGCGTGCTCGGCATCGGGAACCGCGTGACGGATTCCGGCCGGCTGTGCGTGAAGCCTGGGCAGAGCACCGAAACGCCGATGCCGTGCTCGGCCAGCGCGGGCGCCATGGTCTCGCTCAGCCCGACGACGGCGAACTTCGCCGTGACGTAGGGCGCGTTGAGGATGCGCAGGTCGGCCCGGCCGACGCCCGACATCGACGATGTGTTCACGATGTGGCTTGGCGCCGCGTGGTCGACCATGCCGGGCAGGAACGCATGGATCCCGTTCAACACCCCGTTCAGTTGGACGGCCAGGACGGCGGTCCAGTCCTGCGGCGTGAGTTCGGTGAACGGCTTGAGCACCGCGCGGCCCGCATTGTTGAGCAGCACGGTCACCGGCCCGAAGGCGGCGACCGCCTGGCGCGCGGCGTCCTGCACGGCGCCGAGTTCCGCGACATCGGCGGCCACCGCTCGCACGGAGACAGCGTGGGCGTCGCCGATCTCGGCAGCCGCATTCCGGGCGGCCGCCTCGTCGAGGTCGACGAGCACGATGTTCGCCCCCCGGCGGGCGAAGGCGTGTCCCAGAGCGCGGCCGAGCAGCCCGGCGCCGCCGGTGATCACGACGTTTCCATCGCGAAGTGTCACTGTCACGATCCACCTCCGACCCCGGCCGCGCCGCCGGCAGCGGCAGCGGCAGTGTATCTGATAAGATAATCTCCGCGAATCAGCCGAGCGAGGTGGGGCAATGAGCGGCTTCGTGGTTCCCGGAGCGATCGACCTGCACTGCCACTTCCACCCGGACGACCTCGGCAAGGGGCTCGGAACCCCTCATAACGGCGTGCCTGTGGCCGACGTGGTCTCCGAAGCAGCCGCCTCCGGGCATGCGGCCGTCGTCCTGAAATCGCACAGCTTCTCCTCCGCCCAACTGGCGGGTGCGCTGGACGCCGCCGCCCCGGGGATCCGCGTGTTCGGCGGGATCTGCACCGACTACATGACGGGCGGGCTCAACGTGCTCGCCGTGGAATCGGCGCTCAACCAGGGAGCGCGCATCGTCTGGCTCCCCACGATCCACGGCCGCCAGGACGTCGGTAAGGCGAACCGGCTCGGCTTCCGCGGTAAACCGATCGACTGCCTCGGCGACGACGGGGGGCTCGTCGACGAGGTGTACGAGATCGCCGCGCTGACGAAGCTGACCGGCGCCGTGCTGGCGACCGGGCACATCTCCGCGGAAGAGCACCTCGCGGTCGTGAAGGCGTTCGCCTCGACCCAGCAGGTGCTCGTGACGCACGCGGGCGAGGAGCTGGGTGGACCCCATCTCAACGACCAGCAGATCGTCGAACTCGCCGATCTCGGCGCGACGATCGAGTTCACCGCGCTCGGGTGCAAGGACATCCCGGCCCTGGACGTCGAGGGCACGCGCCCGGAGGAGCTCGCCCGCCGGGTCGCCGCCGTGGGAGCGCACCGTTGCACGCTGTCTTCCGACTACGGCTTCGGCGACGGTTTCGGGCGCCCGGGACACGAGTTCATCGGCTTCCTCGAAGCCCTGTGGAATGCAGGTGTTCCGGAGGCGGACATCGTGACGATGGCGCGGACGAACCCCGCCCGGCTGATCGGCCTCGAGGGCGGCTGAACGCCCGTCGCCGGCTCTCGGTGGACGCGCCCGGCGCGCGTAGAGTCCGCCGCTAATCTGATGACGATTTTGCGCCAGTGAGCAGCAGGGAGGCAGGCGTGCACCTGCTGACGTCAGACACCCTCCGTGTGAGCGACGACAAGATCGTGGCCTACCGCCGTGATGGCTGGGTGAAACTGCCGGGGCTGGTGTCTCCGGAGTGGCTCGCCGGATCCGCTGTCGAGGGTGGGACCGCGTGACCGGCGGGCGCCTGGCCGGGAAGACGGCGCTGGTCACCGGAGCCGGCGGTGGCCTGGGCTCGGCGATCGCGCGGGTGTTCGGTGCTGAGGGAGCGCACGTCTTCGTCAACGACGTGAACGCGGACGCCGCGCAGCGCACGGTCGACGACTGCCGCGAGAAAGGTTATGCCGCCGACGCCGCGGTGGGCGACGTATCCCATGCCGGCGGAGTTGAGGCGATCTTCGAGGCCGTCCTCGACGACGGTGCACCCCTCGACATCCTCGTGACCAACGCGGGAGTGAGCACGGCGACGGACCCCGACGCGGACGTCTCGGTCAACCCGTGGGACCGCGACATCCGGCACGTGAGCGATGCGAGCTGGCGACGGATGACGGCGACCCATCTCGACGGCACCTTTTACTGCATTCGCGCCGCGGTGCACTCCATGGTCACGCACGAGCGGGGCGGCTCGATCGTCTGCATGTCCAGTATGGCCGCGACCGCGGGCTACGGCGCCGTGCACTACTCGGCGGCCAAGGCCGGCATCCTCGGCATCGTGCGCTCCCAGGCCCGCAGCCTCGGCAAGTTCAACATCCGGATCAACGCCATCTGCCCCGGGTCGATCGACGCGGGCATGCTGCGCAACTTCCCGCGTGACCGCGTGGAAGCGGGAATCAGCCAGATCCCGCTCGGCCGGCTCGGGCAGGCCGACGACATCGCCTTCGCTGCGCTCTACCTCGCCTCGGACGAGGCTGCGTACGTGACCGGTCAGTACCTGTCGCCGAACGGTGGCCGGGTCATCACCTGAGGTCGGGCAAGGCCGCACGCCACGTCAGCGCAGACCAGCGAAGCACGCCCGGACCTCGTCCACGAACATGCCCGGGTGCTCGAACGCCGCGAAATGGCCGCCACGGTCGACCTCGTGCCAGTACCGCAGGTCGAGGTAGACGTTCGTCCGGGACGTGAACAAGGTGCGGAGCCCGCGGTCCGCATCATACATGCAGCAGCGCGGCGCAGACCGTCGGCGAGCCACCGACAGTGATCAACCCAACGGAGGGCCGGTCAACCTGCCGCTCCCCGGCCTCCCCGCGGAGCTGGCGGACGGTCTCCACGACGGCGCCGCCGCCCTGCATCCGGCCCTCGCTCAGGTTGCCGCCGTGCGTGTTGGTGGGTAGCACCCCGCCCCGCGCGAGGTTCCCGTCCCCGATGAAGCCGCCGGCCTCACCACGCTTGACGATGCCGAGAGCCTCAAGCCACATCGGGACGTAGACCGAGAACCCGTCCTGGATCTGGGCGAAGGATAGGTCACCGGGCTCGATGCCTGCGCGGCGCCAGAAGTCCCGGCCGAGCTCGACTGGGAAAAGCTCCCCGTAGTCCGCTTGGAACACCCAGTCCGGCCGCGGCCCCAGGAAGGTGGACACGTGCCGGACCAGCACCGGCGTGCGCCGGCAGTCTCCTGCCCGGTCCGACCGCGTGATGACCACAGCGATGGCGGCGTCGACCGGCATGTCCGCGTCGTAGAGCCCGAGTGGCTCGGCCAGCCAGCGCGCAGACAGATACTGCTCGACCGTCAGCGGGTCCTTCATCACCGCGAGCGGGTTGAGCAGCGCGTTGCTCCGCTGGTCCACGACCAGGCGGGCCAGGTGCTCGCGGGCCAGGCCGTTCGTGTCGAGCAGCCGCCGGGCCACCGTCGCCATCATCTGCACGAAGACGCTGTAGCCGTAAGGGGCGAGGTGCGCGTAGACCCCGGACGCCCGCTGCGCCCCCTTGTAGTTATATGCCGTGGGCCCCTTCCTCTTGGGCCGCACCATGCAGTGGACCGCGAGCGCGGTGTCGCACTGACCGGTGCTCACCGCCAGGGCGGCAGACGCGACGGATCCGAGGCTGTAGGCGCCGCCGAGGGGCCCAGAGTGCCAGCGCAGGCCGGGCAGCCCAAGCGACTCGGTGAGCGTGAACGGCGTGGGCACCGCACCCATCGGCCAGGTGTCGGTGTAGGGCGTCGAGATACCGTCAATGTCGCGAGGGCGCAGGCCGGCGTCGTCGAGCGCCTCCCTGACCGCACGCATCCACATGACCTCGGAGGCAACACCGGCGTCCTTGACGCACCCGGTATGTCCCACGCCAACGATGGCGCTCTTGTCGCGCATGGAGTACGGCTCCACGCCGCCGCTCATTCAGGCCCCCGCGTCCACTGGGGAAGCGTCACGCTTTCGGACAGGTCCTCAAACGTCACCTGCACCGGCATGCCGATCGACAGCTCCTCCAACGGACAGTCCAGCACGTTGCCCACGGTCAGCAGGCCCGGCTGCTCGTCCAGTTCGATCACCGCCACCCCGTACGGCGGGGTGAAACCAGGAACTCCGGGCAGGTGCATGACGTGGTACGAGTAGACCTTGCCCCGACCCGACACCTGCTCGGGGACAAGCCCCTCGCCCTGACAGCGCGGACACACACCCCGCGGCGGGTGCACAAAGAATCCACATGCACTGCAGCGCATGATCGTCAAGCGGTGCTCACGTGCACCAGCCCAGTACGCTGCGGACACCTCGTCGGCGACGGGCTCCGGCCGCGACAATGACTCCGAATCCGTCATCGGCTACTCACCAGGTCCTCTCGTCACCAGGTCCTCTCGTCCGAGACGCCGCCGAGGTTCTGGCGGCGCCCATCATGGCGCCGACAGGATGGTGCCGGTGCCGAGGCCGCCGCCACAGCACATCGTCACCAGCGCGTGCCGGGACCCGACCCGCTCCATCTCGTTGAGGGCCTTGGCTATCAGTACACCGCCAGTTGCGCCGAGCGGGTGCCCGAGGGCAATCGCGCCGCCGTTGGGGTTGATGATCTCGTCCGGAACCTTCAGCTCCTGCTGCCAGGCCAGCACGACCGACGCGAACGCCTCGTTGATCTCGACGACGCCGAAGTCGCCGATGGCCAGCCCGGTACGCCCGAGCAGGCGGTGGGTGGCATCGATCGGGCCGGTGAGCATCAGCACCGGATCGCTTCCGACCAGGCAGGTGTCGAGGATGCGCGCTCGGGGGCGCACCCCAAGCCTGCTCGCCGCGGCCTCGCTCATCAGCAACACCGCGGAGGCGCCATCGGCGATCTGCGACGAGGTCCCGGGCGTGTGCAGCCCGGGCTCGGGCCCGAGGACCCGGTCGTCGGGCCCGATCACCGGCCGGAGGCCGCCGAGCGCCTCCAGGCTCGTCTCCCGCACTCCTTCATCCCGCTCGACCCGGTGAGTGGTGCCGGTAGGCTTGCCATCCTCCCCGAGATCGGGGGCATCGATCGGCAGGATCTGCCCGGCGAACCGCTCTTCCGTCCAGGCCTGCGCCGCGCGCTGCTGGGAGCGCAAGCCGAACGCGTCGAGTTCGTCACGGCCGATCCCCCACTTGCGGGCGATCAACTCGGCACCCTGGAACTGACTCGTAAACTGGTACTTAGCGAAGTACGACTTCGGGATCCCCTTGCCGACGCCCGAACCCATGTTCGATCCCATCGGGACCCGGCTCATCACCTCGACCCCGCCGGCGATGGCGACGTCGACCGTCCCCGACGCGATCAGGCCGTAGGCGAGGGTGAACGCCTGCTGGGACGAGCCGCACTGCGCGTCGACCGTCGTGGCGCCGGTCGTCAGGGACAGCCCGCCGACGAGGGCGGCCGTCCGGGTGACGTTGAAGGCCTGCATGCCCACCTGGGAGACGCAGCCGCCCACCACCTGCTCGACGAGCTCGGGATCGATGCCCGATCTCGCGACGACGTCGGCGAGGACGTGGCCGAACAAGTCGGCGGCGTGCATGGTGGCCAGGCCACCGTTGCGCTTGCCGACGGGCGAACGAACTGCGTCGGCGACTACGACGGGAGGCATTCGAACTCCTCGATCAGCGAACCTGCTGTGCTCGTGCCGGTCGGGGCCTGGTCCACCCCGGCATGCCTGATTCTTATCAGGATAGCTAACGATGCACCGGCGCGACAGCGTTCGCCGCGCCTGGCCGCGCCTGGCCGCGCCTGGCCACGTCGCCCGGCGCGCTTGGGAGCGCAGGTGCCGAGACTGATCGGCAAGGCGGCGCCGGTGACGGACGACGACGGCGGTTGGCGATCGCGATGCCGACCGCTCTGGCCTTGGCGCTGACGACGGTTGAATGAACCTTTTCCATTGCCGTTCCCGACCAGGGACCGGCTGGGATGACAGGCGCATAAATCGAAAAGGTTCAATGCTCGGATGCGAAGGGTCACTCCACTTACGACGGCGCCTCCGGTGACGACGGCGACGGCGCCAGCGAGACGGCCGAAGGTAGGCAGTCAGGTCATCGGTTCTTCGCCGCGAGGTTGGCGTAGTAGTCGAGTGTCCGGAACATGAGGTCCCGGTCCCGGTTGGGGATCGAACAGGTGATCCGGCGGAACCCGAGATCGGCGAGATGGTCCAGCCGACGCTGGTCAGGCAGCCGCGCCGCGAACTTCTCCATCGTGACGCGGCCGAATGAGGTCTCGGGGTGCGAGAGGGTGAGCTGCAGCGAGTCGGGATCGCGACCGACGTCGGTCATGCGCTGGCGCAGCGTCCGGATCGCCTCGTCGAGGCGATCGCCGAGCGTGTCTCGGACCGGCAGGTAGCCGTCGGCGAGCTCCACGATGTCAGTGAACGTCCCAGGGGTGGGACTGCCGCCGATCAGGATCGGCGGGCGGGGCTTCTGGACTGGGCTGGGCAGGGACCAGCTCGCGGTGAAGTTGACGAACTCGCCCGTGAACGCCGCCTGGTCCTGGGTCCACAGGGCGGTGATCGCCTTGACCTTCTCCCGGAACGTGGCGCGCTTCCGGTCTGGGTTGATCCCGTTGTTGATCATCTCCAGCCTGTTCCAGCCGTAGCCGATGCCGAACTCGACCCGTCCGCCCGAGAGTTGGTCGACTGTGGCGACCTGCTTGGCGAGGATCAGGGGGTTGTGCTCGGCGACCAGGCAGACCGCGGTGCCGAGCCGGAGCGTCTGGGTGACGGACGCTGCCGCGGCGAGCAGGGTCCACGGGTCGGGGAAGCTCTTGTACCGGTCAGGGACCCGGCCGTCCTCGACGTACGCGTGGGTGGAATCGACCGGCAGATGGGTGTGCTCGCCGAGCCAGATCGAGTCAAGCCCGCGCTCCTCGGCCGCCCGCGCGAACTCGGGGACGAACGAGGCGAGGTTGACTACGTCGCCGAACGGCGTGCTGCATCCGAAGAGCACGGGTACCCCAACTTTCGCTAGTACGGTCCTCGACTCCGGAGGCTAAACCTGATAAGAATATCTTGCAATGAGCCGACAAGGTGTTGTCGTCCGAGACGAGCGGCGTGCTCCGCACCTGCTGTACAAGGAAGGGTCGGATCCGTGACCGCCGTACGCACCGCCGAGACCGGCTTCCGCCGGATCAGCCTGCAGGCCCGGCTTCCTTCCGCTGCGTCGGACCAGCCCGAGGGCGTGGTCGCACGCTCGGGACCGGACCGGTCGGCCGCTGGTCCGCTCCGGTCCGCGGCCGTGGCGCGAGGTGGATGTGGGTGGGCTCGACGCGACGGGCGTCGGCGGACCGCTGACCGGGGCCGGGCCCGCGGAGCCCACCCGGGTTCCGATGCGGGTAGCGCCCGGTGCCTCGATCGTCCGATGGAGGCATGAATGGACTTCTCACTGGCCGACGAGCAGGAGCTGCTGGCCTCGAGCGCGCGCTCACTGGCCGCCGACATGTTCGGTGAGTCAGTCGCGCGGCAGGCGCTCGGCGATGACTATTCGAAGGCTGACGAGGGCTGGTCTCAGCTGCAGGCCGCAGGCCTGACCTCGCTGCTGATCGCCGAGGACCACGGCGGTGGGGGAGGCACGCTGCTCGACGCGTGCGTCGTCACCACCGAGCTCTACTCGGCGCTCGCTCCGGTCCCGTACCTGACCTCCGCGGTGGCGGCGCCGTTGCTCCTGCGCGGCGTCCGAGCGGATCGGGCCGCGCCGTTGCTGACGGCGCTGGCCGAGGGCGCGACGTACGGTCTCGTCGTCGACAAGGCGCTGTCGTGGCCGCCTGCCGGGCCCGAGGTCGTCTGTCTCGACTGGCGGCCGGGACGCGAAGGCCTGCTGCTCGACGCGGAGCGGGCCGAGTTGATCCCTTTCGAGTCGCGGACGGGGATCGATCCGCTGCACCCCGTCGGGGTCGCGACGGTCGAGGGCCGGGCCGCCCGCGCGGAGGCCGACCTCCTGGCGCAGAGCCAGCGGGCACTGGCCGCCGTCCGGGTCGCCGCGGCCGCGGCCCTGACCGGCTGTCTGGCCGGTGCGGCTCAGCTCGCCTGGGACTACATTGCCACTCGCCAGCAGTACGGCAAGCCAATCGCGTCCTTTCAAGCGGTGCGGCACATGGCGGCCGATCTCCTGGTCGACCTCGAGACGTGCCGTTCGGTCAGCCTCGGTGCGGCCTGGCAGGTCGACAACGAGCCCATCGAGGACGCCGTGCGGGTCGCCACGGTGGCCAAGGCATGGTGCGGGCAGGCCGCCGTCCGCGCTATCGAGACCGCGATACAGCTGCTCGGTGGCATCGGTGTGACCTGGGAGTCCACGGCGCACCTGTACCTGCGGACCGCCCATCAGCTGGCGTCCGCATTCGGTGACACGCGCACTCTCCTGCGTCAGGTGGGCGGGCAGTTCGTCGCGGCGAGAGGGGGTCGTGGCGATGGATCTGCGTGACACCGCGGAGCAGGCGGCATTCCGGGAGCGCCTGCGGACCTGGCTGGCGGCGAACGTTCCGACCGAGCCGGAACCGGAGACGATGCCCGCGCGGTTCCACTATGTCGTCGCCTGGCAGAAGAGGCTCTACAGCGGTGGCTGGGTCGCACTCTCCTGGCCGAAGGAGTACGGCGGCCAGGGTCTCGGGCCGGTCGAAGAGTCGATCCTCAACCAGGAGCTCGGTCGTGCGGGCGCGCCGGCCGCGGCGTCGTTCACTTTCCTCGGCCGCGCCTTCCTCACCTACGGCACCCCGGAGCAGAAGTCCCGGTATCTTCCGGGCTTCCTGTCCGCGGAGGAGATCTGGTGCCAGGGCTTCTCCGAACCCGAGGCGGGCTCGGATCTCGCCTCGCTGCGCACCACCGCGATCCAGGACGGTGACGAGTTCGTCATCAACGGGCAGAAGCTGTGGACGAGCCGGGGTTCGTTCGCCCAGTTCTGCCTGGTGCTGGCGCGGACCGGCACCGCCGAGAGCCGGCACCGGGGGATCACGGCGTTCATCGTGCCCACCGACTCGCCGGGAGTCGTCCGCCAGCCGTTGATCATGGCGAATGGCGACGAGGAGTTCGCCGAGGTCTTCTTCGACAACGTCCGGATCCCCGCGTCGAACATGCTCGGTGAGCTCAACGGTGGGTGGAAGGTCACGCAGGCCACGCTCGCCTACGAGCGGGGCGCGGCCGACCTCGGCTACCTCGCGAAGTACGAGCGGATGCTGGCGCAGCTCTCCGGGATCGCGAAGGAGCGCGGGCTGGCGGAGGACCCCTCCACCGCGGAGGCGGTCGGCCAGGTCTACACCCACCTCGAGGTGCTTCGGCTGCACTCGATGCGGCGCCTGAGTGACCGGGCGCAGGGGCGAGCGGTCGGTGCCGAGACCTCGATCGACAAGCTGATGATGACCCAGACGGAGCAGCTGCTCCTGCGTACCGCGCTCGACGTCCTGGGTCCGGAAGCGGTCCTGGGCAGGGGCGGCTGGTTCAAGAAGTACCTCTACAGCCGGGCCGCGTCGATCTACGGCGGGACCAGCCAGATCCAGCGAAACATCATCAGCGGCCGGCTGCTTGGGCTCGCTGAATGAAGATGCCAGCGCCCCGCGGATACCCGTCGCGACGAGAGGAACCACAGAATGACCTGGAGCTTCGAGACCGATCCGGACTTCCAGGCCAGCCTCGACTGGGCCGAGACGTTCATGCGGAACGAGGTCGAGCCGCTGGACACGGTGATCGCCACTCCGTACAACCTGGATGATCCGGTCCGCCGGCAGCTCATCCCGCCGCTGCAGGAGAAGGTCCGCGCCAACGGGTTGTGGGCGTGTCACCTCCGTCCCGAGCTGGGCGGGCAGGGATATGGCCAGCTGAAGCTGGCTCTCCTCAACGAGATAGTCGGGCGTTCCGACTGCGGTCCGACCGTTTTCGGCTCGCAGCCGCCGGACTCCGGAAACAGCGAGATCATTGCCGCCTACGGCACCCAGGCGCAGAAGCAGCGCTACCTTCGGCCGCTTCTCGACAACAGCATCGTGTCGTGCTTCTCCATGACCGAGCCGCAAGGCGGAGCAGACCCGTCGGTGTTCACGACGACGGCTGTCCGGGACGGCGACGAGTGGGTGCTCGAGGGCCACAAATGGTTTTCCAGCAACGCCCGGTTCGCGTCGTTCTTCATCGTGGTGGCCGTGACCGAGCCTGACCGGCCGGTCCAGCAGCGGATGTCGCTGTTCGTAGTGCCGGCCGACACCCCGGGGATCACCATCCTGCGCAACGTCGGCCGCGGCGACCACGTCGGTGGCGAGGGCACCCACGGCTACATCCATTACGATCAGGTGCGGCTGCCCGCCGACGCGCTGCTCGGCGAGCGCGGCAAGGGCTTCGAGGTCGCGCAGGCCCGGCTCAACGGCGGCCGGATGCACCACGCGATGCGGACGATCGGCAAAGCGCGGCGTGTCTTCGAGATGCTGTGCGAACGTGCGGTCTCGCGCGAGACCCGCGGCGAGCGGCTCGCGGACAAGCAGCTCGTGCAGGAAATGGTGGCCGACTCCTGGCTGGAGCTCGAGCAGTTCCGGCTCCTTGTGTTGCAGACCGCGTGGAAGGCCGACCGGTTCGGCTACGGCGCCCTGCGAGGCGAGATCGCCGCCGTGAAGGCGCTTATGCCCACCGTGCTACGGAACGTGACCAGCCGCGCGATCCAGCTGCACGGCTCGCTGGGGACGACGAACGAGATGCCGCTGGTGGCCTACCTTCTGGACGGGTTCACGATGGGCCTGGCGGATGGCCCGACCGAGGTACACAAGTCCACCCTCGCCAGGCAGATCCTCCGCCGGGTCACGCCGGCGCCGGGCATTTTCCCCAGCGAGCATATCCCCGCTGTGCGCGCCCGCGCGCAGGTGCTCGCCGCCGGGGCCGACGCCGCCAGCTCGGAGGCCCGCGATGGTTGAGCGCGATCGCCCGGACCTGCTCGACAAGGTCGCGCTCGTCACGGGTGGCAGCCGTGGGCTCGGCGAGCAGATGGTGTACGCGTTCGCCCGGGCGGGCGCGGACGTGATCATCACCAGCCGTAAGCTCGCCGCGTGCGAGGCGGTGGCGCAACGGGTCCGTGAGGAGACCGGCCGGCGGGCATTCGCGGTCGCCAGCCACGTCGGCGAGTGGTCGTCGATGGACCGGCTGGCGCAGGACGCCTACCAGGAGTTCGGCACCGTCGACGTGCTGGTGAACAACGCGGGGATGTCACCGCTGTTCGACAAGCTGGTCGACGTCCCCGAGTCCCTCTACGACAAGGTTTTCGACGTCAACCTGAAGGGCGCCTTCCGGCTGAGCGCGCTGGTCGGGCAGCGGATGATGGACTCCGGCGGCGGATCGATCATCAACGTCAGCAGCTACGCCTCGCTCTCGCCCCAGCCGTACTTCCTGCCCTACGCGGCGGCGAAGGCCGGCCTGAACGCCCTGACGGTCGGATTCGCCCGGGCCTACGCCCCGACGGTGCGCGTCAACACCCTGCTCGCGGGCCCGTTCCGGACCGACGTCGCCGCCCACTGGCCGCAGGACACGGCCGAACGCCACCGGCGGACCTACGCCCTGCAGCGCGCGGGCGAACCGGACGAGGTGATCGGCGCGGCGCTGTTCCTGGCGAGCGACATGTCCAGTTTTTCCACGGGAGGCATCATCCGGGTCGACGGTGGCCCGTTGTGACGAGGCCCGACGCCGCGCCGGGCCGGAGGGTGTCCCGGGAGATCCCTGACGACGTCCTGCTGGCCCGTCTGGTCGCGGCGGCACAGCGGTGGTCGCCGGGCGCGGGGCTGGACGATCTCCGGCGGGTGTCGGGAGGCGCGTCGAGTATCACCTACCGGGCCCGGCTCACCCGCGACGGGAAGTCCGGGACCTGCTTTGTCAAAGTGGCTCCCGCCGGGCTCGAGCCCGTGCGCAACCGGGATGTGCTCCGCCAGGCGGCCGTGCAGCGGCTGCTGTGGGCGAGCGGTACAGTCCCCGTCCCGCCCATCCTGTTCACCGATGCCGGCGACCCGCCGGACACTCCGCCGCTGGTTGTCAGCGTCGCCGTGCCGGGGGAGAGCGTTGAGCCGCTCGTCGACAAGGATGCCCAGCTCCCGCCGCCGGAGGTCCTCGGCGCCCGTACCCTGGCCGCGGTCCGGACGCTTGCGCGGCTCCACGAGGTGGACGTCGACACCGTCGCGGCCCTGCCCGGGCAGGGCAAGCCCAGCGTCGATCTGGCTGGTGAGGTGGACCGCTGGGCCCGCGTGTTCGCCACGGTGGACGCCGAGCTGGCCGCGGCCGGTGAGACATGTGCCGCGCGGCTGCGCGAGCGGCTGCCGGCCCCGCTGGCCCCCGCCCTGGTGCACGGCGACTTCCGGCTCGGAAATCTCATTTGCGTCGACGACGAGGTGCGTGCGGTCCTGGACTGGGAAATCTGGTCGGTCTCAGATCCTCGGGTGGACCTGGGCTGGTTCCTGATGACGCTCGAGCCGGACGGCCTGCCCAGCGCGGTGCGGCGCTCGGCCCCCGGGCTGCCCGGACCGGACGCCGCACTGGCGGAGTATGAGCGGTTACGGGAGATCGACCTCGCCGACCTGGAGTGGTTCGCCTCGCTGAGCCGTTTCCGGGCGGCCGCCGCGATGTCGCTGAATGTGAAGCACAATCGCCGGCGGAGCAGCCCGGACCCGGGCATCGAGCGGTATGCCAGCAAACTGCCCCGGTTTCTCGAAGTGGCCACAGCCTTTCTCGGTTCTACTACGATCCCGGCACCCGGCTCACCGAACCTGATCAGACCAAGATGACGGCTGTGGCAGAAGTCACCTGGGACTTCTGATCTCACTCTGGTGCAGGCGACCCTGTGTCACTCCGCGGAGGCTCGTATGAAAGATACCGCTCCCACCCTGGCAGGACAGGCGACGGGGGACCCGGGGACGCCCTACGACGTCATCATCGTCGGCGCGGGTATCACCGGGATGTACCAGCTGCACGTGCTCCGGCAGAAGGGGCTGCGGATTCGCGTGCTCGAGGCCGCCGGCGGCGTCGGTGGAACGTGGTACTGGAACCGCTACCCCGGCTGCCGGTTGGACTCGGAGAGCTACACCTACCAGTACATCTTCGACGAGGATCTGCTGGCCGAGTCCGTCTGGACCGAGCTGTTCGCCGGTCAGCCAGAGCTCGAGCGCTATTTCAACGACTTCGCGGACCGATTCGACCTGCGGCGGGACATCCAGCTCGACACACGCGTCGAGTCGATTGTCTTCGACGAGGCACAGAACCTCTGGACGCTGCACACGGCCGAGGGCGAGGACTTCCGGTCCCGCTTCGTCGTCTGTGCGACCGGCATCCTGTCCGCCCCCAACTATCCCGTGCAGCCCGGCCTGGACACCTTCAGGGGCGAGCTATACCACACAGGGACCTGGCCGCAGGAGCCCGTGGACTTCACGGGCAAGCGCGTCGCGGTGATTGGGACCGGGGCAAGTGGGGTGCAGGTCATTCCCCGGATCGCAGAGACGGCGGCCCAGCTGACGGTCTTCCAGCGGACGCCGAACTGGGCGGTGCCGCTGCGCAACCGCCCGATCAGCCCGGAGGAGCTGGAGCGGATCCGCGGCGAGTACCCCGAGATCGTCCGCAAGCTCCAGTCCTCGTCCAACGGGTTCTTGCACGACTGGGACCCCACGCCGTTCTCGGAGGTCTCCGAGGGGGAGCGGCTCGCCCGTTACGAGCTGGTGTGGAGCCAGCCCGGGTTCTCCAAGTGGTTCGGGGTGTATCGCGAGATCGCGACGGACCCGGCGGCGAACCGGACGTACTCGGAGTTCGTGGCGCAGAAGATCCGCGAGCGCGTGGACGATCCGGCGATCGCCGCTGAACTGATCCCCACCGATCACCCGTTCGGCACGAAGAGGGTTCCGTGCGAGACGGACTACTTCGAGGCCTACAACCGCGACAATGTCTCCCTCGTGCCGCTGGCGAAGAACCCCATCGTCGAGTTCACCGAGACGGGGCTGCGCACGGCGGAAGGCCCGATGGACTTCGACATGATCGTCTTAGCGACAGGTTTCGACGCCTTCACGGGGGCGCTCAGTCGTATCGACATCCGTGGCACGGGTGGCCAGACCCTGCGCGACAAGTGGCTCGCGGGCCCGCAGACCTACATGGGCGTCCAGGTCGCCGGGTTCCCGAACCTGCTCATCAACGGCGGGCCGCACGGCAAGGGTGGCATCGGGAACTCGCCCCGATGCTCCGAGCCGCTCATCTGGTGGATCGCCGATCTGCTGGAGTACATGCGCGAGAAGGGCTACACCCGGATCGAGGCTGATGCCGAGGCGGAGAAGGCGTGGACCGCCCATGTGAACGAGCTCGCGCCGTCGATGGCGTCGCAGGTGAAGTCGTACTCGTTCGGCGACAACGTCCCGGGCAAGCCGCACGTCTACGTCGCGTACTCGGGGACCCTGCCCGACTTCACCGAGCGGCTCGCGCGCACCGCCGCCGAGGGCTACGAGGGTCTCACATTCAGTTGACCGGGCTGGTCGTCTGCCCGCCCGAGATACCTGGTGGTCGGTGATGGCGATCTACCGTGAAATATGATAAGAAATTTGGACTGAGTAGGTATATCACGATGTGGTCGCCGACGGCTCGACCGCAACCTGACGAGAGCAAGGACAAACGGACGTGGACTACCAGTTGTCGGAGCAGTTGACCGTCACCAGCGACGGGCCGGTTCGGATAGTCACGTTGAACAGGCCCGAGAGCCTCAACGCGGTGAGCCCGGATATGCAGCGGAGCCTGATCTCGGTGTGGTCGCAGCTCGCCGCCGACCGCGAGGCGAGGGCGGTCGTCCTGACGGGCGCGGGGAAGGCGTTCAGCGCTGGCGGTGACATGGACAACTTCCTGCTCCAGCACGAGGACGTCGAACGTCGGCGGGCCAGCCTCCGAAATGCCCGGCGGCTCGCCGACGAGATGGTCGGATTTCACCTCCCGGTGGTCGCGGCGGTCAACGGGCCCGCGATCGGTCTGGGCGCCACGCTGGCGATCCTCTCGGACATCGTGGTCATGTCGGAGAGGTCGTACCTCGCGGACACCCACGTGCTGGTCGGGCTGGTCGCCGGCGACGGCGGTGCGGCGTTCTGGCCGCTGCTGACCGGGCTGCTGCGCGCGAAGGAACTACTGCTGCTGGGGTCCCGGGTGTCCCCGCAGGAGGCGCTGGGTCTGGGCCTGGCCAACCGGGTCGTGCCGGCGGAGGACCTGATGGCCGAGGCGACGGACCTGGCGAAGCGGTTGGCCGCCCTGCCTCCGCAGGCGGTGCAGGACACGAAGCGCTCGTTGAACATCCACCTGAAGACGGCGATGAACTCGGTGCTCGACTTCAGCCTGGCCACGGAGGGCGAGTCGTTCGGTACCCCCGAGGTGGCGCAAGCGGTCGCGAAGATCCGCGCGAAGAAGTCGGAGCAGACGTGAACGAAGAGGCGCCGAGTTCGGCGGCCGCGCCCGAGCTGTCTGACGGACTGGCGGAGCTGACCGCGCTGCTCGACGGGCTTGAGCTGCCGGACGAGGAGCCGGAGTCCCTGGACGCGCCGCGCGCATACCTGCGCGCCTTGGCTGCCGGCGGCTGGCTCGTGCCGTCGTGGCCCGCCGAATGGGGCGGCCGCGGCGCAGACTCGCGCACGGCCGGGCGGATCCGCGGGCTGCTGCGCAGGCGTCCGTCGCCGGACATGTACCCGTTCTTCGTCGGTGTCTACATGGTGGGCCCCACCCTGCTGACTCACGGTGATGACGGCCAGCGGTCACGGTGGCTGCCGCCGCTGATCCGAGGCGACGAGGTGTGGTGCCAGATGTTCTCGGAGCCGGGCGCCGGCTCCGACCTGGCCAACGTGTCGACGCGCGCCGAGCGCACCCAGGAGGGATGGCGGCTGCGCGGCCAGAAGGTGTGGACGAGCCGCGGGGCATACGCGGACTGGGGCATCTGCCTCGCCCGCACCGATCCCGAGGTGCCGAAGCACGACGGGCTCACGATGTTCGCCGTCCGGATGGACGCTGCGGGCATCACCGTCCGCCCGCTGCGCCAGATGAACGGCGACGAGCACTTCAGCGAGGTCTTCATCGATGACGTCCTGATCCCCGACGAGAACCGGATCGGTGCGGTCGGTGATGGCTGGAAGGTCGCGCTGGGCGTCCTCGCTCACGAGCGCTCGTCGATCGGGGCCGTGTCGGGCAAGGCGGCGACGTCCCGTAAAGACGTGGTGCCAGGCTGGCTGCGGGCGCTGTCGGACAGTGGCGTGCTGGCCGATCCGGTCCGCCGCGACCAGGCGATGGCCCTCTACGTCGAGGTCGAGGTCACGAGGCTGGCTGGCGCCCGGTCGTCGGCCAGAGCCCGCGCGACCGGAAAGCCCGGCGCCGAGGGTTCCGGGCACAAGATCAGGGTCTCGGACTCGCGCAAGCGCCGTGCCTACCTGCTGACGCAGCTGCTCGGTGCGGACGGTCTGTTCACCGACCACCGTGGGTACCACGAGCTGCTGACGGCTCCGTCCCACTCCATCCGGGGTGGCACAGACGAGATCCAGCGAAACATCGTGGCCGAGCGCGTGCTGGGCCTGCCAGCGGAACCGCGGCTCGATCGCGGCGTGCCATGGTCGGTCTCGCGACGAGGAGTCTCATGAGCAGCAACGGGATCAGTCGGGACGGCGAAGTCGTCCGCGAGGCCCCAGCCGACGGAGTCGATGCGCTCTTCCGGCCGCGATGCGTCGCGGTGGTCGGGGTGTCGAGCTCCGGTCGCGGTCTCGGCGCCACCACGCTGCGCACTATCCAGCGCTTCGGGTTCGACGGATCCGTGGTCGCGGTCAACCCGAAGTCCACCGAGGTCGCGGGCGTGCCCTGCTATCCGTCGCTGACGGCGGTACCACACCAGGTGGATCTCGCACTGCTGTTCACCGGTGGCGACCGGATCAAGGGCAGCGTGCTCGACGCCGCCGCGGCCGGCGTGCGCGCCATCGTCATCTTCGCCTCCGGTTTCGCCGAAGGCGGAAGCGACGGCGCAGCGCGTGAGCAGGAGATCATCGATCTCGCGAGAGCCCACGGCATCCGCGTGCTGGGCCCGAACTGCCAGGGCATCGTGTCGATGCCCGGCGGGCTGGCGGCAACCTTCTCCAACGCGCTGTGGACGGATGAGCTGGGGCCGGCGTCGCCGGTGGCCTACATCGGGCAGAGCGGAGCGATCGGCGGCGTGGTCTTCGACCTGGGCCGCGAGCGTGGTTGCCTACCCCGACTGTGGATTACCACCGGGAACCAGGCTGATCTGTCCGTCGCCGAGCTGGCGGAGTGGGCGCTCGACGACGACGAGATCCGGGTGCTGATGCTCTACATCGAGAGCGTGCCGCACGCCGCCGAGTGGATTCCGGTGTGCCGTCGCGCCGCCGAGCTCGGCAAGCAGATCGTGCTGCTGCGGTCGGGCACGACCGAGATCGGCCGCAGCGCGGTCGCGTCGCATACCGGGTCGATGGTCGATCAGACCGAGGCGTTCAAGCTCGCGTCGCAAGCGGCGGGCGTGGTCTTCGTGTCCGACATCAACGAGCTCGTCGACACGGCGATGGCACTGCTCGGCGGGGCGACGCCGGCCGGGAGGCGGATCGGCGTGGTGACCACGTCAGGCGGCGCCGGAGGGCTCTGCGCCGACCTGTCGTTCGGTCTTGGGCTGCAGATGGCGTCGTTGACGCCGGAGACCGCGGCGGCCCTCGTCCCGGTGCTGTCGGACTTCGCTGTCCCGCACAACCCCGTCGACGTGACGGCGGACCTTGTCGCGGGCCGGCCGCACGAGCTGGGCGAGGTGTGCCGGCTCGTCGCGGCCGATCCCGGGGTCGATCACCTCCTCGTCGTGGTGTCAGCGGTGGTGGGTAAGATCGCGCAGCGCATCGCGCGCAGCGTCGTCGCGGCTCGGGCCGCGTCGGACACCGTCTTCTCGGTCGTCTACCTCGGCGCGCACGACCGCACGCTGGAGGTCAGGCGGATCTTCGCCGAGGGCGGGGTTCCGGTCTTCGACTCGATCGGCGCGGCGCTGCGGGCGACGGCACACATCGTCGATGCCGTGCCGGTCCCGGCTGCCGAAGGAACGCCGTTCGGTTCGGGCTCAGAGTCGGGCCCGTCGTACCGGGTCCTGACCGAGGCCGAGGGGACGTCGATCCTCGCGCACGCCGGAATGACGGTCGCCGGGGGCACGCTCACCACCTCTCGCGCGCAGGCCGAGCGCGTCGCGGCCGAGCTCGGCGACGACCTGGTGATCAAGATCCAGTCGCCCCAGATCCTGCACAAGACCGATCTCGGACTCGTCGTCGTCGGTGTCGACGCCGCATCCGTCGGGCCTCTGTTCGACGAGATGACGGCGCGGGCCCGCGAGCATGCGCCGGACGCCGAGATCGAGGGCGTGCTGGTGCAGCGTCGTGTCCCGGGCGGAGTCGAGCTGCTGATCGACGTCCAGGTGCAGGGCCTGGGGTATCCGCCGGTGCTGACCGCGGCCCTCGGCGGCACCGCCGTGGAGCTCTACGCCGACCTCGAGACCAGCCTGTTGCCGGTCGACCACGACGGGGCGTCGCGGATGCTACGCCGGCTACGGGGCTGGCCATTGCTCGACGGGTTCCGGGGCGGGCCCTCATATGACGTCGAGGCCGCGGTCCAGGCGATTGTGGCGACCGCGGACGTGGCCGCGGCGCTCGGGGAGGATCTCGTGGAGTTCGAGATCAATCCGCTCATCGTGCACGAGGTGGGGCTCGGGGCGACGGCGGTTGACTTCGTCGCGTACCTGAAGCCACCCACGTCGGCCGGCGCCGCCGAACCGGCCACGAACGACGAGTTCGCGCGGCCCCGTGAGGCAGGGCAGGCAAGCCCGGTCACGAGGGCACTGTCGGCGGAGGTGGCCCAGTGACGGGGACGAGTTCACCCGGCGAGACGGAGGTGGCCCAGTGACGGGGACGAGTTCACCCGGTGAGACGGAGGTGGCCACCGACCTCGACGGCGCGGTGGCGATGGTCGAAATCCGGCGGGGACCGAACAACTATTTCAACCCGACGCTGATCCGGACCCTCGGAGACGAATTCGAACGCCTCGACGCCGATCCGGCGTGCCGCGCGATCGTGCTCTGCTCGGAGGGCAAACACTTCTGCGCTGGCGCGGACTTCACCGGGGAGATGGCCGAGCCGGGGGCGGCGGGCCGGCTGTACGAGGAGGCCGTGCGGCTGTTCGCTGTCAGGACCCCCGTGGTGGCGGCGGTGCAGGGCAGGGCGATCGGCGGCGGTGTCGGCCTTGCCCTGGCGGCGGACTTCCGCGTGGCGGCGCGGAGCAGCCGCTTCTCCGTCAACTTCGCCCGGCTCGGCTTCCACCAGGGCTTCGGGCTCTCGGTGACGCTGCCGGCGCTGATCGGTGAGTCCAAGGCGGCCCGTCTGCTCTACTCGGGCGGGACGCTCACGGGCGAGGAGGCGGAGCGGATCGGACTGTGCGACGCCGTCGTCGACGACGCGGAGGTGCGCTCGGCAGCTCGTGAGCTCGCGTCGGAGTTCGTGGAATCCGCGCCGCTCGCCGTGCAGTCGATCAAGGAGACGCTGCGGGGCGACCTGGTGCGGCGGATCCAGGCGGTCCTTCCGCGGGAGCTGAGCGAACAGACCAGGCTGCGCAAGACGGCGGACTTCGCCGAGGGAGTGCGCGCTGGCAGGCAGCGACGGGCTCCGGAGTTCACCGGGCGGTGATGAAGACCGGACGGGGCGACGGCGTGCGGGGCTGGTGAGAGGAGCACATGAGGTGAGCGCGGCGCGCAAAGCGGCGATCGTCGGGGTGTACACGACCGCGCAGGGCAAGCGGCTGGGCCGAACGAAGGTGTCGCTGGAGATCGAGGCCCTCAAGGGTGCCCTCGCGGATGCCGGTCTGGCCCACACAGAAGTCGACGGCCTGTCCCCCCTGCTTGCGGAGCCCTGGAGCAAGACCCAGATGTACTGGGCCGAGCAACTCGGCGCGCGGCCGGTGACCTATATCGGTACCGGCCAGGGTGAGGGCGCGGTGGCGAAGGCGGCCGCGGCCATCAGCGCCGGCGTCTGCAAGGTTGCGGTCGCCTGGGTCGCCCACGTCGGCGGCGGGCAGTCTCCGGGGACCAAGGCGGTCCCGACAGCTGCGCCGCGGCTGCCGGACTTCCACTGGGAGATCCAGGGCGCCTACATGACGCCGCTGTACGCTCTGTGGGCGCGGCGCTACATGCATGAGTTTGGCGTGTCCAGCGAGGACCTGGCACAGGTCGCTGTCATCCACCGGGACCATGCGGTGCTCAACCCCGAGTCGGTCATGGGCCGGAAGGGCCCGATCACGATCGAGGATGTCGTCTCCTCGCGCATGGTCGCGGATCCGCTGCACCTGCTCGACTGCAGCATCGAGAACGACGGCGGCTACGCGATCGTGATCGCCGCCGAGGAGATCGCGCGGGACTGCCGGCGGACACCGGTGTGGGTACTCGGAGGTGCCGAGGCCACCGCCACGGACGTCTACCAGACCTTCAACAACCCGTGGTTCCCCGAAGGGGGAAAGTCGGTGCGGCGGTGCACCGACATGGCGTTCGACATGGCCGGCATCGGCCGCCAGGAGATCGACGTCGCGAACCTGTACGACTGCTTCACGGTCACGATGTTGCGCGACCTCGAGGAGATGGGATTCTGCAAGATCGGCGAGGCGGCCGATTACGTGCGCGAGGGCCACACCCGGCTCGGGGGCAGCATGCCGTGCAACACCGACGGCGGGCTGCTTTCGAACAGCCACAACACCAACCCGTCCGGGATGAGCGTCATCGAGATCGTGCGCCAGCTCCGCGGCGAGTGCGGGGAACGGCAGGTCAAAGACGCTCGGATCGGGGTGGCGTTGGGACAGGGCGGGTCCATCCACGGTCTGGCGTCAACCGTCGTCCTGGCACGCGACTAGGCCGGCAACGAGGAGGAACGGGCGATGGCTGCTCCATATCTCAAGCCGCTGCCGCAGGTCAGCGAGGAGAACCGTCCGTTCTGGGACGGTCTGCGCGAGCGGGAGTTCCGGGGGCCACGGTGCCGTGACTGCGGCGAGTTCGGCTGGGTGCCGTACCCGGCCTGCCGCAACTGCTTCAGCACCGACCTCGAGTGGGTCCCGCTGAGCGGCAAGGGCGTGATCTTCAGCTACTCGATCGTCTACCGCGGCCCTGGCGCGTTCGCCGAGGACGTCCCGTACGTGCTCGTGCTGGTCGAGTTGGCCGAGCAACCGCAGCCAATGATCGTGTTGGGTCTGCTGGAGGACTGCCCGCACACCGAGGTGCGGGTCGGGCTCCCCGTCACGGTCACATTCCACGACATCCCCGGCGAGGACGTGACGCTGTACCGCTTCGCGCCCGACACGGCGGCCGGCTGACTCGAAGGTGATGATCCGCGATGCATGATTTCTCGAGTGCGGCCGAGGAGTTCCGCCGCACCGCACGCGAGTGGCTGGCCGCCAACGTTCCCTCGGAACCCCGTCCCGCGGACGGGGATGCCATGCGCGAGTTCGATGTCGCCTGGCAGCGCCGGCAGTACGAGGGTGGCTGGGCGGGTATCGACTGGCCGGCCGAGTACGGCGGCCGTGGCATGTCCAGCCTACAACAGGTGATCTGGTTTGAGGAGTTGGTCAACGCCGGCGCGCCGCACAAGTCCGTGCTGGCCGCCGGGCTCAACCAGATCGGCCATACGTTGATGCTGTGCGGGAGCGACGAACAGAAGAAGCAGCACCTGCCGGGAATCCTCGACGGGTCGGTCATCTGGTGTCAGGGTTTCTCCGAATCCGAGGCGGGATCTGACCTGGCCTCGCTGCGGACGCGCGCGCGGGTCGTCGACGACGAGCTGGTGATCAACGGATCGAAGGTGTGGTGCAGCTTCGGCCCGTATGCCCGGATGCAGGGCCTTCTGGTGCGTACAGGCCCACCCGAGTCGCGCCATCGGGGTCTGACGTGGGTGATCGTGGACCTGCGGACCCCGGGGGTGGACGTGCGGCCGATCCCCACCATCGACGGGAACGCCGAGTTCGCGGAGGTCTACTACGACGACGTCCGGGTGCCGCTCGCGAACGTCGTGGGGGAGATCGGCCGAGGCTGGTCGGTGGCGCTCTCGACACTTGCGCTGGAGCGTGGCCCGGCGTTCCTCGACACCAAGCTGGCGCTGCAGATGGACCTGGAAAGGCTGCGGACGGTGGCCGAAGATTCCGGGGCGTTCGAGAATCCCGCGGTGGCCGCGGAGTTCGCGTCGTTGCGAGCACAGACGCTCGCGGTGCGCGCGATGGCCTACCGGCTGGTGTCATCGGGGTCGGGTGGGGCGACCGATCAGAGCGGGCTGGCGTTCAGTCTGTACAGCAATGAACTGCGGCAGCGGGTCTCGGCGTTCGGGCTGCGGGTCCTGGGCAGCGCCGCCGCGCGGATGGACATGTGGACGTTCAAATGGCTCAACGATTTCTGCGCGACGATCGCCGGCGGGACGTCGGACATCCAGCGCAACATCATCGCCGAGCGGGTGCTCGAGCTGCCGCGATGACCGGCGGTCGAGGGGAGTACCGACCATGGACCTGACTCCGACGAGCGAGCAGAAGGACATCGCCGACTCGGTTGCCGAATACCTGTCGGCGGAGGTGCCGATCGAGCGGATGCGTCGCGCGCTGGACGGTGGGTCACTCGTCAACGACGCGTTGTGGAAACAGTGGGCTTCGATGGGATTCTTCTCGGTGGCAGTGCCCGAGTCGCAGGGCGGGCTCAGCCTGGGCCTGATCGAGGAGTTTCTGATGTTCGGCGAGTTCGGGCGGCACCTCGCCCCCGGGCCGATCCTGTCTTCCGTGCTGGCCACCCAGCTGTCGGTCGAGGCGGGGGCGAAGGAGCTGACCGCCAGGCTCGTCGACGGTGCTGAGCGGGTCGGGCTGCGGGTTGGTGGCACGGGTTTCGACGTGACGCCGGGTGGGCTTGTGCTGTCGCTGTCGGCCGAGGCCGGCGTGCTGGAGCGCGTGCGCAGTGCCGAGCCGGTGCCGTCGATCGATCCGACGGTCGCTCTCACCGAGGTCGAGGTCGGGGCGGAGGTCGCCCGGGTCCACGGGGCCGAGTTGCAGACCCGGCAGTGGATCCTCACGGCCGCGGTGCTGCTCGGACTGGCCCAGACGGCCCAGCGTCAGTCGACGGGTTATGCGCGGATACGTCAGCAGTTCGGCAAGCCGATTGGTTCGTTCCAGGCGGTCAAGCATCGGTGTGCCGACATGCTGACCCGGTGCTATGTGGCGGAGTCCCAGCTGCGCTTCGCGGCGGTTGCGGTCAGCGCCGGCCACAGCGACAGGCGCGTCCAGGCGGCCGCGGCGCTGCAGCTCGCCCTCGACGCGGCGCGGGAGAACACCGCGATCAACATCCAGAACCATGGCGGCATAGGGTTTACCGCCGAGCACGATGCGGGGCTGTATCTCAAGCGGGCAATCTCCGTGCAGGCGTCCCTGGGGGCGCCTGAGCAGTGGACGTCGGTGTTGCGCGCGCCTGCCTTGAAGGAGTTCGAATGAGCGGACCCGCGTTGACGCTCGTCAGCGAGGCCATGACGGCGGCGATCGGTTCGGAGGTCAGCCGTCGAGTCAGCTTCCCGATCTCTCCGTCCGATATCCGGAAGTGGGCTATCGCGGTGTACTACCCGCGGCATCCTCCGGCGCGTTACTGGGACGCCGAGTACGTGGAGAGGGAGCTGGGTGGGCGCTGGGTCGCGCCCCAGGAGTTCAACCCGTTTGCGTGGATGACGGCGAATCCGTCCGGGTTCCCCGAGGTGGACCGGCTGGACCCGGACCTGTTGGAGAAGACCCTGGGAATTCCTGGGCCGGGGCTGCGGTATCAGCTAAACGGTGGGCTGGATGTGGAGTACCACGGCGATCTGGTGGCGGGCGACGTGATTACGGCCGTGCGGGTTCTGGAGAGCTACGCCGAGCGTTCGGGGCGCCTGGGCCAGATGCTGTTCACGACGAACCGTGAGACGTGGACCAACCAGCGTGGCGAGACCGTCCAGGTGCGTCGCCAGACCGGTATCCGCTACTGACAGGCCCAGAGGTGAGAGGGGACATCGCGCGATGAGCGCAACGCCGCCCGAGGTTGGGCAGGAGCTGCCGGTGCTGACGTGGACGCCGGGCTTCGACGTGTGGAACCGGTTCGCCGCGGTCAACGACGAGTTCGTGCCCATCCATATGGACGATGAGGCGGGACGGGAGGCTGGCTACCCGGCGGCCTTCGGGATGGGCTACCTGCAATGGTCGTGGGCACACAACGTGCTGCGGGAGTTCGTCGGCGAGGAGGGCCGGATCGACCGGGTGCAGGGCAGCTTCCGCGCTCCGAGCCTGAAGGGCGTCGAGGTCAGCGCGGGCGGTCGGGTGACGTCGGTGTCACAGGACGACACCGGCCGCGTGGTCTGCGAGCTGGAGATCTGGACCCGGGCGGCCGACGGCGTCCCGCTGCTGCCCGGATCGGCCACCGTGTCCTTCCCCGCCAGACACTGAACTTCTCGTCCCTCGAGGACCACGAACCAGCCCCTTGGCTGAATCTGATAATATTTACCCTGAGTCGCGGCCGCAACCCCGCGGACGCGGTGTCATCCGTGGACCCGTGCGGCACGCCGGTGCGCGCCGCCCCGATGAGTGGACGGCAATGGGAAATCTTGACGGCCAGGTAGCAGTGATCACTGGCGCCGGTCGCGGCATTGGTCGCGAGCACGCGCTGCTTCTCGCCCGCGAGGGTGCCCGGGTGGTGGTGAACGACCTCGGTGGGGCGAGTGACGGATCCGGCGGCGACCGGACGCCGGCCGAGAACGTCGTCGAGGAGATCCGCGCGCTCGGTGGTGAGGCCGTGGTGAACGGCGACGACGTGGCGGACTGGGCCGGTGCGCAGCGGCTAATCCGACAGGCCGTGGAGACCTTCGGCCGGCTCGACATCCTGGTGAACAATGCCGGAATCCTGCGGGACAAGGTGCTGGCACAGATGTCGGAGCAGGACTGGGACTCGGTCATCCGGGTGCACCTCAAGGGCCACTTCGCCCCGCTGCACTTCGCCGCGAACCACTGGCGGGAGCGCAGCAAGGCGGGGGAGCAGGTGCGGGCCTCGGTGATCAACACGACCTCGACCTCGGGGCTGCACTCCAACCCGGGCCAGGCGAACTACGGCACGGCCAAGTCCGGCATCGCGACTCTGACGGAGATCGCGGCGAAGGAACTGAGCCGCTACGGGGTGCGGGTCAACGCGATCGCGCCGGCGGCCCGGACCCGGCTCATCGCCCAGACGCCCACGGTGGACGCATTGATGCCGGCCGTGGAGGCCGGCGAGTTCGACCCGTGGGACCCAGCCAACATCTCCCCGCTGGTGGCCTCCCTCGCCTCGCCGGAGTGCACCGTCACTGGGCGGATCTTCTGGGTCGCCGGGGGGACGGTGAAGCTGTACAAGTCGTGGAGCGTGGAATCCCGGGTGGAGTCCGAGGGCCGCTGGGAGGTCGGCGACCTGACGAAGGAGCTGGAGCGTCTTGCCGGCACCGGGGCTGCGCCCGCCGAGTCCCGTTGAGGGCGCGCAGATGGGAGTGAACCGGGACGCCGCCGGGGCCACAACGTCCATGCAGACGCGGGAGTGGAGTACCACCGATTCGGTGATCTACGCACTCGGTGTTGGCTGCGGGGCTGACGAGCTGGCCTTCGCCACGGATGACACCCGGGGAGTCGAGCCGCGCGCCCTGCCCACCATGGCTGTGGTGCTGGCGCTTCCCGGCCCCGAGATCACGGCGGCGATGGGTGACTACGACCGGCGCAAGCTGGTACACGGCACGCAGACCACGATCGTGCATTCGCCGATCCCGGCCGCGGGCGCGATCGGCTACAGCTCGACCATCCTCGGTGTCTACGACAAGGGGTCGGGTGCCGCGGTCGAGACCGAGACGCGTGCGACAGACTCGGTCACCGGTAAGCCGATGTTCACCAACCGGTCGGTGGCGTTCATCCGGGGCGACGGTGGCTGGGGCGGCGACCGTGGGCCGTCACAGCCTGCGCACCAGCCGCCCGAGCGCAAGCCCGATCACCTCGTGGCCCAGCAGGTGGCCGACAACCAGGCGTTGCTCTACCGGCTGTCGGGGGACCGGAACCCTCTGCACTCGGACCCGGCGTTCGCACAGGCCGCGGGATTCGAGCGGCCGATCCTGCATGGGTTGTGCACCTACGGCATGGTCGGGCGTGCCTTGTTGGGGCACGTGTGCGGCGGGGACGTGGACGCCTTCGGAGAGCTGTCCGCTCGGTTCGTCGCGCCGGTGTACCCGGGCGACGATCTCGCGATCGCGATCTGGTTGACCGGTCCGGGCACGGCGGTGTTCGAGGGACGCCGCGCCGAGAGCCAGCTGGTCATCACGGGGACCTTCGCCACGGCCTAGCCGGGGTGGTCTGGGTGAGTCGGGCTGGTCAGGAGTCCGCGGAGGCGAGAACGTTCGCGAGGCCGGCTGAACCGGCATTCTGCCCGAACGACCGAGGGGAGAGGCCTGAGCGACCTGCCCAGGACCCCTCCCCTCGCGCTCCCGCGATGCCCGCAGCCGCTTGGCCGCGATGCTCAGGGTCGTTCGTCGACCACCCGCATCGACTTGTACGCGGCGCGCGGGAGCGAACCCACCTCGACCGAGGTCACGGTCACCTGAACACCGGTCCTCGCCCGCAGCCGCTCGGCCAGGTCCTCGCTCGCGTTCTCGACTCGCACCTCGAGCGCGTCCTGCGCGTCGCCGGTGCGGACCAGGACGAACTCCTGGCCATCCTCGAGCTCGAACCACACGTCGATAGGCAGGATCCACGTGCCCTCGACGGTGATGACATCCTGCATCCGGCCTTCCCAGAAGCCGCGGACATGAGTCTCGCCGCAGGGGCACGGCGAGCGGTCCAAGCGGATGACCTCGTTGAGGTCGAACCGCAGCATGGGGTTCTCGCGCCCAAGTGACGTGCAGAGGAACCTGCCGCGCTGCCCGTCCGGGACGGGGAGGCCGGTTACGTCGTCGACCGCCTCGACAATGGCGTAGTCCTCGGCGATGTGCGCGCCGCGGTAGTCCTGTGGGCTGCACGACCCGCCGAGCGTCCCGATGCACTCGAGTCCGGCGCTGATTGCCGAGTACTGGCGCATCGGAGTCATGGCGGCGACCTCGGGAAGCTTGCCCGTCCAGCCGATCCGCTCCGCGACCTCACGGATGCGGGCAGCACCGGCGGGCATGGTGTGCCAGTGGTCGATCGGTATGCTCTCGATGGTGCGCAATGCCTTCTCGACCGCCGCGTCGTCCTCGGGCGGCCCAAGCGAGATCGGCAGGCAGCCCATCTTCTCCGCGGCGCCTGAGACAATGGCCTGGCCACCGTTGAGGTAGCCGGGGTGCGCATTGGCGATCACGTGGCCGGGGCGGACGCCTTCACGCCAGTACCGGCGCGCCGCGATCTCATAGTCGATGTCGAGGTCGTTCGCCGTCCAGATCGTGATGGTGGGCCGACCGGTGGTACCGGTCGAGGTGGCCAGCCGAACGGATCTCTCGAGTCCGACCGAACGGTAGTCACCGATGGGCGGGTATTCGGCTTCGTTCGCTCGCAGGTCTTCCTTGCGGAAGGTGGGTAACGCGGATAAGTCATCGACGGATGTGATGTCCGACGGGCTGACCCCGTGGTCTCGCATGCGTCGGTAGAAGAAGCCGCCGGACTTGTAGGCGCGCTCTACCGCCTCGCGGAGCCGCTGGCTCTGCAGTTCCCGGAGTTTGTCCAGCGGCATCGTCTGCACCTCGGGGTGCAGGAACGGACGATCGGAATCGTTGGACAAGACGGTCCCTTCCTCGGGTTTCGGCTCGTACTCAGGTCTAGGAGGAGCGAGCCAGGACGGCTGCCACGGATGGGCACGCGAGACCGGGCGGAACCCGGTCAGGCCAGGGCTAGTCGAGCACCGATGGGTCAGCCGTGATCTCCCGTCGAGCCATGGCCTCGAAGTACCCCGGGAACGCGCCGCCGGCCGTGCTGATCCCGCGGCCCAGCTGGGCGACCATCTCTTCGGGGAGGGGCTGCCCACCGGGGCCGATGGCCTCGACGTGCCAGGCGTTGTGGGAGCGGACCTCGAGGACCCGGGCCCGGGTGAGGGCCTCGGCCAGACTGTCGGCGGTGATCAGGACGCCGTGGTTGGCGAGGATCGCCGTATCGGCGTCGCCCATCGCGGCGATGATCTGGTTGGCAGCCTCCTGCTGGTCAACCGTCCCACTATACTCCTTGACGAAGACGAGCTGTCCGGAGGCCAGCGCGCTGGACTGGTCGTACACGGGCGGGAGCCGGTGTTGCGCTGACCAGATGGTGGACCACTTGGGATGGTTGTGCACGATCACGCGGGCCTGCCGTACCCGGTGGAACGCAAAGTGCAGTTCGGTGGCCGTGTTGATCCGATATCGGCCGGACAGCTGTGTCCCGCCAGGGTCGCACACGCACACGTGCGACGCCCGGAGTTCGTTCCAGGCGATGAGGAACGGGTTGACCAGGAAACTGCGATCAGGCTGCTGGTAGGTGATGTGCCCGGCGAGTCCGTCGTCGTAGCCGAGGCGGCTGAGTATGCGCGCGAAGACCGCGAACTCCTGCGCCGGGGTGAGCTCCCGCCCGATACCGGGGCCATCGAGGGGCGCGTACGCCGTCTCCGGGGAGTCAGTGGCCAATGAGTCCGTGGCCAATCCTGGCATGCGTCCGACCTCCGTTCAGAGGCAGGCCTCAGGGCCTGAGCACCGGGTGCGTGAGCGGCCCCGAGCCGGCAGCTGGCCGCGGTCGACGTGCGTACCGCACGGTTAAACCTTATCATCTTAATTCATGCCCGAGCAATCCCCGGGAACGCGATCTCCTCCTCGCCGTGCGACGGGCCGGTGACCCGTCCGCCGGCCCGCACTCGAGATCGGTGCGTTCCGGGCGACGTTCCGCATCAACCATGCTTGACGAAGAGATTGTGACGGAGACACATGGCGAAACTGTCCGAGCTGGCGCCGCCACCGGTGGACCTTCCGGAGCAGGTCGCGGGGCTGCGTGCGGAGATCCGAGCCTTCGTGGCCGAGGAGCAGGAGGCCGGTCTGTGGCGACCGCGGGTCGACTCCTGGCTGTCAGGATGGGACGAGCGGTTCAGCAAGGAACTCGGCCGCCGCGGCTGGCTGGGGATGACGATCCCGACGACGTTCGGGGGTCGCGGACGCGGGGCCCTGGAACGCTACGTCGTCACCGAGGAACTGCTGGCCGCCGGAGCGCCGGTGGCGGCACACTGGATCGCCGACCGACAGATCGGCCCGTCCCTGCTGCGCTTTGGCACCGCCGAGCAGCGGGAGCGTTTCCTGCCCGGGATCGCGGCCGGTGAGATCTACTTCGGGATCGGGATGTCGGAGCCGGACTCGGGATCCGACCTGGCGTCGGTCCGGTCCCGCGCGGTGCGGGTCGACGGCGGCTGGGAGCTGACCGGGACGAAGGTGTGGACGTCGGGCGCGCACCACGCGCACGCGTTCTTTGCGCTGGTGCGCACCTCCCCGGCGGAGGCGGCCAACCGGCACGCTGGGTTGTCCCAGCTGATCGTGGACCTGCGGGCGCCGGGGGTCACGATCCGGCCGATCCCACTGCTGACCGGGGCCCATCACTTCAACGAGGTCGTGTTCGACGAGGTGTTCGTGCCAGACACGATGGTCCTCGGTGAGATTGGCCAGGGCTGGCACCAGGTGACCTCAGAGCTTGCGTTCGAGCGGTCCGGCCCCGAGCGTTACCTCTCGACGTTCCCGCTGCTCGCGGCCGCCCTCGGTGAGCTCGCCGGGCGGCCGGTGGACGCCGGGCGCCGCCGCGACCTGGGCGGGCTGGTCTCCCGCTACTGGACGCTGCGCCAGATGTCGCTGGCCGTCGCCGGGTCGCTCGACGTCGGGCAAACGCCCGACATAGCAGCGGCCGTAGTGAAGGACCTCGGGACCCGCTTCGAGAACGAGGTGATCGACGTCGTTCGATCGCTGGTGTCCGTTCCACCGGATCCCGGTGCCGAGGGGGGGTACGCGCGGCTGCTGGCCGACGCCGTGCGTCACGCCCCCGGATTCACGCTGCGCGGCGGCACGAACGAGATCCTGCGTGGGATCGTCGCACGAGGGTTGGGACTGCGATGAGTGAACTTCGGGAGCTGGCGGAGTCGGTGTTCGGCGACAGCCGGGAGTCGGCCGGGTACGGCTTCGATGCGGGACTATGGGCGATCTGCGAGGAGACGGGCCTCGCGCGCCTGACCCTGCCGGAGGCCGCGGGCGGATCGGAGGGCTCCTTCGCCGACGCCGCGACCGTCCTGGCCGCGGCGGGCCGGTTCGCCGCCCGGGTGCCGCTGGTCGAGACCGACCTGCTCGCCGGCTGGCTGCTGCACGCCGCCGGGATCGACCTGCCCGCGGGGCCGCTTTCCGCCGTCGCCGCGGCGGACCTGGAGATCGCTGACGGGCGGGCCACCGGCCGCCTGCGCCGGGTCGCCTGGGGCCGGGCAGTGGCCGGTGTGGCCGTGCTGACGGGCGAGCACGTTGTCCTGGTCGACACCGCTGTCGGCGCCGCGGGCCTTGAGATCGTCGAGGGGACGAACGTCGCGGAGGAGCCGCGGGACGACCTGGTCCTGACCGGGGCGGCGGTACGTGTAGCGCCGCTTCCCGAGGACGCCGCGGCCGAGTTCCCGCTACGCGCCGCGCTGGGCCGGTCGCTGATGCTCGCGGGCGCCTCGCGCGGCGCGCTGGAGATGGCCGTGCGCTACGCGACCGAGCGCGTGCAGTTCGGGCGTCCGATCGCCAAGCTGCAGGCCATCCAGCAGACCCTTGCCCTGGCCGCGGCCGAGGTAGCGGCGGCTGAAGCGAGCTCCGCGACGGCCGCGCGCCAAGCCGATCGTCGCGGCGTCGTCGCGGCGGCATCGGCGATCGCCGCGGCCAAGGCCCGCACCGGTGAGGCCGCCGGGCAGGTTGCCCGGATCGCGCATCAGGTGCATGGCGCTATTGGTTTCACCAGGGAGCACGATCTGCGGCTGATCACCACCCGGCTCTGGGCCTGGCGGGACGAGGACGGGGCCGACGCCTTCTGGCACGAGCAGCTCGGAGAGCGGGCGCTCCAGGCGGGGCAGGGCGGGCTGTGGGCCATGCTGACCGGCACCCCATGACTCCACCCGACATTGCGTCACGCCCCGCGCGCTCCGGGACTCACAAGCAGGGCTCCCGGTCGAGCAGTGCGGCCGCTACCAGCGCCGGATGGGTGACCTGCGGATGATGGCCCGCGCCCGGGATCGTGACGAGCCGGCTGTCCGGGAAGACCCGCAGGAGGTAGGCGGCCCCCGCTGCGTATCGGGTGTCCTCGGCCCCTAGCACCTGCAACAGCGGGCAGGAGATCTCGCGGAGGTGGTCCATCACGTAGGAGTCGGGCTGGTGTCCGAGTCCAGCCGCCGACGTGGCCATGCCGGCCCTCTCGGCGATCCGGTCCATGTAGCGGTTCCACTTCGCGCGTGCCTCCGCGTCTCGGAAACCGGGGCCGGAGGAGATCAGGCAGAGGGAACGGAGGAGGTCGGGATGCCGGATCGCCAGTGTCATCGCGAGGTACCCGCCCAGGGAGTGCCCGACCAGCTGGACTGGGGCACCGAGGGCCGCCACCCGGTGCGCCAGCTCGGCGACGGCGGCGTCGCGGCTCAGCTGCTCCTCGTCGGCGTCGATCCGGGAACCATGTCCGGGCAGGTCCCAGCGGTGCACCTCGGTCGCGCGATCCAACAGGGGGAAAAGCGGATCCCACGTCGCGGCGGTGTCGGCGAAGCCGTGCACGAGCACGATGGGCGGTACCGACCCGGCCGGGCTCTCGTCACACTCTTCGGCGCTCATCGGTACTCGGCGCCGGCCGAGGCCGCGGCCGCCATCTCGGCGTAGATCTCGTCGGCGAGAACCTTCTTGCGGATCTTCCCAGACGCCGTTCGAGGCATGTCCGCCGTGTACCTCCAGTCCTCGTCGCTGTCGTCGGACCGGGTGCCCGTGATGTGCGGGGACTCCGACTGGCCGTACCCGTTGACCACCGCGACGCGAGGCTCCCTCGATCGATGGGAACGGGGTCTCATCCGACGTTTACCGCGCTTTGCCCGCCGGAGACCGAGATCGTCTCCCCGGTGATGTAGCGGGCCGCGTCGCTGACGAGGAAGAGCATCGCCCGGCTGATGTCCTCCGGCTCGACCCACGGGATGCCCATCGGGATGGTGGCCGCGAACGCATCGAGCGCCCGCTGGTCCAGGATCGGCTTCGCCGCGTCGGGGAGGAACAGGCTCAGCATGTCGTCGTTGGTCATCATGGGGGTGTGGACGTTCGTCGGGCAGATCGCGTTGACGGTCACGCCGGACCTGGCGAGCTCGAGCGCGGCCGACTTCACCAGTCCGACGATGCCCCACTTCGACGCGGCATAGTGCGCCATCAGGGGGCTGCCGGTCTTCGCGGCCTGCGACGCCGTCGCTACGATCCGACCGGACCCCTGCGCGACCATCGACGGGACGACCGCCCGGATGGCGTTGAACACGCCGGTCAGGTTGACGTCGATCATGTCCTGCCAGGCCTGCGGGGTGAGCTCCGCGAGCGGTGCGCGGGAGAATATCCCCGCATTGGCCACGAGGATGTCGATCCTGCCCAGCTCGCTGATAGTGCTGTCTGCCACCCGCCGCATCGCTTCTGGGTCCCGGACGTCGGCGACGAACGACAGCGCCCGGCGATCGTGCTTCTCGACCAGGGCGACAGTCTCGGCGAGCTCGTCGCGGGTGCCGAGCGGGTAGTTGACCGAGTCGATGTCCGCCGCGATGTCGCAAACCGCGACGTCGACCCCGGCGCTCGCCAGCGCGACCGCGTGGGCGCGCCCCTGACCGCGGGAACCACCGGTAATCAATGCCACCTTGCCCGATAACTCACCCACGCTGACTCCTCTGCGGACCTGGGTTGCGATGCGCACCACATCAATGCTTATCATGTTAGGGGCCGGATGCAAGGGCCGCGAGGATCGGATCCAGCAGTACCCCGCGGGGCAGCAGCCGGCCGACGGCCTTGCGGATCACGACGAGCGTGGAGCCCTGAACCTGCTCACAGACGACGTCGTGCTCGACGGCGCCTGAGAATGCCGGACCGGAAAGGTCTGCCGGCTGTCCCGCCCACGCGCGCGCTAGCTATGCCGGGGCGGCCGGGTGGGGCCCGGTCTTAGCTAAACGCCTGAGGAGGAACGATGGACATCGGTTGCTTGGTCCCCTTCGGTGACACGGATGACCTCGCCAGCTTCGTTCCGCGGGTGGCCACCGGCATCGAGGCCCGCGGGTTTGGGTCCCTCTGGCTGGGCGAGCACACCCACCTGCCCGTGGACACCGATTACCCCTCGGACGCGGACAAGAAGCTGCCTGAGCGGTACCGACGATTCCCCGATCCTTGGGCTGTCCTGGCGGCCTCGGCGTCGATCACCAGCCGGGTGCGGCTGGGTACGCTCGTCGCGCTCGTGGCCGAGCACAAGCCGCTCGTGCTGGCCAAGACGATCGCGACCGTCGACCAGCTGTCGCGCGGCCGGGTCGAGGTTGGCGTCGGGTACGGCTGGAACAAGCTGGAGATGGTCAACAACGGGATCGATCCCCGCCGTCGGCGCGCTCACCTGCGCGAGAACGTCATGGCGATGCGGGCGTTGTGGTCCGGGGAGCCGACGGCGTTCGACGGCGACGTGGTCCGGTTCACCTCAAGCTGGTCCCTTCCGACGCCGGTGCAGCGTCCCGGACCGAAGATCCACCTCGGTTGCTCGCTGTCCGAGCGAAACATCGCGGATGTGCTGTCCATCGCGGACGGCTTCTTCCCGCACCGCGGCCTGCTCTCCGACGATCCCTGCGTGGACATCGCCCGGCTGCGCAGGGAGGCGGAGGCCGCCGGCCGCGATCCAGCCTCGATCGAGATCGGCATCGCCTACTCCGGTACCTCCTGGGGGCGTCCGGACCTCGAGAGGTTCACGCGCCGGCTGCCCTCGGTGCGGGAACTACAGTCGTTGGCGGAGTTCGGCGTGGGTCGCGCCGTCTGTTCGATCCCCGCCGGGCCGGGGGACCTGTTCGAGCGCTCGCTCGACGCATGGAGCGAGCGAGCCGAAGCCGCCGGTTTCGTGCCGGCCACGCACACGGTCCAGGCATGAACGAGGAACGCGAGTCGGCTGACATCCGTGAGATTCGGCAGGCCCTGTACCGCGCTGTCCGCGCTGCCGGCTCCACCGACGAAGTTGAGATGATTTCCAACTCGGAGGTGGAGATCAGGGGAGACACCGCGCGGGTCACCAGCGTCCGCCTCCTGCTGGGCGGGGACACTCGGGCGCCGCGGATCCTGGCCCAGGGACGGGTGCGCGATGAGTTCGTCCGCGGAGCCGATGGCCGTTGGGCATTCCGGCAGCGCGCCGTGGCCGACGATGACCCAGCAGCGCAGCGATGATCCGGAACCACCAGGACCACCATCTCCCGACCTCTGGCACATAGGAGCGCGGCCGTTGGAACGCAGGCTCGATCTCAGGGCGGAAGACGGTATCCTCGCCATGCTTGCGCGGTACGCCAACTGCGCCGATCGCGTACCCGGCTCGGCTGGCTGGGGGAGCTGCTTCACCGCGGACACAGTGGTCCGCATCTTCGGCCCCACGCGGAACACCCCGCTGGTGCTCACCGGGTGCGACGTGGTTGCCCGGGCTTTCGACGAAGCTGAGGACCCGGTCCCGCATCTGCACGTCGTCACCAACGTCATCATCGAACCCGACAGCGACGGCGCGGGGGCGAGTCTCGAGTCATACTTCGTACGGGTTGACATTCTTGACGAAACTTCCCGTATCGGTTCTTTCGGGCGCTACCACGACCATGCGGTGCGATGCGCCGACGGGCAGTGGCGGATGGATCGCCGGGACATCCGCATCTCCGCCCGGCTGTCGACCAGGTAAGCCGAACCTCGAGCGGAGTGTGCACCACCCTGGCCACGCGCTGAGCGGGTGCGTCGTATCGCAGCATCTCCTCGACCGCGTTGTCGACCAGGCTCGGTTCACCCCGAGCAGCACAGCGCGCTGCTCGGGGTGACGCAGCAGGGCGACACGCCAGCGGCACACCGGCCGCGCCGACAGCCTGCTCCTCAGCAAACTTGCCGGGGCCCTAGGTCTCGATCTGGTTGCGACGAGCCTTTGGGGGTGAAGTGGAAGCGGAGTCAGCCAGTGAATTCGGCAAAGGCGGCGAGGACGTCTGACGCGTACTCGGGGCGACACACGAGCAGGTCGGGGAGGTAGGGGTTCGGCTGGTTGTAGCGCAGCGGTGCGCCGTCGATGCGGGAGACGTGCAGCCCCGCGGCGGCCGCGACCGCGACGGGAGCGCAGGAGTCCCATTCGTACTGCCCGCCGGAATGGGCGTAGACGTCGGCGTCGCCCCGGATGACGGCCATGGCCTTGGCCCCGGCGGATCCCATCGGGACGAGCGTCGCGTCGAGGGCGGCGACGAGATGGTGAACGGCCGCGGGGGGGCGGGTGCGGGACACGGCGAGGCGGATCGGCCCGGGTCCGCGGGATGCGACGGCGGGGGGAGTGCCTGTGTGCAGGACGAGGTCGGCGGCGGGCAGCGCCACCGCGCCCGCGGTCGGCACACCGTCGGTCGCGAGTGCGACATGGACCGCCCAGTCGTCGCGCGGAGGTTCACCGTACTCGCGGGTACCGTCGAGCGGGTCGACGATCCAGACGCGGGCGCGGCGAAGCCGGGCCGAGTCGTCAGCGCTTTCCTCGGACAGGACCGCGTCGTCTGGGCGCAGCTGGGCGAGCCGGTCCAGCAGCAGCGCGTTGGACCGCCGGTCGCCCTCGGCGCCCCCGTGGTCACGGATGCGCAGCAGCAGGTCGCCGGCCTCCTTCGCGAGCGTCGCGGCGACATCGTCGTCGTTCACGGCGCGTCCGTGGCCGGGGCCAGTACGCCGGCGCGACGCAGGTAGGCGATGACGGCGTCGGCGTTTGCATCGGCGCTGACGGCGCCGCTGGCGTCGAGATGCACGTCCGGCGTATCGGGCACCTCGTAGGAGGAGACGATCTGGTCGGGATCCGCGGGACTCCAGATCAACTCGCCAATGGACGCATTCATTGGTCGCCTTCCCCGGAGAAACGATGACAAGTCGAGTCAGCCATCTGACACCTGTGCCGCTGAGCTACACGAGTGCTGCTGCGTTGCAGGAAAATGATGCGGGCGTGGCGACGGCCGCGGTCAGGCGGCTCGCTCGAGAATGTGCACCCCGCACGCAGATCCAAGTCCGATCACGTGCGCGAGGCCCACCGTGGCGCCCTCTATCTGGCGGTCAGCGGCCTCGCCGCGCAGGTGGTGGCAGACCTCCCAGATGTTGGCGATGCCGGTCGCGGCGATCGGGTGGCCTTTCGACTGCAACCCGCCGGAGACATTGACCGGCGTGCGGCCGTCCCGCCACGTCGCGCCTGACTCGAAGAAGCTGACCGCCTCGCCCGGCGCGCACAGCATGAGGTTGTCGTAGTGGACCAGCTCGGCTGTGGCGAAGCAGTCGTGCAGCTCGACCAGGTCGAGATCGGACGGCGCCACACCGGCCGCCCGGTACGCCTGCTCCGCGGCATTGCGGGTCAGCGTGTTGATGTCGGGCAACACCTGGCAACCGTCGGTCCAGGGATCGCTCGTCAGGATCGAGGCGCTGATCTTCACGGCGCGCCGGCGCTGCTCGGGGTCCATCCGCCTGAGCCGCTCACCGGAGACGACGACCGCCGCGGCGCCGCCGTCGCAGTTGGCCGAGCACATAGGACGGGTGTTCGGATAGGCGATCATGACGTCATTCATGATCGATTCAAGGCTCATCCGCTTGGTGTAGGCCGCGAGCGGGTTGAGCGTCGAATGAGCGTGGTTCTTCTCGCTGATCCGCGCGAACAGCTCGAAGGTGGCGTCTCCGTAACGGTGCGCGTACTCCATGCCGATCTGCGCGAACACGCCCGGCATGGTCTCGGTGCCGACCCGCCCGTCCAGGGTCGTCACCGCGCCGAACCGTCCCGTCGGCTCGAACACCGTCGCGTCGGACCTCGCTCCGCCACCAGCCCCCAGCAGGCCGGCTCCGGACAGCTTCTCCGCGCCTACGGCCATGCCGATGTCGCATTCTCCGGCCTTGATGGCCATCACCGCCGTGCGCAGGGCCGTGGCCCCCGTGGCGCAGGCATTCGTGACGTTGTAAACCGGTATCCCGGTCTGGCCGATCTGCTTCTGCAGATTCTGGCCCAAGCGGCCCCCGCCCATGAGGTTGCCGGCGGCCAGCACGCCGATGTCATCCATGCCGACACCGGCGTCGTCAAGAGCCGCGCGCGCGGCTCGCGCGGCGAGATCGACGATGTCGAGGTCGGGATGTTTGCCGAACTTGGTCATGCTGATGCCAAGGATCCAGACATCATCGCTCATGTCACACCCCCACTGGTTCGAAGCCGAAGCCGATGGCCTCGGTGCCGGTATCGTCGGTCCCGACCATGTACGTGGCCAGGCGGACCGGCATGCCGAGCCGGACGTGCTCCGGATCGGCGGGGACGTTGATGAGGTTGGCGCGCACGGCCGTCCCCTTGCAGTCGACGACCGCGGGAACGAACGGAACGGGAACGCCCGGCGCGGCGAAGGCAACGATCGTGAAGGCCGTGACCTCGCCCTGCCCCGGAACCTCGACGTTCCGGAAGTCCGCAGCAAAGCAGCGCGCGCAGGCGTTTCGACGGTCGAAATACCGCGCGCCGCACTGGACGCACTCGTGCGCGACGAGGTGGGGACGATCGCCCAGCACGAGATAGTCGACGAGGGGTACCTGCTGAGTCATGCGGTCTCCGTCGGAGAATGCCGGCCCCCCGCGTGCCCGTCCGGCGCCTCACGGCCGTGGGATGGGGACGGGCAGGTGGGCCGGGATCAGTCGTGGAAGTTGAAGACGCGGCGAGCGTTGAGTTCGACGATCTTGTGGACCTCGTCGTCCGGGATCTCGGCGAGCGACTCGGCCGCGACCTTGCGCGCGTGCGGCCAGTCCGAGTCCGAGTGCGGGTAGTCGCACTCCCACATGATGTGGTCAACGCCGATGTCGTGGCGCTCCCGCAGACCGGCCTTGTCGGAGATGAAGCAGCCGTACAGGTTCCGGCCGAACAACTCCCGCGGGTTCACGTCGGCGGCCCCCGCGTGCCAGCGGTGGCGCGACCACGCGGTCTCGGCCCGCTCCAGCATGTACGGCAGCCAGCCGATGCCGCCCTCGGACAGGACGCACTTGAGGTTCGGGAACTTGTGAAACACCGGCGAGAACAGCAGGTCGGCGAACGTGATCATGGAGTTCAGGCCCATGGTCGACGTGATCACGAGATCGTTGCAGTCGGCGGAGGGGCGCAGCGTGAGGCCCGACGTCCCGAAATGCATGCACAGCGGCATGCCGCGCTCCTCGGCGGCGGCGCACACCGCGTCCCATCCGCCCGAGGTCCAGCTGGGCAGGCCGAACGGGCTGGGGTTCTCGGGGAAGGAGATCGCCTTGGCGCCCAGATCGGCCACCCGCTCGATTTCGGCCACGCAGAGATCGGTGTCCCAGAGCGGCAGGATCGACATCGGGATGAAACGGTCCGGGTAGGGGCCGGCCCACTCCTCAAGGATGAAGTCGTTCCAGGCCTGGACGCACAGCAGCGCCAGCTCCTTGTCGTCGGCCTGGAGGAACGCCGTCCCCGAGAATCGCGGGAAGGTCGGGAACAGCAGCATCGTCTGAATGCCGTCGGTGTCCATGTCGCGCACCCTGGCGGCGGGGTCGTAGCAGCCCGGGAGGATGTCGTCGTACCTCGTCGGCTCCCGGTCCTGCCATTCCTTGGGGTCCTTGCCGGCTACCGCGTTGAGCGCCAGCTGCGGGTACAGGCGGTCCTCGAACATCCAGGTCTGCTCACCCGGGCCGACCCGAATCTCCCCGAAGACCGCGTGGCTGGCGTAGATCTCCTCCTGCGCCGTAATGACCCGGGGAGCCACCTCGCTGTACCTGCTGGGCAGCCGGTCGGTCCAGACAGTGGGATGTTCGATGACGTGGTCATCGACGGAGATCATCTTCATGTGAGGTTGAAGTGGCACGACAAGCTCCTTCTCGACGGCGCCGCCCGCGTCAGGCCAACGATCATTATCAGATTCAGGATGGGTTACGACGGGATCGTCAGTGGGACGCACCGATGCGGTGTCGGCGGGGCGCGGAAGCAGGCGCCGAGCGCCGGCAGCAACGAGCGGATGTTGCGGCTGTGCGCGCTCGGCGCCTCGACGTCGGCATGGATCTCGTACGCCCACAGCACCGAGGGATCGGTACGGTCGGCGCACCACTCGTAGAGCAGGGTGCCGGGCTCGGCGGCCGCGATCCGCTGGAACTCGGCCAGGTGGCCCAGTAGTTCCCCGCGCCGGTCCTCGTCCACCACCCCGCGAGCGAAGGCGACGACCTCGTCGCCGGTCAGCCCTCGGTCGGAGAACGACGTGATGACCACGGTCAGCCAGCCGCCAGGTTCTGCATGACCTCCTCGTCGCCCGGCAGGTGAACGTAGCCGGGCGCGTCCTCGCCCTTGCGCGCGTCCGCCTCGAGGATCTCCCCGTTCGGGCCCTCGTACAGGAGGCGGAACATTCCCTCGACCGCGCTGAAGATCTCGATGGTCGTGCAGCCCTCAGGGCCGGCGGTGTGTGGCCCATAAAGCGTGTACGCGTCGGCGGTGAACGTGTCGCCCACGTGCGCGGTGCGCCCGTCGCCGATGTCCAGGGAACCCTGAATGACGATCTCGAACCGCTGGCACGGGTGGCCGTGGCGGAAGAGGGTGTAGTTCGGAGGCATGTTGAGGAAGAAGGCTGCCGGGACTGACCAGTCCTCCTTCTTGTCCAGGTGCCAGAGCGGAAGCAGGCTTCCGTTCATGCCGGCCTTCGCTAACTCCTTCACGAACCACTCGGGAGCCTCGGTCGGGAACGTCCCGTAGGGGTAGAACTTCATCGCGGAGATGGCCTCCCGTCGCCGGCGGAGCGCACGCCGAACCGAGCGTCCGGCGGCCCGCTTCACCCAAGTTGAGTAAACCCTGCCGCGCGATGCGCCGGTAGACGGCGGTTGCGCACCAGTGGCATCTTGAATCTTATCACAAATTTTAGCGTATGGTCCGCCAACGTCAAGCCACTCTCGGTGCTCCGCGACCTGGGGAATCGCGCTGGGTAACCAGGTGTTCGCTCACTCACGCCTTGGCTGTCGCCACGCCCAGCCGCTGGGCGATGAGATCGCGGTGGTAGACCGGATCGCCGAACAGCAGCTCGCCGCTCTTCGCGCGCTTGAAGTACAGGTGCGCCGGGTGCTCCCAGGTGAAGCCGATGCCGCCGTGGATCTGGATGTTCTCGGCCGCTGCCGTCGCGAACGCCGTCGAGCAGTGTGCCTTGGCGAGGCTCGCGGCCACCGGAAGAGCGGCCGGATCGTCGACCGCGGTCCAGGCGGCATGGTGGGCCGCGGCCCGGGCGGACTCGACCGCGAGGAACATGTCGGCGCACTTGTGCTTGATCGCCTGGAAGCTTCCGATCGGCCGGCCGAACTGCACGCGCATTTTCGCGTACTCGACGCTCATCTCCAGCACGCGCTGCGCCCCCCCGACCTGCTCGGCGGCGAGCGCCGCGGCGGCCACGTCGAGTGTCGCCGACAACGTCGCCATGGCCTCGCCGGCGCCGCCCACCAGGCGCGCCGGAGCGCGATCGAAGGTCATTTCGGCCAGGCGGCGGGTGAGGTCCATCGTCGGCAAGGCCGAGCGGCTCACCCCCTCGGCGGCCGTCTCCACGGCGAACAGACCCGGTCCGTCGTCGGTGGCGGCGAGCACGAGGGCGACCTCGGCGATCGCCCCGTCCAGCACATAGCGTTTGCGGCCGTCGAGTTCGTAGCTGTCGCCTACGCGGCGGGCGCGAGTGCTCGGGTTTCGACCCGCCCAGTCGTGGGGCGTCTCCATGTATGCCAGCGTCGCCAGCGTCGTGCCCGCCGCGATCCCGGGCAGCAGGTCGGCCTGCGCCCGCTCGTCGCCCGACGTCACCAGCGCCGTCGCGGCCAGGCAGGACGACAGGTAGGGCGCGCAGAGCAGGGCCCGTCCCATCTCCTCAAGCGCGATCGACACCTCCAGGAAGCCGTAGCCGAGGCCGCCGTACTCCTCGGGAATGGCCAGCGCGGTCAGGCCGAGCTCGGCCGTGAGCACGGTCCAGACCGTCGGGTCGTACCCGGTCTCCGTCTCCATGACCCGGCGCACCTCGGTCTCGGAGGACCTCGCCTCGAGGAACTTGCGCAGGGAGGCGCGCAGCTCCTCTTGCTCCGGTGAAAAGACGAACTCCATGACGACCTCGCGAGGGTGGGGTTGTCGTGCATCCGCGCGGCGCGCGAATCTGATAATATTCGAGGCCGACCGACGTGTGCAACTACTGGCCGCGTGTGCCAGTCCGATTCGGATGGTCCGCGCAGGAGCGGGCCGCCTCGACGGGATGGCGATGGGGACTCTGGACGGGTCGAGTCGCGATCATCACTCGGGCGGGCCGCGGCATCGGCCGCGAGCGTGCGTTGCTCTTCGCCCGCTAGGGAGCGAAAGTGGTCGTCAACGATCTGGGCGGTGCCAGCGACAGCGTCAGCGACGACCGATCGGCCGCTCAGCGGGACAAGGTGCTCGCCCGGATGTACGGGCAGGACTGGGATTGGTGATCCGCGTCCGCCTCAAGGGGCACGTCGCCCCGCTCCGCGTCGCCGCCCACTGGCGCGAGCGGAGCAAGGCCGCTGCTCCGTCACGTCCGCGACGGCGTTGCGGAAGAGTTCGCGGAGATGTCCACGCGGTTGGGGCGCCCGCCTGTCCGCGTGCTGATCTTAGTGTCGCTATCTGGTCGACGGAGAACGGCTCGGCGCTGTTTCAGGGCCATCGTGGCCGCGGCCAGCTGACCAGCTACAGCAGTGATCTCCGGTGCGTTCTCGACGGCGGCGTCCGCCGAGAACGCGTGATCCGCCCGCCTCGCTCACTCGTTCCGGCCGTTGTTCTCGTTGAGGAAGGTCTCGAGGAGTTCGTCGACATCCGCCCAGATGACCGGCGCGTCCAACTTTGCCGGATCGGTCTTGTCCAGCTCCTCATAGCCCATGATCATCCTGCTCATGCGCTGGGAGGCGTTCCACGAGTCACCCTCTTCGATCGCCGCGACGATCTGCTGCTTCTCGATCGCCACCCGCTTGCGGACGCGGGCGTCCAACTCCCATCCGATCGCCTCGGACATCCACGACAGCGCGGGCAGGACCGCCGCCAGGAGCAGGTTGCCCGACGCCTCGGCGACGAGGTCGTGAAAGCGCCGGTTGTAGCCGTGGAACTTGGCCGAGTCATGGCGCGACTCGAGCAGCTTGGCCGTGCACGCCTTGAGCTCGTCGACCTGCTCGGGGGTGCGCCGCTTCGCGGCCAGCGCGGCCATCGTCGGCTCGATCGCGCTTCGCGCCTCGAGAATCGTGCGCAGGGTCCCATGCCCGCTCTGCAGGCCCATCGCCAGGAAGCCAGCGAGCTGAGCGGGCTGCGGGCGGGCGACGATCGCGCCACCACCGGCACCGCGACGCATCTCGACCGCACCCTGCGCCTCCAGCAGGCGCAGGGCCTCGCGCAGGGACCCACGGGCGACCCCGTAGCGCTCCAGTAGCCATGACTCGGCTCCGAGATGATCCCCCGGCTCCAAACCGCGGGAGGCGGCCTCGCGCATCAGCCGCCGGGCGATGTCCGCCGCCACCTTCCCTTGCGCCACGACCCACCTCCTCCGATCAACTCTGTTCAGATTATCCCACCGGGACCAGAACGCTCCGTCAGGTTCTCGTGAACGGCGAGGATCACGGAGGTCCGTGTCGCGGATCATCGGGACCCGGCGGTAGAGGCAGGCCCCCGCTCCTGCCGATCATAGTCGTTCGGCGAGCGACCCCATCCAACGACTGGCGCCTCAAGCTGATAAGATTTAGCATCGGTGTCTCCAGCATTGCCAGTGCGCGACCGGCCTCGGACCCGGTCGCCGTCGACAGAGCGAAGCGGGTGAGGAATGACTGCTTCGGGCCCCGTCGCCGACGCCCAGGTCACCGGAGGTGCCCGACTGGCGGATCTGGAGTCCATCCGTGCGCTGGCGATCACCTATTGCCATGCGTTGGACAACGAGGACGTGACGCTGCTGAAGTCGGTGTACTGGCCCGAAGCCACCGACGATCACGGATCACTGTTCACTGGGAGGGCCTGGGATTTCGCCGACGTTTTCGTGAGCAAGCGAGAACGGGTGCGCCCGACGATGCATGTGGTGTTCAACCATCTGGTCCACTTCGACGAAAATCTCGATCTGGCTCAGGGTGTGGTTTCCGGGGCCGGATATCAGTTCGCGCACGCGCTTCGCCCGCCGCGCACACGCGTGGTTCTCGGGCGGTACGTCGACGTCTATCAGCGGCGATCGGGTGAGTGGAGGATTCTGAGCCGTCGTTTCACGGTCGCCGGAACCATGACCGAGACCGCGGCGCTGCCGACGAAGGAACGGTGAGGACGGCATGGGGCTGTTGGACGGCAAGGTCGCGCTCATCACGGGAGCCGCCCGGGGGCAGGGGGCGGCGGCGGCGCGGCTCTTTCACGCCGAAGGTGCCAGCGTGCTGCTGCTGGACGTCCTGGATGAGCTGGGGAAGACCGTCGCGACCGAGCTTGGTGATCGCGCGCTCTACCGCCACCTCGATGTGCGGGACGAGGCGGAGTGGAGCGGCGCGGTGACGGCCGCCGAGGAGGAGTTCGGCCCCATCGGCGTGCTGCTGAACAACGCCGCGGTGCTGCGCCGTGGCACGGTCGAGAACACCTCGCGCGAGGACTTCGTCGACCTGATGGACATCAACGTGTGGGGCTGCCTGGTCGGAATGCGGCAGGTCGTGCCGTCGATGCGGCGCGCCGGCGGCGGTTCGATCATCAACGTCTCCTCGACCGGCGGCCTCGTCGGCCAGTGGGCCGCATCGGGCTACACGGCGTCGAAGTTCGCCGTGCGTGGGCTGACGAAGGCGGCCGCCATCGAGCTGGCTCCGGACATCCGGGTCAACTCCCTGCATCCCGGCTGGGTCGACACGCCGATGGTCCGCGACCCCACGGTGACCAGCGACGAGGAGTACAACCGCCTCCTGCGCCCGATCGTCCCGATGGGGCGGGCGGCGCGACCGGAGGAGCTGGCGCGCTCGGCCCTCTTCCTCGCCAGCGACCTCAGCTCCTACCTGACGGGGAGCGAGCTTGTCGTGGACGGTGGGCGTACCGCGGGAGCGCCGCGCGCGACTGGTTAGCGGCCGGCGTCAGCTCGGCGGGGACACCCCCGAGGGCGAGCCGCATCGACCGGGTTCCACGGGTGGTCGGACGGGGGTTGACCGTAGATCTCGGGCAGGTCCGGCCTGTAGATCACCGGGCGGCCTGGGCGTTCGCGCTTGGCCGCCCCCGCCTCAACATCGTCCGTTATTATTATCAGAATTATGGACGAGAAGCCAGGCGGGAGGAAGTCGTGACTGACGTCGTGACGGTGGAGATGAGGGACTCGGTGGCCGTGGTCCGTCTCGACGACGGCAAGGTCAACGCGCTGTCCCTCGACATGATCGAGGCGATGGAGGAGGCCCTGACCAGCGCGCCGGGCACGGCGGACGCCGTCGTCCTGACGGGCCGTCCCGGGTGCCTCACCGCTGGGCTCGATCGAAGCATCATGCTCGGGGCCGACCGGGCCGTGGTGTCCGGAAACCTGCGCCGCGTCACTCGCCTCTACCAGACGATCATGAATGTTCCTTTGCCGACCGTCGTCGCCTGCACCGGGCACGCGCTCGCCGCCGGAGCGCTGCTGCTGCTCGTGGCGGATGCACGCATAGGCGCCCGGGTGCCGAGCAAGATCGGATTGAACGAGGTGCGGATCGGCCTCCCGCTCTTCCCCCTCGCCGTCGCCTCGGCGCGGGCGCGCCTGCAGTCAACGGCCTTCGTGCGCTCGACGCTCGAAGGCGAGGTGTACGACTGGGCCGGGGCGGCCGACGTGGGCTACCTCGACCGTGTGGTCGAGGAAGGTCAGCTGCTCGACGTCGCGGTCGGGCACGCGGCACGACTGGGCCGAGGTGACCGGTCCGCCTACCTCGCGACCCGGGAGCTGGTGTTCGCTCCCGTGATCGCCGAGGTGGAACAGGCGCTGAGGCGCAAGGCCCCTCAGGCGCCCACCCCCGGGTAGCCGCCGCCACCATGGAGCCGGTCGAGCTCGTCCCGGTCGACGCGCCCCTCTCGCCGCGGCAGGTCGTCGACGAACGTCACGTATGAGGGCTTCTTGTACGAGGCGATGTGCTCGCGGCAGTGCGCGATGACCTCCTCGGCCGACAGGTGCGCGCCGGCGGCCGGGACGACGATCGCCTTGACGGCCTGCTCCCACTGCTCGTCGGGGACGCCGATGACGGCCACGTCGACGATCAGCGGGTGTGCACGCAGGCAGCGCTCCACCTCGACGGGATAGATGTTCTCCTTGCCTGACTTGATCATCCGGGTCATCGGGCCGACGAAGCTCAGCGACCCGTCGGCCTCGCGCCGGCCCAGGTCGCCGGTGTGCCACCAGCCGTTCCGGCCGCGTTTCTCGTTGAGCTCGGCGCGATTCCAGTACCCGGCGCCGACGGTCACGCCGCGTGCCGTGATCTCGCCGGTTTCTCCGGCGCGCACCTCGTTGTCGTCGGCGTCGACGATGCGCACCAGGCACCACGGGGACGGGCGGCCGGCCGCGCCGGCGGCGCCCACCGCGAGGGAGGTGTAGGTGACGATGCCGGTCATCTCGGTCTGTCCGTACGACCCGGGGTGCCGGGACCACGGCGCCGTCGATCGCTTGCCGAACCGGGCCCAGCGGGCGTCGGCGTTCACGTACGCCTCGGGTACGCGGAAGGCGGAGAGATCGGCGCCGGACTCCTCGGCAACCTCGGCCACCCGCCCGATCAGCGGACCGGTCAGGTAGGCCCAGGTGCAGCGTTCGGACTCCAGGAGGCCGCAGATCTCGTCGGCGGACGGGCGGGCCAGGTAGACGTTTGTTCCGCCGAGCAGGAGCGTGGACAGCGACCCCATGAACGTCGCGATGTGATACAGCGGAAGCGCGCCGAGGAACACCGGGCGTTCGTCGAAGATCCCGTTCATGACGGCATGCACGACCCCTGCGGCGATCAGCCCCTGGTGCGTCATCATGGCGCCGTTGGGGCGCCCCTCGTGTGCGGCCGTGTACATGATCAGCACTGGTGCGCGCGGATCGCCCCGCCGGGCGGCGCGGTCGGGCGCGCTGCGCGCCAGCACGGCCTCGTAGCCCTCGGGTGAGTCGTCCACGACGAACCAGGTCGTCCGCGGCAGCGCCGAGCGCGTCCCCTCGACGCTCCTGGCCAGCTCACCGGTCTCGGCGACGACGACCGCGGGGTCAAGGTCACGCAGGACGAACTCAAGCTCGCCCGGGGTCTGGCGCCAGTTGACCGGACACACCATGGCTCCCAGCCGTCCCGCCGCCAGCACCAGCTCCAGGACGCGGAATGAGTTCTGTCCCACCCAGGCCAGGCGGTCGCCGGACGTGACTCCGTGCTCGATCAGGAGGGTCGTGAGCCGCGCGACCCGCTCGTTCGCCTCCCGGTAGTCCAGCCGCGCGCCCTGCTCGACCACGGCACAGTCGTGCGGGCGTGACCGGGCCTGCTCCTCGACGATGTCGTGCAGGCACAGATCGGCATCAGGGCGCGCTTCCATGTGACTCCTTAATGCGTCGCGATCGGGACCCGGTCCGCCGCGCGAGGCCGCGGCGCCCCCAGATGGTGCGCAGGAACCAGTTAACCTTATAATGTTATTTCTGTCACTCATACTGGGCGACAGAAGATCATCCCGCGTGGCGAGGACCCCCCTGACGAGGACCCCCCTGTGCTCCGATGGTGGGCAAGGTGGGATAGGTGTGACATTTAAAGGTGATAAGAGTTACGATGCCGCGCGCTGGCTGGCTCCTTCGGTGGGCCAGTGGAACCGAGGAGAGCGATGCAGACAGTAGATCCCCGGATCGCGGACGCCTTCGTTCAGGCCGCGGCCTACGGTGAGCGTGGGTTACAGGTAGCCGCCTATCTCGGCGACGAGCTCATCATCGACGCCTGGACCGGAGAGGCCGACTCCGGCGGGCGTCCCGTCACCGGTGACACGATCTTCCCGGTGTTCTCGGTGTCCAAGGCGATTGCCGCCACGGCTCTGCATCTCCAGGCCGAGCGGGGACTGATTGACTATGAGGCTCCCGTCGCCCGGTACTGGCCGGAGTTCGGGCGTAATGGCAAGCAACACATCCTCGTCCGGCACGTGCTGAGCCACCAGTCCGGCATCCCGCAGATGCCGGAGGGCGTCACCCCGGAGCTGCTCGCCGACTGGGAGTGGATGACGGCGCGCATCGCCGACTACGTCCCCCTTTTCGAGCCCGGCACCGGCAGCGCCTACCAGTCGCTGGTGTTCGGGTGGATGGTGGGCGAGATCGTCCGGCGGACGGACCCGGCGCACAGGGGCTTCGACGAGTTCGTGCGCGCCGAGCTATGCGCCCCGCTCGGCATCAGGGACCTGTGGTTCGGGGTTCCGGACGAGCTGGTCGACGAGGTTGCCGAGCTGACGTCGATTCTGTCGCGGGAGCGTCCGCCGGGCGAGACCGTGGCGAGCCTGCTTGCGAAACCCGACGCGGTCGCCCCGGACGCGCACGTGCACAACCTCGCCGTCGTCAAGAAGGCGGTCTACCCTGGCGCCGGTGGGATCATGAGCGCGCGGGCCGGCGCGCGGGTGATGGCCCTGCTGGCCAACGGCGGCCAGCTCGACGGCGTACGCCTGCTGTCCGAAGCACGCGTGCGCGGCTTCCTGACGCCGCGGCCGAACGGGGAGAAGCTCGACGGCGTGCTGTTCGGCGGCGACCGGGTTGCGCCCCTGGTCGGCGTGGCGGGGTACTGGCTGGGTGGCGGCACGCCGCTCGGCGACGGGAAGTCGATCCTGCGACACGGAGGATCGGGCGGCTCGATCGCCTGGGCTGACCTGGACCGCCGGCTCGCGGTCATGATCTGCCATAACCGGATGTTCGAGGGCTACGACCCGTCGTCGACGGACCACCCGTTCGCGGCGTTGGGACGGGCCGTGCTCGAGATCGCCGACGAGCGGTTGGCGGCCGGTCGCCAGCGTTGATCCGCCACCGAAACGGAGTCCGATGACTGTCACATCCCTTGCCACGGTGCCCCTGCCGACGCCGGCACTGCTGATCGGAGCCGACCGGTTCACCGAGTCCTCGGGCGGGGTCGCCGTGCACCACTTCCCGGCGACGGGCCTCGCCGACCCGCCGCTGCCGGTGGCCGGAGTACGGGAGGTCGACCTCGCGGTCGCCGCCGCGACCGCCGGTGCCCGAGCCTGGGGCGCGCTGACGCCGGATCGGCGCCGCGACGCCCTGCTGCGCCTGGCCGATCTCGTCGACGAGCATGCCGACGAGATCATCGCGCTGTCCATCCGCGACAGCGGGTTCCCGCTGCGGGTCGCGCGCCTGGGGCCGTCCCGCGCCTCGGGTGGGCTGCGGTACTACGCCGGCTGGGCGGATAAGATCATCGGTGACGTCGTGCCGACCTGGTTCGGACCGGCGTTCGACTACACGGTGTCCGAGCCGCTCGGCGTGATCGCGTTGTTCGCGACCTGGAACACGCCGGTGTACAACATCGGGCTGTCCGTGGCGCCGGCGCTCGCGGCCGGCAACGCGGTCGTGCTCAAGCCCTCGGAGCTCGCTCCGTACGCGTACCTGCGGTTCGGCGAGCTGTGCCTCGAGGCCGGGCTGCCGCCCGGGACGGTGAACGTGGTGACCGGTGGCGCCGAGGCGGGGACGGCGCTGGTCAGACATCCCGGCGTCGCGAAGGTGCACTTCACCGGTGGCGCCGAGGTCGGACGCCGGGTGGCCGCGCTGGCGGCTGAGCACCTCAAGCCGATCGACCTTGAGCTTGGGGGCAAGTCGGCCAACCTGGTGTTCCCGGACGCCGACCTGGAACGCGCGGTCGCCGTCTCCGTCGGAGGCATTGTCGGGGGCAGTGGGCAGACCTGCATCACCGCGGGGCGGATGATCGTGCACGACTCGATCCTCGACGAGGTCGTCGAGCTGGCCCGGGCGCAGCTGCGGACGTGCGTCATCGGTGATCCGTTCGATCCCGAGACGACCATGGGTCCCGTGATCACCGAGGCCGCGCGCACCCGCATTCTCGGCATGGTCGAGCGGGCTCAGGCACAGGGGGCGACGCTGTGCGCCGGCGGCTCGGCGGTCGGGGGGGATCTGGCCGATGGCTACTTCATCGAGCCGACGGTGCTCTCCGGGGTGCGGCCGGACAGCGAACTGGCCCAGACCGAGGTCTACGGACCGGTTCTCGGGATCCTGACGTTCTCGACGGAGGACGAGGCCGTCGCGCTGGCCAACGACACGCCGTACGGCCTCAGCTCCTACATTCAGACGAGGGATCTGAGCCGGGCGCATCGAGTCGCTGCGCGGATGCACACCGGTTCGGTCTACATCAACGGTCGCGGCGGCCTGGGGCCCGGCATGCCCTTTGGCGGTTACAAGGAAAGCGGCTACGGTCGGCTCGGCGGGCGTGAGGGCCTGATGGCGTTCATGCAGACCAAGAACGTCTGGATCGCGCTGGACGAGAGCTGACGACGCCGTACTCGTGGGCGATCTGCTCGCCGACCCGTCGCCGATCCGCGGGAACCGCGGGCACCGCGGGCACCGCGGGCGGTCGAGGCCCAGGAGCGCGCGGCGGCGCAGGCTCGACGGCCGAAGCCGCGCAAGCCTGCCGTGATCCGCGAAAGTGAATTCTTGCACAGTCTTGCGAACGTGATAAGATTCACACCAGGTTGGGGGATCTGGCTGGCCACCCTGGTAGCGCCAAGCCGGCTCTCTTACGGCAGTGAAGGCTGAACACATCGCAGTACATGCCCCGCGATGCCCTGAAGAGTCGATGTGGCGGCGGGCCGCACAACGAGCGCCGAGCTATTGGTAGGCGTTTCAGGATGAATCGATAACCCGGAGTGGGAGGGCCTTGGGCGTTATGGCACGGCGGCCTCCACACGCGGTCGGGTAAACCGTGGCGAACGTCCGAGACGGTAGTGGGCGGCGCTCGAGCGGGTTCTGATGCCTGTGCCGAAGCGTCCCCTGAGCGACCCCGGAGCCCGCGCGGCGGGGAGCTGGCCGCATCTGTGCGACGGCGGAGGGAGACAGCAGATGTTGACTGTCGTGCCGGAGGGGACGCGCCTGGAGGTCAGCGGCGCCCCCGGGGACAGATATGTGGTGAACAGCTATCTGGGTAGCCCCACGGAGGCGCGTCCCGGTGCCCAGGCATTTCTCGTCCGGCAGGAGAAACCGCTGCTCCGGCCGCACTTCCACGAAGTGGATCAGTTCCAGGTGGTGATGGACGGGTCTGGTGAGTTCGGGGGCGACGACGCTCTTCCCGGTCTCATCCACTACACCGACGCCTACACGGCCTACGGACCAATCAGGACGAATCCGGCGGCCGGCGCCCTCGCGTATCTGACCTTGCGCCGCCAAGCCGCGGTCGGGGCAAACTACATGCCTGAGTCGCGCGACAAACGCCGGAAAGCCGGGGGTGGTGGCGAACACTTCGTTGTCCAGCTGGGCGCGCTCCCCGGCGAGATGTCGGCGACCACCGAGCTGGCCCGGACCGCGCGCGGCGCGGTCGCGTTCGAGGCCCGTGCGGCGGCAGGCGAGAAGCTGGGTCTGCCAGCTGGTGGTAACGGCCAGGAAGGCTATGCCGTGGTCTTCGACGGCGGGATCCGAATCGGGGGCCGCGACGTGGGGAAGGGCGGCCTCGTCTGGTTTACGGGCCTGGCCGAGTTGGCGCCCGCTCGGGCGGCGGCCCACGGCTCGACCGTCGCCGTACTCCTCTTCGCCCCGGGCATCACGTGAGGCCGGGCTCCTCCGGCCAGACGCGTCCGCGATGGCGTCCGGGCACACCCGGAATCCGTGGATGAGCTCTGGTCGGCCAATGCCTTCGACATCGTCGCTTCACGTTTACGGAAGGGCGTAACTCGGAATGTCAGGCTTTCGATTAAGGCTGCTGCTGGCGGTGCCGCTGGCCGCGGCCCTGTTTGTCGGTGCCTGCGGGGGCGGGAATTCAAACTCGCCCGACAGGGCGTCCGGTTCCGTGCCCTCGGAACCCCGCTCCGGAGGCACGTTGACACTGCTCAACCAGACCGAGACGCGGAGTCTGGACCCGACGAAGATGCAGATCATCACGTCGACCCGCGGGGACGGTCTGGTGGGCTTCGCTCTCTACGGCGGGCTCGTGTTGCAGGACCCGGCGACCGGTAAGGTCTCGATGTCGATGGCGCAGTCGCTGGACTCGACCGACAGTCGGGTCTGGACCCTGAAGCTGCGCTCCGGTCTGCGGTTCTCCGACGGCACTACGCTCGACGCCGCGGCCGTCAAGTTCAACTGGGAACGGCACGCCGCGCCGGGCAGCACGAGCAGCGCCCTCACCCTGGTACGCGAGATCGTTTCGACGGAGGTGGTGGATCCGCTCACGTTGCGCGTCACGCTGGACAAACCTAACGGACAGTGGCCACGCTCGCTCGCCGGCTACCCCAGTAACTTCATCGCCTCTCCAAAGTCCCTGACGGGAAACCCGGACACCGCGCCGGTGGGGGCTGGACCGTTCGTCCTCAAGGACTGGGTCCGTGACGACCACATGACCCTGGTCCGCAACCCATCCTATTTCGACGCCCCTCGGCCGTACCTCAATGAGCTGATAATCCGGCCGATCCCCGATGCCACCCAGCGCTACAACTCGCTCGTGGCCGGTCAGGGACAGATTCTCTACGACTCGGTCGACTTCAAGGCGATGGCGACGGCGGAGAAGGGCGGGTACAAGATCTTCCGGACCGATCTAGGCGGAGGCTTCACCTTCGTGTTGAACACGTCGCGGGCTCCCATGAACGACGTCCGGGTACGTCAAGCCATCGAGTTCGGGCTCGATCGTGATGTGTTGAACGACCTCGTCAACCAGGGCCGAGCGAACATCGTCGACACGATCGCCGCTCCGGACACGCCCTTCCACGATCCGTCGATCACCTACCCCAAGCCAGATCGCGGCCGGGCGCAACGGCTCATCGACCAGGTGGTTCACGACACCGGCAAGCCGGTCACGTTCACGATCCTGACGAATCCGCAGAACCAGTCCACCGCCGAGGCTATTCAGACGCTGCTGTCCGAGATCAAGGGCTTCAAGATATCGGTGTCGACCATGGACTCGACGCAGGCGACGGTGGTCCAGGGCAACTACGACATGGCGCCATCTGGCACCTTCTTCGTGGACCCGGAACCGAAGCTCTGGGACCAGTTCCACTCCGGGAGTCCTCGAAACGTGACGCGCTACTCCAACCCCAAGGTCGATGCCGCTTTGGACACGGCTCGGTCGTCACAGAACGTGGACGAGCGACGGGCGGCCTACGCGGTCGTGCAGCGGGCGCTCATCGACGACGAGCCGGTCCTCTCGCTGTGGCGGCTCCCGAGCTCCCTGGTCCACGACAGGACCGTCCAGAACCTCCACACCATCGAGGACGGCGTACTGCGCGCGGATCTCGTGTGGCTGAGCGAATGACCTCGCGAGCTCGGCATGATTGACGACCGATCGCTGCTGTGAGACGGCCCCATAACCTGATCACAATGTGAGGGAGGGCCTGATGAAGGTCGGCGGGGGACGCCGGTGCGTTCCCCGCCGACCTCGGGCAGCCGCTATGGGAAGAGCGCTGAAGGCAAGACTGCTCCACGTGGTGCCAGTATTATTCCTGGTGAGCTTCGGGTCGATGCTCTTGATCGACCTGACCCCGGGAGACCCCGCCGCGACGATCCTCGGCGACAACGCCACGCCCGCCCAGATTCATGAACTCCGGGCGCAACTGGGGCTCGACCGACCGCTGCCCGTGCGATATGCCAGCTGGATCGGCAACATCGTGCAGGGCGACTTCGGTCGCTCGATCCGAACGCAGCAGCCCGTCCTCGACGCGATCACTGAACGACTACCAGTCACCATCGAGCTCGCGCTACTCGCGCTGGTCATGGCGCTCGCGGTCGTGATCCCCGCGGCGCTCTACACGGCGTACCGGGCGGGGAGCCGCGCCGATCGCTTGGGTAACGTGGTGTCGTCGAGCCTGCTGTCCCTGCCCTCCTTCCTGACCGCTCTGCTTCTTGTTTACCTCCTCGCGCTGCGCTTCCCCGTGTTCCCAGTGACGGGTTGGGTGCCTTTTACGGACGACCCGCTGGAGAACCTGCGCTCGGCCTTCCTTCCCGCGCTCACGCTGGCGCTCACCGAGATGGCCGTGCTGACGCGGGTGCTGCGAAGCGACCTCATCGCGACGTTGCAGGAGGATTTCATCCTTTCGGCGAAGGCCAAGGGACTCCCGACCTGGTACGTGCTGCTGCGTCACGCGCTCCGGCCGTCGTCGTTCTCGCTCGTCACGCTGGCGGGACTCAGCCTGGGACGCCTCATCGGCGGCGCGGTAATCGTCGAGACCCTGTTCGCGCTTCCGGGGATCGGGCAACTGCTCGTCAACGCGATCCTGGGCAAGGACGCGGTGACGGTGCAGGGCGTTGTCCTGTTCGTCGCCCTCGTGTACGTCGGCCTCAATCTCCTGACCGACGTCCTCTATACCGTCCTCGACCCTCGAACTCGAGCCGCGAAGGCCTGAGCGGTGGTGAACAGAATGACGTTGTCCGCACAGAAGACCAGCAAGGATGACGCCCAGGAACCTCGGGCCATTGTGGGAGGTACCCAGCCCCCATCGCGGGCGGTGAGCCGACGATGGCGCCAAAGGAGCCGCCCACCTGGCCATCAGCGCCGCCGCCGACGGAGTCTCCTCGTCGACGCGGCGGCTATCTGGTTGCTGCTCATCGTCCTCGCCGCGGTCTTCGCTGACCTGCTCCCGATCCCTGCCTACGACCACAGAATCGGCCGGCCCGCGGAGGGCCCCGCGCTGTCGGTCGCGCGGCTGGTCGGTACCGACGGCCTCGGCCGGAGCAACCTCTCCCGCCTCATCTACGGCGCGCGGGTCTCGCTCGCCGTCGGCTTCGTTTCCGTGCTGATCGGAATGGTGATCGGTGGCCTGCTCGGGCTCTTGGCGGGTTACTACCGGGGCCCGTTCGAGAAGATCGTCAGCATTGTGACCGACAGTGTCCTGGCCTTCCCTCCGCTGGTCCTGCTCCTGGCGATCACGTCCACGATGGGGGCGAGCCTCCCGAGTCTGGTGGTGTCCCTCGGCCTGCTCTGCGTGCCGACGTTCACCCGGCTGTCCCGCGCGAACACGCTGACCTTCGCCCAGCGCGAGTTCGTCATCGCGAGTCGCGCTCTGGGCGCCAGATCATGGCGAGTCGTCTTTCGCGAGGTTCTTCCCAACGTGGTGATGCCGGTCGCCTCCTACGCCTTCGTTGTGGCGGCCGTCGTCATCGTGGCCGAGGGATCGCTGAGTTTCCTCGGGCTCGGCATCCCGCCGCCCTCGCCGAGCTGGGGAGGGATGATCGCGGCGGCCAAGGACCGGCTTGACACGGATCCTCAAATGGTGTTCATGCCGGCGGCGGCAATGTTCCTGACGATCTTCTCGTTGAATGTCCTGGGTGATCATGCCAGGACTCGCTTCGACGTGCGGGAGTCGGCACTGTGAGTACGACGGCGGATGACGTGCCGCTGCTCGAGGTCACCGATCTGGCCACCACCTTCCACGCCGACCGCGGCTTGGTCCGAGCCGTCGACGGGGTGTCCTTCCAGGTGACTCGCGGACGGGCGCTCGCCATTGTGGGCGAGTCCGGGTCCGGTAAGTCGGTCCTGGCCCGGTCACTCATGAACCTGCTGCCGGCGAGCGCCGATGCCTCGCGCGGCAGCGTCAGGTTCAAGGGCGAGGAACTGCGTGGCAAGCCGGCGGGGCAGCTACGCGGGCTGTGGGGCAACGAGATCTCCATGGTATTCCAGGACCCGATGACGTCCCTCAACCCGGTCGTCCGGGTGGGAAGGCAGATCACCGAGGCCCTGCGCTTCCACGGCGGTCCGCGCGGACGCGCCGCTCGAGAACGCGCGCTTCAGCTGCTCCTGGACGTTGGCATCCCGGACGCGAGAAGTCGCCTCAACGTCTATCCCCACCAGCTCTCGGGGGGTATGAGACAACGAGTCGCGATCGCCTCGGCGCTTGCGTGCTCCCCGAGCCTCCTGATCGCCGACGAGCCGACGACCGCCCTGGACGTCACGATCCAACGCCAGATCCTTGACCTTCTCCAGCGTCTCCAGCGCCTTCACGGCATGGCGGTCATCCTGATCACCCATGATCTCGGCGTCGCCGCGGGACGCACCGACGAGGTCGCGGTGATGTACGCCGGCCGGATCGTCGAAAAAGCCCCCACCGGAACACTGTTCGAGCGAATGTGCCATCCCTACACCGAGGCGCTCCTTGCATCCATCCCGCGCCTGGAGACTCCGATGCACACGAGACTGGCCACCATAGGTGGGCGTCCACCCGACCTCATCGCTCCGCGGAGCGGCTGCGCGTTCGCGCCGCGCTGTCGTTATGCCCAGCCACGGTGTCTCACCGAGGACCCGTCGCTTGTGCCCGCGACAGGTCCAGAGCACGAGGTAGCGTGCTTCTTCCCGCTGCGGACACCCGAAGGGCGTACCGCCCTTGCGACAGACGCGGCGGCGGGCAGGACCGCGACCGGCGCTTCCGCCGGGGTGACCAGCTGATGGCCGGGAGCGGCACCGCGCATCTGCGTGACTCGGACGATGTGGTGCTCCGGGTGGAGGACCTCGTGGTCGAGTACAAGGTCGCCGGCGGCACCGTGCAGGCCGTCTCCGGTATCAGCTTCGACGTTCAGCGCGGCGAAACCCTCGGTCTGGTCGGGGAGTCCGGCTGCGGGAAGTCGACAACCGGTCGAGCGGTGATGATGCTTCCACGCCCGACCGGCGGATCGGTGCGCTTCGAGGGTCGTGAGATGACCCGTCTGTCCGACGCCGAACTGCGGAGGACGAGACCCAGGCTCCAGATGATCTTCCAGGACCCAGTCTCGTCGTTGAATCCCCGGCGGACCATCGACAAGATAGTCGGCGAGGGGCTCTCGATCTGGAAGCGCGCCGGTGCTCGCGAACGGGTCGCGGAGGTGATCGAAGCCGTCGGCCTCGACCCCGACGTCGTCGCCTCGCGGCATCCCCACGAGTTCTCGGGCGGCCAGTGCCAGCGCATCAGCATCGCCAGAGTGCTCGCCCTGGAGCCCGAAATCGTCATCTGTGACGAACCAGTCTCCGCCCTCGACGTCTCGGTCCAGGCTCAGATTCTGAACCTGCTCGAGGACATGAAGACTCGTTACCGTCTCACCCTGCTGTTCATTGCCCACGACCTGGCGGTCGTGAAGAACATCAGCGACCGTATCGCGGTGATGTATCTCGGAAAGCTGTGCGAGATCGGGCCATCCGACGAGGTCTACGCACACCCGAGGCATCACTATACCGAGGCGCTGCTCGAGGCTGTTCCCATCCCCGATCCGAACGCGTCGATCGTGCCGATGGCCGTCCGGGGAGAGCCGCCGTCTCCGCTCAGCCCGCCGAGCGGCTGTCGCTTCCGGACACGGTGCCCGGCGGCCCGTGACCGGTGCGTGGAGGAGGAGCCTCAACTACAGGAAGTCGGCCCTGGCCACTTCGCGGCGTGCCATTTCCCGGCACGCGTCGAGCACGGACCACGCGTTCCATCCGTAGAAACATGATAATATTTGTCCACCACTGTCCAGCGTTGCCCGCCATGGAGGAATTGTGCCTCGAATCGAGCCCCTGCCCGAAGCCAAGGTAGATCCCGAACTTCTCGAGCGGATGAATCGTCTGGTCGAAACTGGACAACTGGGTTCGGGAAAGACCGACTGGCCGAGGATCATCGCTCACCACCCCGACCCGCAAGTGGTTCAGCATCGACTCGACCTGATCGCCAAGAACGGTACCGACGGGGGCGGGACCCTCGGCTCCCGCCTTCGGGAACTGCTTCGTCTGGCCAACGCCCAGCTCGTCGGCTGCGATGCCTGCTCCCAAGCCCGTTATGACGCCGAGGTGCCCGAGGCGGACATCGCGTGCGCTGTCGTCGGCGCAGGCGAGGATCTCGACGACCGGGAGCGGCTGGCTCTCGCTTTTCAGCGCAAGCTTCACCTCGACCACTGGTCCATCGACGCCGAGACCTATCGCGAGCTGGGCACGGTGTTCACGACAGCGGAGATCGTCGAGCTCGCCGACACCATCACATCCATCATGGGTCCGGGAAGGTTTCTGCACACGCTCGACATGCTCGGTAGCGATGATCCCGTGCTGACCTGGTCGCACACGCCTGCGACGGCAGCCCGCGACGCTGACATCAACTCGTCGGAGTTGACTCACCGGAGCTGAACAGCGCTGGTCCGCCGCTGATTAGGACGCTGCCTCAACAATCTTGGAGTGACAACCGGTGCAGTACCGCGTGCTCGGGCGGACAGGGGTCCACATCAGCCCGCTGTGCCTCGGCGGGATGATGTTCGGCGCATGGGGAGCGGACAGCTCGCAGTCGCGTGCCATCGTCGACGCCGCTCTCGACGCTGGCATCAACATGATCGACACAGCCGACGTCTACTCCGCGGGCGAGTCGGAGTCGATCATCGGCGCCGCAATGGCGGGCCGGCGAGATTCGGTGGTGTTGGCCACGAAAGTCAACGGCCGGATGGGACCAGGTGTCAACGACGGCGGCAACTCGCGCCGGTGGATCATGCGCGCCTGCGAGGCCAGTCTGCGCCGGCTCGGCACCGACTACATAGACCTGTACCAGGTGCACCGGCCGGATGATTCATGCGCACCGGAGGAGACGTTCGCCGCCTTGGGCGACCTCGTCGCGCAGGGAAAGGTCCGATACGTTGGAACAAGCACCTTTCCGGCCTCGGCCATCGTTGAGAACCTGTGGCTACACGAGCAACGTCGGGTGGCGAAGGTCGTGTGCGAGCAGCCGCCCTACTCGATGCTCTCCCGCGGGGTGGAAGCCGACGTGCTCCCGACCTGCCAGCGGCACGGTCTAGGCGTGCTGGCGTGGGCCCCGCTTTCGGGAGGATGGCTGTCGGGCCGTTGGCGCGCGGGCGCCCCTGCCACGAGCTCGCGCATCGACCGGGTTCCGGCGCGCTACGACGTATCGCTGCCCAGCAATCAGCGCAAACTTGCCGCGGTCGAACAGTTGGCCGTACTGGCCGAGTCGGTCAATCTGACCCTCGTTCAGATGGCCGTCGCCTTCGTCATCGGACATCCGGCGGTGACGGCAGCAATCATCGGACCGCGCAGCCTGGAACACCTCGACGGCTATCTTGCAGCCGCCGACGTGCGATTGGACGCCTCGACGCTGGACCGCATTGACGAGATCGTCACCCCGGGAACGGACTTCAGCTGGTCCGATGTCTGGGCGCCCCCCAGCATCGCCGATGCGAGCCGCCGGCGGCGGTGACCGTGCTTGTCAAGAACGACGCGGAGACGCTTGTCAAGAACGACGCGGAAACAGCCGCGATGAGGCGTGCGTCCGTCTCGCATCAGCCCCGAATTCTCGCTTCTCGCCTCTTGGCGGTTGCTCCAGTCTCTAAATGCTGATAATACTTTGAAGGTTCTTGTGTCGAGCTTCGAACGGAAGGGGTCCTGTGGTGAGCAGTCAGCCGGCCGTCGCCGACGAACTGGAGATCCGGGACGCGCTCCAGCGGTACTGTCGCGGGCTCGACCGCCGCGACCTGGAGATGGCGCTCTCGGCGTTCCACACCGATTCGATGGTCCGGCACGGCCTCTTCAGCGGGACCGGTCACGACTGGGTGCGTTTCGTGCTGTCCGCGCCGGTCATCGACCGCGTCGGGATCGGCGAGGCGGATCCCGTTCTGGATGTCGTCGAGTCCCAGCAGCATCACGTCACCAACCAGCTCGTCGAACGGCACGGGGAATCCGCCTACAGCGAGGCGTATTTCCTCGAACACACCATGTCCCGGCGGGGCGACAAGCGGTACCTGACCTCGGTGGGCGGCCGGTACGCCGAGCGGTACGAGCGACGCCACGGGCAGTGGCGCATCGTCGAGCGCTTCGCGGTGCGCGACTGGGACTCCGTCGCCCCGATCGAAACCCGTTTCCCCGGCTGGGAGAAGTCCCCGCAGGGCACCCGCGATCGCACGGACCCCTCGTACTGGTCCGGGCAGGCCGGGCTCGTCCCGCCGTCGGTCGACGACGCCGGACTGTCGAGGTGACGCACATGCCGGAGCGTCCGACGGCCGTCCCGCCGTTCCCCGGAACGGTCCGTCAGATCTCCTTCGTGGTGCGCGATCTCGACGTAGCCATCCGCGACTGGCGCACGCTCGGCGTAGGTCCGTGGTTCGTGCTGCGCGGCTTTCGCGCGGTGGGGAGCACCTATCGGGACGAGCCGTTCGACCCGCTGCTGTCGCTAGCGTTCGCGAACTCCGGTGATCTCCAGGTCGAACTGATCGCTGTCGAGGACGACACACCCAGCATGTACCGCGAGTTCCTGGATTCCGGTCGGCAGGGGTTCCACCACGTCGCGTACTGGGCGGCGGACGTGGCCGCGGCGCACGAGCGCGCGCTTGCGCAGGGCTGGCGATGCTTGCAGTCGGGTTCACTGCCGTTCCACTACTACGACGTCAGCAACGAACTCGGACTCGTCGTCGAGGTCTCCGTGCTCAACGACCGGATGCGCGCGATCGCCGCGGGGATCCGGGACGCCGCGCAGGACTGGGACGGAGTCGACCGGCCGGTCCGGGACTACCCACCGCCGTCCGCATAGGCGGCGCGGTAGCGACCGGCCACCGGTCGCTACCGCGCCGGTAGCGACCGGTGGCCGGTCGGCGTAGGTCACCCGTCCGACCAGAGCCTGATCTGGTGAGTCAGCCAACCGCGCAGCCAGAAGTTCCCTCGGGCGGCGGGGTCGGCCAGCAGCGCTTCGTGCGCGGCCAGCATGACCGCACGGGCGGCGACCGAGTCGCGCTCGGTGGTCAGCACGGCCTCGGCCAGCTGGATCGCTACGACCGGGTCACCCTTATCGAGCCGCTCCCGGGCCCGGGCGACCACCGCGTCCCCACCTGCGAGAGCGACGAGGTCCTGATAGCCCGTACGTGAGTCGTCGGGGTACAGCTCGGTGGTGGATTGTTGCCGGAACCAGCCGACGTGGCTCTCCCAGATGGCCCGGACGGCCCACGTGACGCGCCCGTATGCCTGCCCGACCCGCAACGCGTCGGGCAGGACGATCTCGCGCATCAGCTGCGGGAGGTCCTTACCCTCGTTGATGCCGCGCAGCGTCGCCGTGTAGACGAACTCCACCGCGTCGTAAAGTCGGCCCAGCACGGCGTCGAGCATCGGTCCGCCGGACAACGGGTCGCCTCGACCGGTCAGCAGGACTTCCGGGTGCAGGGCGCGGAGGCGCTGCAACGACGTCAGATAGGCCGCGGGGTCGCGGTAGCGATCGCCACGCAGTGTGTTGAAGTTGGGGAAGTGCGGGAACAGCGGGCCCAGCAGGTTGCTGATCAGGCACACGCGGCGATCGGGCAGCCAGACGATGCAGCTGTCCCGGGTCTCCCCGCCGGGGGTGGCCAGCAGCTCGACGTCCAGACCGCCGAGCCGGAGGGCGAGCCGGTCGTCGAACGTGATGTCGGGACGCGGCCGGTCCTGAAGCGGCCCGAGGTCGGGACGTTCCGAACTGCGCGGGACCACCGGCTGCTGTGGGTACCGCTCGGCCAGCTGTCGGCTCGCGGCGCGCGCCGCGGCGAACCAGGGCACCCCGAACCGGGGGCGCAGGCCGACGAGCAGTTCGTCGTGGCGCTGGCACTCAAGGTTGTTGGCCTGGGCCACGTACCTGCTGCCCGGATCGCGGAAGTGTCCTACGCCGCCGACGTGGTCTGTGTGGGCCTGAGTGGTGATGATGTACGCCGTCGGTCCCGGGCTGACAGCGTCGAAGAGCACCTTGTGGTGTATGGCCTCCCCGCCTGTGCCGGTGTTGACGATGATGCGGCCGGAGTCGGTGGTGATGACGTAGCTGGCCGTGATCCCAGTCGACTTGTGGACGGAATCGGCGACGGGCACGGCGGCATCGTCGTAGGTGACGTCCAGAAAGTTCGCACTCGGTCGTCGCGCGATGAGGTCGTCGACAATGTCCGACAGGCTCATGTGATCTCTCTCCGGACGTCGAACGCGTCGAGGTAGAACTGGAAGCGCCGACCGAGTTCGTTGGGGTCCACCCCGAAGTCCGCGCGCAGGTCGTAGACGAGCTGGCCGTCGCGCCCCCGAGGATGGTCGAGTAGATAGCGGTGGAGCTGGTCGCGGATCTGGTCCGGCATTGAGATGCCGAACTTGTCGTATATCCGCTCGAGCAGCCCTAGGTCGTTCTTCGCGAGGTCGGTGAATGCGACATCGAAGCGTTGCTCGGGAGGTATGAGGTGGACGTCGCGGACGGCCGCGCGCAGTAGCTGCTCGACGCGGTCGCACCAGTGTTGCAACAGCTGGTCGATGTCCAGCGGATCGTAGCGCAGCCGGCCGGTGTAGCAGGTCATGGTCGCCGCCGACTGCAGGACAGCGAGCGGATCCCTGTGCGTGAAGACGACCTTGGCGTCGGGAAACACGGTCATCAACGGCCCGAGCTGCTCGAAGTGCTGGGGGCACTTCAGCACCCACTCGTCCGGGCCGCGTTGCCACTGCAGGATCTTGAGCATGGTGCGTAGGTACTCGTATGCCGGCGTCTGGTCGTGCGACAAGTAGTAGCTGCGCCACAGCTCACTGCGGCTCAGCCACTCGGGGTAGTAGGACGAGAAGTACGGACCCTGCAGCTCGAGATCCTCGTGAATGTGGTCAGGGTCGAAGGGATGCATCTGCTGCATGAAGGGCAGAAGCCGCTTCATGCCTGCCCAGTTCGCCGCGCTGCGCACCCATCGCGGATCGCGACCGTCGACGGCCTGCTCGGCGGGGTCGGGCACGGGCTCGCACGCTTCCCAGTAGGGCAGCGACCGGCGCCGGGAGTCGGCGGCCAGGAGATTGACCAGGTGAGTGGTCCCGGACCGGGGTAGGCCGATGACGACGACCGGGTTCCGCACCTCGACGTCCTCGATCTCCGGGTGTGCCCGCAGCAAGGCCTCGACCCGTAATCGGGTGGCGGCGAACCTGACGCACGTGCGATGGATGGCCGCACGGCCGAACGCGGTGAGATCTGCGTCCCGTTCGCCGTCGGCGAGCCAGAGGGTCATCCGCTCCACGAAATCGGTGGGCCCGAAGTCGTCCAGGCCGGTCTGCCTGCGCGCCTCGGCTAGCACGTCGGCGGCTCGCATCGTCGGAGGGTCGCATCGGGCCTGCTCCAACGCCGCACGCTGAGCGTCGTTCAGGACCGGGTGCCGCAGATCGGTGATCCGTAGCCGGGTTGTCATGAGTATATATTATCATATTATGACCGCGCTGCGCCTCGTTTCGAGGGCGACCTGATACGCCTCGTTCGGCCGCCCAACCCTGGCCAGCGTCATTGACCGGCCATCTGGCCGCCGTCGAGCACCAGACAGGTCCCGGTAACCCATGCTGCCTCCGGACTGGCCAGGAACAGCACCGCCGAGGCGACGTCGCGGGGGGTCCCGAACCGGCGCAGCGGGATGCGAGCCAGGAAGGCGTCGCGGCGGACGGGGTCACGATCGAGCGCAGAGGAGAAGTCGGTTGCGATCAGCCCCGGCGCCACGGCGTTCACCCGGACGCCATGCGGTGCCCAGTCGACCGCCATGGTTTTCGTCAACTGCGCGAGCCCGGCCTTGGCGGCGCCATAGGCCGGGACCACCGGCTCGCCGAAGAACACGGTCAGCGACAGGTTGTTGATGACGCTGCTACCTCCGTCGAACGAGCTGGCGGCCAGCAGCGGCTGGCAGGCCGCGGCCACCCGGTAGCTGCCGATCAGGTCGATCCCGACCACCCTGGCGAACACATCGGGGGCCCACTCGCTCTTGCCGTCGGGACGCGACTGCCCAGCGTTGTTCACCAGGATGTCCAGCCCGTCCAACCCGGCCGCCACGTCGTCGATGTCCGCGGGCTCGGACAGACGACAGCGGCGGTAGGCGAACGCGGACAGGTCCCGGTCGTACTCAGCGGGGCTGCCTCGGGTACCGGTGACCGTGACGTGAGCGCCCGCCGCCGCGAAGGCGGCGGCGATCGCAAGCCCGATGCCGCTCGTCCCGCCGGTCACCAGCACCCGGGCACCTCCGAACTCGAAGATCATTCAGGCTCCAGCTGTTCGGTCCGCCCGCGCCTCGGCAGACGTTGGTATAATTATGAGCAGATTAGCCGCTGCGCAGGCGCGCCGGTCAAGGGTCGACAGGAGCGATCGTCGTGACGAGCGCGCCCTGACGGACACGGCGATGGGTCGGCTCGAGCTCGAGAACGACGCGCGCAAACAGGCGCTGACAGGGATCACCCCGCTGGTCCGTACGCCCGAGGAAAGGTAATCCGCAATCCCCGGGCGGTGCGCGGACATCGCCGACGCGGCGGCCTTCTGGCCTCTGACGCCGCCTCCTTCGTCACCGTTGTGACCCGCGCGTAGACGGAGGGTTCGTCGCTGCCCCGCGGTTGCGCTAGCCAATGCCGGTGTTCAGCATCAGCCGGGACAGTTTCAGGTCGACGATCTGCCACGCCCCGTCGACCCGGCGGTACTGCTCCATGTAGTGGCCGTGACCGTGGAACGGGTCGCGGCCACTGGCGGCCGCGGGGATCACGTAGTCGGACATGGCCCAGCATGCGGACGCCCAGTCGGCGCTCGCGACCTCGATCTCACCCTGGTGCACCTGGTGCACGGTCGTTCCTCCGCCGAGCAGCGGCGCCATGTAGGCGATCCAGTCCGCGGTGCTCTCGAAGACGATGGGTTCGCCGAAACTGGCAAGCGTGAAGTGCGCGTCGTCGGCGAAGAGCGTGGCAAGTTCCGCCCACTGCTGCGTATCGAGCAGGCGAAGGTACCGCGCTTTTAAGGCGCGTATCTCGTCGATGACGATGAGCCGCGTGACGCGATCCGGCCGCGGGGCCAGGCCGGTGGTCGTCGGTTGACTCTCAGCGGTCGACACCCTAGTTTCTTATCATATATTCATGCGCGATTCCAGATCCGCACCGGAGGTGGCATGGCCCTCCTCAAGCTGCGTTACGACCTGCGGAGCGTGAGCGACGATCCCGAGATCCGGGCCGATCTCTACCGGACGGCGCTCGACCAGATCAGGTGGGCCGACCGGTGCGGGTTCGCGTCGGTGATGCTGCACGAGCACCACGGGACCTCGGACGGGTACCTGCCGTCGCCCATCGTCATGGCCGCGGCGGTGGCCGCCGCGACCATGACGATCGGCATCGAGGTCGGGGCGCTGCTCGTCCCTCTCCACGACCCTCTGCGACTCGCCGAGGACCTTGCGGTGCTCGACATCCTCAGCAGGGGCCGGCTGACGGTCGTTCCCGGCGTCGGCTACGTCCCTGAGGAGTACGCCATGTTCGGCAAGCGCAAGGCGACCCGGGGTGCTGCCCTCGACCGGGGTATCGAGGTGCTACGGCAGGCGTGGTCGGGGGAGTACTTCGAGTACGAAGGCCGGAAGGTTCGGATCACGCCCCGGCCCTACAGACGACCGGGCCCCCCCATCGTGGTCGGCGGCGGCTCGCGAGCCGCCGCCGAACGGGCGGCGCGCACCGGTGACGGTTTCGCCCCGCACCTCGCCGCGGCCTGGGAGGACTACCGGCGAGCCCTGGCCGCGGCCGGACGTCCCGACCCGGGGCCTACGCCACCGTCCTCGCCTCGCTTCGTCTACGTGTCGGATGACCCGGAGCGCTCGTGGCGTGAACTCGCGCCCTATCTCATCCACGAGATGAACGCGTACGGTGCGATGGCCGAGAAGGCGCAGGAAGCCACCGGATACCAGACCGTCGCGCACCTCGACGAGCTGCGCACGTCACCGCACTACCGCATCCTCACACCGCAGGAGTGTCTCGACATGATCGACGGCCTCGGTCCTGATGGTTCGTTCACCCTGCGGCCGCTGGCCGGCGGCATGGATCCCGCCCTCAGCTGGGCGAGCCTGCGGCTGTTCGAGACCGAGGTGCTGCCCCGGGTGGCCCCGAGGACAGCAGCGGGGCCAGCGGGAGCGCCGGCATGACGGCGTCGCTGTTCGAGGTCCCGCACGCGCGGGTCGTCGTCACCGGCGCCGGGTCGGGCATCGGCCGTGCGGTCGCGCTGGCCCTGGCCGCCTCCGGTGTCGAGGTGCTGGCGCTGGGCCGACGGGTGGACGCACTCGCCGAGACCGCCGCGCTCGCTGGCGACGCTCCCGCGCGCATCGCTCCGCTGCGCTGCGACGTGACCGATCACGCCAGCGTGGCGGAGACCTTCGCGGCCATCGAGGGCGACGCTGGGGGGCCGGCCACCGGGCTCGTGCACGCCGCGGCGCAGATGGTGAAACGACCCGCGCGCTCGATGAGCCCCGAGCAGTTCCAAGAGGTGGTCAGATCTACGCTCTTCGGCTCGTTCAACGTCCTGCGCCGCTGGGCCGAGCCGCTGTTCGACGCGCCCACGGGTGGAGCCGCGGTGATGCTGACCAGCAACTCGGCCTCGCGCGGCACGCCAGGGGTGTCGCACTCGTCGGCCGGTAAGGCCGGCGTCGAGGCACTCACGAAGTCCCTGGCACGTGAGTGGGGTCCGTACGGGCTACGCATCAACGCCGTCGGTCCCGGCCCGTTCCCGGTGGCCAAGTCGCTGCAGGCGTGGTCGTCGGACGGCGTCAGGGCCCGCATGAGCGAGGCCATAGCGCTCGGCCGTTACGGTGAGCTTTCCGAGATCGTCGCTCCGGTGATCTTCCTGCTCACTGCCGGCGCCGGCTACGTCACCGGGCAGACGCTGCGGGTGGACGGAGGGTTGTCGCTGACCCGCTGGTCGATCTCCGAGGACGAGATGACGAACGGGATCAACAACCACTACGATGCGGTGCCGCTTACCTAGCGGGTTGCCCGGCGTGCCGCCACGGCGCCGTTGGCCGGAACCGCGGAAGGTCGCCGCGCCCCACGAACTGGCCAACGCCGCGCTCCTGTTGGCTTCGGACCTCAGCTCGTACCTGGCCGGCAGCGAACTCGTGGTCGACGGGGGACGGACCGCCGGTTCGCCGTGGCGACCGGCCTGACAACTCGCCCTGAATCCCGCCGCGGGGTGTTGTAAGTCTCGGTCGCAGTGATACAGTCCATTTTATTGTGATAAGATTTGCGGGGCGACCTATACCCCGCTTCGTGTTCGAGGATATCGAACAGCTCGTCGCTGCCGGCGACCGCCGAACGGAGGCCCCCATGCAGGTCCGGTACCCCGAATTGGACTTCTCTAACACGGTTCCGCACTGGGGTGCGAGCCCGGAGCACTCGCAGGTCATCAACGCCGGGAACATCATCCCTGCCTACATCGAGCCCTTCCTCATCAAGGTGATGCGCAAGGCGAAGAAGGAACTCGACCCGGTCGCCGATGCCCAGCTGATCGCGGACATGGACATCTTCAACAGCCAGGAAGCGCAGCACATGAAGGCGCACAACGCGATGTTGACGATCGTGCGCAACAAGTACCCGAACATGAAGCCGATCGAGGAGGCCTACGCCGCCGACTACGCGAGGTTCCTGGCCGAGAAGCCGCTGGAGTGGCTGCTCGCCTACTGCGAAGGGTTCGAGGCGTTCGGCTCGAACACAGCCGAGACGTGGCTGGACGGGCGCATGGAGGGCAGCATCGAAGGCGCCGATCCGCAGGTGGTCGCCATGTTCCGCTGGCACCTGGCCGAGGAGTATGAGCACCGGACCGTCGCCCACCGCGTGTTCTACCGCCTCGGCAGCTCCGGCGGCCCCGTGCGTACGTACTTCCGGCGGCTGGCCGGCCTCTGGAACGCCGCCACCCACATGACGGGGTACGCCAAGCAGCTCGAGAAGTTCCTGATCGAGGCCGACCAGGCCAACATGTCGCCCGAGGAGCTGCGCGCGTCGAAGGCCCGGCACAAGCAGGCCAAGAAGGTCAAGGCCGCGCCCAGGTTCATCGCCTTCCTCAAGATCCTGTCGCCCCGGTACGACCCGCAGAACACTCCGGCACCGAAGAATCTTGACGCGGTGTTGGCTCTCTACTCCTGACGATCCCTCGACCATCCTCTCACGATGCTGGTGCCCAGCAGAAAGCGGACGAGTACATGAAGTTTTACCCCTACGGCACGTTCCCCACCGAGGTGCCGGCCTGGTTCGAGAAGGACCTCGCCGCCTGCGGCATGAACGCCTCGGCGCTCGGGCTTTGGCATCTCGACAAGATCGAGGAGTGGTCGGTCCCGGCTGCGTACTTCCTGAAGATGCCGCCGAACTACACACTGTTCAAGCACGGTCACCCGTGCCAGCGTTTCGAGATTGTCATCCAGGGCTCGCTGGAAATCGGCGACGGCCGCACGGCCACGGTGGGCGACACGTTCACCGCCGATGCCTACACCCTCTACGGGCCGCACACCGCCGGTCCCGAAGGCTGCACGACCATCGAGATCTTCAGTGCGCTCGAGGGTATGTTCCGGCTGCTCTACGAGGGCCCCAACGGCGAGATACTGGAAGCCGACGCACGCGAGGGCGTCGTGCCTCCGGACTACGTGCCGCTGCCCGGTGACGAGGACGCGATGCTGAACGCTCCTGCCGGCGGTGAGGTGGCGTCCTGAGCCTGCACGGCGATGTCGATCTCCGGTTGCCCGAGCAGACCCTGAGCCCGCTCGCCGAGACGCCGCTGTCCGACAGCCGCGCCGGCCCTGGCCGCAGGCAACGCCGGCCCTGGCCGCAAGCAACGCTGTGATCCTGAAGCCGTCGGAGCTCGCGCCGTACGTGTACCTGCGGTTCGGCGAGTTCTGCCTCGAGGCGGGGCTGCCCCCGGGCACGGTGAACGCGGTGCCCGGGGCGGCCGAGGCCGGCACTTGCTCGCCGCTGGTGGGGATAGCGGCTCGATGTCGTCAGCCGGCCAGGTGGTCCAGGATCGCCCGGTTGACGACGTCCGGCCGTTCCACCTGCAGGAAGTGGCCCGCGCCGTCGACGACCTGCACCCGCGATCCCTGAACGGTGAGGTACTCCCTTGCCGCCGGCACCACCTCGGCTCCGATGCAGCCGTCGTTCTCGCCGTGCAGGTACAGCGTCGGTTGCGGGGCGAGCGACGCGCCTGCGGCGTGGGCCGCCGCATACTCGCCGGGATCGGTCGACGGGTCCAGCGCCGCGCGGTAGTACGAGAGCGCGGTCGCCAAGCTGCCGGGAACGCTGAAGCAGTCATGGACGGCCTGCAGGGCCTTGGTCGAGTCGAAGCCCGGCGACCAGTCGCGCCACAGCCGGTCGATGAACTGGAAATCGTTCGCCGACGCGATGGCCTCCGCGTACGGCGAGGCGCACACGTTCATGTACCAGGAGCGTTTGAGCTGGTCGTAGGAACCCATGAAAGGTACGCCGACGGCGGGTGGCGGCACCGCGAGGATGACCAGCTTGCTCCAGCGTTCCGGCGCGAACGCGGCAGCTCCGTAGGCAGTTCCGGCGCCCCAGTCGTGCCCGATGATCACCGCCCGACCGTCGCCGCCGAGCGCCTCGTGCAGGGCACAGGCGTCCGCGACCAGGGCACCGACCGTGACGTTGCCATCGGCGGGAGCACCGCTCGGGGCGTACCCGCGCAGGAAGGGTGCGACCGCGTGGTAGCCGGCCGCGGCCAGGTCGCCCAGCAGGGGCCGCCACGACTCGGCGGTGTCAGGAAATCCGTGCAGGCAGAGGGCAAGGGGGCCCTCGCCTGCCTCGAGCAGGGCGAACGAGATCCCGTTCGCGTCTATCTTGCGCTGGGTGATCTCTTCGGACATGTACACTCCCTGCTTCTCGATCGACGAGTGGAGGCCCAGTCTGGCAGATATGTGATAACAAATACAACACTCGACCAGAAGGAGAGTGCGATGGTGACGAGGCTCGACACGGTGACCGCCAGCGAATGGCGCGCGATGGTCGCACAGGGCGGAGGCACCCGATCGAGGACCGCCGACGCGATGCTGGCGCTGCTCAAGCAAGGATCGGGCCACTTCGTGTTCGAGGCCGATCACCTCACCCATCAGCTGCAGACCGCTACGCGCGCGGCGCGGGCCGGCGCCGACGACGAGCTCGTGCTGACCGCGCTCTTCCATGACGTCGCGGAGACGTTCGCGCCGCTGACCCACGCCGCCGTCGCGGCCGAGATGTTGCGCCCGTACGTCCGGGAGGAGCTGTACCACGTGCTGCGCACGCACCAGGACTTCCAGGGCCGCTACTACAACGAGTACCTCGGATTGCGCGCCGACGCCTATCTTGCCCACGCCGACGAACCGTGGTTCGGCCTCGCCCTCACTTTCAGCGACGAGTGGGATCAGGCTAGCTTCGACCCCGCGTTCCCCACCGAGCCGCTCGAGCACTTCGAGCCGATGGTGCGCCGGCTGCTCGCGGCGCCGAGGAGCGGACCAGTCGCGCCATGAAATTCTGGGCCTCGTCGGCGTTCTGCCCGCCTGCTCACTACCTGGGCCTTGCCGTGGCCCTGGAAGCAGCCGGCTTCGACGGCATGGTCCTCGCCGACCACCTGGTCGCCCCGCGCAGTCCGAAGACGCCGTACCCCTACTCGGTCGACGGGCGCCCGGGCTGGAACCCGGACACCGCCTTCCCGGACGTCTGGGTGACGGTCGGCGCGCTCGCCGCGGTGACCACCACGCTCGAGTTCGCCTCCGCCGTGTACGTCGCGCCGGCCCGTGACCTGTTCACCGTGGCGAAGACGGTCGGGACCGCGGCCGTGCTGTCCGGCAACCGCGTCACCCTCGGCGTCGGTGCGGGCTGGCTGGCCGACGAGTTCGAGCTGACCGGCCAGAGCTTCGCCGACCGTGGCGAGCGCCTCGATGAGATGCTCGGCGTGCTACGCGAGCTCTGGTCTCGTGACTGGGTCGAGCACCGGGGCCGTTTCTACGCCTTCGACGCCGTCCAGGTCTCGCCGCGCCCCGACCGGCCGGTGCCGATCTGGGCAGGTGGCTACTCGAAAGCCGCCCTGCGTCGGGCCACCGCGCGCTGCGACGGCTGGGTCGGTGTCGCGTCGAGCGAAGAGCAGGGCCTGCGGATCGTGGACGAGTTACGGGCTGGACTGCGCAGGCACGACCGGGAGAACGCGCCCTTCGACATCACCTTGAGCCTTCCCGGTCCGGTAACGCGCGAGGTCGCCGACAGCTGGGCCGGGCACGGGGTGACCGGCCTGATCGTGCGCCCGTGGGCCGCGCCGCTCGACGCGCAACTGGGCGGTCTCGCGTCGGCCCAGCTCGCCGATCTGGACCTTAAGATCGCGGCCGCCGGCCGCTTCGGGGCCGAGGTCATTCACGCGCGGACAGCCACCTGAGTGGTCCCGCTGGCGGCAGGCCGCACACGCGCGACGCCGCGCAGTAGCAGCCGAACCTATCCGACTCTTCCGCAATTCTGATAAGAATGCATAGACCCGTGGCCGGCACCATCTGCTGGCCATCGGCCGGCCCCCTGTCTGTCAGGCCGGTGGCGACCGCGCTGGAGGAGCAGTCTGACCCGCACGCCTGGTATCCGGTGATTCCATTACCGGCGTGGTCGATGCGGCGTGCCCGCCGACGGGACCTCCGGTTCCCGGCGGCAGGGGGCGACCATGAGATTTGTGCTTTCTCCGGACTGGAATGACGAACAACGGACAGGTGCGACATGGACAGTTTTGACGTGATCGTCACGCAGCGGACGAACGAGGCTGACGGCGTCGTGAGCTTGACGCTCGAGCACCCCGAGGGGGGAGCGCTGCCAGCCTGGACCCCCGGCGCGCACCTGGACGTCACTCTGCCGTCAGGGCTCATCCGCCAGTACTCGCTGTGCGGCGACCCGTCGACGACGTCGCGGTACCGCATCGCCGTCCTGCGCGAACCGGCGTCGCGAGGCGGGTCCGACGAGGTACACGACGCGGTGCCAGTCGGGACGACGCTCTCCGTCCGGGGACCGCGCAACCACTTCCCACTCGTCGACGCGCCGGACTATCTGCTTATCGCCGGCGGCGTCGGCATCACCCCGATCCTGCCGATGGTCAAGGAGATCGCGTCCCGGGGGAATCGCTGGCGTCTCGTGTACGGCGGGCGACGCAGGGCATCGATGGCTTTCGTCGACGAGCTCGCCGCCGTGCCGGGCGGGGCACTTGAGATCCTGCCCGAGGACGAGGCGGGCCGGCCGGACATCTCCGCGATGCTCGGTGCGCGCACACCCGAGACCGCCGTGTACTGCTGCGGACCGGAGGGTCTGCTGCGCGCGGTGGAGGAGAACTGCGACCGGTTCGGCATCAGCGAGTGGCTGCATGTCGAGCGGTTCGGCGCCAACTCCACCCTCCCCACGCCGGATGCGACCGGGGGGAACTCCTTCGAGGTCCATCTGGCCAAGTCCGACCTCACGGTCGTGGTGCCGCCGAACCGCTCGCTGCTGTCCGTCGTGCGCGACGTGCTGCCCACCGTCGCGTTCTCGTGCGAGGAGGGCAACTGCGGCACCTGCGAGACCGAGGTGCTGGAGGGTCTGCCCGATCACCGGGACCAGGTGTTGACCGACGAGGAACGCGAGGCGGGGGACACCATGATGATCTGTGTCGGGCGCTCGCTGTCACCCCGCCTGGTCCTGAACCTCTGACCTTCGCGCAGTCGACGGCCGGCACAGCGAGGGTGGGTGCCGCCCGTCGTCTGGAGTAGGCGCCGAGTCGGACCGTTAGTTGGACACGACGGACAGGTAGGAGGCCTCGATGTCAGCCGTGCGAGCCGCCACCTCGCTGACCGTTCCGCTGCTCTCGATGCGGCCGCGCCGCATGATGTAGACCCGGTCGGCGACATCGAGGGCCTTGCGCACGTGCTGCTCGACCAGCAGCACGCCCACCCCTGTCGACGCGGCAGCCTCGCGAACCGCGCTGAGTAGTCGATTGACGATCAGGGGGGCGAGCCCGAGGGAGAGCTCGTCCACGAGCAGCAACTTCGGTTCGCGCGCGAGTGCGCGCGCCAGGGACAGCATCTGCTGCTCGCCCCCGGACAGGTTGCCGGCCTTGACGCGGAGGCGCTGCTCGAGCTCCGGGAAGATGGCCAGTGCCCGGTTGACGTCGCCGCCGCCAACCATCAGGTTGTCCCGGGTGGTCATCTGCATGAAGACGGAGCGTTCCTCGGTGACGAGGCCCAGCCCGCGGCGCGCGCGTCGGTAGAGCGGGACCGTGCGCGGATCGCCGCGCCAGTGCACCGCGCCGCCGAGTGGCTTCAGCTCGCCGCTGAGCGTGAGCACCGTCGTCGTCTTCCCGGCACCGTTGGGGCCGAGCAGCACCACGATTTCCCCGGGATGCACCGTCAGGTCGAGGCCGTGGACGACGGCCATGCTCCCGTACCCCGCACTGAGGCCGACCGCTTCGATCAGGGGCTTCTGTACGTCGGTCACGAGGGACTCCTTCAACGGCGGGTCGGCTGGCGAAGAGCGAGGGATGGACCTACTCGGCAACGGCATGAACGGCCTCGTGGCCCTCGCCGAGGTATGCCTTGATGACCGCGTCGTTCGTGCGGATCTCCTCCGGCGTTCCGGCGGCGATGACGCGGCCGAAGTCGAGCACCATCACCCGGTCGCAGATGCGAAGCACCATCGGCACGTCGTGCTCGACGAGGACGACGGCGATGTTGCGCTTGCGGGCTAGCTGCCGGATGAGGTCGCCGAGGTGTTGGCTCTCGGTCTCGTCCAGGCCCGCGGCCGGCTCGTCGAGGAACAGGATCTGCGGGTCGGTCATGACGCTGCGGGCGATGCCCACCAGACGGCGGACTCCTTGCGGGAGATTTGCCGGCATGGCGTCGAGATGGTCGCGCAGGTCGAACTCCGCGACCAGGTTCTCCAGCAATTCGCTGGTCGGCAGCCGGCCCGGGTGCACCAGATCGGTGAGGTAGCTCGACAGATTCGGCGGTTCGGCGGCCGCCAGCAGGTTCTCCCGGACGGACAGGTCCTCGAACAGTTCCACGGCCTGGAAGGACCGGCTGATGCCGCGTCGTGCCGCCTTCACCGGCGACCAGCCCGCCATCGACTCACCGTTGAACAACAGCTGTCCGGCGGTCGGCGCCGTGAAACCGGTCGCCACGTCCAACAGGGTGGTCTTGCCCGCTCCATTCGGGCCTATGAGACCCAGGATCTCGCCGGCACGGACCTGGAAGCCGACGTCCCGCAGGGCGACGACGCCGCCGTAGCGCACCTCAAGACCGGAGGCCTCGAATCCGGTGAAGTCGTGTCGGGAGCGTGGGGCGAGGCGGGGGACGGCTCGTTCGCGCGCGAAGACGCCCGCCGCGACGGAGGTGAGTCCGAACTTGCGTCCAACGAGTCGCTTGCGTATTCCACTGAACTGCGTGGAGTACTGCGCAGCCAACCCGTCCGGGGCCGTCACCAGGGTGGTGATCACGGCGACCCCCCCGATGACGAGCAGCCATTTGTCCAGCGCCGAGCCGAAGGCCTCCTCCAGCAGCCACGCAACCAGGGTGCCGCTGGCGAACATCGCACCGGCCGTGCTGCCGGATATCCATCCGACGCCGCCGATGACGCACCACAGGATGGCGTTGATGGAGCCGAAGCTGTCGAACTGCGAGAACACGACAATCGGTGTCTGGAACGCGGTGAGGATGCCGGCGACAGCGGCGATCGCCGAACCCAGCCCGAATGCGTACAGCTTGGCGCCGTAGACGCCGATCCCGACCGACGCCGCGGCCCGTTCGTTGCTGCGCACGGCCAGGAGCCGGCGTCCCGACCGGCCGCGACGAAGGTTGGAAGCAACGACGGCGACGACGACGAAGCAGATCAGGACGAAGGTGGCGAAGGTCCTCGGATGGGCGTTCACGCTGAGTGAGAGACCGAAGATTGACGGCACCCCGACGTTGGTGCCGTCGGCGCCGCCGGTGAGGGACGAGCTGTTGAGCACCATTGCCTGGACGACCAGGGCCAGACCCAACGTGGCCATGGCGAGGTTGACACCTCGGGTTCTGAGAGCGGGGAGCGCGATGACCAGTCCGACCGGGATCGCGCCGAGGATGCCGACGATCGCGGCGAGCCAGAACGGGAAGTGCGCGTCGGCGACGAGCCGAGCGGCGATCCAGGCCCCCATGCCGGCGAGTGCCCACTGCCCGAGCGAGACCTGCCCGGCGTAACCCGTGACGACGACAACCGAGATGATCAGGATGGCCACCGTGATGGTCGCGGTGACCGCGCTGACCGCCCTGGCGGGTCCGGCGATGATGATCCCGAGCGCGATGATCGCTCCGATCGCCGAGAGCACCGGTGGGACCCGGCCCGACCCGACGGAGGGCAGCTTGTTCGAGAGGTCACCTCGTGCCGGCCTGGCCCGCCCACCCGCCACGATCACCAGCACGATCACCAGCACCGGGAGAGCGGTGGCCGCGCCTGTCAGGTGGGGCGACAGATAGTTGGACGCCTCGGACTGGAGGATCCCGATGAGCAGGGCGCCGAGCAGGGTCAGGAAGAAGGACGAGAAGCCGCCCACCAGCGCCGCCGCGAGCGCCGGGATGATCAACAGGATGAGCGTCGTGCCGTCGAGCCCCACGATGGGGGCGATGAGGACGCCGGCAACGCCGGACAGAGCTCCGCCGACACTCCAGTTGATGATCTCGACGCGGCTTGTCGAGCAGCCGAGGCTCGCCGCGGCGCGGCGGTTCTCGGCAACCGCGGACGTCGCGCGCCCGAAGGACGTCTTCGAATAGATCAGCCACAACACGATGGTCAGCGTCAGGGCGATCGCTACCAGCCAGATCCGGTCCACGCCGATCGAGATGGAGGAGGCGATGTCCACGCTGCGCGTCGGCAGGACGGACGGGGCGAACAGGGGATCGCTACCCCAGGTGAGGACGATGATTCCTTGAACCAGCGTGAGGATACCGAGCGCGGCGATCAGCTTGGTCAGCGTCGACGCAGTGCGCAACCGGGCCATCACGAGCACCTGGACGAGCGCGCCCACGACCGCGGAGCCTGCGACCGCGAGAACTAACGACACCCACTTGTTGATGCCGATCACCGACGCCAGCTGATAATAGCCGAACGCGCCGAGCGCGCAGATCGCGCCTGTCGCGAAATTCAACACACCGGATGCCCGGTAGACGAGCACGACGCTCACCGACATCAGGGCGTACACGCTGCCCACACCGAGGCCTAGGACGGCGAACTGCAGGATCGTATCGAACAAGGGTTTCTCTCCTCAGCCGAGCAGGCGGTGATGCGGTCAGAACCCGGGATAGACCAGAAATGCTTCGGATACCACCGCTGCCGTCCGTGCGTCACAACGCACGAACGGCAGCGGGGCGTCGGCACCTGGTGTTGCGTAATGGAGGATGCTTTACGTCACTCTAAGTGACTTATGCTGGCGTCGAGCCTGATCGGAGCTATCGATACAGGCAGGGAAGCAGCATTACGAGACGCTAGGGGAGCGTCTTCGGTGGGTTCGTGATGTCGTAGGGCTTCGTCGACACCGGGACGAACTTCCCGTTGTCTATCTTCGTCAGGTAGAACGTCGTGTTGAACTCGCGAACCGGGCTGAAGAGGCTCACCGGCTTCCCGAAGTCGACCGGGACCATCGGCTCGACCTGGAGCTGGCCAGCCGACTTGAGCGCGGCGGTGAGGGTCTCGGCGGTCACGGTGGGCAGCGTATCCATGACCTTCGCGAGCATCTTGATGGTCGCCCAGGCCTCGACCGAGTAGCCGTCATGGTCGGCGTCGCTTCCGCCGAACTTGCTGACATCGGCGTTGAAGGCTGCTACGCCGGGTGCCGACTGGTCGGTCGACGGCAGCGATCCGCCCACCACGTAGACACCCTGGCCCGCTGCTCCGAGCTTGCTGAGGTCCTTGGGGGTGACCAGCGCGCTCGAGGTGACGATCTTGCCCTGGTAGTTGGACTTCTTGAGTTCGCGCAGCAGTTGCAGCGTCGTGCTCGGCGCGGTGATGAGGTTGATGCCCTCGGACGTCTTCAACTGAGCCACATAGGGCGACAGGTCGCCGGCGGTCGTCGGGATCTTGACGATGTGCTCGAGCTGCTGGCCAAACGGCTTCAGTCCGGAGTTGACGTTGGCGGCGATGGTGTCGCCGGCGGCGCCGTCGAACACGGCGGCACTGACCGTCTTGGCCCCGAGGGCGGCGAGCACGGTGCCCTGAGCAGCTTGCGAGGTCGGCCCGGTCACGGTCGGGTAGGACGTCGGGAGGAGGGCGTCGGGCTGCGAACACACGCAGTTGCCGATCGTCGGGATGCCGGCCGCGTCGGTGGCCGTGATGGCCCCGCCGAAGGCGTCCTGGCTGTTGATGATCGCCACCGCTTTGGCCTGTACTGCCTGCTGACCGCACGCCTGGCTGCCGGCCGGCGTGCCCTTGACGTCACACGCTATGAACTTGAGCGGGTGGCCCTTGATGCCGCCGGCCGCGTTGATGGCGTCGACGGCGATCTGCGCTCCGGCCTTGACCCCCGGAGTCACGCCCGCGGGACCGGACAGCGAAACGCTCGCGAAGAGGACGATCGGGGACCCGGTAGGGGCGGCCGCGCCGTTACCGCTGTCCGTCGGCTTGTCGGACGAGCTCCCGCTGCTGCATGCCGTCGCGGCCGCCAAGACCGCCATGCCGATCAATAAGGCACTTGAACGTTTCGTGGTCACGCTGCCCTCTTGTCTCGTGTTGAGAGGCTTCCGGAACGCCGGTCGTACGGCGTCGCCGCGCGGCCAGCGCCCGGCGGGTGCTCGGGTCGGGAGTAGATGGTCTGTGCCGGGGCAATGTAAACCTGATCATATAAATTGGCAAGCTGTAGCCACCGCATCCGGTTGTTGTTACGAGTCAGCTCTCTTGATCTTTTCTGTTGTCCCAGGTCAGGTCGTTGGGTGACGATCGCTGTGGGCGTGGATGCTTGCGGTGGGCGACCGGGTCCCAGGTTGTCTGGGTGGTTCGCGTGGATCCGCCCCGCGCCGTCGGATGGCGAGCCTGCGGTGCTGGTCGTGGCGCGGGCGGCGCCGACGAGACTGGGCTTCGGGTCGCCGGGAAGCCGCGCTGGGTGCACTGCCCCGCACCGAGGAGCTCACCCTGGTCGTCTGTCATCCCCGCCAGGGCAGGCGCAGGGCATCGACTTCCTCGGGGTGCTGCCCGGGTTCACCGGAGTCGTGGCGCACGACTGCTGGTCGCCCCGCTGCGCCAGTTCCGCCACGCCGTCCAGATCGGGACCAGCCAGCCTCACCGACGAGCAGAAGGCTCACACTGCACCTTGAGCGCTCAACGTAAAACTGATAAGAGTTACCCGCGACATATCGGACGCCGCGACCTTGACGTCGGCGTCTCCACTCCTAGCCTCCCGTATCGCGGCGCGCCGACCGCCTCGCCCCCCATCCGGGGCACGCCGGCGAGGAGACACGACATGGCGACAATGACGGCCTCACTGCGGCGGCATCGGAACCGCGGCCTGGTGAACCACGGGCTGCGGGGCGAGATCCTGACCGCCCGCCAGACCGGTGACATCCCGCCGCCGCCCATCGGCGAAGCCACCCGCCGGCACCAGAACCCGTGGTCGCTGTTCCAGTCCGGTGACCACCCGTGGCTCCGGCGATGACGCGACACGACGACGGGCGCCCGCTGAGTCTGCGCGCGCACGTGAACCGCATCGCGGAGCTGACGATCAACGTCTCCGATCTCGAACGGTCCCGGCTGTTCTACGAATCGCTGACCCCGCTGCGTGTGCTGCGCCGCACCGAAACGCCGACGCAGGCCTTCCCGTCTCTTGGGTTGGATCGTGGCCGTTTCGTCGGCTACCTCATGGCCGACGGCAGCTCCGGGCAACCGGGGGTTGTCGTGCACCTGGTCCAGTGGCTCGACCCCGAACCGGTCGGCACGGCGTACCCAACGTTCTTCCATCGCGGGCTCTACCGGCTCTGCTTCCTTACCGATCACCTCGCCGAACGCTACGAGCACGCGATCGCCCAGGGGCATGCGCCGTTCCGTGCTCCGCGGGGCCACGGGATCCCGGTGCCGGGTGGAAGCGAGGGCCTGAGCTTCGTCTGCCCCGACCCGGACGGTGTCGCGGTGCAGACGACCCGGCGGCCGGCACCCTGGCGCAACGACCTGCCCGACCAGCTTTACCACGTCAACATTGTGAGCTCCGAGATCGACCGCAGCCGCGCGTTCCTGCAGGACGTCGTCGGGTTGGACTACGTCAAACGCCTCACCCTGCCGGGCCCGGTCGGGCCGATCGGGTTCGGCAACGGCGCAGCAGAGGGGCAGTTCGACGCCGCGTTTCTGTGGCACCGCGGTGATCGACGGTTTTCGGTCGACATCGTGAACTGGTTCGTTCCCGGTGTCATCGGCGAGCCATACCCGGCGCCGTTGAACCTGGGCATCCAGCGCCTGGCGCTCGAGGTCGACGATCTCGACGCCGCGCTGGCCGCACTACTTGCCCAGATCCCCGCGGAGCTTCAGGATTCCGTCCGCGGGCCGGACACCTGGGACCTCGGCGACGGTCTGACGCGCCGTGTCGTGCTGTTCCGCGATCACGACGGCGTCGGCTACGAACTGGTCGAGCAGCAGCCCTACATCGGTGCCCGCTCGGCCCCGTGGCCGCCGGAGGCGTTCGACTGACCGGCTGTCCACCCGCCGTACGGATTGAGGAGAGGACACGTGGAACCGCTTCGCTTCGACGGCCAGGTCGTCGTCATCACTGGCGCCGGCCACGGCCTGGGCCGCAGCTATGCGCACCTGCTGGCCGCGCGGGGCGCCCAGGTCGTTGTCAACGACCTCGGTGGCGGCATCGACGGCGCGCCGCCCGGGGAGGGCAAGCCGCCGGCGCAGACCGTGGTCGATGAGATCGTGAGTGCGGGTGGCCAGGCCGTCGCCAGCCTGCACGACATCTCCGACGAGGACTCAGCCCGTGCCTGCGTGCAGTTAGCGCTCGGCTCCTTCGGCCGCGTGGACGGTGTGATCAACAACGCCGGGATCAATCCATCGGCTCCGTTCGAGTCGACCCCGCGCTCGATGTTCGAGAAGGTCCTCGCGGTTCACCTCATGGGGGCCTGGTCGGTCACCCAGGCTGCGTGGCCGCACTTCGTGGCCCAGGGGTACGGCCGAGTGGTCAACACCTGCTCGGGCGCGATGTATCAGGGGCATGGGGTGCGGGCAACCTATTCGGCCGCCAAGGGCGCGCTCTACGGACTCACCCGCGACCTCGCCGTCGAGGGCGCCGAGCACGGCATCCTCATCAACGCGCTCTGCCCCGGGGCGTTGACCCGGATGATGGCCGGGTCGCACCCCGACACGCTTGCCCGTGCCGCGGCATGGACCCCGGACGCGGTGGCGAACGTCGTCGCGGTGCTGATGCACCGCGACTGCCCGGTCAACGGTGAGGTCATCGAGTCCCGAGGCGGCGAGGTTCGCCGCCTGTTCATGGCCGCCGCGCCAGGCGCTGTGTTCGACCCGGCCTCGATGACCCCCGAGGTGGTGGCCGCCGACATGGACACGGTCCTCGACCCGGGGGCAGAAGTAACGGTCGGTCAGCTCGTCGACATTCGTGTCCGTTCGTGACCGCGCAACGCTCCGGCCCGCTCACCGGCGTGCGCGTGGTCGAGATGGCCGCCCTGGGACCGGTGCCCTTCGCTGGCATGCTGCTGTCGGACATGGGCGCGGACGTCATCCGGATCGACCGGCCCGGGCCGCCCCCGGTGGACGACCCCGCGCTGTACCTCACCAAGCGCGGGCGGCGGTCGATTGTTCTGGACGCCAAGAACGAGCACGCTCGCGGGATCGCGCTCGACCTCGTCGCCACCGCCGACATCGTGCTCGAGGGCAACCGGCCCGGCGTCATGGAGAAGCTGGGTCTCGGACCGGAGGAGTGCCTCGCCGTGCGGCCGAGTCTCGTCTACGGGCGGGCCACCGGGTGGGGGCAGGACGGTCCGAACGCCCAGACCCCCGGGCACGACATCGACTACATCGCGCTGTCAGGTGTGCTGTGGGGTATCGGTCGCCCGGGTGAGCTACCGGTGCCGCCCCTGAACCTGCTCGGTGATTACGGCGGCGGCGGGATGCTGCTGGCCTTCGGTGTCGTCTCGGCCCTGCTCGAGTCCCGGACGAGCGGCGTCGGGCAGGTTGTCGACGCCGCCATGCTGGACGGTACGGCCCTGATGAGCATGCTCATCTGGGAGATGCGGGCCCGCGGCCTGCACAGGGACGAGCGGGGAGTGAACCTGCTCGACACCGGCGCTCCCTTCTACGACGTGTACGAGTGTGCGGACGGCCGTTTCGTCGCCGTCGGGGCGCTCGAGCCGCAGTTCTATGACGAGCTGTGCCGGCGCATCGGGTTCGAGCAGGACGTCGATCCGGCCGAACGGGCTCCGCAGCAGGACCGCGCCAGCTGGCCGGCCCGGAAGAACGAGATGGCGCGCCTGTTCGCCACCCGCACCCGGGACGAGTGGCAGCGGCTGCTCGAGCACACCGACGCATGTGTCGCGCCGGTGCTGTCCTGGTCCGAGGCGCCCGAGCATCCCCACAACGTCGCACGGCAGACGTTCGCCGACGTCCACGGCGTGCGGCAACCGGCGCCGGCTCCACGGTTCAGCCGCACACCGGGGTCGGTGCAGCGACCCGCCTGCGAGCCGGGAGCGCACACCACGGAGGTCCTCGGCGAGCTCGGCGTGAGCGACGCGGACCAGGCCCGGCTGCGCAGCCTCGGCGCGCTGGGCTGATCGGCGCCCGCACGACCGCATCCACGAAAGGCGACCAGTGAGGGACGACGGATGAGAAGCTTCGAGCAGTACAGCACCGCCTACGAGCACGTCACCATGACCCGCGACCACGGCGTCATCGAGGTCGCCCTGCACAGCGGCGGTGACTCCTACATCCACTGCCCCCTCGGGCACGAGGAACTGCCGCAGGCGTTCTGGGAGATCGGTGCCGATCCGGGCAACGTCGTGATGATCCTGACTGGCACGGGTCGGGACTTCTGCCCTCGAGGGGACTGGGGCAGCTTCAGCCCAATGACCGACCCGCGCGTTGCCGCCCGCACGATCTGGGAGGGCACCCGGCTGCTGACCACCTTGCTCGACATCGACATCCCGATCATCGCGGCGGCCAACGGTGCCGCGCACGTGCACTCGGAGCTGCTCATCCTCAACGACATCGTGCTCGCCGAGGAGAACGCCACCTTCCGAGACAACCACCTGGATGTCGGTGTGGTGCCCGGCGACGGCAACCACACGGCGTGGTTGAACGCGCTCGGAGAGAATCGCGGTCGCTACTTTCTGCTGACGTCGCAGACGCTCACCGCCCGGCAGGCGCACGAGTACGGCGTCGTCGCCGAGGTGCTGCCGCCCGGCGAATTGCTGCCGCGGGCCCGGGAACTCGCCTCGATCCTCGCGAAGCAGCCGCCGCTGACGCTGCGATACTCCCGGATGGCGTTCACCCAGAGGCTCAAGCGCCTGTTGGCCGAGTCCTTGCCCTATGGCCTGGCCGTCGAGGCGCTCAGCGCCGCCGGTAGGAACTCATGAGCGAGCCACTGGAGCAGACCTTCGGGTTCGACCGGCTTCCGGTCGGACAGAAGGACCAGCGGGTGAGTGACCTGATGGATCTCACCGGCGTGCGGGTCGCGGTCACGGGCGGCGCGGGCCCGAATCTGGGGCAGGCCGTCGTCCACCGCTTCGCGGGGCTGGGCGCACAGGTCGCGGTGATCGACCGCGAAAAGGGTCCCGCCGAGGCCGTGGCGTACGACGCCGCGCAGCGGTGGAACACCCGCGCCGCCGGATTCGTCGCTGACCTGACCGACGCCGCTGAGTGCGCACGGGTGGTCGCCGAGATCCGCGAGGCCTTCGGCGACATCGACGTGTGGGTCAACAACGTCGGCGGGGGCGCGGGATCGTTCGCGACGATGACGGCCGCGGACATCGACCGCGTCGTCGGCACCACGTTGATGACCACTCTGTACGCCACGAGCGCGATCCTGCCGTCGATGCTGGCGCGGGGTAAGGGAGTGATCATCAACGTCTCCTCCGAGGGCAGCCTCGCCGTCAACCCCACCATCACGCTGTACAACTCCTGCAAGAGCGCGGTCGACGGCTTCACCCGCAATCTCGCCGAGGAGGTCGGACGCCGCGGCGTCCGAGTCGTCGGCGTGCGTCCCGGCATGATGCTGGGCGACGGTCTCCTCGGCTACATCAAGGATCCCGAGAACCATCGCGATGGCCTCGCAGCGATGTCCCACTCCATGCAACGGGTGTCGATCGGACGCGCCTGTCTACCAGAGGAAGTTGCCAACATGATTGTTTTCCTGGCTTCACCGGCCGGTGCATACGTGCACGGCACATCCGTGAGCGTCGGCGGCGGGATGTCGAGCTGATGGGCACGCTCGACGGGAAGGTCGCGGTCATTTCCGGAGCCGCCCGCGGCCAGGGGCGCTCACACGCCCTGCGATTGGCCAGTGAGGGCGCCGACATCATCGCGCTCGACATCTGCCGGGACATCGCGACGATGGACTACCCGAACGCCACGCCGGAGGACCTGGAGACGACCGTCGCCGAGGTCAAGGCCTTGGGCCGGCGCATCGTCGCCTCCCAGACCGACGTGCGCGACGTCCACGCGGTTCGGGACGCCGTCGACGCCGGCGTGGCCGAGCTCGGGCGGCTCGACATCGTGCTGCCGCAGGCCGGCATCGTCCGCTATTCGAAGTCCGACGACCTGATCGGCGACGCCGAGGCGTGGACCGACATCCTGAACGTCAACCTCACGGGGTATTACCACCTGATCGAGGTGTGCATCCCGCACCTGGTCGCCGGTGGCCGCGGCGGCGTCATCGTGATGACCGGCTCGGTGGCGGCGACGCGTCCGGTCGGTGCCACCGGCGCATCGGTCGCCTACATGGCTGCCAAGCACGGCGCGGTCGGGATGATGAAGGTCTACGCGCTGGCGCTCGCCAAGCACGGGATCCGCGTCAACGTCGTGCATCCGACCGGTGTCAGGTCGGGCATGACGATGAACGCGGCCATGGAGAAGCTCGCCGCGGAGGCGGCCGCCGGCACGGCCCGCGAGGACAACTGGGTCGCCCGCTCAAAGAATCTGCTCGACGTCCAGATACTCGAGCCCGAGGACATCACCAACGCCGTCGCGTTTCTCGTCTCCGACCAGGCGAAGTGGGTGACCGGCGAGGAGATCAAGGTCGACGCGGGGTTCTCTCTGCTGTGAGCCGCCGGCTGGCGCGGTGCGGGCGATCGGTGCCGTGAACCGAGGACGCGTGGGTCGTCGGACTCCATCTGCCGCGATAGTATGACGGCCATTCTTATCAGAATTGTGCAGTCGAAAGGGGCAGACGGATGACGGTCGACGTCGGACCCGCGGGCCAGCAGCGTACCGCGGACAACTGGGGCCGATGGGGCACCGACGACGAGCGGGGGGCGCTCAACCTGCTCACCGACGACGTCGTGCTCGACGCGGCCCACAGCTGCCGCACCGGCAAGGTGTACCGGCTTTCGTTACCGCTCAAGCGGTCCGGCGTGCCCATCGCCGCGTACCGCGGCGGCCCGCAGCGCCTGACCCTCCTGGCCGAGAGCGACGACCTGCTCAAGGTGGCCGGCGTCGCCGACGGCGACGGAGCGTGCGAGGACGTACTGATCCTGCCGTCCCATTCCGTCACCCACATCGATGCGTTGTGCCACGTCTACCACGACGGTTCGTTCTACAACGGCTTCCCGGCCGCCGGCTTCGAGACGAACGCCGGGGCGCGGCACCTGGGGATTGACAAGCTCGCTGGATTCGCCGGCCGTGCGGTGCTGCTCGACGTCGCCGGGCTGTACGGCGTGGACTGGCTCGACGTCGAGCACGTCGTGACCGCCGCCGACCTGGAGAACTGCGCACGGCAGCAGGGCGTCACCGTCCGCGCTGGTGATGTCGTGCTCATCCGCACCGGGTGGCAGGACAAGTTCCTCCAGGCGGTGGCGAACGGGGAGACCCCTGGTCACGCGCAACCCGGGATCGGGCTGGGGGCGGCGCAGTACCTGGCGGGGCTCGACGTCAGCGCGGTGGGTTCTGACAACAGTGGGATCGAGCCGATCCCGTTTCCGGCGGGCCAGGCCCTGGCCGTGCACATCGAGCTGCTCGTCCGGCGGGGCGTGCCGCTCATCGAGAACATGGTGCTGCGCGAGCTGGCTGTCGACCGGTGTTACGAGATGTTGTTCGTGGTCGGGCCGCTGCCCGTGCCCGGCGCCTCGGGCAGCCCCGTCAACCCGATCGCGATCGGCTGATGGCCGCGCCGACCGCACCCGCGGTGACTCAGGAAGAGCTGCGGCTGTGGGTCGACAAGGCTCGCATTACCGAGATCATCACGCTGTGCTGCCGCGCGGCTGACCGGCTCGATCTGCCGCTGTTGCGCTCGTTGTTCCACGCCGACGCCACCGATGATCATGGCGGCATGTACAGCGGACCGATCGAGAATGCCTTTACGTTCCTGGCCGAGCGCGCCGAGGGCAGCACCACCACCACTGAGCATGTGCTTCACAACGTGTACGTCGAGCTCGACGGTGACACCGCGCGCAGCGAGACCTACGCGACCGCGTGCCATCATCGCGACATCGACGGCCGCCGCTGCGACGAGTTCCTCGGTCTGCGTTACCTCGACCGTTTCGAGCGCCGGGAGGACGGAGTCTGGCGTATCTCAGCTCGCAAGGTCGTGTGGGACTGGTGGCGAACGCTGCCGACCACCACACCGACGCTCTGGTCCGACGCGGCCGACCCGCGGTTCGCCCGCGGGGTCCGTGGGCCAGAAGACCCGAGCTACGCCTGGTTCGCCGGCGCGCAATGACTATCACGTCTGACCAAGGAGACCCGGCATGAGAGCCGCCGTGTACCACGCCCGCAACGACGTCCGACTCGAGGACGTCGAGGACGCCGATCCCGGCCCCGGCCAGGTGAAGATCGCTGTAGCCTACAACGGCATCTGCGGCTCGGACCTCTTCGAGTACTACCACGGCCCGCTCGGTATCCAGACGTCGCCGCACCCGCTGACCGGTGCGGTGCTCCCGCAGATCCTGGGACACGAGTTCGGCGGTCACATCGTCGCCACCGGTGCGGGCGTCGAGGATGTCTCCGTCGGGGACCTGGTCGCGGTCGACCCGATCCACGTCTGCGGGTCCTGCGCGTACTGCCTGGCCGGCGACACGAACCTGTGCGTCATGGCGGCGTTCCACGGGCTGAGCGCCCGAGGGGGCGGGCTGTCGGACTTCACCATCGTCGACCGGCGGATGGTGCACGTCCTGCCCGCGGGGCTTACTCCCCGTCACGCCGCCATCGTCGAACCGATGGCGGTCGCCCTGCGGTCCGCGCGTCGGGCCGAGGTCAGCGAAGGCCAGACCGTGGTGGTATTCGGCGCGGGTCCGATCGGGCTCGGCGCGTTCTTCGCCTGCCGCTGGCTCGGGGCGCGGCCGATCGTGGTCGAGCCCTCGGCCGAGAGGCGCGCCATCCTCGCTGGGCTGGGCGCGCAGACCATCCTGGATCCGACGACGGACGACATCGCCTCGGCCGTCCTCGACCTCACCGGCGGCGTCGGCGCGCACGCGGCGATCGACGCCGCGGCCAAGCCGGCCACGTTCGCCGCCGCCTTCACGACGACGCGACGCCGCGGCACGATCTCGATCGTGGGTATCGCGCACGAGCCGCTGCCGCTCGACCCCATCGCGATGTTCACGAGTGAGATCACCCTGCGGGCCAGCAACGCCTACTCCGATGACTTCCCGATGACCATCGGCGCGATGGCCGAGGGCGCGTTCCCCCTCGACGGCTGGGTCACCAGCATTGCCCTCGAGGATCTGATCGACGGCGGTTTCGAGGTGTTGCGCGAGGGCAAGGCGATGAAGATCCTGGTCGAGCTAGCTGGCGGCTGATTGCCGGTGTCGGCGGCGGGCCTAGGCCCGCCGCCGTGCTGTCCATCCAGCTCGGTGAGCACGAACTTCAGGCCGGGGTGACGTTCGTAGCCGCGGCGGGACGGGCATCGGTCAGTGGGCTACTCACCGATCCGCTCCACCAGCTCGAGCACCTTCAGCGCCTGCGCGGCGGCGTCGCCGTCCTCGGGCCGCAGCCGCAGCTCGGGCGCGGCGGGTGCCTCGTACGGGTCGTCGATCCCGGTGAAGTTCTTGATCTCACCGGCCCGGGCCTTGGCGTACATGCCCTTGGGGTCGCGCTGCTCGCACAGCTCGAGCGGCGTGTCGACGAAGACCTCGGCGAAGGGGATCCCGGCCGCGCGGTGCACGGCGCGCACCTGCTCGCGGTCGGCCGAGTACGGGCTGACAAGCGAGACGACGGCGACCACGCCCGCGTCGGCGAGCAGCTTGGCCACCTCACCGGTGCGGCGGACATTCTCGGCGCGGTCCTCGGCGCTGAAGCCGAGGTTCTTGTTGAGGCCGTGGCGCAGGTTGTCGCCGTCGAGCAGGTAGGCTGGCCGCCCGGACGCCACGAGCCGCCGCTCGAGCTCGGCGGCGACACTCGATTTGCCCGAGCCGGACAGGCCCGTGAGCCAGACCGTCATGCCCTGCGTCGCGCGTCCCGCCCGGGTCACCGACCCTGAGTGCCACACGACCGAGTCCTGCTGGCTCGGGCCGATGATCACGCCTGCGGCGACGGTGTTGTTCGTGGCCTCGTCGACGAGGATGAAGCTGCCGGTCTCCCGGCTGCTCCGGTAAGCGTCGAACAGCAGTGGCTGCTGGGTGCGCAGCCGCACCCGGCCGATCTCGTTCAGCGTCAGCAACTCGGCGGACTCGTCGCGGTGCAGCGTGTTGATGTCGAGGCGGTAGTCGAGCGCGGTCACGACCGCCCGCGCCTCGCGCGTTGTGTGCTGCAGCAAGTAGCGCGAACCGAGCGTGAGCGACGACCCCGAACTCATCCAGCAGACGCGCGCGTCGAGGTCCTGACCGACGTGCGGACGATTGTGCGGACGACAGATCAGGTCGCCGCGCGCGATGTCGATGTCATCGGCCAGCTCGACGGTGACCGCCTGCCGCGCGGCGGCCTCGCCGATCTTGTGGCCGCCCGGCGCCCAGATCGCGCTGATGCGGGTCGTGAACCCGGACGGCAGCACGGTGACCTCGTCACCTGGACGCATGACGCCGCCGGCGACGGTCCCGGCGTAACCGCGGAAGTCGTGCAGGGCCGCGTCGTCCAGGCCCTCCTGCGCCCCCGACTGGGGCCGGATGACGTACTGCACCGGGAACCGCACGTCGATCAGGTTGCGGTCGGACGCGATGTGGACATCCTCGAGGTGGTGCAGCAACGATGTGCCCGCGTACCACGGCATCCTGTCGCTGGGCGTCACCACGTTGTCGCCGACCAGCGCGGACATCGGGATGAACTGCACGTCGCTGACCTCAAGCCGCGAGGCGAAGCGGGTGAACTCCGTCCGGATCTCGTCGAAGCGTTCCTCGCTGTAGCCGACGAGGTCCATCTTGTTCACGCACACCACGAGGTGCCGGATGCCGAGCAGGCTGGCCAGGAACGCGTGCCGGCGCGACTGCTCGAGCACGCCGTTGCGGGCGTCGATGAGGATCATCGCCACGTCGGCCGTCGAGGCACCCGTGACCATGTTGCGGGTGTACTGGAGGTGGCCGGGGGTGTCGGCGATGATGAACTTGCGCTTGGGCGTCGCGAAGTAGCGGTAGGCGACGTCGATCGTGATGCCCTGTTCCCGCTCGGCCCGCAGGCCGTCGGTGAGCAGCGCGAGGTCGGGCGCGGCCTGGCCACGGGACTCGCTGGTCTTCGCGACCGCCGAGAGCTGGTCCTCGAAGATCGCCTTCGAGTCATAGAGCAGGCGCCCGATCAGGGTGGACTTGCCGTCGTCGACCGACCCCGCGGTGGCGAGACGCAGCAGCTGGCTCATCTAGAAGTAGCCTTCTTTCTTGCGGTCTTCCATACCGGCCTCGCTGATGCGGTCGTCGGCGCGGGTGGCGCCCCGCTCGGTGAGGCGCGCGGCCGCGACCTCGGCGACGATCTCGGCCGTGGTCGCGGCGTCCGACTCGACGCAGCCGGTGCAGGTGGCGTCGCCGATGGTGCGGAAGCGGACGGTGGCCTCGAACGGGTTCTCGTCCGCGGTGGGCTCGACGAACCGGTTGACGGCCAGCAGCATGCCGTCCCGCTCGACGACCTCGCGGCGGTGCGCGTAGTACAGGTCGGGCAGTTCGATGCCCTCGGACTCGATGTAGGACCAGATGTCCAGCTCGGTCCAGTTCGATAGCGGGAAGACGCGCATGTTCTCGCCCTTGCGGTGGTGGCCGTTGTAGAGGTTCCACAGCTCCGGGCGCTGGTTGCGTGGATCCCAGGCGCCGAACTCGTCGCGGAAGCTGAACACGCGCTCCTTGGCGCGCGCCTTCTCCTCGTCGCGGCGGGCGCCGCCGAACACGGCTCCGAAGCGGTTCTCCGCGATCGTGCGCAGCAGCGTGACCGTCTGCAGCTTGTTGCGCGGCGCGCCGGGGTAGTCCTCGTGCGAGCGGCCGGCGTCGATGTCCTCCTGCACCGAGCCCACGATCAGCCGCAGGCCGAGCTTCTCGACGACCCGGTCGCGGAACGCGATGACCTCATCGAAGTTCTGGCCGGTGTCGATGTGGACGACCGGGAACGGCACCCTGGCCGGCCAGAACGCCTTCACGGCGAGGTGCAGCATGACAACGGAATCCTTGCCGCCGGAAAACAGCAGACCGGGCTTCTCGATGGTGGCCGCGACCTCGCGGATGATGTGGACAGCTTCGGCCTCGAGCCACTCGAGATGGGACAGCTCGTAACTGACGGCCATTAGGGCACGACCTCTCGGCGCTGGCTCCGGGGTGGCCGGTGTTCCTCGCGAGGCGGATGCGCGACCGAACGCGCACAGAACGCCACGCTTTGCGTCCGGACGACCCCTCTAAATCTGATCAGAGTATAGACATCCTCGTGGCGGGAGGTCAACGGTTCATAGCCGGCCCTGCCTGCCAAACTGACCGAGACGGGCGGCGCAGGCAGACCGGCGGTGCCCGATCGCATGCCTAAGCCTTACCATGTCCGGTCGATTATGATAAGAATTGCCGGAGGCTTGCGAGCGCCCGTCCGTCCTGGGGCGCGTTAGCGCCACGGGCGATCTCCGTCGTCGTCGACGGCGGCCAACAGCGAGGAGTCGCACCGAAGCACCTGGAGCAGATTCCCACTCTCCTCAAGGTGTTTCCCGATGCGCGCGTGGTGATGACCCCAGCGTGACCCGGTGGCGGCGATCCAGTCCGCTGTGACGATGTCCGCGTACACGGGCCGGCTGCGTTACGCCCACGTCGACGTCGACGAGTTGTTCCGGTATTGGTCCGGACGGGTGGAGGACCTGCTGCGTGCGGCCGTTCGCGATGTCGACCTCATACCGGCGGGTCAACGCTTCGATGTCGCGTTCCACGACCTGACAGGTGACGACGTGTCGGTGATGACGCGGCTCTACGCGGCTTTTGGGCTCGACTTCCCGGAGAACGTGCGGGACAGCATCCGGGCGTACAGCAGCGAGCATCGACGGGGGCACGCCGGGCGCGTCGTCTACGACCTCAAGGCTGACTTCGGCGTGGAACCGGACGAGCTACATGAACGGTTCTCGTTCTACTTCGACGCCTTCCCTGCCGTCAAGGAAGAGGTCTGATGAACACCGACGAGATCGTGCGGCAACTTGTGCGCGAACGACCCGGCAAGGACTTTGTCACGTTCGACTACGACCAGGCAGCTCCACGACGCGGTCGGAGCGGATGGCTCGAGACGCGTATCGCCGGGTCGGCAGCCCCGGCCGCGTCTTGACACCGGCGGCGGTCAGCGCCCAGGGCGACGACACACCCAGCATCACCAGCCCGGTCGCTTCGCCAGCGAACGCACCGGCTCGGTCACGCCGTCCCATTCCCGCGCCGCCTCGCGGACCACGTCGGTGAGCCACCGGGTGCGGTCGTTCAGTTCCATGACCTCGACGAGCGGCTGGTGCCCGTCGGGGAACTCGAAGTACGCGCTGCGACCGCCGCTCGTCTGCAGCAGCTGCCACCCGGCATCGACGGCGTCGGCCACGACGTCGTCGAACCGGTCGGTCCAGTACGCGATGTGGTGCAGTCCCGATCGCCCCGCCCGCAAGAACTCGTACGGAGAGCTCGGCACGTCGTCGAGCGGGGCGATCAACTCGATCTGCATGTCGGCGGAGTTCGCGAACGCCAGGGACATTCGCGCTTCGCACGGCGCACCGCGGAACCGCCCGTCCCGTCGCGTGACATCCCGCATGACGAACCACGGGCCGACCCCCAGCGCCAGCCAGTCGGCGACCGCCGCGTCGAGGTCCGGGACGACGTTGCCCAGCTGCCGGATCGGCCCCAGCGCGCGGGGCCAGTCCCGCGTCGGTGCGGACGGATCCACTCGTATGGTCATGCCGCCGACCCGCGTCAGCCCGTGACGGGCTCACCGTGCGCCGACCACAGGTGGACGGCGACGCTGGCCTGGTCGATCGCTGTGCTGGTGTCCAGCGCCCCGCCGCGGGCCTGAGCGACCATGTCGGCGAACACCTGCTCCGGGTCGCCGTCGAGCTGGTACACGGCGACGTTACGTGGCCCGGTGTGATTCGCGGCGCCCGGGCCGACGAGGCGGAAGCGTTGCGCCGACCGGATCCCCGGGATGCGGCACACCTGCGGCAGGTGCACGTTCTGGTACCAGGCGTCGTACTCGGCCTCCTGACCCTGCACGGGGTCGGAGAAGGTCATGAGTATCCCGGTCAGCTTCGTGTCGTCAGACACGCGTCCTCCTGGTGTCGTTGGCCTGGTGTCGTCGGCCGGTCAGCGGTTGAGCGTGCCGAGGTCGACGCGTACCTGCGAGCCCGTCATGGCACGTGATGCGTCGGACGCGAGGAAGGCAACGACGTCGGCGACGTCCTCAGGCTCGATCGCCTTACGCGGCAGCGTGTTCATGAAAATCGGGCCCAGAGTCGCCGCGACCTACGGCGGCTCGTCACTGCCGGGGGCTGTTAAATCCCGACGGCCGGTGGGCTCAATTAGTATCAGGAAACTACCCTTTCCGGGCGTTCGACGCAAGCGTCGGCCCGGTCCTATTGATGGCGCAGAGCCCTATTGATGGCGCAGGGCGCCGACCAAACCACCGTCGACCCTGATGTCGCAACCGCTGACGAAGGAGGCAGCGTCCGATGCCAGGAATGCCACGGTGGCGGCGATGTCGTCGCAACGGCCGGGTAGGACGGACTGCCCCTCGTGCCGCTCCCGGACGAGCGGGGTAAGTGCGAGCAGTGGCTTCTTCCTGGGGTTGTCCAACTCGAGTCGGCCCATCGGTGTGTCGATGAGGCCGGGCGACAACGACACGACGCGTGCGCCGCGGGCGCCCCAGGTCACCGCGGCCCGCTCGCATAGCCGAACAACGGCGGTCTTGGCCCAGATATATGCAATGCCGCTGGTGATCTCGCCGTCCGCCGTGGCCGCGACGCGATCGATGAAGTCGGGATGACGCGGATCATCGAGCGCCTTGAGGGTCTCGGCGCCGATCGGATGACCCTGGTGCGCGGCAATCGAAGCGAAACAAATCGCGGCCGTCCCCGCGCCGGCGTGCGGCAGCAGCCCGTCGAGTAACCGGACCGTGCCGAGGTAATCAACATCGAGCACCGTCTTCCAGTCGGCCATCGACGGCGACAGCCCGGCTGTATGGACCAGGGTCCGCAGACCTCCCCCGTCGGCAACCGCGTCGACCAGGTCGGCGATCGACCCGGGGTCGGCCAGGTCGGAGACGATCGTGGCGCACTCGGCCCCCCGCGCCGACAGGTCATCGGCCATCTCCGCGAGCCGCGCGGCGTCGAGGTCCGTGAGCAGCAGTCGGGCCCCGCTCGCCGCGAAGGCACGCGCGGTCGCTGATCCCATCCCGCCCAGGGCGCCGGTCACCACCACGACGCCGTCGCTGGCCGTCACTGTTCCTCGCCGGGCCAGACGACCGGGAAGTGGGGATGGTCGAATCGCTCGTCGACCGCGAGGCCGAGGCCGTCCGTGGCCGGGTAGGCGGCGCCGGTGTAGACCGCCTCCGCCGACCCGTAGAAGACGATGAACGCCCACCTCTGTCGATCGGTCAAGTTGAGGCCGGCTCCGTGGACCGTCAGCGGATGATGCACGGTGGCATCGCCCGGCAGCAGGGTCAACGGTCCGGACGACGGGTACTCCTCGACCAACCAGGGGTTCTCCCCGATCTGGTCGCGTCCGCCACCCTTCGGCCCGTAGGTGAACGTCCGGCCCAGCGGACCCGCCCGGTGAGATCCCGACAGAAACGTGATCGCCGCCTGGTCGACGGTGACCTCGTCGAGGGCGATCCAGAACGTGCCGCCGCCGACCCGATCCATCGGATGCGCGGGGAAGTCCTGGTGCCAACCCGTCACTGTGCTGCCCCCGGCAGCGGCGGCGGGGAACTTGCAACTCACGGTGTCCTTCCAGTACCGGATCCCGCCGCCGTGACCCTCGAGACGCGAGAGGTTCTCGCCGAGACGAGGGGAGTAGGCGATGGACCGGAACGGCTCCTGCCGGACGTCGCGCGCAAGGTAGCGCCACTCGCGCCACATCCGCAGGGTGAGCTCCTGGGCCCCGCTCTGAGGAGGCGTGTCCGCCAGGTGTGCCCGACCGACCTCGAGCATTTGCGCCGCGGCGTCGGCAGATATCAGTGCGGGCAGCTTCGCCCAGCCGTCGCGCCGATAGCTCGCGATCTCGTCGTCGGTAACGGATCGCACGTCGACCTCGGTCGTGGATTCGATGCTCGTCATCGTTTCCTCCGGGCTCTTTTCCCGCCTGGATGTGGGCACTAGGCGCACACCCCGGCGCCGATGCGGTACCGCGCCCCGGCACCCACCGGGCGCCGTCGGACAGCAGGAACAGTCGCGGCCTGGCGCGTCTCAGTCGAACAGCACGTGAATCTCGCTCGGGCCCCGCAACGCGTGACCGCTGATTACCGGCGCCGGCTTGGCGGGGTCGAGCCGTATGCCGGGCAGCTCGTCCAACAGCGCGTTGACCCCGATGCGCAATTCGGTGCGCGCGAGGTTGATTCCGATGCAGATATGGGGTCCGGCGCCGAAGGCGATGTGGCTACGGTCCCGGCCCGGGCGCCACTGTTCAGGGTCGTCGAAGCGCGACTCGTCGTGATTGGCCGATCCGGTCCAGACCTCGAGGATCGTGCCGGCCTCGATGGGGCAGCCGCCGATCTCGATATCAGTATTCGCCATACGGACCTGGCGTGGCGACGGGGTCTCCCACCGCAGGGTCTCCTCGATGATCTGGGGGACCAGCGATCGGTCGGCGGTGACCTTGGCCAGGAGGTCCGGCTCGGCGAGCAGGGCGACCATGACGGACCCGAAGGCTCGCCAGGTCGTGTCGGCGCCCGCCGGCAGCAGCAGGCGCAGGAATGAGTAGAGGCCTTCGTCGTCGAGCCGGGCACCGTCCAGCTCGGCGCTGACGAGCTGGCTGATGAGGTCATCCCTGGGTGCCCGGCGCCTGTCCGCCACGATGGGCTCGAGCACCGCGGTCATGGCCGCCGCCGCTTTCGCGGCCGCGTCGTCGTTGAACGCTCCCAGGATCATGTCCGTTCCCCAGCGCTGGAAGTCCTCCATCTGGTCTACGGGGACACCGAGCATGTGGCAGATGACCTGCACCGGGAACCGGCGAATGACGTCGCCGATGAGCTCCGCACGGCCGCGCCCGCGGACGGCGCGCAGCAGCCCGCGGACGATGGGCTCGACGAGGTCGCGCTCGAGCGGGCGCAGGGCGGCCGGGGTGAACGCCCGATTGACGAGCGACCGGTACATCTTGTGCTCGTCGCCGTCCAGGCCGATCATGACCTTCGAGCCGGTGTGCGGAATGTCGTCCAGCGCCGGTCGCGACGAGAACAGCTCGGGGTTGCGTAACACCCAGTCGATGTCGTCCCAGCGGGTGAGGTTGCGGCGCGGACGCGCATCCCGACCGAGCCCCGGCGAGTGCGGAATCGGACACGTGGCGCGCGCGAGCGCCAGCGCCGGATAGATCTGCGTCTCGCTCGCATCGAGGAAGTCCTGGTCCGGCATCAGCGTGCCTCCATTTCGGCGGTGAGCCGGGTGAGCGTCGCGTGTACCAGCGAGGCGCGTGGCCATCCTGCGTAATAGGCGAAGTGCAGCACGAACTCCTCGAGCTCGGCGACAGTCATGTCGCCGGTGACCAGCGCCGACCGTAGCTGCATCTCGATCGCGTTCGGCACCGATGCCAGGCCGACGCACGTGATGGAGATCAGCCGGCGTTCCTTCGTGGTCAGCCCGTTACGCGTCCACAGGTCGCCGAACACGGCGCCGACCACGCCGTCCCGGACGAAGGGAGCGTCCGATTCCGGAGCCGGAAGGCCCACGACCTCGGTGTAACGTGCCCGGCCGCGCTCCAGGTCGGCCGCGGAATGCGTGCTCATCCGGTGGTGGCCAGCACGCGCGCGATGTTGTCGCCGTAGAAGCCGTCCTCGGCCGTGGGGTCCATGAACTCGACCAGGGAGCGGTAGTCGTGCAGCGGGCTGTTCAGGCCCTCGGGGTGGGGGTAGTCCCCGCCGAAGGCGAAGATCTCGGGCGCGACGGCCAGCACAGCCGGATCTGTGTCGGACGGGAAGCTGCACGTGACGATGGCGTGCTTGCGGATGTACTCGGCCGGCGTCATCCGTAGCGACGGGGTCAGCGGGCGACCGTGGATCATGGTCCCGATGCCGTACATGCCGTCGAGTCGCTTGAGCAGGGTGGGCAGCCACGCCGCGCCGACCTCGGCGAGGACTACGTTGAGGTCGGGAAAGCGTTCGAAGACGCCGTTCACGGCCATGTCGACGAGCCCCAACTGCGCGGAAATGGGCTGGAAGATCCCGGGTACGACCTTCATGAAGCTGTCGGTGTCGTTCTCGCACCAGCCTGCGTAGTTGTCGAACACGGCGGCCATGTGGAAGTTGACGTGCCACGCGGGCGTGATGCGGTACTCGACCATGGCCCGCCAGATGGGGTCGTTGTCCGGGTGCGACAGGCGCTTGCCGTTGACGAGCATCGGGACGAACATCGCCAGGCGAACCCCGCCCTGGGACAGCATCCGGAGCTGGTCGATGATCCAGCGCTGGTCGCCCTGCAACGAGAGGTGCCCGACGGGGTACAGGGCGCCGAGCCCCTCCTGCGCCACCTCGACCGCCCAGCGGTTCCACGCCGCCATGTTCACGCGCGTAGCGGCCAGGTCGTCCTCGAGGTGGTACTCCCAGATGAACCCGGTCTGCGGATACAGCACGCACCGGTCGATGCCCCACTCCGGCAGACGAGCCGCCCGAGCCTTCGGCATCCAGTAGTCGTCCGGGATGTCGCTGTACGCCGTACCCGAGTAGGGCTCACCTGCCCGCAGCGCCTGCAGGGTCCTGCCCTGCGCCGCGAAGAACTCGGCGCCGGGTTTCGTGGCGTGCACGATGCTGGCGGCCTGGTTGCCGAACTTCAGCCACGGGTAACCAAGCGCATCGGATTCGATGCTCAGTGCGAGTTCGCGGTCGGCCGCCGGCGAGTAGTCCCGCCACATGCTGGGCGGCTCGAAGAGGTGGCCGTCGCCGTCGATGATCATCTTGCTGGAACCTCCGGAGGTGTGCGCGTCGCGGCAGCTCTGGGACCTGGGGGTCAGTAGTTGCGGAAGGCCAAGGAGAACGGCGGGACCTCGTGGGCCAGCTCGTACTCGGTCGGCGGGACATCGACCTCGTCGACCGTCGGGCCGATGCGGTCCGCGATGTCGCGCAGCGCGGCGGTGTCGAGGCTGAAGCAGCGGGCCGCGTTGTCACCGACCATCAGCTGCACCTCGTCCGGCGGCACGTGGGCGAACGCCTGACGCATCGCCAGGCGGGTCAGCGGGAACACGCTCTCCGCGTGCGGGTAGTCGGTGCCGTACATGATGGTGCGCAGGCCGACCTCGTGGCGCCGCTCGACCTCGGCACGGGACATGAAGCTGTTGCCGATGAACACCTGCCGCTGCCAGTACTCGCTCGGCTTCAGGGGCAGCGAGGCCCGGAAGCTGCGGTACATCTTCGTGTTGTCCAGCCAGATGCCGTCGAGCTGGGCGAGTGTCTGCGGGACCCAGCCGGCCATCTGCTCCGTCAGCACGAACTTCAGGCCGGGGTGGCGCTCGAACGCGCCGGAGAAGATGAGCCCCCACAGCGCGCGGCGGGCCATGAACTGCCCCTCGGCCCGCGCGGCGTAGCGGGCGCCGCGGCCGGTCCAGTAGCCCCGGTCCCCGCCGCCGCCGTGGGTGTTCAGTGGCATGTCCAACTCGGCGCACGCCGCCCAGAACGGCTCGTACGCCTCCTCGGTATAGGGGAGTAGGCCCCGCCGGGGGGCCGGGAAGTTGATGCTCGACAGTCCCTGCGCTTTCGCCCGCTCGACCGATCGGATCGCGGCTGGGATGTCGTGCAGGGACAGCTGGGCCACGCCGTGCAGGCGCACCGGGTCGGCCGAACAGAAGTCGGCCAGCCACCGGTTGAAGATCTTGGCGCCGACCGCCTGCAGTTCTGGGTCGTCGCTGGTGTCGAAGGGCAACAACTCGTCGTTCTGCCCGCCCGCGAAGATGATGTCCGCCGCCACCCCCTCGGCGTCCATGTCGCGCAGCCGCGCGCGCGGATCCTGCAGCCCGGCGACGGCGCGTGCCGCGGCCCAGCGGTCGACCATGGCCTGGTTGTGGTCCCGGCTGATACCGCTGGTCGCGGCGACCGTCTGACCGCCCTGGTTCCTGGCGCCCAGCGGGTCCTCGGAGTCGAGGTCGCGAACGTGCGTCGACTCGAGGTGCGCCGTGGTCCGGCGCACGTCCTCGTCGAACGCCTCGAGGTACCGGGACTCGCAGTAGGGACGCAGGTGCCGGGCGACCGAAGGACCGACATGCGAGTCGACGGAGATCAGCATGTAGCGGCTGTGCGTACCAAGGCTGCTCGGGGGCGCGACGTCGTTCTCGAGCTGGAGTGTCATGAGCCCTCCCCAACAGCGATGCAGGTGACGGTTCTCACTCTAACTCTGATAAGACTCAGGGGGCGAGGGCTTGGAGTCATCGAAGCAGCGTTCCAAGGTCGACAGTCAACTGCGCACCGGTGATGAAGCGGGACTCGTCGCTGGCCAGGAAGGCCACCGTGTCGCTGATGTCCTCGGGGTCGAGGTGCGTGCGCGGCAGGGCGTTCATGAAGATCGGGCCCAACGTGGCCGCGACTTCGGGTTTTTCGAGCAGGCCGTTGAAGGGCACCGGCTGGCCCTTCTCGTCGCCGAAGTCGGCACCGCCCATGACCGTGCGCACTCCGGCTGGGTGGATGGTGTTGACCCGGATGCTGTGGCTGCCCACTTCGTTCGCCACCGTCTTCGCCAGGCCTACGACGCCGGTCTTGGACGCGACGTAGTGCGCGAGGAACGGCAGACCGCGCAGCCCAGCGACCGAGCTTGTGATGATGACGGAGCCGCCCTCGCCCTGGTCGATGAGGCGCGGGATGACTGCCTTCAGGACCTTCCACACCCCAGTCAGGTTGATCGAGATCATCTCGTCCCACGCGGCCTCGGTGATCTCCCAGGAATAGCCGTAGGCGCAGATTCCGTGGTTGATCACGACGACGTCGAGGCGGCCGAGCGCTGCGAACGCATCATCGACCAGCGCCTGCACGGCTGGGAGGTCCCGCGCGTCGACCTGCCGCACTAACGATCGCCGACCCTCCGCCTCGACCAGGCGACCCGTCTCATCCAGGTCCTTGGGCGTCGACCCGTCGTAGTTCACCGTGTCGAACGGGACGCAGGCGTCCATCACCACAACGTCCGCCCCTTCCCGGGCGAGTCGGACGGCGTGTGAGCGTCCCTGCCCCCGCGCCGCTCCCGTCACCAGCGCGACCTTGCCCGACAGTCGACCCATCGTGTGTGCCTCTCCCTCGTCGATGAAGTGCGGTTTCGCCGGGTATCAACTCATCCGCGCGGCGGAGCGAACCTTGTCGCATTGCCTTCAGCGCGCGCACCGCTCTAGCCTTGTCTGGCTATGCCCGATTTAGTGATATGTCATTCATTGTCATGATCGACGCCGCTACTGCACCTCGAGCGACATCCCGAAATGCTTCGGGAAGTCCGGGAAGCGGCGCAGGTGCGTGCCGCCGTCGATGATCACCGACTCGCCGGTGATGTAGCTGGCCTCGGACGACAGCAGCCAGCAGATGAGCCCCCCGACCTCGTCGGCCTCGCCGTAGCGGACGAGAGGCGTGTTGTCGGCCCAGTCGGCCAGCAGCTCCGGCAGCTGCAGCATGCCGGCCGTCATGCCCGTGGAGATCAGCCCCGGGGCCACTGTGTTCACCCGGATGCCCCGCGGTGCGAGCTCCAGGGCCGCGATCTGCGACAGCATGACGACGCCGGCCTTGGCCGCGTTGTACGCGCCCATTCCGTACCCGGGCACCGACGCGTTGATGGACGCGATCGCCACCATGGCGCCACCGTCGGACATCACCCGGCCGGCCTGCTTGATTGTGATCATCACCCCGGTCAGGGTCACGTCGATGGTGTGCCGCCACTCATCGACCGGCGTGTTGACGATCGCGACCGTATTGCCGACCGCGGGGCACGCGACGGCGGCGTCCACGCGGCCGAAGCGGTCGAGCGCTAAGTGCATGAGGGCCGCCTGGTCGGGCTCGGACGTGACATCACAGCGCAGGGTCGCGGCCGCGTCGCCGAGTTCCTTGGCGACGGCCGCCAGAGCCTCGTCGGCGATGTCGCCGACCACCACACGCCCGCCGTCGGCGACCCAGCGGCGGGCGCTGGCCAGACCCATGCCGGACGCTCCGCCGGTGATGACGGCGACCCGGCCGTCGAAACGGTTGCTCACAGATCCGACCCTTCGAACGACGCCGACACTTGCTCCTTGACCCTGTTCTTTTGGACCTTGCCCGAGGCGGTGCGCGGCAGGTCGCTGACGAAGCTCCACCGCTTCGGCACCTTGAAGGGGGCCAGGTGCGCCGCGACGAACGACGACAGCGTCTCGGCGTCGAGCTTCGTCCCGGGCTCGGCGCGGACGACCGCGGTGACCTCCTCCCCGAGGCGCGGGTGCGCGGTGCCGATCACCACCGCCTCGGCGACGCCGGGTGCCCGGTCGAGGACGTGCTCGATCTCCTGCGGGTAGATGTTCTCGCCGCCCCGGATGATCACCTCGCGGGTGCGGCCCCGGAAGGTCACGACGCCCCGCTCGTCCATCGAGCCGAGGTCGCCCGTGTTGAGCCACCCGTCGCTGTCGATGGCGGCCGCGGTGGCGACCGGGTCGCGGAAGTAGCCGTCCATCACCAGCGGGCCGCGGGTGCAGATCTCCCCGGTCTCGCCCACGGCCGCGATCTCCTGCGTGCCGATGCGCCGGATGCAGACCTCGCGGTGCGGCAGCGGCCGGCCGATGGTGGTGAGCCGGTCCTCGAGGGAGTCGTCGACGCGGGTGCCGGTGATGTGGGGGGACTCGGACTGGCCGTAGCCGTTGACGATGGCGACGCCGAAGCGCGCCCGTAGCTGTTCGACCACGTGCGGCGCGGCGGCCGTGCCGCCCAGCGCCAGGCTGGTGAGCGAGCTGAAGTCGCGGTCGGCCAGGGTCTCGTCCTCCAGCACGTCGAAGGCCAGCTTGCCGATGAGCCCGGCGTGGGTGACGCGAGTGCGTTCCATCATGTCCAGCAGCACGCGGGCCTTGGGCTCGGCGATGACGACGACGGCGCCGTTCGCGCTCAGCGCGCCGAGCACGCGGGAGACCGAACCGGCGACGTGGTAGAAGCCGGAGGGCGAGCACCACACCTCGTGGTCCCCCGGTTGGAGCAGCAGGGCTCGCAGGTGCGCGTTGTTGTACGCCGCCCGATGCGAGAGCACCGCACCCTTCGGCTTGCCGGTGGTCCCGGACGTGAACTGGATGAGGTAGGGCGCGCTCGGCTCGACCGCGGGCAACGCGGAGTCATCAGCTGGCAGGTCGCGCCACCGCGACAGGTCCTCGACCGTGGTCGCCTGGCGCCCGGCGAGGCAGGCCCGCGCGCGCTCGATCAGGTTCGAGCCGCGGAATGGGCCGACGGTGAACAGGATGTTTGCGTCGGACCGCTCGACGATATCGCGCAGCTCCCCGTCGGTGAAGACGGGATTCAGCGGGACGACGATCATCCCGGCGAGTACGGAGGCGTAGTGCAGCACGACCCAGTCGGCGCTGTTCGGCGTCCAGGTCGCGATCCGGTCGCCCGGTTGCGCCACGGCCAGTAGCCGGTGGGCGAGCCGCGTCGCGTCGTGCAGCAGCTCCGCGTACGTGAGGGTCGCGAGCCGGCCGTGGTCGTCGTAGTAGACGGCCGGGCGGTCGGGCCCGCTGGCCGCTCGTTCACGCAGGACGTCGCCAATCGCGGCCTCGACGAAGGGGTAGCTGTCGTCGCTCGGCCAGTAAGCCGTTCCGGACACGGACGTGAGGGTCACGAGATGCTGCTCCTGAGCGCTGCGAAGTGGTCGAGGGCGCGGTACATCAAGTCCCGGTCGCGATGGGGGATCGATCAGGTGATCCGGCGGATGCCCAGCTCGGTGCACTCGGCGACGCTACGCTAAACCTGATAAGGAAAGAACGCAACGTGTTGCACCGTCGCCGCACCGCCGGATGGGGCGACTACCGGAAGCGTGGATCGCCCCGCCCGCGCCGCGGGAGCTGCGCGAGATGGTTCGCCACCGCGCTGGCCGGCCGTCGGGGTGCCCAGCTCGGCCGTACAGTTCGTATGGCCTACCTCGAAGAACGGCGCCGCGGCCGCATCGTTGTCCCGATGCGGCCGCGGCCAGGGCTGTGCTCTCAGAGTGAGGCGGCGCGGCTCAGCCGCGGGTCTTCACACTGGGGAAGCAGGCGTACTTGCCCTTCACCACGTACTCGCCCTTGACCACCTGCATTGCTGCCGTGCAGTCGGCGCCGGTAAAGTGCCCGGCCGGGTAGGGCAGGTCGGCAGCGCCACCGCTCGGGTTCGCCTTGTAGACGAAGTTGCCGTCGTTGACCGCTTGATCGAAGGTCTTGGTGTTCAGGTCCTTGCCAGCCGCGGTCAACATCTGTATCAGCATGTCGGCCTGGGCGTAGGCGAAGATGGGTCCCTGTCCCGTGGGAGTCTTGTTGGACGCAAGGTCCTTCAGCATCTGCGTGGTGAACGGCGTCGATTGTTCGATCGGCGTCGTGTAGGACACGGAGTAGCTGCCCTCGAGCGCGGCGGCGAATGCGGGCTGGGCCTGGAGCAGGCCGGGCTGGTACCCGGTGGGGGTGCTGATCATGCCCTTGTAGCCGCCGGCACGGAGGGCGGCCATGACCTGGCCGACATAGTTGAGCGCGATGTTGAGCAACACCGCGTTCGGGTGTGCCGCGAGGACCGGACGAACGTAGGGGGTGAAGTCGGTCGTACCCGTCAACGGAACGACCGACTGGTTGTAAACGACCTTACCGCCGTTGTCCTTGATGATTTTGGACACGTCGGCGAAGGACGACCGCGACGAGTCGTTGTCGGCACCGAGCAGAGCGATCTTGGTGTCTTTGAAACTCAGGCCGGAGGCCAGCACCGGGTAAAGGTTGCTCGCCTGGCCCCACCCAGACTTGAGGGACGTGATGCCGCTACTGACGACGCAGCCGTTGAACCCGAAGCCCCAGCGAGTGCCACAGTATCCCGGAAGGATACCCCAGCCGAAGAACGGCACCTGTTGCGCGTTCAGGTAGTCCGTCACCTGCGGCGTGGCGAAGGTGGAGAACTCCATGACCGCGAAGTCCTGGTCTTGCTCGACGAGTCGCTTGGTCGCGGCGAGGTTGGTGTCGGGGCTCTGATTGTCGTCGACGCAGCCGGAAAAGTCGATCTTACGGCCGTTGATGCCGCCCTCGGCATTGGCGCGGTTGAAACGCGCGGCGAAACCGCCGGCAGATCCGGGCCAAAATGCGTTCGTGACGACACAGCCGACCTTGATCGATGTGCTCGTCACGCCTCGGGTCAGCCCGGAACCAACCGCACCGACGAGCGGCTGATCCTTCACGGCCGCCCGCACCTCGGGTGACAGGCCGGCGTCGATGGTCCCGGGCACCGTCAACGTCGAAGGCTCGCCCGCAGCGGTCGACGCGCCACTACCTAAGCTCGGGGAACTGCCAGAACTACTACACGCGGACAAGAGCATCGTGGCGGCGATGACGACGCCGACCGATGCTCGCACTGCGAGCGCTCTCACTGGTGGTCCTTTCATCGGTAAAAGGCGATCTGTTGTAGGACAGGTGGTACCGAGGGCGATGCCTCGTTTCGGATGACGCCGAACCGCTCGCGTCAGGCGGTGTGTTGCCCGAGATAGGCCTCGCGGACCGACTCGTTGTTCTGGATCTCCTGGGGTGTGCCGTCCGCGAGCACCGATCCGAGGTGCAGCGCGACGACCCGTTCGCACCGGGCCATCACGAAGGGAACGTCGTGCTCGACGAGCAGGACTGTGCAGTGATCGTCGACGGCCGTCCGCAGCATGGCGTCGCCAAGGAGCTCGGTCTCGCGGCGGTCGAGCCCGGAGGTCGGCTCGTCGAGCAACAGCAGGCTCGGTCGACCGACGACGGCTCGCGCCAGCTCGACCATGCGGATCACGCCGATGGGGAGCCGTCCGGCGACCTCGTCCTTGACCTTCTCCAGCTCGAACTGGGCGAGCACCTCGCGCACCCGCTCGCGCCGCTGCCGTTCCTGCCTGCTCGTGCGGCCCACCAGGTCCCCGAACAGACCCCCTCGGCTTTCGAGCGCGACGAGGACGTTGTCCTCGACGCTCAGCCAACCGAACGGCTGCGAGCGCTGGAACGTCCGCCGGATTCCCAGTCGGGACCGCCGGGTCGGGCTCAGTGTGGTGACCGTGCGTCCGTGAAAGTCGATCCGGCCGCTAGTGGCGGGCTGAACGCCGGAGATCACGTCGAAGAGCGTGGTTTTGCCTGCCCCGTTCGGGCCGATGAGACCCACGATCTCCTGTCGGTCGACGGTGAACGAGATCCCCTTCAGCGCCTGGACGCCGCCGAACCGCACGCAGATGTCGGTCAGTGCGAGCCGCGGCGTGAGCTCGGCGGACGGCACGCTCGGCTTTGCGTCGTTCACCTGACCCGGCACGCTCGCTCCCCCATCTTTCGCGTTCGACGTCATCACTTCACCACCGAGACCGGTGCGGGGTCCGGCGCGGGGCTCGGCTGCTCCGGTATGACGTCACCGAAGTACGCCGCGCTCAGCTTGTCGTGGTCCGTCGCGTCCGCCGGGCCTTGCCAGATGATGTGACCCAGCGCCAGCACAGCGACCCAGTCAGCGATCGGCAGCACTGCGGCCGTCTTCTCCTCCACCAGCAGGATGGCCGTCCCGAGGTCGCGCAGGTCGACGAAGATCTGCATGATCTGCTCGACCATCATCGGCGCGAGGCCGAGGGTCGGTTCGTCGGCGATCAGAATCTTCGGGGGCTGGGCGACGAACGGGGCGAGCGTCAGGATCTGCTGCTCACCGCCGGAGAGATTGCCCGCCACGATGCGACGCCGCTCCCGCAGGACCGGAAAGCGCCCGTACACGCTCTCGCGAGCTTCCCGGTCTGGCAGGGTGACGCGCAGGTTCTCCTCGACGGTCAGCCCCGGGAAGATACCGCGGGACTCGGGAGCGACGAGCAACCCGCGGGTCGCGCGACGCCGCGTGGGCAGTGTGGTGACGTCCTCCGTGTTCCACTGGATCGTCCCCGAGGTGGGTCGCAGTACTCCGGCGCAGGTGCTGACCAGGGTGGACTTCCCGCTGCCGTTCGCGCCGAACATCCCGACGATCTGGCCCGGAACCAGGCTGAGGTCGACCCCGTGCAGTACCTGGACCTGGTCGTACCCGACGACGAGCTGGGACAGATCGAGCACGGCACTATCGGCGCGGCTGCGGAGGGCGGAGGTGACATCGACGTTGTTCACGCCGACGATTCCCTCGGCGATCAGCGCGCCGGTCCGCTCGGACACGTCACGAGCGATCTCCGACTCCTCCCGGGCGGTCACCTGCTCGATGCGACCGGGTGCCTCAGACGCCCCAGCTCCCCGGTCGGCCCGAGCCAGGCGCTTGCGGTACCGCTTCTCGGCCATGTCGGCGAGGATGCCGTCCGGGCTGCGCGCGAGCGTCACCGCGCCGAGCCCGAACAGGATGGCGGGGATCTCCACCGAGGCCGTTCCGTGCCACCCGAAGGACCCGACGTGGATGCCGCCGCGCAGGACCTCGGGTAGCACCGCCCCGAAGACGCCGGCGACCACGGCGGCGCCCGGCCGACGGATGCCGAACAGGACGACGGTCGCCAACCAGAGCAGCCCGTCGACGGTCACCTTTGAGGTACCGGTGACGTTGCCCTGCAGGCTCGCCAGCATCACGCCGCCGATCGCGGCGATCGCGGCGGAGGTGGCGAACACGACCAGTTTCGCGCCGGTTGGTGAGAGCGTCGAGGTCGCCGCGGCGATCGAGGACGAGCGCACCGCGGTGATCCGCCGGCCGGTGGCCGACCTTCGCAGGTTGTGGATGACCAGCACCGTCAGCAGGACGATCACGAGCAGCACGATCGCCATCGAGCGGCGGTCGGCCAGATTGACGGGCCCGAGCGCCGGTGGCCTCACTCGCCAACCGTTCGGTCCGTTGGTGAACCAGCGCCACCCGAACAGGACGTTGTCGAGGATGAACCCTAGCGCCAGCGTCGCCAGCGCGAGGTAGAGGCCGCCGAGCCGCAACGCCGGCAGAGCGACCACGACGCCGATGATCACCGACGTGAGCACGCCCACGAGCATGGCGGGGAAGAAGGGCCAACCGTAATGCGTGGCCAGCAGGCCCGTCGTCAGGCCGGCCGCGTTCACGAAGGCCGCCTGCGCGAGGTTGACCATGCCGCCGAGCCCGGTGACGACCACGAAGGACAGGTAGATGATCGACAGGGCAAGGCCCGTGCCGATGACGTCGAGCCAGAACCTGTTGGCGATGAAGCAGATGTAGACGATGAGCGCCACCGTCGCGAGCGTCCACGGGAGCCGCCTTCGCAGCGGGGAGAGGTGCTCGAGGTAGTCGAGCGGCCGCACGTCCTCGCTGACCGAACCGGCGCGGCGGCCGCGGTCCCGGTTCAGGACCAGCAGGGTCGCCAGCAGGAGGATGAACGGAACGGCCGTGCCGAACCCGGCGATGTTCTGCGTGAACGGCAGGTACGCCGCGGCCATGTTCTGGGCGACGCCGAGGAAGAGCCCGCCCGCGAACGCGATCGGTACGGATTTGAGACCTCCGAAGACGGCGGCGGCCGACCCGATGAAGACCAGCGTCAGGAACGGTGATGTCTGGATGGTGCCGACGATGGGAGCGGCGACCACGCCGGCCAGCGCGGCGAGCACCATGCCGGTCGACCAGGCGACCCGGGAGGTCATCATGGTGTCCACCCCGCGCAACGACGCGAGTGACGGCCGGTCGACTACGGCGCGCATTCGCAGGCCGACCCGGGTGCGCCGCAGGAGGATCCACAGGACGACGGCGGCGACGGCGGCCACCGCGAACACGATGACCTGGTCAGAACTGATGACCACGCCGTCGAAGAGCGTCCACTGCTTCGCCGGCACCGGCCCGATGCCGCCGGGGAAGTTGACCAGCGCGATGTCGTTGCTGGTCGGCAGCGAGGCACTGGTGAGGTCGATGATCCGGTCGGAGACGAACCTGGTCAGCGCGGGCAGTGCGATGAGAAGGCCGACCGTCGCCATGATCTTCGCGGCGTCAGACGTCTGCGCCAGTGGGCGGAAGATGGCCACGTCGAGGAGCAGACCGAGCGCCGGCGCGACGATGAGCACCACGAACGCGGCGGCGAGCAGGGCGGGCCAGTGCAGTGCCGTGTTGAGCAGGTAGAACAGGTAGCCGCAGAGGTAGGCCACGGCGCCGTACGAGAAGTTGAAGATGCCGGTCGCCGAGTACGTGAGGGTCAACCCCGACGCGATCAGTGAGTACAGGGCACCGCTGACTAAGCCGCTGAGCAGCAGGACCAGGAACTGATTCACGGTGACTCCGGTGCTGTTGAGGGCGTGTCGAGGAGCGGCGCGACTGTGTCACTGGTCACACCTGAAGGGCCCAACATAAACCTGATAACATTCGTTGGCAATAGCTCGTCCCGCTACTTGACGTGATCGCATCCGCCGTGCAAGGAGCTGGTCCGATGACGCCCCGTTCACACATCAACCGCGTCCCCAAGTTGACGATCAACGTGTCTGGCCTCGAGCGGTCCTCGCGTTCTACGGAGCCCTGCCCCCCTGCGGGAGCTGCGCCGGACGAACGCGCGCCGGCGCGGGCCGTCCGTCGCTGGCGTGGCGAAGCGCGCGATTCTGTCCGCGGGCCGAAGATCTGGGACCGTCGGTGACGGCCAGACCCGCGGGGTGATGATCTTTCCCGATCGTGACGAGCCGGGGGCACCGTCCCCGGCGCAAAGCAGCCCAGCCCCGCGTGCGCGGCGTCGGCGGGCTCGGGTGACCAGGCTGTACGGCTCAGGACATCGAACAACGAGACAACCCAAGCGGGATGGCCGATGAGACCGTTCGAGCGGTACAGCATCGCCTACGAGCACGCCGCACCGTGATCTTCGGGGAGGTGTCGACGTCCCGGCTCGCCTACCGTGCCGACGGGAAGGACAACCTGTATCCGCAGGACGCCGAGCTGGCCTGGGGCGCGCGCTACTACTCGGCCGGGATCGTCAGGCGGGTAGCCGAGGCCGCGGCGGTGGTGCCGTTCGAGCAGGTCGCGGACCTGGTCAGCGCCGTCGGCGCGGTCCGGCTCGGCGAGCGGCAGGCCGAGCAGCTCGCCGTCGAGGCGGTCGTCGACTTCGAGGCCTTCTGCGCCGCGCGGCGCCCGGACCGCTGCCCGGACACGACCGGGCTGCTGGTTAGCTGCGACGGGTCCGCTTGAAGAGCAAGGGTTTCACGTTCGTGACCTGTAGAGCCCGCGCGTCCCGCGCGGCGTCGGTGGAACCAGTTGCTCGGCGGGTGCGGAGCAGCGGCGGCCGGGAGGTGCCAAGCCCGTGCGGGAGTTCGCTCAGGGTCTGCCTTGGTGGGCCTGGCGGACCGGCCGTGGCAGAGTCGTGTCTGGGCGGGGCGTCCGGGCGTGCGGCCTTTGAGGAGTGTCCGGCCGGCGGGACCCAGCCTGCCGGCGGTGATGGGAGCGGCGAGATGTCCGAGGCAGATTCCCACGGCCATTCCGGCGACGACCCCGAGGAGCGGTCCCGCGTCTCGCGGCCGGCCACCGCGGCCGCCGGCGTCGCTGGAGTACGTCACGCGCTGACCCAGTCGCGGAAGCGGATGGGGGTGAAGCGTAGCGTCACTACGCTGCGGCTGCTCAACCAGGACCATGGTTTTGACTGTCCGGGTTGCGCCTGGCCTGATCCGCCGGCTGGTGAGCGGTCGAGGACGGAGTTCTGCGAGAACGGGGCCAAGGCTGTCGCGGAGGAGGCGACCCGGGCCCGGGTCACGCCGGAGTTCTTCGCCGAGCATTCCCTGGGTGATCTGGCCGGCCGGTCTGGGCACTGGCTGGGTAGCCGTGGGCGCATCACCGAGCCGATGTACCGCGCGCCGGGCGCCGCTCATTACCGGCCGGTCGGCTGGGACGAGGCGTTCAGCATCGTCGCGGCTGAGCTGGGCGCGCTGGAAAGCCCGGACGAGGCCGCGTTCTACACGTCGGGCCGGACCAGCAACGAGGCGGCGTTCCTCTATCAGCTGTTCGCTCGGGCATTCGGGACGAACAACCTCCCGGACTGTTCGAACATGTGCCACGAGTCGTCCGGCGCGGCTTTGAACACGGCGATCGGGATCGGTAAGGGCTCGGTGACGCTGGCTGACCTGGAACAGGCCGATCTTGTCATCGTCGCCGGGCAGAATCCGGGGACGAACCACCCCCGGATGCTTTCGTCGTTGGAACGGGTCAAGCGGAACGGCGGCAGTATTGTCGCGGTCAACCCGCTGCCTGAGGCGTCGCTGATCCGGTTCAAGAACCCGCAGCGGCCGAACGGCGTCATCGGGCGGGGGACCGCGCTGGCCGACCAGTTCCTCCAGATCCGGCTGAACGGCGACATGGCGCTGTTCCAGGCCCTGTCCCGCCGCCTGCTCGACGCCGAGGACGCCGCCCCCGGAACGGTTCTCGACCGCGATTTCCTGAGCAGCTACACGACTGGTTTCGACGAGTTCGCCCGGCACGTCCGCACGCACCTGTCCGATGAGGATGTCGCGGCGGCGACCGGCCTGCGCGCCGAGGAGATCGACGAGCTCGCCGGCCGGGTGCTGGCTGCGGACAAGGTCGTCGTGTGCTGGGCGATGGGCCTGACCCAGCACGCCAACGCGGTCGCGACGATCCAGGAGGTCGTGAACTTCCTGCTGCTGCGGGGGAACATCGGCCGCCCCGGCGCCGGCGTGTGCCCGGTGCGCGGGCATTCCAACGTCCAGGGCGACCGGACGATGGGCATCTGGGAGAAGATGCCGCCGGCCTTCCTGGACGCGCTCGGCGCGGAATTCGGTTTCGACCCGCCCCGCCACCACGGATTCGACGTCGTCGACACGATCCGGGCCATGCGGGACGGCCGGGTGAAGGTTTTCATCGGCATGGGCGGCAACTTCGTCTCGGCCACCCCCGACAGCGCCGTCACCGAACAGGCCATGCGGTTGTGCCGGCTGACCGTCCAGGTCTCGACGACGCTCAACCGGTCGCACGCCGTCACCGGGCAGGCCGCGCTGATCCTGCCGACGCTGGGTCGAACCGAGGTCGACGAGCAGGCCGCCGGGCCACAGTTCGTCACGGTCGAGGACTCGATGGGAATGGTGCACGCCTCCCGGGGCGCCCTCGCGCCGGCCGGGCCCGCGCTGCGCTCCGAGGTCGCGATCGTCTGCGGGCTGGCCCAGGCGACGCTGGGCGTCCCCGGCCGCGCGGGCGCCGGCGGGGGCAGCGAGGGCCCGCGCGTTGACTGGGCCGGCCTGGCCGGCGACTACCGCCGCATCCGGGCGCACATCGCCAACGTCGTTCCGGGCTTCGCCGACTTCGAGGCCCGGGTGGCCGAGCCGGGTGGGTTCGCGCTGCCGCACCCACCCCGCGACAGCCGTACGTTCGCCACCCCGACGGGTCGGGCCGCGTTGACGGTGAACGTCTGCGAGGTGCTGCGGGTGCCGCCCGGCCACCTGCTGCTCCAGACTGTCCGTTCTCATGATCAATACAACACGACGGTCTACGGGATGGATGACCGCTACCGCGGGGTCCGCCAGGGCCGGCGGATCGTGTTCGTCAACCCGGCCGACCTCGACGTGCTCGGTATCGCCGACGGCAGCCACGTCGACCTGGTCAGCGTGTGGACGGACGGCGCCGACCGGCGGGCGGAGAACTTCCGGGTCGTGGCCTACCCGACCGCTCGCGGCTGCGCCGCCGCCTACTTCCCGGAGACGAACGTCCTCGTCCCGTTGGACAGCACGGCCAGGGGCAGCAACACCCCGACGTCGAAGTCCCTGGTCGTGAGCCTCGAGGCGCGCCCGCCCGAGGCACCCGCGGCCCCGTGGGAGCGGGTGGTGGCGCGTGGGTAGGGCGAGCGCGCGCCGGCGGGTCACCCGGTTGACCGTCGGCGGCGAGCCGACGGCCCGGCCGGACACGCTCGCCGGCGAGGAGCCGTTGGAGATCCGCCTCGGCGGCCGGCCGCTGGCCGTCACCATGCGCACCCCCGGCGACGACATGGACCTGGCGCTCGGTTTCCTGCTCGGCGAGGGCATCGTCGGGACGTCGGCCGACGTCGCCTCGATGCGCTACTGCGTGGGCAGCGACGGTTCGCTCGACGCCGAGGGCCGCCCGACCTACAACGTCCTGGACGTGGTGCTCGCGCCCGGCGTCCCGCCGCCGGAGACCGACCCGGCCCGCAACTTCTATACGACCAGCTCGTGCGGCCTGTGCGGCAAGGCGAGCATCGACGCGGTCCGGCTGCGTTCCCGCTACCGGGTCGCCGAGGACCCGTTACGGCTCGGTGTCGAGATCGTGACCGGGCTGCCGGACGCCATGCGCCGCGCCCAGCGGCTGTTCGCGGCCACCGGCGGTCTGCACGCCGCCGCCCTGGCCGACGCCGACGGCCGCATCCTGGCCGTCCGGGAGGACGTCGGCCGGCACAACGCCGTGGACAAGGTGATCGGCTGGGCCCTGCGGGACGGCCAGGTCCCGCTGCGCGGACGGATGCTGGTGGTCAGCGGCCGGGCGTCGTTCGAACTGGTCCAGAAGGCGCTGATGGCCGGCCTGCCGATGCTGGCGGCGGTTTCGGCGCCGTCCACACTGGCGGTAGACCTGGCACTCGAGGCCGGGATGACCCTGGCTGGTTTCGTGCGCGGCCAGTCGATGAACGTCTACTCCGGCGATCACCGGCTGCTTCCGGCCGTCCCGGCCCCGGCCGGCTGAGGTCCAGGGTCTCGGCCGGTCTGGGGACGGGTTCGCTGGCGTGCCGCCGGTACAGCTCCGCGACCAGTTCGGGGTCAGGTGCCCCGTCCGGGGGCATGGCCGCCGATGTCCGTCATGAAGCGCGGGCCGATCTGCCCAGGCGTCCGGTTCCCGAGCACTCGCGCCGGGGTCGAACCGGGGTAATCGAACAGGCGTTCCGCACACCTGGCGGTTCCGGACACTTCAGCTCGCATCGTGACCGTGATCGTCGGCGTGGTGGTCGCGTTGACGTTCCTCTTCGGGTTCGAGAATGTCCTCGCGCTCGGACTCCGTCTCGGTGTTCCTCTATGGGTGGCGCCACTGAATCCCCGCAGTTGACCTATCGGTCGTCGGCCTACTGCTCGGCAGCCGACAACTCGCTGTGAACGGCGGGCCAATGGAGGTGCTGCGCTCGACGCGGAGGCTACTCATCGTCGCGAGACGAAGGCGAGGGTCTGGCAGGTCAGGCCGAACGGGATGGTGCGCTCGACGGCGGCGGCGAGCCGGTTGCGGGCCCGGCCGACGCCGAAGATCTGTTTGGCGTCGGCGATGGCGACCTCGATCGACCAGCGGGCGGCGCAGCGGGCGACGAGGTCGGCGGGCCTGGTCAGGGTGTCGGTGGTGACGAGCGCCAGGTCATAGGTCGTGGTCTTCGCACTGTCGCGGACGAGGACGACGGTGACGGGCCTCGGGCCGAACACGCCGTACCACAGGCAGCGGATCACGGCGAGGTGGACGGTGTCGGCCCGGCCGTGGGTAGCGAGCCGCGACACCTCCGGCCGTGCTGATCACCCGCTGTTCGGCCTGATCCGGAGCGAAGCGGCTGGCTGTACGCTCGGCGGTGGCCCTCGCCCAGCGGGTGGTCGTGAGAATTCCGGTAGCGAGAACACAGGCGCCACAGCCGGTGATGATCCACCCGCCGATGTGACTGGCTGCGCTTAAGCTCGTCTCCAGCGACCCGGCGCGACGCGCGGTGACCACCGAGCCCACGACCGCGACCCCCAGCGACGTGCCCACCTGTCGGCTGGTGGACGCGACGGCGGTGGTGAGACCCGCCTGAGAGCGAGGCATTCCCGAGACAGCGGTGTTGGTGATCGGGGTGTTGAACATGCCGAAACCCACCCCGAAGATCACATAGCTCGCCAGCAGCCATCGGGTCGGCGTGTCCCTGGACAGGGCGGTCAGCATCAGCCCGCTCGCACCGATGGCGATACCGCCTACCAACAGCGGGACCCGCGGGCCTCTGCTCCCGACGATCCGCCCGGAGATCGGCGCGAACAACACAATCATCAGGGCCATCGGAACCGTGCGGACGCCCGCCTCGAACGGCGAGAAACCGCGGACGTCCTGCAGATACAGCGTGTTGAGGAACAGGAAACCGCCGTGCGCCGCGAAACCGGCCACGGCCATCACATTCGCCCCCGAGAACGGCACACTGCGAAAGAATTCGAGGTTCAGCAAGGGATCCGCCCGCCGCGGCTCGTACCAGAGCAGGGCGGCCACCGCGAGTGCGGTCAGGCCGAACAGGCCCAGGATCGGCGCGCCCCAGCGCATTCCGGGCCCTTCGATGATCGCGTAGGTAAGCGAGGCGAGGGTGACGATCACCAACGCTTGCCCGACCGGATCGAAGCGGCGGAGCCGCGCGGCCTTCGACTCGGGGACGAACAGGGCCGTGAGCACGAGCGCGGCCAGCCCGACCGGGAGGTTGATCCAGAAGATCGCTCGCCAGCCCACCGCATCCACCAGGGCGCCGCCCACGAACGGCCCCAGCGTCATGCTGATCCCGCCGGTCGCGCCCCACACTCCGATCGCACGAGCGCGCTCCCGGGTGTCGGTGAAGGTGTTGGGAATGATCGACATGGCGACCGGGTTGAGCATGGACCCACCGACCGCCTGCACCATCCGGAAAACGATCAGCGATCCCGCGTTCCATGCCAGGCTGCACAGCAACGACCCGAGGGTGAACAGGATCAGGCCAGCCTGGAACGTGCGGCGGCGGCCGACCCGGTCACCGGTGGATCCGGCCAGTATCAATAGGCTGGCCAGCACCACCGTGTAGGCGTCGACGGTCCACTGAAGAGCCGACACCGACGCGTGCAGCTCCCGCCGGATGGCCGGGAGCGCAACGTTGACGATCGTGTTGTCCATGCCGACGATGAGCGGGCTCATGCAGCAGATGGCCAGAACGAGCGCCCGCCGCCGACCCGAACAAACTCCGCGCTGCGCGGATTCCCGATTTCCGACCTGGAAACCGCCTTCCCCCCTTTTTGCGGATAGCAATCAATTGCCTCCGTAATCACAGTGTGGGTTCTGGGCGTACCTGGACCGCGTGCGCGTTGACGTCGACTACTCCGGCTGCACCGACACCGAGATCGGCAACCACGCAGCGGATCGCTGAGCGTCGACCCGCTGGTACCCGACTCGACTCGGAACGAACCTATCAGAATTTCCCAAAAGATCTTTTAGATCGATGAAACATTATTTTTCTTCGAAATTTGGCCTCCCGAGCCAAGGAGATCGCGATCGGATAGCCATACAGTGCACCTGAGTTCGGTCACCCACTCGTTTTTCAATTCATGGGGCTACCAACGTTGGCGGCACCAACGAACTTGTTAGACTCCGGGACGGTGAGTGGCAGCCCAGACGCGACCGGCGGCCTTCGCCGGGGACGTGGGGCCCGGCCTGCTCGCCGAGGTCCGCGGTCACCTTCCCGGCCGACGCCGCGCGGACGGTCCCCAGCACACCGGACTACAACGCCATCCGGACCCGGGTGTTCGACGAGTACCTGATGGCGGCGGCGGCCACCCCGGAGATCGAGCAGATCGTGATCGCTCCGGCCGGCATGGACTCCCGGGCCTACCGCCTCGGCTGGCCACGCGAGCTGCCGGTGTTCGAGGTCGACAAACCCGCCGTGCTCGCGGTCAAGGAGGAGGTCCTGCGCGGCCGGCCGGCCCGGACCGACCGCCGTCCGGTCGCGGCCGACATGGTCACCGGGCACCTGGACCGACGGGTTGCTGGCGGCCGGGTACGACCCCCGCCGACCGTCGGCCTGGCTGCTGGAAGGGCTGGTCGCTGAGCGGATCATCACTGCCGCCGGCCGCCGCCTCGACGAGGTGACGCTGGTCGAGTATGACATCGCGGATCCGTTTGACGCGATTCGCGCGGATCCGCGCCCACTCGCGTCCACCACGATCTCGGCTGCTCGGCTGCTCGGCTGCCGCGGTCACGTCGGTCAGGTCTAGCAGCCGCGCGCCCGCCTTCTCGGCCAGGGCGATGACGTCGGGCGCCCGCTCGAGCATGGTCGTCGCGCCGCGGGAGGTCAGGGTGTGCGGGTGGACGGCCTGGGGAGCGGTCGGGCGCGGCCAGCGCCCCGCTTCCGGCACGCCGGCCTGACCCCGCAGCTCGAGTACTGGGACGCCTGCGTCGGGGCCTGGACGTCCTTCATGGCGAGCATCGATGCCTTCGCCAAGACCGGCACCGGTGCCCCGTTCGGTGCGGTGCTGGCGGCCAGCAGATAGGAGTCCCAGCCCACCCACTGCCACTCCGGTACCTCGTCGGGATCAGGATCGGGATCTGTGTCCACCCAGCCCACATACACCGGGCACTTCTCGTTCGACGAGCCCGTCGGCCGCGGTGGCGCGGTAGGCGAAGTCGGGGAGCACACACGCCAGCCCGGTCACCGGCAGCCGCAGTTCCTGGTCGGCCCGGCGCTCCACGGCCCGCGGAATTTCCTCGCCCGGCCGGGGGTGCCCACAGAAACCGTTCGTCCAGACCTCCGGCCAGGTTCGTTTGTTCAGTGCACGACGGGCGACGAGCAGTCGCCCGGGGATCTCCCAGGGCGACCCGCAAAGTCTGTTTGCGCAGGTCGGGGGTCTGTCCGAGGGTTGAGGAGCGCGAGCCGGGGAACGGCTGGTCACCTGGAGATGATCTCGGTCTGGTGACGTTCCGTAGATCGGTGGGGTGATAGCCGGCCCGGCGGGGTGGCGCCGCGCTGGTTACTGAAAGTGAAAGTGAGGGAGGTTGGCTGTCCCGGGGTGAGGCGCTGGGCGGCCTGTGGGCGTGTTCCCGGGGGATGAGGCAACGGGGCCGGTAGGGACGGGATTGCCTAGATCTCACCCAGGGAGGCCCCGTTGCCCGTCCAGTCTCGCATGCCCACCGACGTGTCGTGCCCAACCGGGCAGACGCAGGCGCCCGCCGCCGGGCGGGCGGAGGGGGTGCTGGCGGCGTTGGCTGCGGCGGCTGGGCCGGTGGCGGGCTGTTTCGAGCAGGTCGTGGACCCGCGGGACTCGCGTGGAGTGCGCCACCAGCTGCCGGTGGTGCTGTCGCTGTGCGCGGCGGCGGTGCTGTGCGGGGAGAGCGGTCTGGCCGGGGTCGCGGCCTGGGCCGCCGCCGTGCCCCAGGGGGTGCTGGCCGCGGCGGGGGCGCGCCGCTGCCCGCGGACCGGGCGGCACACGGCGCCGTCGGCGGACACGGTGGTCCGGGTCCTGGGCCTGCTCGACGCCGCCGGGCTGGCGCGGGCCGTCGGCGCGTCGCTGGCCGGCCGGGCCCGTGGCGCCGTCGGCCCGAATCAGCCCCACCCTGCGCCGCCTCCGCCACGACCCAGCCCTGCTCACAGCCATCCTCGGCCTCAAAAAGCCAGCCTGATGACCAGCATCAGCGACTTTGCGGCATGCCCTGCGGGGATCTCCACCGATCGGGTTGCCTTGCGCTCAAGCATCGATGCTTCCGTCCAGCGGCGCGCCATCGGTGAAGTGTGGCGCGATCTTGTTGTCGAACATGGACAGAGCCGACCCGATGGCCATGTGCATGTCGAGGTATTTGTAAGTACCAAGCCTGCCGCCGAAGAGCACATTGCGCTCGGCGGCCTCCGCACGCACCAGTTCGCGGTAGCGCTCGAGCTTCTCCCGGTCGTCAGCGGTGTTGATCGGGTAGAACGGCTCGTCGTCATCCCCGGCGAACCGACCGTACTCCCGGACGATGACCGTCTTGTCGATCGGGTATTCGCGTTCGGGATGGAAATGCCGGAACTCGTGGATCCGGATATATGGCACATCCTCGTCGTTGTAGTTCATCACCGAGGTGCCCTGGAAATCACCCGTCGGCAAGACTTCCTGCTCGAAGTCCCGCGTGCCCCAGGTCAGCCGGCCCGCTGCGTAGCCGAAGTAGCGGTCGAGCGGACCCGTGTAGACCGTCGGCCTACCCGTCGGGATGAGGCCGCGCACGTCGAAGTAATCGACTTCGAGGCGGAATTCGATGTTAGGATGGTCTGCCATCCGGTTCAGCCACGCGGTGTAGCCGTCGACCGGCAGCCCCTCATAGGTGTCGTTGAAGTAACGGTTGTTGAACGTGTAGCGCAACGGCAGCCGAGTGATGTTAGCCGCGGGCAATTTCTTCGGGTCGGTCTGCCACTGCTTGACGGTAATGCCGCGGAAGAACGCCTCGTACAGCGGGCGGCCCATGAGCGAGATGGCCTTCTCCTCGAAGTTCTGCGCGTCCTTGGTGTCGATCTCGCCGGCCTGCTTGGCGATTAGCGCGCGCGCCTCGTCCGGCGTATGGGACCGGCCGAAGAACTGGTTGATCAGCGCCAGGTTCATCGGTAATGGGTAAACCTGCCCCCGGTACTTGCCGAACACCCGGTGCTGGTAGTTCGTGAAGTCGGTGAACTGGTTGACGTAATCCCACACGCGTTTGTTCGACGTGTGGAATAGGTGCGGGCCGTAGCGATGCACCTCGATCCCGGTCTCCGGCTCCGGCTCGGAGTAGGCGTTGCCGCCGATGTGGGCACGCCTTTCCAGCACGAGCACCCTCTTATTGAGCTGGGTGGCGGCACGTTCGGCCATGGTCAGCCCGAAGAAGCCGGAACCGACCACGATCAGGTCAAACCCGGCGAAGTCGGCTTCGGTGAAGTCGCTGCGTTTCGTTTGCCCGCTCATGGGCATCACACATTAGCATGAATAGTGAGCAATTGTCGAGACTTGTGGACGGATGCCGCGGTCGGCTCGGGCAGCTGCGACTGGCGGTGCATGCGCTCGGCCAGTCCGGCCGTGGGCCCGGGCGTGACCTGCTGGTGGCGCTTGCCGACTTCGGGCTGGCCGCCTCGGTGCAGGCGGCCCCGTCCACCGTGCAGACGCGGGAAGGACCGCCCGGTTCGGCGGCGACCTGGGCCGAGATCCGCGACGAGGAACGAGGAATGATCCGCTGCCTGACCGGCAATCTTGTCGCGGCACTGCAGCACGACGACGACACCCTGCGCGGCATGTTGCACCTCACCGCACCCGGCGTGATTCTCACCGGCCACGAACGCCGCCTCACACTGGCAGCCCTCCTGGCCAGCCACCTGCCAGCGCAAGGCGACACCATTTTCACCCTCGGCCAGCTGGCTGGCGCATCCGAGCTCGACCCGCCCCCAGCCGTCGACGGGCCAGGACTGTAAACCACGACGGCCGCCAGGCACGTGAACCTGCATCCGTGGGATCAAGACTCACGGACAGCGTAGGCGCGCCGTTCACCAGATCGGTCTCGAAGCCAAGGCGTGACGCCGAGTGCCTCGCAGAAGACGGGCCATCACTGTTGTGAACATGATTTCACCCGCTTCCCGTCCTCACCTGCACCAGATCTTTTGAAGCGTCGGACTCCGGATTTCGACGTCATGGGCCATCGCCTTCGAGCCGGCGCATAAGTTCCTCGACATCGAAGTCGGTTGGGACGCGCGTGAAGGTGAACGACTCACCGCTGCCGGATTCGTTGTGCGTCGACGATATCTCGGCCTGCGCATTCAGGAGAAGGGTGCGCGCCTTCTCTCCGGGCGTGCCGGCACGGCTACAACCTTCAGTGACACACGACGTGAAGTCCAGGCCAGCCAGCACGCTGGCGCGACGCAGCAGAGAACCGACGATGGAGCAGTCCCGAGGGTCCAGACCGCTCTGCAGAACGAGCGACATTGCGAAGGCCGCCGTCACCAGCTCCGCCTGTGAACGCCTGCGAACCACCTTGCTCGCAGCGACCTCGATCCAGTACAGGAGGCTCCAGGCATGCTCGTCGCTCAGCTGCCCGATTCTGGCGATTGTCGATGTCCAGTCCTGGGGGTCGTGTTCCAGGGACTGCTCGACCTCGGAGAACCAGTCATCGATCGGGCCCGTTGCCGGGCCCGACGGGATGTCCTCAAGGAGCCTGAGAACGCTCGTCATCGCGGCGGCACCATGTAGTCGCCTACCTTCCTGTACCCGGCGTCTAGCAGCATCTCAATCTCCCGTGCGTACACCGTTGGCTTTCCGGCCAACGGACCTATGATTTGGATCAAGTTGTCCTTGAGGGGGCTCGCGAGATACATGCGCCTTCCTTGGTCGATGGCTTCACGGATGAACGCATCGTTCAGTTTGATCGACCAGTTGGGTGTGTTGAGAACGACGTGGCCCGCCCAGCCCCTGGCGATGGCCGTGTCCGGTATCCGGCCCAGGACGACGACGTCGTCCGGGTTGCCCAGGAGAGATCTGGCCTCGTCTGCGAGGCTGCATGGCGCCAGACCCAGGGGGTCGAAATCTTTGAGCGGATTGCTGATATACCCGACTGGGTTGGGCGCGGGCGCGAGTCCGAGTGGGTCGGGGCTTTCGTAGTGTGCGGTGGTGGGGTCGTAGTGGCGGTGGTAGTTGTAGTTGAGGCCGGATTCGGGGTCATGGTATTGGCCGGGGAAGCGCAGCAGGCAGGTGGGTTCGTCGGGGCTGGGCGGGGCCGTGACTCCCCACAGTGTCGCGCGTGCGTGCCAGGCCAGTGTTCCGTCGGGCGCGAGGAGTTCGGTGGGGGTGCCGATGAGGTCGGTGACGATGGCGTGTGTTAGGCGCCGCGCTGGATGTCCATGGCGGCGTCGTAGACGGTGGGCATGATCTTGGATGAGGAAGGCCCCGTCGGCGGGTTGCCGGCGGGGCCTTGGTGCTCGGGTTGTCGTGGTGGTGCTCAGTCTGTCGTGACCTCGGTGACGGCGGCGCGGGCGGCGGCGTGGTCGACGATGGTCTTGTTCTGGGCGTAGGTGGCGACGAGGGCCTGGATGGCGAGGTTGTTGACGGCGCGGTGGCAGATCCCGAGGCGGCAGCCCGCCGGGCCCGCCTGGACGCCGCGCTCGACCACCAGACCACCCGCGCGTTCCTGCGCGCCACCGCCGAACCCGCCGGATACCTGACCGACCTGCTCGGCCCCCGCCCGACCACCGACCCCGCCGCGTGGGACGAGGCAGCCCACCGCATCGAGCACTACCGCCACCACACCCTCGGCCACGCCGGCGCCCTCGGGCGGGGATGCCACGCCGGCGCCCAGCGCTCCGGGCACCCAGCCCGATGGCAGCGGCGGCACCGGCGAGCCGTGCCCGGCCGACAACCCGGACTGCCAGGCCACGCCGGAGGTCCCGGCGCCGCCGGTGCCGCACACGACGCCCCCGGCGCCGGACACCGGCGGCGACGGCGGCGGGATCGTCGGATGGATCACTAACGCGATCAACAACGCCATTACCGCGTTTTCCGCACGCTGGTGACCGCTGCGCTCAACCCGCTGCTGGATCTGCTGGGCCGCACGTTGCTGACCACGCCGGAACCGTCGCAGCTTCCCGCGATCGGGGAAAACGTTTGGGCATAACTGCCATGTCGGACCAACGCGCGGACCCGGTCGCCCTGTTCGACGGCCAGCCGACAGACGTTGGCCCCGATCAGCCCGGTTGCGCCTGTGACAAACACCGTCGTTGTCATGCCTCGCATCCATTCTGGTCGTTGGCTCCGCATGCAGTGCGGGAGCGCTACCGCCGTCTGGCTGCCGAAGTAACTCTCCGGCTTGGCCGCTGCTCTGACGCCGGGTCGATCAGGCGCGCAGCCCGGTTCCTCTGCCCCTCGCACATGCCTGGTTCTGGCGCCGGGCGCCCGTCGCGGCTCCCGTCGGCCTGAAGTGTTGTCCGACCAAGACACGAGTCATGCGCGGCGGGCACCCACGGTGAACACGGCCATGGTGCAGTCGTGCCCGCTTCGATTGATCCACTCATGCCGAGTCCCGTTCTGGACGACGCAATCTCCCGCATCGAGATCCACTTCGGTGCCGTCAGCCATGACCATCGAAACACCACCGCTGAGCACGATGACGTAATCGATCGTGTTCGTTGCATGCATGCCCGCTGGGTTCGGTCCTTGCTCGACAGGGGGAAGCGTCCACAACCCGAACTGCGTCTCTCCAGGAGCGACGCCCACATCGACCGGTGTCGAGTCTGCCTCGGCGCTCAACTTAGCGTCACCCTGCGTCTTGGCGACGGTCGCGAAGGCCCACCCGGCAATGTCCGGAAGCGTCATCACTTCCGAGACGGTGGCGTCGACGGCGATCGTCGAAGCGCCTCGGGCGTTCAGGCCTGTCGCGATCATGCGGACGTTCAAGGGGCTGGCTCCTGTCTCGCTGTGATTTCAGTTGTCGGGCCCCGACGGGTCGGGCTCCCCAACTCGTATCTGGCTGCTTCCATCAGGCACCCATGACAACCTCTTGTCAAGGCCTTGTCGCCCTAGAGGTCGAGCGATACGCTCACCGCGTCTCAGAACCTGTTTTAGATCTTCATTTCCGCTCGCCACGCCCAGACGGCCCCTGGCGGCATTCTCGGCCAAACCGGTACAACTCAGACCGGCGTCGGTTCGGCCTGCGGCCTTGCCGAGAGCCGCCTGGACGCGGCTCGCCGATCGAAGCAAGATCTAAAACAGCTTCTCAGCCCGCCCACGCTGCAGTGGCTAATAAGGAGACTGGAAGTGCGCGTGAACTACTGCGCCGCAAGGTGGTCACGGTTGGAGCTCCGAGGGTCGGCCGCCCGAGCGATGGTTCGGACCGAGGGCGATCGCGGCTCGTTGGATCACCGACGGGACGGTGAGTGGCCCGAAGGTCGAAGACGACATGTCAGGCGCACTCAGCTCCTTGAGATCGGCGGTTCCGCGGGCTTATGAACCTAGTATTCAGGATGCCCGGCGGGTCGGTACCCGCACGCGTCGATCTGCTATCGGCTTCCTCGATCGGACGTATGGCCCGTACCGCTGAGGATGCTGGCTGGGCAGGCGTCTGCTTCGACGAGCATCCGATCCCGCCGTCCTACTGGCGCAACGGAGGCGATGGCCACGACGCAGTCGATCCGTTCGTAGCTCTCGCCGCCGCGGCCACAGCCACACGGCGTATTCGCCTCGTAGTCTACGCGACGATCGTCTCGATACGAAACCCCTTTCTCCTGGCGAAGAGGGTGGCCACGCTCGATGTGGTCTCGGATGGGCGCGTCGAGCGCGGGATGGTTGCCGGGTACCTTCCTGAAGAATTCGCTGCGCTCGGAGTATCTTTCGAACGTCGCAACCAGTATTTCGAGGAAAACATCGATGCGATGAAGTCGGCATGGACAGGAGAGTCAGTAACGCTTCATACCGACAGGTTCGATGCGGTTGCCGTGTGCGCACAACCCCGGCCTGTCCAACGACCTCACCCGCCGCTATGGATCGGCGGTAACAGCCGTTCGGCTATGCGCCGGGTCGTGACGTACCGTGCCGGCTGGATGGCTCTCGTCAATCCCCGAGGTCGCAGCGTGAGTCGACGCAGTGCGGCCCTGGAGACGGTTGCCGATTTCAAGCGTCTGCTGGTGATCCTCCACGCAGAGGCCGAGACGGCTGCCCGAACCGACCAGATCTCGGTAATGGTGTCGGCCAACTACGACCCTGGTGAACCGGTCCACAGACTCAAGCGAACCCTCGAGCAATTCGGAGATGCTGGCGCCGGATGGGTCACGGTCAATGTCCCGAGCGACTCCGTGGACGACGCGTGCCGATCATTCGAAATTCTTGCTGACGAACTAGGGGAATGTGTGGTTTCCCCATGAGAAGCGAAGGAGCGTGACCGTGCTGACGGCGCTCGATGGTGTGCGAATCCTTGACCTGACGCAGGGGATGGCTGGGCCCCTGGCGACCATGATCCTCTGCGACTTCGGGGCCGAGGTCATCCGGATCGAACCGCCGGAACCGGATCCGATGTGGTCGCATCCAGCATATCTGCTGTGGAATCGCGGTAAGAAGAGCGTGGCGATCGAGTTCAGGTCCGAACGAGGTCAAGCTCATCTTGATCAACTCATTGTCGATGCCGATGTGCTCGTCGAGAGCTTCCGTCCGGGCGAAGCGGACGCGTTGGGATTCGGACACAAGCACGCCGCCCTGATAAACCCGAGACTGGTGTACTTCTCGATCTCAGCGTTTGGCCAGGACGGACCGTACAAGGATCTCAAGGCATGCGACGGAATCGTCAACGCCAAGTCTGGGCGAATGCGGGATCAGGTCGGCTGGCACCCGCGTCGTCCGAACTACCGCGCTGTCAACGACACGTCCTACCACACCGCAATGTTCACGGTGCAAGGAATCCTTGCAGGTCTGCGGGTCCTGTGGACGACGGGCGACGGTCAAAGAATCGATACGAGCCTGCTACGGGGTACGAGTGCGCCGAACAATCCTTGGCGCAGATTCGAAGGCCAGAGCCTTCCTGAGGATAGGTATCCCGGCGAGTCGGCAGCGGACGTGCTGAAAGGAGAGCTCGTCCCTGACCGCAAGGAGACCGACCCGTACAAGGCCAATCCCTCGATGCTGTGCCTGCCGTGCAAAGACGGTCGTTGGATCATGCACGCACATATTCAGTACGACCTGTTCCGGGCATGGATTCACGCGATCGGGTTCGATTGGATCTGGGACGATCCGCGGTACAAGGGTGCGCCAAATCATTTCGAATCAGATCAGGATCGCATCGACCTGAATCTTGCGATCCGGGCACGCTTCAGCGAAAAAACCGCGCAGGAGTGGATTGACGTCTACCGGCAGCATCCGGATTGCGCCGGCGACATCATGCAGACGACGCAGGAGGCTCTGCGGCATCCACAATTCATTCACAATGGCCACTTGATCGACCTCCATGACCCGCGGGTCGGCGCGATCAAGATGATTGGGCCTTTCGCGAGGATGTCCGAGACGCCTGCAATCATCGAGTCTCCTGCGCCGTTCCCAGGCCAGCACACCGACGAGATTGTGTCTCGGCCGCCGCGTGGGCGCCGCGACGACACAGCGTTGCGAACGAGCCGCAAGCCGAGCCGCCCGTTGGAAGGCGTCGTGATGTTGGAGTTGGCTTCGTGGTTAGCCGCTCCGTTCGCGGGCGCCTTGCTCGCTGATCTCGGCGCGACAGTAATTAAGGTCGAGCCGCTGAGCGGTGACCCCTTTCGTAAAATGATTACGAATGAGAACTTCCTTCGGGCGACACAAGGCAAACAAAGCATTGCCCTCGATCTCAAGTCGCCCGAGGGGAGAGAAATATTGCACGCGCTGGTTGCTCGCGCCGATGTGCTCATGCACAATTACCGGCCTGGTGTACCCGAGCGACTCGGTATTGGATACGAGGCGCTCAAGGCAGTAAAGCCCGATCTTGTCTACGTTTACGCGGCGTCATATGGCTCGACAGGGCCAGACTCAGCCCGCGCGGCGTTCAATCCAACGATGGGGGCCTTCAGCGGAAACTCGGTCTTCCAGTCCGGTGAGGGCAACGACCCCATTGGCGACCAGTCCCCAGATCCTATCGCGGGCAGCGGGGTGGCCACGGGGATCATGCTCGGTTTAGCAGCGAAGTGGCGCACCGGCAAAGGTCAATACGTGGAGACCACCATGATGAATTCCATCGTCATGTGCAACTCCGACGACGCACTGATTTACGAAGGGAAGCCCGGTCGGCGTCAACCGGACAGGCATCAGCTGGGCCTGGACGCTACCTATCGCCTCTACGAAACCAAGGACGGCTGGATTTTTCTGGCCGCCACTACCGACGCAGAGTTCGCTACGTTCTGCTCGACAGCGGGCTGCGAAGACCTGGGCCGAGATCCCCGGATGGGGACGATGGCGGGCCGGTACGAGTACCGCGACGATCTCGGTGCAGCGCTGGAGCCGGTCTTCAGGGAACGAACCGCAGATGAGTGGGAAGACCTGCTCACCAAGGTGGGTGTCGCCTGCGTCCGAGCGGATCGGCATGGGTACCGGCGGTTCCTGTACGAGGACTCGCATACCACCTCGACAGGATTCATGGTCGAAACCGCGCATGAGGCGTTCTCCGATCATGCGCCGGGCGGTCGCTATTGGCGTCACGGGCCAGTGCTCAATTTCTCTGAGACACCATGCCCGGGTGGGCTTTCCTATGTTGGATTGGGTGAGCACACGTCAGCGATTCTTTCTGATCTGGGATACAACGCCGACGCCATCAACAAGCTTGCGGAACAAGGCGTCATCTTGTCGACTGGCGCCGGTACACGAGGGGAAGGCGCTCCAGCCAGGTAAGAGCGACGGGATGCAACCGCGGGAGCGCCCCGGGTAGCTGACGACTGGCCGTGTCGAGGTCTTCGGAGGATGGACGTTCTCGTGTGGCCATCTGGAGGACCTCGACGTCGCCTAACGCCCTTCTCCTGTACTAGCCCCGACGCGGGTGTCTCCTGAATTGCCACGGTCTGCCGGTCGCCGGTCAGCAGACGGCCCGCGACCGACGGGTTCGTCGGCGTCCGTGTCACCGGCGTCGACTACATTGGGTGGTGGTCGAGCCAGTCGCGGACTTTCGCGCTGGTGTGGGTGGTCAGGTTGTCGGTGACGATCCGGATCGGGCCGCGGGGGTTGGCGTGGATGATCTGGGTGAGCAGCCGTATCCAGCCGTCGCTGTTGCGGGCCGGGGCGCAGCAGGTGATCTCGGTGCCGTCGCGGATGCGCAGGGCGCCGAAGACCTAGGTCTTCTGGGCGCCGCGGGAGTATGTCAGGGGTGCTTTGATGCGGTGGCCGTCGGGTGACCATCCCGGCGCCGGCGCGAACGTGCGCGGGATTACCGGGCCGAGCTCGTCGGCGCAGACGACCGTGGTGCGCGCTGGCGGCTGGGTGTAGAGGCCGACGACCGCGGCCCTTTTGGGGTGAACTCCGGGTCGGTGCTGGCGATCCAGGAGCGGGTGTGGCGCCAGCGGACCTTTTCTTTGAGCAGGATGCGTCTCACCTGGCTGCGCTGGATCTGGATGCCCCGGGCGCGCAGGACCCAGTCAGCCGGGGCGTGCCGCGCCCCGGCCAGCTGGCGGATCTTCGTCTCCTCGACCGGATCACCCGCCGGCCGCGCGGACAGGAAAGTCGGCATGACGTGCTCCTCACCAAAACATGGTGATACCCCGACCGACCTGCCCTACCCCGGCTTTGAGGAACGTTGCACCAGCTAGTCAGCAGGTCCGAGCGGGCCGCTGTCCAGCGAGCGGGTGGCCACCGGCGCGGCTAGGCACAAGGACCAAGCGTGATGTCCAGGGACGTTGTTCTGGGTTGAGTTGATTTCGGCCTGTCGTTGAGACAGGCGAAGGCTTCTGGTTGTGAAGTGGAGCTGTCGAGGAACTGCTTCACGAACCGGAGGCCTTCGTGTCCCACGCTAATGCCCAGTTGACCCCTCGTGCTCGTCTGCGACTTGCCACGTTCGTCCTCGAGGACGGGTGGACGTATTCGACGGCGGCGAAGATGTTTATGGTCTCGCCCAGGACGGCCGTCAAGTGGGCCGACCGCTACCGGACCGAGGGCATCGCTGGGATGGTCGATCGTTCCTCGCGGCCGCACCACAGCCCGACCAAGACAGCCGAACAGTTGACGCGCAGATCGTGCACCTGCGGTGGCACCAGCGGCTCGGGCCGGTGCAGATCGCCGGCCAGCTCGGTACCTCGGCCTAGGCGATGCACGCCGTGCTGGTGCGCTGCAGGATCAACCGCCTGTCCCATATCCGGACATCACAACTAGGCCTGGGCGAGCCAACGCCTGTTATGGCACTCCCGCCGAGGCACACAACTCAGCGCACTCGGCGGGAATTCGTCAGGACGGTTGCGGTTGTCGCAACGATGGGACCGGGTTCTTGTCAAGGAAGCGGAACTCCGGACCTGCATCGCGCCATTTGGGATCTTGCCGATTCCACGTCGCCAGTTCAAGGTCCAATCCATCTGGATCTTTGAAGTAGATCGACTTGACGAGCCGCGTCTCATCGCGTTCCGAAATCTCACTCACACTGACACCATGCGCGCGTAGACGTTGCTGCCAATAGACGAGCGATTCGCGCGAGTCCACGTCTAACGCGAGGTGATCCAACTTGGTCGGGTGCGCCGGCGCTTCCGGCTCGCCCCAAAGATCGTTAGTGAGGGAGGGAGCCGCAGAGTTCTCAGGTAGCGAGGGAATCTCGAAGAACGCCACGATGGCGGGATTGCTTGGGAACTGGAAGAAGTAAGTCCGTGTCCACCGCAGATCCGCCTTGAAGTCCCCCGCGATGCTCGTGGCATCGCGATGATCGACGGTATACACGGGTTGCATGCCCAGGACGTCCTGGTAGAAGCGGACCGTGCGGTCCAGGTCCTTGCAGTACAACACGATATGGTTCACGCCGGCGATTGCGTGGGCTGCCACGACCGGGTCGAGAGCCTCGACGACCTGATCATCGATCGCCGCTGACTGGATGTCGCTAACGCTGCTGGCCAAAATCGTCACCGCTTCTCGAAGGGGAACCAATGAAGGTCCAGAGTTGGCGCATCGACATCTAGTTGTCAACCCCTGTTGCGAACACGTTGCGAGCGACGAGGTCAGCTGCATCCGCTGGCGTTGCAGGTGGGTATGGTGACGTCGGATTACTTCGTGACAGGTGAAGCGATCTGTGCCAGGATCACCGGCAGTCTCATGGGTAGCGGCAATGGGCCACTACCCGCGGCAGTCTGACGGTTGGGGTAACGGATGATCACGTTGTGGGCGGCCGGGGCGCGGTTGCGGACTGTCGCTGGCCTGGGGTTGGTGGGGCTGGTTCTGGCCGCGTGCGGCGGTAGCGGTGGTCAGACGGCGGGTCGGAGGTCAATGCCGTGAAGCTTAACCGGATCTTGATTGTTTGATCTTGGTGCTGGTTGTGGGGCCCTTGCGGTGTGGCGGCGTGGCATCGGCGCCGCTGGGTGGTTTGGTCACGGTTCGTGGCTTCGATGGTGTCCCCGGGCCAGGTGTCGGTTGGGGTGCTGGTGACGGCGGTCCCGCGCGAGGCGGTGGACGAGGCGGTCGCGGCGTGTGGGGTCGAACCTTTCTGCAACCGTGCGTGACGACTCATCCAGTGGACGGCGGGCGCCATTTGCGCACCAGAACCAAAACTGACATCATGTTATCGCGTCCACGACCAATGGCAAGGCATCTGCCAGTACAGGGACGCATGCGACTCGACGTGGCCACCCGGTGTTGTGGGCGTCAGCGATTCGGAGGGAGTCACATGGGTCTGCTGGACGGGACGGTCGCCGTGGTGACTGGAGCGGGCCGCGGCATCGGGAGAGCTTACGCTCTGGCGCTCGCGAGTGAGGGTGCTTCTGTAGTTGTCAATGATGTGGGTTTGGAGCTCAAGGGTGGTCGAGGTGGCGCTGGGCTCACAGGTGGGCCGCCCGTACTCGAAGTCGCCCAGGCTGTCGTGGACGAGATCAGGGAAGCCGGGGGTCAGGCGACGCCTGACGCATCCGACGTAGCCAGCATCGATGGGGCGGCCGCCGTAGTTGAGACGGCGCTGCGCGCGTTCGATGACGTCCACATCATCGTGAACAACGCCGGTACCTGGACCGAGACAACTGTTGAAGACATTGACGATCAACGAATCGATGAGCAGTTCGCCGTTCATTTCAAGAGCACGGTCGGCACGATCCGAGCAGGATTCCGCGCGATGCGCACTGCAGGCCACGGCGGTCACATAATCAATACGGTCGCTGGCGTCGCGACTTCCGGGGAAGGCGGTATGGCGGCATACTGCGCCGCCAAAGCCGCTGTCGCCTCCTACACTGGTACAGCTGCTGCAGAAGGCCGCTCGCTGGGCATCACGGTAAACGCGATTTCGCCGCTCGCGATAACGCGACAGTCGCAACGCTTCTTCTTCGAATCGGGAGTTGTGAATCCGTCCGACGAGGCGGCGATCCGCCATCTTGCTCCGGAGATCAACGTACCGCTGGTTGTGTATCTCGCGTCGGACCTGTCAGAACACCTAACCGGTCGGATTTTTCGTGTCACGGCGGATGGCTTTGATGCTGCTGCTCCGATCCGCATCAAGGAACTCTGGTCGACCTCCAACGATGGCGTCGCATCTACGTCGTGGACTGTCGACGCCGTTGCGTCACACAAGTCAGAGATCGCGGTGGAACTGCCTCCTGACGCGGTGGGGCGCGCCGTCGAGACGTACCGATAGATGTGACGGCGCTGAGCCAGTCGCTCAGCGAGTGATGCGCTCTCCCATCGGCGGCAGGGCAGCTCGTCGGCAGTGACGGTCTTGAAGCCCGCGAGCCCGTGCACGGCGACGCCCTCGAATGCCGGCGAGGAACTCGGGCATATGCGCTTCGTATCAGTCCCTCAACGCCTCTCGGAACGGGCCCTGACCATATCCAGCAGGCGTGACGGACCGGTGCCGTCGCACACCGGAGGCAATCGATGATCACGATGATATACTTGACGCCACGCAGCTCGCCGAACTCGAGACCGTCGGCCGCACGCTCGCGCGGCGCGTTGCCGACGTCCTGGCGCAGTTCGATCGACCCCGCACCAGCAAAGGCCCGACCGAGGCTATCAACGGCGGCCTCGAGCGTCCTTTGGTTTTGCAACGTCATCAACTACATCGCCCGAGCGCTACTCGACACCGGCAGCATCAGGCCACGAATACATCCCTCTACTGCGGAGAGCGACTCAAAAGGCCCGAGAATTTGCGGCGGACGTCGCGTACACTGACAATAGCTCGCGGAGAAGTTGACGGTCGTTCGGGTGGAGTGGTTCCACGAGTCTGACCTGGACAGCGTCCACCAGAGGTTGCGCATTGGCGAGCTTTTGGCGTCCAGCGGGCGTTATTCGAACCTTGATCTTCTTTCCGTGGTCTCGTGTCCGTCTGATCAGGCTGCGTTGCTCCAACAGTGCTAGCTGGTTCTGGACGGCCTGCGCGCTGACGCGAACCTGACGAGCAAGTTCAGCACCGCTAATGTCAGGGTCTTGCGCGACCCTCATCAGCAATCCGTACTGCATCGCGGAGAGATCGAAGCGCCCGAGGACTCTGTCTATCTGCGCCCTACTGGATCTGTAGGCGTCCGTGACGAGTTGCATGATTGCTGCCGCATCGTCAGGTTGCTCCGTCGTGCTTCCGATAACTGACACCGTCACCATCGCGCTGGCTGGGATGCGGCCCGCGAAGGCCGAGAGGACTTGTCAAGGGTACCTTGAAAGCTGCCGTAGGCGGTGACATCTCTGCTCGTGGTGTAAGGTCCTCGGGGGCTGACGGCATGGGAGCCCACGACGTTGTAGGCCACCGTGTGATGCCGCCGTGTTCACCGACTCACCACTCGTGCTCGTGCAGGCCGAGGCTTACCACCGCCGCCACGCGATCATCGAGCGGGTCATCGCCGACCTGAAGAACGGGCCGCTCGCGCACCTGCCCTCGGGGAAGTTCAACGCCAACGGCGCCTGGCTCGTCGCCGCCTGCATCGCGTTCAACCTGACACGCGCCGCCGGGACACTCGCCTCGGCCTTCCACGCGACAGCGACCACCGCCGCCATCCGCCGGCAGCTGATCAACGTGCCCGCACGACCAGTCCGCTCCGCACGCCGAACGACACTGCGGCTGCCCGCGGACTGGCCCTGGGCCGACCACTGGCTCGACCTGTTCACCGCCGCCATCGGGCCACCAACAGCAGCCTGACCATCCCGGCCCAATGGCCATAACCAGGAACGACATGGAACAGCCGGACAGACCGGCGACACCGCCACGCCCTCAACGCAGCCAGCCAGGACCCAAGATCAACAGCGCGCGACCGAAATCAGATCGGTGCGTCCGGGCTAAGCGGGGCAGGCAGCTACGGCGATCTGTCAGGCCCTGAGGCCGCGTTGACGGCAGTGATCGACGCGGCTGCTGCAACGCGCCGGCGGGTGGACCAGTCGTTCGCGGAGATCATCAAGGCTTACCTGCACAGCACCAGCACCTGCCCGGAACCCAGGAAGTGGCGCCACCAGCCCTGCTCACGGCACGATCAGCCACACTCACTGACCCGACTACGGCAGAGATCACTGACTCGGGCCGGAGCGTTGCCCCTTCGGCTAGCGGCTCGTCGCAGACTCGCCCTTTGAGCAACGCCTCGGCGCCGCGATGTTGGCCTCCGGCTTCACAATCGCCTAAGCAGCGCCGGTGGCGCCGCGTGTCACTTCCAGCAGGTGCGCGCCTGAGGTGCCCGGCTGAACCCGAGGAAGCGTCGCTCCCGGGGCGACCATCAACACGCTCCGTTCGGCTAATGGACGGTCCCCGAATAAGGCAGTGCCCTCGAGCAAGAAGAGCGCCCGCCATTCATCGCTGGTGCGGCTCGCGAATTCCTCGCCGGGCTGGAGAAGCACATCGTCGACGAGCCCGCAATCAGGATCATCCGGGTCTCCTAGGGTCCAGCGATCGCCTCCGCCCAGACGATTCAGGACCAACCGAGCGTCAGCGGCGAGTGGAAGCGTCTGACTAGTGCGGTTGCGCTCGTTCTCGGCGGTGCGGGGCAGAAACTGAAACATGGTGGTTCCATCCGTCCCCGTATCCTGCAGCGTCGGATGATCGTGGTACTCAGGGCCATAGCCGCCCAACGACAGATGGTCCTTCGCAAAGATCTCGAAGAGCTGACAGCCGGTCGGCCCACTGACGAGCGGCCCGTACTCCAAGCCTGCTGGCGCGATGAGAACGTGACCGGGTTCGAGCCAGGTGTCGCCAACCAGGCATTCGCCATCGAGGACAACGATGGCGATCCAGCAGTCATGCCAATGCATAGGCCAGTATTGATTCGCGGGCATGCGGACGTCGGGAACCGTCAGCCGGAAGGGGTCGGCTTCGCTGCCGAGCAACCAGGATTCGATCCAGACTTGCCCGCCGCGAGTCGGCAGGAGCACTTCACCGTTTGGCCCTTGCTTTCCGCCCGGCGCGATCTCCGAGAGTTGTATCCCGGGAGCCAGTTCGGTCATGGGGGGCTCGGCCACGATGTATCGCACTCAGTCACCTCGAAAAGTTCTGAGACGAAGTTGTCTCGGTTTGAAGCCTGTGTCGCCACGAACGTTGCAGGCTGTTGACAGCTGCTTCCGGGAGGCCGCCCTGAAGCAGCTGCGCCCTATACGGCGGACCGCACCACGATGGGGTCTCCTGAGCCGTCCACTGCGACGACAATCTGGTTCCCCGGATAGAGAACCGATGCCCACTCGTCTCGCTGCAGTCTGGCGTTGCCGATGCCACGGACGTAGGTCTCGTTGCTTAATGGAACGCGGGTCACGGAACCGTCCGTTGTTTGTACGTGCACGAGCTGATCGGCAAAGGCCGTTACCTTGCCGATGATGGGCTGCGGCGAGGAGGCAGGAACAGCACGCACATCGATCGAGAGCCGCAGTTTGTCGGACAGGTTGTCGAGCGCTGCGTGCGCGACCAGATTGTGGAACATCAGCACATCGCCGGCACGATAGTCCGATCTGCGCCACTGACTATCTGCAATCGCACCGCTCGGAATGTCATAGGTCGGCGGCGCGTCGTCATTGTGAAGCGGCCCCCACTTGTGCGTGCCGGGGGCGATGGCGAGACCGCCAAGACTGGAGTCGATGTCCATCAGCGGCACCCAGCAGATGCGGAAGTCGATGCCTGCGTTGAAGTATCCGTCCTGGTGTCGGTTGTGGAAGGTGTCAGGCGAGGAAGTTGTCACCGGAACTTTGGCGCGGTACGAGACAATGGGAATCCAATTCGGGGGCTCGCCCAGGACCGCCGATATGACCGCAGAAAGGCTCGGGTCGCTGACAAGCTTCCGCCAATGCTGCTCGTCCATGCGCTCGATCGGCTTCGGCCCTGCCGACGGTGTGCCCGTCCACACTGGCGATGCATCAACGGCCGCAACCAAGTCTTGGTCCTTCAGTCGAGCCATGTATTCGGTTCGCAGCGCTGCAATCGCAGACGAACCAACAACGTTCCGGAAGAACAAGTACCCATCGTCAGCCCACCGTTGGTCGAGCAGATCGCGGTGGTTCAAGGCGTCGTTCGACTCACGTAGCGGAGGAATGTCTGTGATCTTCATGCGCAACTCCAGGTGTACTGTTTTGTGTGAGACGATGACTGTCGCTCAGGCGCGAGCACTCGCCGCCGTTTAGAAGTCTCGTGGACCCTGCGGCTGACCGGGGGCCTCACCCCGCAGCGGCCAGGCGGCCGAGCGCGCGTGGTGGGCGACGCGATCATCAACAAGTTGACAAACTGTAGAACACCTTGTCTGCGACGTCAATGGAACGATTGCTCGCTGTGGGCGGTCGAGACGCGATCCGCGGGCCGCTGGTACACCGTCCGCATCGTCTTCGCCGACCGGGCGCAGGCCGAGACGACGAAGCCCGGACGAAGGGAGTGGTGCGACACCGACAGAGCCAACTTCACTGTCGTTCGACATCGAGGGCGGGAACGGTGAGCGTGGCGGCCTTGTGGGCGTCGGGTACCTGATGGATCGCCTCGAGCGATCCCGGACCCGCTGGTGAGACCGGACTTGGGCGTGTCTGGCGG
>Ga0268265_10000060_pt1 | contig 150165 bp, 98 predicted proteins | sample KBSSwiS52_FD_190355 | JGI IMG/M metagenome (GOLD analysis project Ga0268265, IMG submission 190355) | Switchgrass rhizosphere microbial communities from Kellogg Biological Station, Michigan, USA - KBS Switchgrass S5-2 (SPAdes) (version 2) | ecosystem: Host-associated > Plants > Roots >... | reverse complement strand
AGCTCGGCGCCGATCTTCTCGTACGGGTCCTCGAGCTCGATCTCCTTGGCGATGGAGACACCGTCGTTGGTGATCGTGGGTACGCCCCACTTCTTCTCCAGAACGACGTTGCGGCCCTTCGGACCGAGCGTGACCTTGACCGCGTCGGCCAGCTGGTTCATGCCGCGCTCCAGGCCGCGCCGCGCCTCCTCATCGAAGGCAATGATCTTCGGCATGGTGTCGGAGTCCTCCCATAGGGATATGGCAGTGGATGGCCTGGCCACAACGACGCCCGCGACGGACGGCCTTACGTCACGACCCAGCTCACCGGCGTCCGCGTGGGCGGATGGACCGGCGCCCGGCGCCCGCGCAAGCGGGTGCATCGGGGGTTCCAGGGAGTCGCCCCCCTGGGCCAGCATTACGCGGGAGCCCGGCGAGTTGCCCGAAGGGCAACGAGCAGGGCGACCCCGATCGTGAACAGCCTCGCCGTTTCAGCCTGCTAGCACTCGGAGTGCCCGAGTGCCAGGTCCTGTTTAGCACTCGACCCGGGTGAGTGCAAGCTCGCTCCCTGTTGTCGGGGCGATGCGGGGGCGAGGGTTCGGCTCGACAGCACCGCTCCCAAGAGTTCGCCAGGCAGGTCTTGCCGATGCGGGCGGCAGAGTCTGAGCCTGCCTCGGCCCGTACGTCACAGGGCCCGGACACGTCCGGGGAAGGGCGGTCACCGGCATGGGCCGCCAGCAGGAGCCAACGGCAGGGACCAACGGCGGGGAAGGTGGTCAACAGAGACGAGTTGCGGTGTATGTTGCGCTTGCGCACCGTACTGCCACTCTCCGGCGCCTGCATGACCCACCCCTATGCGCTGCTCGCGCCGGTCAGTGACATATCGGAGCCCGGAAGCTCGGGACATGGGGGACCGGGCGCCGTCGAGCCTTGGGGGAGGCCGCAGCCTATGCCCACCCACACCGTCACGGCGGGCAGAAGGTGGCGTGCGGGTGTGGCAGTCGCCGTGGCCGTGCTGGCCCTCGCCGCCCCGCTCGGCCCGGCCGCCCTCGCCAGCACCACCCCTCCCTCCGCTTCGGCCGGCGTCAGTGGGCCGGCGCCGGAGACGGCTGGACCCGACGGCCGGCCCCGGCTGCATGCCGTCGTGCTGGTCGACGAGTCGGGCAGCGAGACCGAGGAATCCGTCCGCCAGCAGGCCGACGGCGCCGGGCTGATCGCCAACGCCGGTCAGCTCGACCCGTCGTCGCAGGTCGCCGTCGTCGGCTTCGGCACCGACGACTACCCGGAGGTGAGCGCCCAGCGTCACGGGGCGACCTCGGACGACTGCCCGCTGGCCGGGGTCGGCAGTGCCGACTTCCATACCTGCCTCGACAAGCTGCACAAGCGCACGGTCGAGGAAGGCAACGGGACCGACCACGCGGCCGCGCTTGGCAGGGCGCTCGACATCCTTGAGCAGAACGACGACCCGACCTTCTTCAACGTGATCTTCCTGCTGACCGACGGCAAGCTGCAGGTGGACAACGTCCAGAAGTACGGCACGAAGCTGTCGGACCCAGCGATCACCGCAGACATTCGCAACAACGCCGCGAAACAGCAGGTCACCGGCCCGCTCTCGGTCACCGCCAAGCGTATCGGCGCGCAGATCTGGCCACTCGGCTTCGGCTCCAACATCGACGAAGGCTGGATGAGGACCATGGCGGGGGCCGGTGCCGGCGTCAACCCCGTCTGCGAAGGAGTCCAGGTCTCCGCGCCCAGCTACGCCTACGCGCCCACGGCGGCCGACGTGGCCTGGACCCTCAACCAGGTGGTGGCGAACGCCACCTGCCAGGGCTACAGCCGGTCAGGCCCGGCGCCCGGCGGCCCGGGCAACCCGGTCAAGCTCGCCCTGATCATTCCGCTCACAGCCTCGACCGCGACGATCAACGCGATCAAGCGTGACTCGAGAATCAAGGTCGCCTACACGGATCCGAGCGGCAACATTGTCAAGGGCACTGGCGAGCAGAACGGCTCCAAGTTCGTGCTCAACGCGAGCGTTCAGGGCTCGGAGTCGCTCTTCATCCTCAACCCACTCCCCGGCACCTGGACGGTCTCCTTCGAGTGGCCGCCCGGGACCCAGCCGCAGACCGTGGCTGCCGACCTCACCTGGCTCGGCCAGCTCAACTCGGTGATCTCTCTCGACGGGTCGCCGCAGCCTGGCAAGCAGACCATCGTGACGGTGGCACTGCAGACGAGCCGTCACCAGCCGATCAGCGACCCGGAGCTGCTCAAGGGGCTGACGTTCACCGCGTCGCTGTCCGGTGACGGCTTCAGCCCGGTACCGGTGCCGCTGGCCGACGACGGCCGCAGCGGCGACGGTAAGACGAGCGACGGCGTGTACGCCGGCCCGGTGACGATTCCCGACAAGGCCACCGGCGTCGTCCAGGTGACGGGGCGGATCAGTGGCATCGGGCTGCGCGGCACCGTGCAGTCAGCCTCGTTCGCGATTCCCGGTGCGCGCACCGGCGGCGTGATCCTCACGGTGGATTCGGTCGACAAAGTGCACCGGGGCGACACGATCGGGGCGTCGATCCGCGTCGACAACCCTGGCGGCACCGACCACGCGTTCAAGCTCGCCGTCGAAGGCATCGAAGGGGTGTCGATCGCCCCGGCGACGTTGTCCGTGAAGGCCAACGAACCCAGGGTCGACCGTGACCTGACCCTCTCGATCGCCCCGGACGCGGCCTACGGTAAGCGGATCGGGGCAGTACAGGTCATCAACGCCGAGAACGGGACCCAGCTCACCAGCGCGTCGCTGGCGTACGAGATCGTCGCGCCGCCTGGCTGGCTCGAGCGGAACGCGCTGTGGCTGGTTCTGGTGCTGCTCGTCTTGGTGATCGCGGGCCTCGTCGCCGAGCAGGCGCGCCGGGCACGCAACCGCCGGCTCGACGTCTCCATGCTCACCGCGTACGCACGGCGCTACCCGTTGCCGGAGGTGGACCTGCCGGCGCCGAACCGGTGGGCCAAGGAGTTCCGGTTCCTCGTCAGGGACGCGGGCAGCGCGGTGACCGTCACCCACCCGCAGGCCCACGAGGTGGCCGGCGTGATCACCGTGCGGCGGGCCAAGCACGGCCAGCTGGCCGTGAGCTCGGCCGACGGGGTGCGTCAGACGGTCCTGCCGGATACCCCGGTCGTCCTGCCGGGTGGGCTGCAGGTGCGGATCCACGACGGCCGGCTGGGCGCGTACGGCGCGGCGCCCCCGGGCGGAACCGGCAGCGCGCAGCCCCCAGCGTCCGGCGCCGCGTACACGACGGCGGCCACCGGTCCCTACCCCGGTCTGGACGACATCGATCCGTACGCCGCCTACACCGGCGCCGGCGGGACGGCCTACGACCCCTACATTGGCTACGGCCCCGGCACCGGCGGCTCGGCGGAGGACCGGGCCGCCGCCGACCGGGGCGCCGGGCCGCAGGACGCCGTGCCGGACTTCAGCCAGCCCGATGCCCCGACCTTGACGCCGGGCCAGCTGCCGAAGACCACGCCGCCCCCAGGCGGTGGTTACAGCAGCTGGGACGACTTCTGATGCCCGATTCTGATCACGCCTGTCCCCGGGTCCCGCGACCGAGATTCCGGTGCTCGCGCCGCCGCCCGGCCGGTGCCGGCCGGCCCGGAGCCGCGCTCAGCCCCACCACACGTCGAACGGATTCGGGAATCGCATGCCGGACAGTGCCTTCGCTTTGAACATCTACCAGCCGATGGTCTTCGTGGGGCTTGGCGGGACGGGCTGCGCGATTGGCACAGAACTGGAGCGTCGGCTGCGCCAGGCCCTGTGCGGTGCAGACGGGGCCGCGTTCGCCGAACGGATGGGCGCCAACGCGGCTTCGGTCTACCTGCCCTACCAGCTGCCGGGCTGCGTCCAGTTCGTCTACGCCGACCTCAACGAGGCGGAGCTCGACCGGATCCACGGCGCCAGCGTGCCAGGCCCCGACCACCTGCTCGCCGCCGCGCGCAACGCGCACCTCGTTCGCGGCCTGGTCCCCCGTTACCGGACCTACCCGGAGGTCGCGGGCCACCTGCGGCTGGCAGCCAGCGAGTACGTCAGCTCGTGGCTGCCGCCGATGCTCGACGAGCCCCGGGTCTCGCCGATCACCCGCGGCGCCGGGCAGCTGCCGACGGTCGGCCGGGCGGCGCTGTTCGAGACGCTGCGCGAGGACGTCAGCATCGCCCAGCATCAGATCATCGCCGCGATCGACAAGGTCAGCGAGGCCGGCGCCGAGCTCGCCGCGCTCGGTGGCCGGTCGAACCACACCTGCGACGTGTTCGTCGCCTTCTCCGTCGCCGGCGGTACCGGCACCGGCATCTTCTACGACTACCTGCACCTGATCGGCGACGCGTTCGACCGGGCTGGCATCGGGGTGCAGATCTACCCCCTCATCCTGATGCCGAGCGCGTTCGAGGAGGGCCAGGGCGGTGGGCGTCCCGCCCGGCTGAACGCCGGCCGGGCGCTGCTCGACCTGTTCCGGCTGGTGGACGACCAGAACGCCCGCAAGGGCGTGAACGAGCTCAGCCAGTCCTACGTCCACCGGTCGACGGACGTCGCCTACCCGTCGCGGAAGATCCAGATCAAGCCTGGCATCGTGCAGACCGCGTTCCTGTTCAGCCGGACCCCGGGAATGAACCGCGACGACATCCACCGGTCGATCGCGTCCCTGGTCCTGTCACTGATCTCGGCGGAGCAGCCAGACGAGACGCAGGCCGTCGTCGGGGAGTCGTTCCAGTCCTTCGCCGACTCGTTCATCAACGCCGCGGCGGAGCGCAACTCGCCGGCCGACTCCGGCATCGGTTACCGGAGCGTGTCCACCAGCCTGGTGGCGTCGCTGACGGTCCCCGGCGACGAGCTGGCCGAGCTCGTCTCGTCGCGGCTGCTCTCCCGGGCGGCCGCCCAGCTGGACCGGCCGCCGGCCGGAGGCACCGAGCAGAACGTGCCGATGGTCACCAGGCTGGCCCGGGCGGCGAATCTCGGCGAGATCGTCGACCGGCCGGGGCTGCCCATCGGCGCGCCCCGCCCGGTCAACGGCGCGGGGGAGATCCTGCGCTCTCTCAAGGACCACAGCGACAGCATGGGCGCCACGCTGCGGGCGCTCGGCCACCAGCTCGAGCAGCAGGTTCCGGACATCGCCCAACAGCGGTTCCAGCCGCGGGCGGCCGCCGCCCTGCTGCTCGACGAGGTGGACGTCTTCCGCCTGCAGCGGGTCCTCAAAGGCCATCCCGAGCTGCTCCACCCGGCCGACCAGACCGGGCTGCGGGGGCTGATGGAGGCCCGCCGCGGCATGCCGCCGCAGCCGGCCGGCCGGCCGGCGGTCACCGTCAACGCCCCGCACCTGCCGGACATCCGCAACCGGACGATCGGGCCCAAGGCCAAGTGGGGCGACCCGCAGGTGCAGGCCGCGATGATCGGCTTGACTGACTGGTACAAGTGGAACACCGAGCGTCAGTGGAACGAGGCGTGGGCGCGCCAGTCCCGGGTGTGGCAGCCGAAGCTCGACTCGGCCATCGCCTTCGTGGACGACTTCGCCGAGGCGCTGCGTGTGTTCGCGCGGGCAGAACCGGACGACTTCGACAAGCGCGTGGTGGCGCTCACCCGGGACCGCACCGGCATCCGTCAGCTCCTGCCCGCGCAGGGACGGCTCGACGTGTTCTACCGCGAGGTGCTGCGCCGCTTCCTCCAGCGTGACGACCATCCGGAGGGCGCGGCCGAGGCGGCTGTCGTGTCCAGGCTGCTGACTGGACGGGACTGGCAGCGCGCCTTCGCCGAGGTGACCGACAACCGGTCGCCGCAGCGCGCCGTCGCGAGCCTGCGCGAGCGGCTCAAGCAGGAGGTCAAGACCCTCTTCGAGCAGGCGGACGGGAGCGAAGTCCCCCTGCTGCCGTCGATGTCGCGGCTGCTGGCCCGGGCAGCCAGCCAGGCCGCCGCCGACGTCGAGCCGGGCGACCTGCGCCAGTTCGAGGACCAGGTGCGCGCTCTGCTGCCGGGCGGGTTCACCCCGCAGGGCAGCGGCAAGCTGAAGATCCTGATCGCGCACCCACGGACCACGGCCACCGATGCCGACATCAGGCGCTACCTGGGCCGGGGGCTGTCGCTTCCGCCTGACGCGGACAAGCAGGTCGAGTTCCGGCCCGGCCAGTCCGACTCGATCGTCGTCGTGCTGTTCCGCACGTCGATGGCGATCAACGAGGTGCGGGAGGTGCGTGAACTGCTGAAGTACTGGTCGGATGCGTTGCGCGGGGAGCAGCCCGGCGACTTCCTGCGGTGGCGGCAGCGGCTCGGCTACGACTATGGCTGGCTGGCGACAGCCGAGGAACACCGGGTGCTGATCCTCCACCGGCTGCTGTGCGCGATGTGGAACGGCCTGGTGGATGTCTGCGACGGCCTGGACGAGTCGCCCCGGGAGATCCGGGTACGTACGCAGGCCGTCGGCGACGCCGCGCAGATGACGCTGCGGCTGCGCCGGCTCGGCCAGACCTCGTCCTGGGGCAGCCTGCTGCGCTCCTACGAGGAGTGGACGCTCGCCGACGACGACCCGATCCGGCGGCGGTTCGCGTTGTCGCTGAGCACCATCCGCCCGGACGGGCTGACCGACGAGCTGGTGACGCCGTCGCCGCTGTTCGCGACGTTCATGGAGGTCGCGGAGGAGGAGGCCGCCCGGGTCGAGAAGGCGCGCACGGCGATGCCGGCGAACAGCAAGGCGTGGGCGGACCAGCTCGTCGAGTTCTGGAAGAAGACCGTCCCGGCGGCGATGGACCGGCCGTTCCCGCCGGACATCATCCCGGTGCGCGGCACGCTGCGGGAGCTCTTTGCATACGTGACCAGCGGAGACTGACGATGACGGACCGGACGTTTACGGGGGCGTCTGGCCCCGGGGATGGCCACGGCGCGGTGGACAACTACGCCATCGTGGTGATCCTCGATCTGCGCACTGACCTCCACCGGGCGCGCACCGAGCGGATCGAGTCGATCCAGCGCGCCTACCGGCGCAAGCTGGGCCGGGAGAACGCGGACGCGTCCCGGCTGCTCGTGATCGACGACGCCGACCGGCTGGTGGAGCACGGCGAGCTGGTCGGCGACCTCATCGCGACCGGTGCGGTCGAGCACTCGCTGATCCTCGCGCTCGGCCGGCCGCACGGTGGGAAGCTGGTACTGCCACGGATCGGTGACGAGCGTGCCGTGCTGTGGGCGAGCGACCTGCTCGGCCTGGGCTGGAGCCCTGGCCGGCCGGGCCGCATCCTCGGCGACGACACCGACGACCCGACCGGAGCGAGGAACCTCACCGCCCTCCTACAGGCGCTGAGCATCCCGACCGTCTTCGACCGGGTCCTGACGACCACCCGCGGCCAGCGCTGGCGCGCGGCCACACCTGCCATGCACCTCGTGCTCGGCAGGGTGGACCGGACCAGCCTCGACAACGCCCGCGGCTACGCGATCTCGCACTTCACCGAGGCCGTGCCGGGGGGCAGCGGCGTGCTGATCCCGCAACGGTCGATGGACGTCGGGCGCCTGCTCAGCGGCCGGGCGACGCTCGACTTCGCCGAGATCAGTACGATCATGGACCCGGCGGGCAGGGGCCTCCTGCAGCAGGCTAACGACAACGCCCAGGCTCATCTGCTCGCCGCGCAGGAGCTGGTGAGGTTCCTGCGTGAGGAGCCGCGCGGCCCGCTGCGGCCGCTGCCGGACGGCAGCAGCCGCCCGGCCGGCGAGCTGATCTGGAGCCAGCTCGCCGGCGCGGGCACGCACCTGCGCGAGCGGGTCAGGCTGCTCACCGACGCGTTCCGGGAGATCGGCGGTTCCGAGGGCATCGCCGCTCCGCAGCGCGCACAGCTGGCCGATCTCGGGGTGCAGGTCGTGACGGTTCCGCCCGCCGAGCCCGGCCCCGTACTGGAAGCGTTGCGCGAGCTCACCGACACTGGCCTGACCGCCCGGGAGCCGCTCGCCGGCGTCTCGCGGCGGCTGCGGGAGCTCGCCGAGCGCGCCAGCCCCACCGGCAGCGCGCCGCGGGTGCCCGAGATCGCCCAGCGCTGCCCGGAGCGGGTATACGACGTGCTGCTGGAGCCGCCCCGCTTCCCACGCCGGTTCGTCACCGGCACCCTGGCCACCGGCTTCCTGAGCACGCTGCTCGCCTCGCTGTGGTCCCCCCTGCCGGGGACCGTCCTCGGGCTGCTCGCGGGCGGCGTGACGACCTGGCTGGCCACCGCGCTCTTCCGCCGCAGGCCGATCCCCCAGCCGTTGCGGGACGGCGACCCGCGCGACCTGCCGAAGCAGACGCCGCTGCTCGTCGGGCTGGCCGCCGCTGCCGGCCTGGCAGTGGGCCTGCTCGTCGGCGGGGTCGCGCTGCGACCCGAGCCGGTGGCCGGTCTGCTCTTCCTCGGGGCGGGCCTGTTCCTGGTGCCCGCGCCGCTGCTGTGGTGGCGCGGCGCCGTGGACACCTGGGCCATGAGCCTGCGGCTGCCGGAGGCGTTCGGCGCGCTCCAGGCACTCGACGAGCTGCTCCTCCAGGTCGCTCTCAACGACTGGGTGCTGGCCAACCAGCGGATCCGCACCGCCACCACGGCGAGCCGGCTGGCCGACGTGGTCGACGCCGCCAGGGCGGCGCTCGAGGAACGCAGGCCGAGACCAGGGCCGGGCGGCCCCAGCGCTCGGACGGCGAGCCGTACCCGCGCGATGGCCCGGCGCGACGGCGAGGTGCCGCTGGGCATCGACCCGGACGTCGGCTACCGGCTCAGCGACCGCAACAGCGACCTGACCCAGGTGCTGACCGGGGACGTCGGCTGGGCCGTGCGGGCCGTGCTCGACCAGTACGACGCGGAGGACCTCTGGCAGGCGGAGCCCGAGGACATCGACCGCACGGTGCGGCGCGACCTGGCCGACCGGCTCGACGCCTACGACGAGCATCTGGAGCGGCGCGGCCCGCTGGCCGATCCGCCGTTCCGCGCCGACCCGACGCGCCGGCTGGCGCTGGCCAGGGCCGTCTGGAAGAACTCCGACGCGCTGCGCCGGCTGCGCACAGCGGGTTCCGACGACATCGGGCTGCTGCAGCTCACTGGCCCGGACGACCTGCAGCTGCTCAACCGGCAGCTCGGCGCCGCGCATCTCATCCGGTTCGTCCCGGACGTCGCCGGCGCGGACGGCGAGGAAGGCACCGGCTCGCCCGACATAGCCGGGCTGATCCGTCTCGTGCCGCTGATGCCCGACGCGGCGACCGACCATGTCCCGACCGGCCCGGGGAAGGCTCAGTCCTCCTCGGTCCCGCCGCCGAAGCCCCCTGCTTCCGGATCGCCATCGGGTCCCGCGGCACCGCCGGATCCCAGGGCGCTGGGAACGGCCACGCCTGGCGCGTCGACGGGGGCCGAGGCCTCGACGGCACCGGGCGGCAACCCGCCCGCCGCGGCGGCTTCCGTGCCCCAGCCCTCGGCGGCTCCGCCCTCCGTGCCGCCGGCAGGTTCCACATCGTCGCCAGCGCCAGCGGCGGGGGCGGGGGCGGCAGCGGGATCCGAAGACGTGGACGTGGTAGTCGCGCTCGGCCTGGCGGAGGACACACTGGCCCTGACGTCCGCCGAGCCGTCCCGGGACACGGCAGAAGCCTCCGGCGCGGCCGGCCCCGACTTCGAGCCGGCCGCCGCGGACGACGGCGAACCGGCGCCGCAGGAGGCCCACGCCGAGCCCGCCGCGGCCAACGGCCGCGAGGACGCCAGCGACGACACGGCGCCGACCCTGCTGCTGGAGGCCGAGCCCGTGGCGGCCGTACCCCCGGCCACCGGAGCGTCGGGCGCCGGGCGGGCGACAGCGCCGAACCCGCCGCCGCCGGCGAGCACCTTCCGGCCGGCCAGCCCGGTCCCGGCCACCCAGCCGGCGCCGGCGCCGGCGCCGGCGCCGCCACGGCGGTCCGGCTGGGACCAGGACGGAGAGCTCTGGTGATTCTCCAGGTGCTGATACTCGCCTGCGGCCTGATCGCGCTCTGTCCGCTCTCCGCGGCCCTGCGCGACGCGTTGGCCCCGCTCATCCCGGGCCCGGAGACGGCCCCCGACGAGGACGGAGCCCGCGATGGGTGAGCCGCTCACCTTCCGAGTGCCTGAGGGCCAGCCGGGCGGCGGCACCAAGCAGACCGCGGACGTCGCCTGGGACTCCGACCTCCTGGACGAGCCACCGTCCTTCCGTACCCGGTGGGGCCACTTCGACGACGACCAGCCGTTCGTCGTCCGGTACGCGACCCCCGGCAACGACGCCTCGGAGGACCTGATCGAGAACGCCGTCGGCATCGGCCTGAGGATGTGGCGGCGGTACCTGAAGCCCGGCCGCTACCCCCTGGAACTGGCCAGGCTCCTCGGCTACGACATGGACCGCGACGAGCCGTGCGTGCTGACCGCCGAGTACGGGATGGCGCTCGGCCAGCTCGGCCGGAAGCTCTCACCGGACGACCTGCGAGCGTTCGCCGGCAGCCTCGCGCGCGGCCTTCACCTGCTGGAGCGGCTCGGTGTCACGCACGGCCGGCTCAGCCCCGCCGCGATCCGCTGGGACCAGGGAACGAAGCTCGTCCAGCTCACCAGGTTCGAGTTCGGCTCCCGGACGGGCGACCCGCGGGCCGCGCTGCCCTATCCCTGGGCGTCGCCGGAGCAGGCGCTGGGCGAGGGGCTGGCGTCCCCGAAGGGCGACATCTTCAGCGCCGGCTGCGCCATCCTCAGCCTGACCGCCCGTGGCCTCGTCCGGGGCCCCGACGGTCTGCCGGACCCGGCGGCGACCGACCTGCCCTGGCTTCCCGGCCTGCTGGCGGGCGTCTTCGGCCCGGAAGGGCAGCGTCCCTCGGCGGCCCAGCTGCTGGCGCGGCTCGGACGCTCCGACCTGCCGCCGGATCCTCCGGAGCGCGACCCGGAGCTGGCGTTGGAGACCTTCCGCAGGGAGTTCGACGAGCTCGTCCGAGGCAAGCAGCCCGCGGCGCCCAAGCCGCCGTCCCCGCCGCCGCCTCCGCCGTCGAAGCCGGCACGCGAGCCAGGCCCCACCCGCCGCTGGGGCGGCGGCCGGGGCCGGTCCCTCTTCGCCGACCTCGCCGAGTCTTCGCCGTGGTTCCCGGGGGTGGCATTGTCATGACGACCGGTGCGAGCGTGGCCCGGGAGATCCGGTGCGTCTCCTGCCTGACGAAGTTCCGCTGGGCTGGCGGCTCGCTCTTCCAGCGGTCCAGCCGGATCTTCAAGGAGATCGACATCCCGGAAGGCGCTGACGAGATGCAGCGCCGGATGAGCATGCAGGGCGCCTTCATCCGCTGCCCCAACATCATCAACGGGCAGCCGCACCACTTCCCGGTCGAGTTCGTCCGGTACCAGGACCCGATAGTGATCGGCTTCATCGGCGGTTCCCAGACGGGCAAGAGCTGCCTGCTGGCCGCGATCACCGGCGAGATCGAGCTGGGCCGGCTGGCGCCGTATGGGCTGCTGAGCCGGCCGGCCAACATGGACGAGCACAGCGCCTACCGAGAGTTGATCGTCGACCCCTTCTACGACAAGCGCCAGTCGCCTGGACACACCGCCGTGGCGTCCGACCTGGCACAGTACGCGGACGCCTTCCTCATCACGTCGACGCGGACGAACGAGACCTTCCCGCTGGTGTTCTTCGACGTGAACGGCGACTCGCTGCGCGGTCTACGGGACAACCTGCAGGCCGTCCGGTTCCTCAGCGTCGTCAACGGCCTGATCTTCGTGGTGGACCCGGACCTCGCCGGCGGCGGGAGCCGGCTGCGCCTCGGCGACCCGACGTACACGGCCACCGTCGCGAGCCTGCGGGTGGTGCATGACGTGCCCGTGGCCCGGATGAAGATCCCGGCCGCGCTCGCCGTCACCAAGGCGGACATGGTGCGGTTCGCCCCGCCGGTCGACCGCTGGCTCAACCTGCCTCCCCCATCGGACGGCGTCATCGACGCCGGGCGCGTGTACGCCGAGAGCCGTGACGCCTACGCCTTCCTGAAACACCGAGAGGCGTCGCCGTGGCTGGACCCGGTGAACCAGTTCGAGCGCTGCACCCTGCACTTCGTCTCGGCCAGCGGCGTCGGCTACGACGCGGACAAGAGCATCTTCGCCCGACCGGTGCGGCCGCGCCGCGTCCTCGACCCGCTGGTCTCGCTGCTCGCCATGATCGGGGTGATCGACGACAAGGTCGTCGGGGAACGGATCGGTTTCTGATGACAGCACCGGGCACCGATATGACCATCGACCAGACCATTCTTCGGTGGACCGGTCACCGCGGATTCGAGGCGACCGTGAGCTCGCTGGCACTCGATGACAAGGAAATCCTCTTCCAGACCCGGCTGCGCGGCCTGGTGGACGCCACCTACAGCAAGCCGGGGGCGCGCCGCAGTCTCGGCTTCGCGCGCCTACCTGTGGATCTTGATGAGAAGCAGCGATATATGATCTTCTGTCGGGGCGCCGAGCAGGTGACGACCCGTGCGTCTGCGGTCACGCACGTCCTCACCGGTGGTCCCAAACTGGACGCTGGGGTCGCGCTCGGCCTGGCAGACGGCTGGCGGGGCGGCTCCGCCTTCTCCGGGCGGGCGCCAGAGCTGTCCGGCTGGCAGGTGCCGGAGTCGGAGAGCTCGGGCCTGCCGGACCGGCCGGCGCCGGACGCACTGCCGCCGCTCGACGTCGAGCGGCTGCGCGAGATCGCCCGGCTCCGGCTGGACGACTGGAAACACCAGGCCCGCCACGCCGATTTCGCGATGGAGCTGACGCGCCTGGTCGAAGGGCTGCTGCGGGCCGGGGACGATCGGCTGGCGGTCTACGAATGCCAGTCGGACCCGGTGGTCCTGCTGGCGGCGGCCCGGGAGATTCTGCGTAACTATGTCTCCGCCGATTGGAGCTTCTCCACCGGCGAGTCCCAAGAGAAGCCGCTGTTCCGGATCACCTTCCTGCTGCCCGGTACCCACGCGGCCGCCGTTGGCCAGTACGTCGAGCTGGACCGGGAAGGGGCCGACTCGCCGCACTGGCTGGACGCTCGCAAGCTCGTCGAGGCATACCGGCCGCGCAGCACGGCTGACTGGGCGGAGGATCTCGCCACCGCCGGCGTCGAGGACAAGACATCACTTCTGGAGTGGGTACGGACCAACCCCACCCCGAGCCGGAGGCAGCTCGAGCACCAGCTCGTGGAGCTGCCCACTCTCCGGGTGCAACTACGCACGCAAAGCGCCGATATCGAGCGCCTCGCCACGCAGCGCCAGGCAGACGAAACAACCATGGCCGGTCTCCGGGGTGAGATCGACCGCCAGAAAGTAAAGCTCAAGGATCTCCAGGATGAATGTGACGGCTGGCGGAACACGGCGACGAGGCTTCAGGCGGAGAACACGCTCTGGGCCGACGAGTCCAAGTGGCTGACAGATTCGTCGAATCCGTCGAAGCGCAAGGCCGCGAACTTCCAGCTGCTTGGTTCGGTGGCGGAGATTTTGTTTGGCCTGCGAGACCGTGTGGCGTTGTGGGAGACGGAGAAAGGGCAGCTGGCTGACCGGCGGCTGCGGGACGCCTCGGGGTTCCAGGTGCTTGGGCCGGTCGCTGAGGAGCTGGTCGGGCTGCGCGCCAGGGGCGCGCGGCTGGACGTTGAAACAAAGTGGCTTCTCGACCTCCAGGCCCGAGACATCGGCCTGTTCCAGGTGCTTGGGCCGGTGGCGCAGGTGTTGTTTGGCCTGCGGGATCGTGTGGCGTTGTGGGAGGCGGAGGCAGGGCGGCTTGGTGACCGGCGGCTGCGGGACGCCTCGGGGTTCCAGGTGCTTGGGCCGGTTGCAGAGGAGCTGGTCGGGCTGCGCTCGGACCTGGTCCAGTGGAAGGCCGAGGCCGGGTGGCTAGTCGACCGACGGCCGCCTGCAGGCACCGAGTTCCGGTTGCTCCAACCGACGGCGCTGGAGCTGTTCGGACTGCGTGCGGACAGGGACCAATGGCAGTTGGAAGCGGGGTTGCTGTTCGCTCGGCAGCGGCCCGCGCCCACCGAGTTCCGCATGCTCGGGCGGGCGGCCCAGGAACTGTTCGAGAAAATTGACACGCTGGCGCAGTGGGAAAATGAAGCAAAATTGCTCAACGGGCGATCGAAATATGACGCCTCGCAGTTTACTCATCTCCGGCGGGTAGCTGATCAGCTCAACCGGCTGCGCTCGGGTCAGGCGCATTTGGACGCGCGCTCGGAGCTAGAGAGGTGGCAGACCGAGCAGCAATGGATTTTGCAGGGAATGGTCGCCAATCCCGAAGTCTTTGGTCCTCTCCAGCCGGTTGCCGCCTGGGTCTTCCGACTGATGACCGAACATGAGGCTGCTGGTAAGGAAAACCAGCGGTTGCAACAGCTGACCGTGGAGCTGCAGTACGGGCAAAAGGACTGGTACGAATATGCGGTAGACCTGCAGGAGCGGATAAAGTCGCTGCGGTGGGAGGTGGCAGCCCTGGAGCTGGCCGCGGCGCGTCCGGAGCCCTCCGTCCACGGGGACGCGATCGTCGACGAACCGTCCAGTCCGGTGGCCGACGGCACCGGTACGGTGTTCCGCGAGGGTGCGGCCGGCGGGGCGATCGAACTATTCGAAGCCTGGGGCATCGGCGAGGGTGAGCAGCCCAGGCGTATTCTGGAGATGTTCGACGGCAGGGCCGACGCCGACCCTATTTTGCTGGACGCCGCGTCGCGCCTTCGGACGGAACTTCCCGAAGTGCTGGCCCAGGCCGACTGGCGTGGGCTCGCCGACTCCGCGTGGCACCCCGACCGGCTCGACTCGGCGTTCAGACAGTTGGTTCATCTGGCGTTCGGAACGGTGGCGAGCGTGGACGCGGAGGCCGACCGGCTCCTGCGGGAGTCGTTGCGCCAGACGTTTCGCAATACCGGGCCGACCCACCGGAAAACGGCGGCCAAGCTCTATCGCCTGCTCGTCGAGATTGCCCAGACTCAAATTTGGACCGAGACCCGCAGCGTGGCGAATGAATGGATTGGTCGGCTGCAGAACGGTACGAAGCCACCGGACAGCTGGCAGCAGATGGACGACGAGGTCAAGTTCAGAATGCCCGGGGTCTCCGGGGGAAAGAATAAATCCACGAATCAAGACGCGAACAGCACGGTAGCGAGACGTAGCGGTTTCGTCGCCTTCGTCCAGAAGAACGGTCTCGGGCTGACCGTCCTGTTCCTGGGTTCGTTGGTCGCCGTGCTCGTAATGGTCTTGATGGTGACCAGGTGATCTTGTGTGTGTCGTCTGCCTGACCGGGGCGCTGGCCGGTCCAGCCGCCGGTTTGCGCTGGTTCCCTGTATCTCGGCTGGTGGCCCATGGTGGATGAGGACGGGCTGATCGATCAGGCGTTGCTGCGGTGGGATGGTCGCCGGGGGTTCGGGCCGGTGGCTGGGTCGCTGGGGGCGGCTGAGTCCGAGCAGCTCTATCAGCATCGGTTGCTGGGTGTGCTGGATGTCCAGTACCGCGGAGTGGACGCGCCTCGCAGCCTGTGCTTTGCCCGGCTGCCGGCCCAGATCGACGAGCAGCAGCGTTGGATCATCTTCTGCCGGGCGCCGGGTGAGGCGGGTGGCCGGGTAGGGACAGTGGTGCACGCCCTGGTCGGAGGACGTCTGGATGCGGGTGTGGCGCTTGGACTGGGCCGTGACTGGCGAGGCGCCAGGGACGGCGCCGGTGAGTTTGGCTGGTTGCTGCCGGAGCCGCCGGGTTCGATGCTGGCGGACCCGGAGCCGCCGGCCAGGCTCAGGCGCCTCGAGGGGTCCAAGGTACGTGAGATAGCTCAGCTGCGGCTTGGCGACCGGAAATACGAGGCCAGGCTGGCTGCCTCCGGCCCGGAGCTGGTACGCCTTGTCGAAGGGCTGCTACGGGCCGGCACCGACCGGCTCGCTGTCTTCGGATGGCGCTCGGACCCGGTGGTCCTGCTCACGGCTGCCCGGGAGATGCTGCGTAACTACGTCTCCGACGACTGGAGCTTTTCCACCGGGGAGTCCGCGGAGAAGTCCCTGTTCCGGATCACCTTCATCCTGCCCAACTCGCGCGCCGTCGCCGTTGACCAATATGTCGAACTGGACCAAGATCCGGCTGAGTCGCAGCACTGGCTGGACGCCAGCAAGCTCGTCGACGCCTACCAGCAACGCAGCCCGGCCGACTGGCAGCAGGACCTCACGAGCGCGGGTGTCGAGGACGGGTCGTCGTTGCTCGACTGGGCGCGGAACGGCGCGCTTTCAAGCCGACAGCAGCTCGAGATCCAGCTCGTGGAGCTGCCTGGCCTGTGGCGCCGGGTACGGGAACAGCAGGAGGAACTCGAACGGTTCGAGAACCTGCGCCCGGAGAACGAGAAGACCGTGGTCGACCTCCGGGTCGAGGTCGCCGGCCTGAGAGACCGGCTGGCGAAGTCCGAAGCCCACCACGACCGCTGGCAGACCAGAGCGAAGGCACTCGAGGAGGAGATTGCCCGTTGGGCCGACGAGTCCAGATGGCTGACTGACCGGTCGAGGAGTGGCGCCGCGGACTTCCGCCTGCTTGGCCCGGTGGCGGAGGATTTGTTTGGCTTGCGGGAGCGCGTCACGTCATGGGAGGTGGAAGCGGCGCGGCTCCTCGACCGGCGATCGCGTGGATCTGCCGAGTTCAGGTTCCTCCAACCGGTGGCGGAAGAGCTGTTCGGACTGCGTGCGGACAGGGAGCAGTGGCAGCAGGAGGCGGGGTTGTTGTTGGCCCGGCGGCGGCCCGCGGCTACTGAATTCCAGCTGCTCCGACGGGCGGCCGAAGAACTGTTCCGGCAACGTGACATGCTGGCCCGATGGGAAATGGAGGCCGAGTGGCTCTCCGGGCGAGCCGGACACGACCTCGGGCAGTTCGTCCATCTCCGGCAGGCCGCTGAACTGGTCGAACGGCTGCGCTCGGGCCAGCTGCAAGCCGATATGCGCTCGGAGCTGGAGAGATGGCAGAACGAGCGGCAATGGATATTGCAGGAAATGGTCACCAATCCCGAGGCTTTCGACCCGCTCCAACCGGTCGCCGCCATGGTCCTCCGACTGATGACCGAAAATGAGTCGGCTACTCAGGAAATGGCGAACCTGCAACGCCAAATCGTGGATCTGCAGAATGGGCAGATGGACTGGTACGAATATGCGGAGGATCTGCGAGAAAGGCTAAATCCACTGAGGGCGAGGATGGCTGCCATCGAGCTGGCAGCGATGCCCGGGCGGAGCACTCATGCCGGTTTGGAGCCAGGCATGGAGGAGTCGTCTGGTGCTGCGGCCGAGCCCATCATGATGATGGCGACAGGCGAGGTGGACATAAATGGTGGAGAAATTCTGCCAGGTCGCTGGAAGGAGGTTGCCGATGAGATTTACTGGGACATTCCTCCCTCCATTCGCGGCTCGCTACCGGAAGAAACTCTGAGCACGACGGCCCAGTCGGATGGTCGTACGGGTCCGGTTGATTTCCTCAAACGGAGATCTCTCGAGCTGAACGTCGCGTTTCTCGTTTTGCTGATCGCCGCACTGATGACTGTCTTGCTGGTCAGGTGATCTTATGTGTGCCGTCTGTCTGGCCGTGGAGCTGATCGGTCCCGCCGTCGCCGGTTTCTGCCGGTGCTCTCCAGCTGGGTTGGTGGGCCATGGCGGATGAGGATGGGCTGGTCGACCAAGCGTTGCTGCGGTGGGATGGCCGCAGAGGGTTCGGTCCGGTCGCGGATTCGCTGCGCGTCGCCGAATCGGAGCAGCTCTATCAGCACCGGCTGCTCGGCGTGCTGGACTTCCAGTACCGACAGGCGGACGCGCCCCGCAGCCTCTGCTTCACCCGGTTGCCCGCCCAGATCGACGACCAGCAGCGCGGGATCGTCTTCTGCCGGGCGCCGGGTGAGGTGGGCGGCCGGGTAGGAACGGTGGTGCATGCGCTGGTCGGGAGGCGCATCGACGCGGGTGTGGCGCTTGGGCTGGGCCACGACTGGCGGGGTGCGCGGGGCGGTGCCGCTGGGTACGGCTGGCTGCTTCCGGAGCCGCCGGGTTCGATGCTGGCGGACCCGGAGCCGCCGGTCAGCCTCGGACGGCTCGAGGCGTCCCAGTTACGGGAGATCGCCTGGATAAGGCTCGCCGACCGGAAGTACGAGGCGAGACGCGCCGCCTACGAGCAGGAATTGGTGCGCCTTGTCGAAGGGCTGCTGCGAGCCGGAAACGAGCGGCTTGCGATCTTCGGGTGCGGGTCGGACCCGGTGGTCCTGCTGGCGGCCGCGCGCGAGATCCTGCGCAACTACGTCTCGGCCGACTGGAGCTTCTCCACCGGAGAGCTCACCGAGAAGCCGCTCTTCCGGGTCACGTTCATGCTGCCAGGCACCCAGGTGGTGACCGCGGACTATGCGGATCTGGAACGTGACCCCTCCGAGTCGTCCCACCTGGAGGACGCACGCCGTCTGGTCGCCGCCTATCGCGAGGCCGAGAGCGCCGGCGCGTGGAACGAGGCGCTGACCGAGGCCGGAGTCCAGGACACCGCCACCCTCCTCGCCTGGGCGGCGACCGGCACGTCGAGCAGCCGGCGTGCCCGCGAGGAGCTTGACCGGCTGCGCGCCGAGAGCCAGAGCATCCAGCAGGACCTGCAAGCAGCGCTGGAGCGGTCGGAGGGCGAACGCGTCGTCCTTTCCGAGGAACGCGTCGTCCTGTCGGAGGAACGCAACGGTCTGGCCGCGACGGTCGGGGAACGAGACACCCAGCTCGCGGACCTCCTGGCGCGCTTTCGTCGCGAGACCACCGAGCTGAGGTCACAGCTGGCCGAGCGAGACCGCGAGGCCCACGAGCTGCTGGCGCAGCGAGACACGGCGCTGTCCCAACGCGAGGCCGACCGGGAGCGGCAGCTCGCGGAGCTCGCGCGGTTCGAGGCTTTGGTGGCCGAACGCGAGACCGAGGTCGTGGGGCTGCGGAACGGGTCCGCCGGGCGCGAGACGGCGCAGGCGGAGCTCGACGCCGAGCGACGGCGTCAGCTTGCCGAGCTGGAACGGTTCAAGGCTGTGGTGGGCAAGCGCGAGGAGGAGATCGCAAAGCTACGGGACGAGATCGGCCGGCGCGAGACGGTGCTGGCCGATCTCGGCGCCGACCGGCAGCGGCAGTCTGCTCACCTGGCGCAGCTTGAGGCCCTGGTACCCGAACGCGACCGCGAGATCGCGAGCCTGCGCAACGAGCTCAGCGAATACCAGGACCAGATGCGCCAGCTGTCACAGGAGAACCTGCGTCTCACCTCCGGGCTCGAGGCACACCGGGCGATGCTGACCGACCAGGAACATGGGCTCGAGGACCTGGTTCGCGCGCGGGACAGGGTGGCGGAGCTGGAGCGTTCCCTGGCCGGGCTACGGGAGGACGTCGACCGGCGTGTCCGGGTTGCCGACCAGCGCGTCGTCGCCTTGGAGCTGTGGATTCGCGAGACGACGTCGCGGCACGAGGCGGAGGTGGCCTCGGTGGAGGCCGAGCGCGAGCAGCTGCGGTCGCGCCTCGAGCTGCTGGCAGCGGACCGTGGCGCGCCGCCGTCCGACGAGACGCAGGCCGACGCAGGCCGGCGCACGGCCGAGAGCGACCGGCTCCGGCTACAGCTGGCGGCGACTGCCCAGGAGCTGAAGGACGCCCAGGACGACGTGGCCCGGCTCAGGGATGAACGGGGTTCGTTCGAGCGCCTCGCGACCGAGAGCGAACGGCGCCAGTTGGCGCTGGCGATTGCCGCTCAGGCGGGCGAGACGGCCGAGCTCCCGGGGGAGAAGAGCCTGCCATTCGGATGGCTCCGGCCGTGGCATGGGCGAACCGAGTTACTGGCCGGCAGGCATCCCGTCTTCCGGTGGGCGACCGAGCCGAGACTGGCGGGCAGGATCCGCCTGGTCGTCGTGTTGGCAGCCTTCGTCGCGCTGCTGGTGGTTGCCTTTCTCGGTGACGTGCTGCTGTGAACGTGAGCGTGAGCGGGGTTGCGATGACCGGCGACCCAGCCCACTGCTCGACGGCAGTCGATCATGGCCGGCCCTGGGGAACGCAGGCGGTGGCGACCGCCGGTGCCTTCGCGCTCCCGCCCGCGTTGCTGACCTGCCTGCTCGCGGCGGCCCTGCGGCTGCACCGGCCAGACCTGCCAGGTCCGCCGCTGCCGCCGGTGGTGCTCGTGGTCGGAGGTGCCTGCTGGGTTTCGGGACTGGCCATCCGGCATGCCGCCCGGCCAGGCGCCGTCGCACGGTCGAGCGGCGCGCTGGTCGCGGGCGTATACCTGCTGGTCGCGCTCGGCGTCCTGGTGCGGCTGCGGGTGCCCGGCTCGCCCGTTCCGCTGACCGCGCTGGAGCTGACGCTCGCTGCCGGCACCGCCGGGATGGTGCTCCTGGCAGAAGCGGGACGTCTCCTCCCGAACCTGCCACCACCCGGCCCGGCCGCAGGCAGGTTTCGCCACGACATCCGGCGGCGGCAGGCGAGCGTGGCCCTGCCCGCCGTGGGGATCGTCCTGGCAGCAGTCGCCGTCGCCGGGCGGTTCGGAGTCGCCGGGGCCGAGCGGTTCCCAGCGCTGGTGCCCGTCGCGGTCGTCGCCGCCGCCACGATGGCTCTTCGCGTGTGGACGGATGGCGACGACCGGGCCGAGTACTCCTGGCTTCTTCCCGTCTTCGTGCCGCCGGGCGCCGCGATCGTCCTCACTTTCATCTGTGGGGCGAACCAGCCGGGCCCGGTCGTCGCCGCGGTCGTGGGGATTTCGGTGGTCATGGCTGCCTTCCTGCGCGGCCGCTGGCTGTCCGTGTGCGGGGGTGCCCTCGGGGTGGCCGTCTACGCGGGACTGGCGGTCGTGATTGGCGCCGTCGAAGGCATCGCGGAGCGGATAGGTGGGTTGGGCGTCAGGGTGGACCCATCGTCGGGTCATGCGGCGCTTGCCGCCGCCCGAGGCGGCTGGTGGGGGAGCGGGCCAGGCCTCGGCCTGGTCGAGGCATACGCGCCCGGCCGGGGCGTGCCGGACCGGTATGCGCTGGCCGTCATCGTCGAGGAGCTTGGCATCGTCGGTGTGTGGGTGGTCCTGGCCGCGGTGGTGGCCGTCGGGGCGGCGCTCGTCCTGCTGGCGGCGCGATGCGATCGGGATGCTGTCGGCACCTGGGCCAGGGGAGTCGCCACGACGAGCGTCGTGGCGCTCGCGATGCCCGTGCTTCCGTTGCTTTGGCCGCAGGTCAACGCCGACGTCGAGGTGGCGTTGCCGGGCGTCGCGCCCGATGCCGTCAGCCTGGTCGTCCTGATGTGGTCGATCGGCGTGGTCGTCGGCGCGGCCAGCCGGTCCAGCGCTGGCGGCCGCGTACCCGGATCGAGTTTCGAGCGACCGGTACGGCGCTTTCCACGCTTTCCACGCTTTCCACTTCCACGCCCCGTGACGGTCGGGGCCGGGCTGTGTCTGCTCCTGGTAGCCGCCGCTGTCCCGGTCTCGGCGGTGTCCGCGGGACACCATCGTGACCGCACCGATCCCGCGGACGCGAAGGCGATCGTCGCGGCCGACGCGGCCCGGTCCGGGCTGCGGCTGGCGTGGCCAGCGGTCGACGGCCAGCCACTGCCGGGTGTCGACGAGACGACGATCGAGGCGGTCACGGAGGCGGCGTCCCGTACCGCCCGGTGCCCGGCGATCCGGCCTGGCCAGGCCCCCGGCGGTGGCTTGGGCCGCCGTTGCCGCGACCTAACGACCGTCGCGCTCGATCCCGGTGCCCAGGCGGCCGCGGCGGACGCCCTCGGCGGTCTCCCAGCTGGCCTGACAGGCACCGTGATCGCCATCGACATCAACGACGGCCGGCTGCTGGCCCTGGCTGCTGGCACTGGTTCCCAACGCGTCGCGAAGACGGCATCGCCGGTGCCGGTGGCCAGCGGAACCGGGCCGACAGCATTGCCGTCAGCCTCACCGACGGCGTCGCCGGCGCCCTCGGCCTTGCCAACGCCGCGAATCGCGGCCTTCCCGGTGCCGAGATCACCGGCGTCGCCGGCCAGCCCGTCGGCGTCCGCAACCGCGCCTGCGGCCACGACCCCATCGGCGTCCGCGACCTCGGCCGTGGACGTCCCAGTTGGCTCAGGGGGTGTCGGACGACCCAGCCGATCGGCTGGCCGGCCAGTCTGGTCAATCGCAGCCTCGACGGGTGGACTCGGCCGGTTGCTGGTCCGATCGGTTCTGCCGGCCGACAGCCAGAACACCGATCAGATCCTGCACGACCTGCGTCGGAGCATTCTCTTCCGGGAACCGCGGCTGTACTACCCCGAGATCGACGCCTTCCTCGCCACCCCGGATGCGTATCCTGATGATCTTTCCTTGCTGGCGGGCGTGGACGCGACCATTGAACGGGAGTACGACTGTCTTGACGTCGTCCAACCGGGAGATCCGGATACGACGCTGGTAGTCAACGCCGGCTTCGCGGTGCCATGTGGACCATGGCTGGCAAGCGCCCTCCCGACAGACGGCAGTTCATTGACCACGGCCATCGCGCGATGGGAACCGTTGGACTTCGCACGAGACGGATCGATGTTCGCTGAGCTGGCGGCTGATGGGATCGGGCCTGGCGGTGTGGCAGTGGACGGGATCCACGTCGACCAGAGCGCCGCCTGCGGGGCCGACGTCGACCATTGCCTGCAGGCGAGTCCTCTCCAGGTCGCCACGGCGCTCGCTGCCCTGGCCGCCTTGGACCAGCGTCCAGGCCAGGTGCCCAGGCCGTATTTGCTGACCCAGCGCGAACCGGCCCCTGCCGGCGCCCTGGTGAGTGTTACCGCGTTGTCGAAGCTCGGCCCGGCGGGAACCAGGGAGATCTTCAACGTACCGCTGCCCGACGGCGGCCTCTGGTCGGTCCGTTTCGTCCCGCCCAGTCCAGGCCACGGGCGGGCCGTCATCGTCGCCTTCGTGCCGTCGACAGACGGCTGGACCGTCTCCGCCGACGACCGCAACGTCGCGCTGACCTCCGCGGTCGCCAGCTCTCTCACCAGATCCTGATCACGCCGCATCGCCTCATCGGGTGGTCGGAGGCTGTCCGCACGACCGCACGACCGCACGACCGGCCGCGCGGCGCGCGGGGGAGGCGCTGCTCTCGTCGCATTGCGAGAAAGTACGCTCTTTGTTGCGGCGATTTCGTCTGTCGGGGCGATTTGATGAGGTGCACGGCGTTCAGCGCAAAGACCGCGCTGATGGGTAGAACGGGGCGACGATGACTCAGCCGAATCCGCCTGCACCGCCGCGCGGCAGACGCCTCGCGCGGTTCTCGCCTTTCGGACAGCGCGCGCCGATGACCTCCCGGATCGGCCTGTGGGGCGTCCAGACCAGCGGTAAGACGACCATGCTCGCCGCGCTGCAGACTGCGATCGACCACCGGCAGACCGACGGCGACAACTGGATCATCTATGGTGCCGATCGAGACAGCTCGGACTTCCTGGGCGAGCAGATCCACACGCTCGCGCACCGGCGGTTCCCGGTGGCGACCCCCAACCAGGCCCGGCCGCTGACCTTCTCCCTCCAGAAGTCGCGGCATGAGAGCTGGGCCGTGCGCGCCGTCCGCCGCAGCGCCCGCGGCCACCGGTTCGACCTCACGGTGCTCGACGTTCCCGGTCAGTACTACGGCACCGACCCCCGGCTCGCGGCGCTCCCCGAGGACGGCCAGCCGCAGCCGGAGCGGCACGCGGACCTCTTCGGGGATCGCGGCGAGGAGCTGGATCTGTTCGGGGATCGGCCGGACGAGGTCGGGTCCCGACTGTTCACCGGCTCCCTCGGCCTCGCCTCCGGCGACCATGTCGACCAGCTCGTCGATCACCTGGCGAGGGCCGACGGCATCGTTCTGCTCTTCGATCCGGTACGGGAGCTCGACCAGGACGGCGAGGGCCGGGACGCCTACCTGTACCTGAGGAGCATGCTGGAGCGGATCAGCGGCCGGGCCGCGCAGCTGGGCCGGATGAGGGACGGGAAGCTTCCGCACTTCCTGGCCATCTGCATCACCAAGCTCGACGACCCGATCGTCTTCGACCGGGCACTCAAGGGCGGTTTCTTGGACGTCGCCGACGACCCCGCTGCGACGCCCACGGTGACAGGTGACGACGCGCGGGACTTCTTCGAGGAACTGTGCACCGGTCGGGAGGGGGGTGACGGGCCCGTTCTCGGCGCGATTGAAGGGCATTTCCATCCTCGCCGGACCCGGTATTTCGCGACCTCTTCGATCGGCTTCCACGTCGGCCCCGGCGGCGTCTTCCGGATCCAGGACTATCGGAACGTCACCGAGGCGGGAGACCGGATCCGCGGCCCGATCCGGCCGATCAACGTGATCGAACCGTTTCTCTGGCTGGAGAAGTCGGTCCGCAAGCGCCGGCCACCGCAGCCGGTCGCCCCGCAGCCGCCCACACCGGGCCCCGAGGGCGGGCCGCCACTGGCGGGGCCGGGCGACGCGGACGACGACCTGACGGACGTGGGCGGCTTTCCCCAGGACGGGGCCGCCGACGGCGACTTCGAGGACGGCTATCTCGAGCAGCCACCGGCTGGCCGGCCTGCTGACCAGCGGGCCGGGCGGCAGGCCGAGCAGCCAGCCGCCGGCGCACCGGGCGGCGCCGCGGAGTGGGCGGAGCCGGACGATCTTCCTTGACTGGAAGTGAGTCGATGAGCCAAGGCACGAGGGAGCCGGCCGGATGGGTGCCACCCACGGGGGTGAGCACCACACCCGCGGCGATCGAAGCCGACTGGGTGGTCTACGGGAAGACCGCCAGGAGCTCGGCCGACTACGGCGTGCTGCGGTCGAGCTCCGCGTACTTCAGCCGGGTCGACTACGGCACGATCCTGCGCCGGTTCAGCCCCGGCACGCCGCCGGCCCCCGCGCCGGGACCCAGCACGGACGGCCTGCCCTGGGCGACGGTCAGCTACGCCCCGATGCGCAGCCCCGCCGGCCCCCAGCACGGTACGACCGGCCTCCAGCGCGGTCCCACCGGTCTACAGCGCAGCCCCGCCGGCTCCCAGCGCACCGCCGCCGACCTGCGGCACGGCGCCGCGGCGGTCCCGCGGCGCCGCCCCACGGGCCCGGGAGCGCCAGGCGGCCCGGACGGCCCGGGAGTGCTCGGGATCGCGGTGTACGGATGGACGGACCTGGTCGACGTCGTCGGCCGGCCGGTCATCGGGACGACCTACCTCTGCGCCCCGTTCGAGTCGTTCGCGACCGTCCCGGTCAGCTATCTGGACCTCTTCAACGCGCTGACCCAGGACGTCGGCGTGGCCGCCGTGGTCGGGCCGGACGCGATCCGCGTCGCCCGCGGCACCGCCGCGACGGGGGCCGGAAGGCCCCCCGCCGCCGGGTCGGCCGGGTCCAGCCCGGCGGCGGGCGCCACGACCCGACCGGCGGGTGGGCCGGTGCGGCTGCGCCGGCTGCCCGGTCTCGACCCGGGGGAGGTGGCGCAGTTCCTGGCCGGTGACCAGGGGGCGACGTTCCAGCTGGTAGCCGGCGTCGCGGCGCTGCTGCTGTGCCAGCCGGTGGCGCTCGTCGGAGCGCGGCCCACCGGGCCGGAGAGCCGGGTGCCCGAGCGGCTGCGCTTCTTCGACGCGGTAGCCGCCCTCCTGCCCTACGGACAGCGCGCCCGCCTCGTCGCCAGCACCTGGGCGGATGCCGGCCTCGCGCATCACATCCGGCTCGCCTACACGGCCCGCCCGCGCCACGGCGACGCGACGGTCCGGATGCCCACCCGGGACCGGCCGGCCGGCCTGCCCTCGACGCCGCCACCCGAGGCGAGGGACTACTACCAGGTCCTCATCGACCTTCGGAAGGACCGGGGAGTCCCGGTCGAGGACATCGTCGCCCACCTTCAGCAGCCGGTCTACCGGCGGGCCCGCGCGATCGACGACCACCGCAACGCGCTGCTGAGCCTCACGGACCTGGGCGGACCGAAGATCTTCGCCGCCCGGCTCGTGCCGGCGCGGGCGCAGGACCTGGACAGGCGTGCCCAGGCGGAAACGATCCCCGCGGAGCGGGAGAAGCTTCGCCGGCAGGCCGAGACGGTCGAGATCGCGCACGCCGCAGCCCTGCTGCGGGCCCAGCGGCGGCGCGGCCGGCTGCTCGCCGGTGCCGCGAGTGCGGGCCTCGACGTCGCCACCCGTGACGCCCTGGCCACCCGAGGCGAGCGGGGAGCGGCGGTGGTGCAGGAACTGGTGCTGCGGGCGATCGACGAGGACTGGGCCGCGGTGGCATCGGGCCGCGCCGCCGCGCCGGGCGGCCCCGGCCTGGGCGAGACGCCGCCCGCGGCCGCCGGCACGCAGGGCTGGCTGGACTGGGCGGCCGGTGCACGGACACGGACGCTGGTCAGGCCCGTGGAGGCGTTCGTCGAGGCGGCCAGCGGCCGGCCCGGTCCCGAGGCGTTCGCCCGGCTCGCCCGGGGCGAGGCCGACGCGCGGCGCAAGGCGCTGGCGCTGCTGCGGCTGGCCCGGCTCACCGACTGCAGCCGCCTGCTCAACGAGAAGGTGTGGCAGGTCGTGCTGAGGAGCTACGGCACGGACCCCGTGCCCGCGGGCCCGCGGGGGTGGTCGGACCAGGAGAAGGCCGCCTGGGCGAAGGAGATCGGCGAGCTGCCCGTCGGAGCGGCCGAGGGGGCTGACGACGCGAGGTTCGACGTGGCCCGGATCCTGCTCGGCGCCGAGTCGGTGTCCCCGCTGCGGGATCGGATGTCGGCCCTGTACTTCCGCAGCTACTGCGACAACGTCGTGCAGGCCGTCAACGAGCTGGTCGCTCACCACGCCGCCGACCCGCTGCCGGCCCTCGAGCGGGTCATGGACGGGTTCGCCGCCTCTCTCGACCAGGACAGCTGGCCCGACGGCCCGGCGGCGGCCAACGCCCTCAGGCTGCTGTGGCGGTGCACGCAGGCGGTTTCCGGTGGCCATGTGTCGCCGCGGCTGCGCGCGACAGTCGCCGCCCGCCTCGGCTCGGCGCAGACGTCGGCGGTACCGCTGGACGGCGTCGAGTTCCAGTGGCGGCAGCTGCTGGCCAGACACTGGGGCTCAGGTACCGGCCGAGGCATGGGCTGACACGCTGGCGCCGCGGGCGCCGGGTTGCGCAGAGCTCGGCCGTCGAAGAGCTCGGCCGCGCACGAACCTGGCCGTCGAAGAGCTCAGCCGCCGACCCTTCCGCTGCTCCGCTGCCCGCTGGCTCGCTGCCCGCCGTTCGTTTTGCTGTTCGCTCAGTCTTCGGGATAGCCGGTGACGGCGTACAGGCGTTCCGGGCCGTCGGGCACCGCGCTCAGCACCAGCGACCCGGCAGGCTCCCACCCGGCCAGCAGCCCGACCTGGTACTCGCCGGGTGGCAGGGCGCCGGTCAGCCGGGCGGTGCCGGTGGCGGTTCGCCCGGCCCGGGTGAGCTCCAGGACGACCCGGTCGCCCTGTGACCCGTCGACCTGGACGACCACCGGCCGGCCGCCGGCCGCGGCCCGCCGCGGCCAGTCGTCGCCCGCGCCCGCGACGAGCACCGATCCCCGGGCCAGCCGGCCGTCCTCGATCCGGTGGGTGCGCAGCCGGGCCGTATGGCCGCGGCGTTCCTCGACGATGACCCGGCCCTCGGACACGAGCTTCTGGCCGGCGGCCGTGGCGGCCTCGGGGACGGGCGCGACGTGGGCGGCCACCGTCTGTGCCGGGTGGCCCGCGGCGGCCAGCGCCGCCGCCGCGGCCCGGCTCGCCGCCGCGCCCGCCCAGGGCAGCACCGCGGTCCGCCCGTGCAGCAGCACCTCGACCAGCGCGCCCGACGGCCCGGCCGGCCCGGCCGGCCCGGCCGCGTGCTCGGCTGCCGCCCCGGCCACCGAGGAGAGCAGGTCGGGACGAGCGCCCACCAGGTCGCGCACCGCCCTGCCAATGGTCTCCTCGACCGGTCCGAACCCGTCGACCAGGTTGGCGACACTCAGCTCGTACCGGTCCTGCGGGCCGAAGCGGACCGCGCGGCGGGTCCGGAACTGCGGGTTCTCGGCGGCGAAGGTGAGCAGGGCGGCCAGCTGGCTGCCGCCCGTGGCGTCCGGCTTGCGGCTTGCGGCGCGCAGCGCGTCGGCGAACCAGTTCAGTGGGCCTGCGCCGTCGGGCCCGGGTGCGGCGAGGTCGGCCCCGGCCCGGCGGACCACCTCCGTCGCGAACCAGCGGCCGGCCGCTCCCGCGGCGCTGGCCCGCCCGAGCACCCGCACCAGCCGCGCGCCGGACGCGACGGACCCGACGCCGCAGAGCGTCGCGTCGACCCGCTCGGCGGCCACGTGGCAGACCGCGAGCAACGGCCCATGCAGGCGCCCTCCCGGCTGGGCCGCCCCTGCCACGGGGCGGGCCGCCGGGTGACGGGGCGTCGCGGTCGCGGCCAGCCAGGCGGCGGCGACCAGGGCGCCTGGGCTCGTCACCGCGCCGCCTCGGCGTCGTGCCAGCCCGTGTCCCGCGGAGAGTCCGCGGTCTGGGCGGCGGGGGCGCGGTGGCTCATGGCGAGCCGGTGCAGCATCGCCGGGCCGTCCGGCCCGAACTCGGCGACCTGACGTAGCTGTGCCTCGGTCGGCTGACGGCCCGCCGACGCCGCCCCGAACGGGGCCAGCTCGGGCGGAAGCCCGCCGTCCTCGCCCAGCCAGCGCAGCCAGGCGGACACCGTGCCGTACCCGTCGGCCTGCGCCATCAGGGCGATCGCCACCGCGGGTGCTCCGCGCAACGCGTCGCGGACCTCCGCCGTCAGGGCGTCCTGGTGGTCGAGGATCAGCTTCGCCGTTCCCTGGTGGACCCGCGCGTGCTGCTCGCCGCTCCCGCCGCTCCCGCCGGTTCTGAGCAGGCCGACGAGGAGCGGCGCGACCGCGTGACCGCTCGCCAGCCGGCGGGCGAGCCTGTCGGCGAGCTCTAGGTCCGCGATCTCGCCGTCGGCCAGCAGGGTCGCCGTCGCCTGCCTGAGCTCGTCGGCGTTCACCGGCTGGCCGGTGAGCATGACCCGGGCCCGGGACCTCGCGGCGGCGAGGTCTTTGCGCCTTCCGGACGACTGCCAGCCGAAGAGTGGGTTGCGGCCGACGACCTCCAGCCGGGACGCCACGTCGTCGAGGTCGACCGGGTCGGTGAGCGCGGCGAGTCCTCGGACGATGTCGAGGGTGTCCGCTCTGGTCGCGCGGGTCCACCGGAGCCGGTTGGCGTAGCTGCCGGTGAGGCTGCCGGACGTGGACAGGAGTGGCACCGGCCAGGGGAGGCCCCGGTCGCCGTCGACCGCGCGGCGGTCGCTGAAGGCGATCCGGAACTGGCCGGGCCGGTCGGTCCAGGTGACGACGGACAGCGCGCTGGACGCGCCGGCCGGCAGCAGCGCGAGCACGGCGGCCAGGAAGCCGAGCCGCTGCTCGAGCGGCGGCGGTGCGCCCGGGTCCGCGACGACCGTCACCGGTCCGGTGAGCAGGCGCGCGGCCACGGCCGCGATGATCGGGAAGCCGTAGGTGTCGACCAGGCCGGCGAGGACCGTGGCCGGATCACCCGCCGGGCCCGGGACGGTCGTCGGTCCTTCCAACGTGAAGTGGTCGGGCTGCTGGCCGCTGGTCGCCGCCTCGTAAGCGCCCAGGCAGAACTCGTGGATCCGGCCACCGCCGGCGACGAAGTCGGCGTAGTCGGCAGACCAGGAGTACCGGTAGGGAGGGGATTCCTGGTCTCCCGGCCGGGTAGCGGCGGGCACGACGGCGATGGCCGCCACCTTGCCATCGCCGTTTCCCACGAAGGCCAGCTCCACGTGCGGCTGCCCCGTGGCCGACGACGACGACGGCGTCGGCGAGCGGCGCTCGACCAGGGCGGCCATCCCGCGGTCCTCGGCGGGGCTGGCCCTGCTCGCGGCGAGCCAGCGAACCGGCAGCCTGGTCGGGCCAGCCGGGCGGGCGCCGTCCTTGCCGAGGATCCGGCCCACCAGCCCGCGTCTGGCCGGCCCGCCGCCGATGATCGCCAGCATGCGGGCGCGCTCGCGCTCGTCGGTCATCGTCTCGATGACCGTCTGCCAGTCGGCCTGCCGCCTGGCTCCGAACGTGCCCTGCTGTTCGTCGGCCAGCCAGGAGCTGATCGCGGGCTGGGCGTCCTTGACCTGGCCGCGCCGGATCGCGAGCTGGAACAGCCCGCGCAGCGCGCGGTCGCCCAGGTCGGGGCCGAGCTGGGCCAGCACCGCGATGTCGGCGTCCTCAAGCGGGTGGTCGCGACTGGTCTGGAGAAACTTCCGGTAAGGACGTAGGACCGGGCTGACCTGCTGGTCCCCGTGCGGGTCCACCCAGGTCACCAGGTCCTTGAGATGTTCGGCTGCCTTGCGCTTGTCCAGGCACCGCAGCACCGCGTGGACGGCCAGCGGAGGCTCGGACGCCAGCCGGGCATGGATGGGTGCCCAGGTGCTGCCGGCGGTCGCGCGGCGGCCGATCACCAGGTCGATGGCCAGGTTCACGGCCTCGCCGCTGGCCACTCCGGTCGCGGGCGCCGGCTCGAGCAGCACGCGTGCGATCGCGGCCGCCACCTCGCCGGAACCCGTGACCACCGGCGCGAGGTCGTCGTCGGAGTAGGTGGTGAAGGCCAGGTCTCGCGCCAGCCTGGCCGGGCCCGCACCGCCTGCGGGCATGGGCCAGTGCTGCGCCAGCAGGGCGAAGTCGGCGGGTTGCGGCGCGGCGGCCAGCAGGCCGAGCAGCCGGCCCTGCGGGTCGGCCCCGGCCGGCATCGCCCGCAGGTAGCGGCGGATCTCCCCCAGGTCGGCGGCGCCCTCGTGTACGGCGGAGATCAGGCTGAGCGCGGCCTTCGCCGCCACGAGGTCGGCAAGCGCGTCCGGCCGGGTGAAGGTGCCGGGCGTGATCTCGGTGGCGAGCTGGTGGACCAGGCCGGCCAGCCGGTCGGCGGACAGGCCGCCCGGGGCGTTCAGCCCGAGCAGGTGAGCGAGCAGTGCGGCGTAGCGTGCGCTGGCGCTGGACCTGCCCGGCTCCTTCACCGCGGCGGGGTGCGTGAGCGCGGCCAGCGACGGGGGACGGTTGGGATCGAGCCGGGCGGCCCGGCCGCCGTCGAGATCCTGGCCGAAGCCGAGGCGGATCCCGTGGTGGGTGCGCACGTCCGTCCAGGTCGCGGCGGACATCGCGCCCGTGATGCCGGCGGGCAGCAGGGCCGCGACCTGGTCGAGGAAGGTGATCCGCGCGCGCACGCCCATCGCCTGGGCGAGTGTGACGGTCACCGGGCGGTCGAGCAGCAGGGCGGCCGCGGCGAGTGCCGTGTCGAAGCGCGTGTCCCGTGCCTCGGGGAACAGCGTGATCCGCTCGCGCCTGGTCGCCGGGAGCTCGAGCGGCCGGCGTGGCTCGTCGCGCAGCTGGGTGGGGGTGATCTCCCGGACCGTGTCGTAGAGCGCGAGGTGGCTGCCCAGCTCGCGGGTGAAGGTCGCCTCGGGCAGGCAGAAGAAGAGGGTGCTCACGATCGTGCGCCCGGTGGCGTCGACCTCGGTGACCGGGTCCGCCGGCCACCGCACGATCGCGACGCCGACGTAGGGCGTCCGGTTGACCGCGGCAGAGGTGAAGGTGACCCAGGGCAGCGTGTCCGGCGCTCCCGTGTTCTCGCCGACCGGAACGCCGGGCGAATAGTGCCGGATCATGGCGTCCATGGTCTCGGGCAGGACCTGCCCGTTGCTGGCCCGAACGACCCCGTAGTCGTCTCGTTGCCCGGGGTCTTTGGCGAACAGCGCCCAGTGGAGCGCAACGATGCCCTTCGTCGCCGGAGACGTGGCCGGACCCGATGTCCGCGCCGTGGTCATCATGGCCTCCGCAGCGGAACGGCCGGCCGCGACCGGTAGATCAGCTCGGCCATCTCGATGAACGGCTCGACGACGTTCATGGGCGTGACCTGGCCGCGGATGCGTGGCCTCCCGGTCTCGTCCGTCGTCACGTTGAGGAAGTCTCTCGAGGTGAAACGCCGACCGGGCTCCACGTAGAAACCGACCGCCGACGTCGCGCAGAAGTCGACCCGGTCGTCGGCGAAGGTCGTGGCGATGGCGTTGCGCATGTAGGCGGCGCCCCCGTGCCCGCGGTCGCACAGCTCCCTGAAGTACGCCCGAGCGATCCTCTTGTTGATCACCGGCCGCGGGGCCTTGGCGAGGTCGGCGAGATCGGTGGCGTTCAGCGCCTTGAACAGCACGGTGGGATCGTCGAGCTTCGTCACGCAGATCGTCAGGAAGTGCGGCAGCCTGCCGCCGCGCAGCCGGCGGGCGTGCCGCGTCCGGCCGAGCAGCGTGTTCAGCATGCCGTTGACAGCGAGATGGCTGTCCCGCGCCGACTCCTCGCGCACCGGGTCGAACAGCATGATGATCCCGTCGCAGGTGGTCAGGTGGTTGACGAGGCGCTCTCTGTCGTCCCTGTTGCGCTGGTCGTCGTCGAAGGCGACCTGCTGGCCCGGGGCTGGACCGTCCAGGCCCACCTCGCGTTTGAAGATCGCCCCTTCGACGTCCAGCATGTCGAGGTCGATCGTGGCCGGGTCGCGGCCCTTCCGGTGGCCCTCGAGCACCAGGTGCAGCTCTCGGGTGCCCCGGGTGGCGGGCGGGAAGAAGCCCCGCTCGAGCTGTCCACGCATCTCGTTGAGCAGCGAGTCCGAGCGCGGGTCGTTCCCGCTGACCGTCCAGCTGCTCTGGCCGCTGAACTGGCTCGCCGCCAGCGGCAGCGCGGCCAGCATCGTCGTCTTCCCGCTGCTCGCGTCGCCCCACAGGCCGATGCGGGCCCGTACCTCGGTCACCGGGTTCCCGCCCGGACGGCGGCGGGCAGCGGGAAGACCAGCTGGCCGGGGGGCCGGCCGTTCGAGGCCCCGTCCCCGCGAACTCCGTCCCCGCGAACTCCGTCCCCGCGAACTCCGTCCCCGCGAGCGGTGTGCCCGCGAGCGGCGTCGCCGAGCAGCCTCGCCCGGTCGGCGACCGCCCGCGGGCTGGTCGCGCCCTGGATCAGCCCATCGGCGCCGAAGCTGTGCCACGCCCGGTCGGCCCAGTGCTCATGAGCCTCTCCGCCGAGCGGCGGGCGGCCCGCAGCCGGGATCACCACCTGCTGGCCGCGCACCGCCACCCGGGTAGGCCTCACCCGGGCGACCAGCTGCTGCATGTCCTTCTCCCAGTCGTGTTCGAACGGGCACGGGGTCGCCTGCTGGCTCGCCATCGCCGCGGTCATCCACGGCACATGCGGCGCCCGTGCCCCGATCGTGATCAGGACGGCGCGTGCGCCCGGACGCCAGGGCGCGGCGACGGCGGCGTGCAGCGCGTCCTCCAGCGGTGCCACGAGGGCCTCGCTCATCCGCGGAGCCGGCTGCCACCGCTCGACGGCCCGCTTCGCGTCCTTCGGTGACAGCGCCTCGGCCCGGGCGACCACGTCCCTGCTGCGCCGGCCGTGTGCCAGATCGTGGTCCCCGTAGCCCAGGACACTGACCCGGACTGCTTGAGAGTCCGGATGCTCGTTGGTGACCAGATCGAGCAGCTGGATCACCAGCTTCAGCCGGGTGTCGATCGAGCCGACGTCGCGTCCACCGGTCTCGACGAGCACGACGAGGTCCATCGGCGGCGAGCCGTAACGGTCCGGCACGTCCGCGAGCAGGCCGGCCCAGGCCGTGGCCAGGTCCTCGGGCCGCCCGCCCGGGCGGCCGGCCGCGGCGGCCTGCACACCGGTGGTCTCGGCGATCTGCACACCAGCGGGCTCGGTGAACCGGAGCTGGTGCGCGTCGGTGAGCGTCACCTGGATCGGCACCGGGGCGCCGTGGTGGGCGGCGGCGCAGTGGCCGATCGCCAGCGGCTGCCACGACCTGGGATCGCGCGCCCCCGGCGGCGCGGCGACCACGACAAGGGCGAGTTCGTGTACGCCGCGAGGCACCTCGACGACGACCTCGGCCGTCACCGCCGCACCGGGCTCGACCCGGGTGCCCGCCGGAAACAGCGCCTCGGCCGTGAGCGTGACGGCCCCGGTCGGCTCGTCGACGATCGCGACCACCAGGCCGTAGGGGAGACGGGTCGGTGTCGCGGCGAGCTCCGCCGCCACGGACTCACCGGGCCAGGCCCGCGCCCGCTTGACCGGTAGGACCGTCGTCAGCGGGCCGGGGCCGGCCAGCGCCGCCGCGAGCCGCTCGGGCAGCGGCCACTGCGGCGGCAGCCACGAGGCGACGACCAGCTCGGTCGCCTCGGCGGCGAGCGCCGCCTGGGCCACCCGGCTGACGGCGGTCCCGACGGAGTCCCCGATGGCGATTGCCGTCGGCTCCGCCGCGGCGGAGCCCACGGCCGGATCCGCGCTCCGGCTGCCGCCGATGCCGCCCGCGAGGCGCAGGATGCGGGCGTAACGCTCAACGGGCAGGCCTGGCAGCAGTTCGTGCCATTCCCAGCGCGCTGCCTCGGTGGCCACGGGCAGGCCCAGCTCGTCGGCCCGGACGACGGTGAGAACGACCGCGTCGGCGCCGACCTCGACGATGCCGGGGCGCACGGCGAGCGGGGCCCGTTCCAGCGCGCCCAGGGCGACGGCCACGGAACTCGTCAACGTCGGGAGCGCCCCGGCGGCGCTGTGCTCGGGGCCGCCCGCGGCCCGACGCCGCGCGCCGCCGGGGCGCTCTCCTCCCGCGAGCTGGGCCCGGGCCGCCTCGAGCTCGCCCGAGGCAGGCGGCGCCGCGCGCACGGTGCCGGCGAGCCGGCCGGCGATGTCGGGCTCCGCAGCAGCCAACGTCAGCTCGGCGAGGGCGACGGCGCGCAGGTCGAACTGGCGCCCGGCGGCCGCCACGCGCCGGTCGAAGTCTTCGACCGTGACGGCCGTCAGGGCGCCGAGGATGTGCGGCCCGCGAAGCTGCCACCCGCATCCCGCGCACCAGGCCGCCCCGTCGTCGCCAGCGGTGTCGGACCCGGCTGGAGCGCTGCGCGCGGCGGCCGGGATCGGCAGGGTGCAGACCGGGCACGCCGGCCGCTTCGGGGGCGGCGTCATCCGGTCCTCGCCAAGGGGATTCAGGTCAGTTCCACTCGGAGTGCTCGCCGGTCGTCGGCGCGGACGGGTCGGTCCACTCGGAGGGCTGGACGGGGATCCGCGTTGCTCCCGGGTCATCCGGGCCGTCCGGGTTCTCGGGCTGGCGGTGCCTGTTCCGCGGTGGCGGCGCGTGCAGCGGGAAGGCGGTGGTGGCGTCGTAGTCGACGGTGGGCTCGCTGGGGAAGGGCGGGCGGCCACCCTCGTATGCGTACCCAAAGGCGGTGCCGGAGGCTTCGGTGGTGTCAGCGCCAGCCTGGCGCCACACGCCGCCCCCGGGGCGGGTGCTGACCCGCCCAGCGCTGCCGGCTCGCGGATCGGCCCGCGGCGGAGCGCCAGCGCCAGCGCCACCGCCGGCGTCAGGGTTGGGGCCGCTGGTGCGCGGGTGCTGGCCTGCCTGGTCGCCGACGACGGTCGGCACCCGCCGCGGCGGGTTGTCGCTCTGCGCGCGGCTGCCGGGCTGGCCGTGCACACGCGGCTCGCCGATACGGGTGCCAGTTCCGGTGCCGCCGTCGGCCAGGTCTTCGGGGGCCGGGACGCCGTTGCCGTCGTGGCTGCTCAGGGCCGACTGGTACGGATGGCGCTGCACCATGGACGGCGGCTGGCTGGGACCGTGGCGCATGTAGCCCTCGGGGTCCTGCTCCGCACGCCTTCTTTCCCGCTGGTACCAGCGATTGAGGGCGATCGTCGCCAGCTCGGTCTGGTGCTCGATCGTCGTGCGGGCGATTCGCTCGATCGCCCGGTCACGGTCGGCGCGCGCGGCCTGTGCCTCCGTCAGCAGATCTCCGCCGGTGATCAGCTGAGCTGCCCGATACTGCCGGCTTCGGCTGCGGGAAACGGCCAGGCGGGCCCCGTTGAAGGTCTCGAGCGCCTCCTCGTACTCGTTTTTCCGACCGAAGGACATGATGGTCTTCAGGAGGATCGGAAGGCACTCGATGATGGTGAAGAACGCAACCAGGAACCGGTGCGCGACGCCCATCGTCGGGCGGTCCTTGGTCAGCTGGTCGAGCGCCTCGAGCTGGATCAGCAGGCCGTGGTCGTTGCGGTTGTTCGCGTTGAACGTGTCGGTGGCCGTCGTGACCTCGCCCTGAAGCCTGGCGAGCTCGGCCTTGTCCGCCGTGATCTGCGCGTTGATGGCGGCGGTGGGCGCGGTGTTGTCCGTCGTCCAGTCGCCCTGTGCTTTCTTGAGGATGTCGTCGTAATCCTTCTTGGCGGTGTCCCTGGCGGTTCTCTTCTGCTCCATGTCGGTGTACAGCGCCCCGGCTCGCGGCCCGTTGCCGGGGATGCCCGAGCCGCCGACGCCACCCGGGCAGCCGGTTCCGCCACGCGACTCGCAGAGGTACGCCGTCTGCGCGATCTGAAATGCGGTCTCCGCGTCCTTGTAGCGTTTGTCGGCAGCGACGACGTCAGCGTTCTTCGTCGGGTCGAACGACGCGCTCGTGAGCTCGCCGTTCAGCCGCGTGATCTCGTTCTGGAGGAATGTGATCCGCTTTCCTCGTTCATTGGTGGTCTGCTCGACGGTGAAGTCCGCCGCGAACTGGGCCTGCACCTTCGGGATCGTGGCGTCGATCTCGGGCTGGAAGATCCGCAGCACGATCGGGGTCGAGACGACGATGCCGATGAGGACTGCGATCAGGGCGCGCGCGGCCATGAGCGGCAGGCCCCGGACACCGGGCTTGGCCGCGGCGATCAGCCACCGGTCGAAGCTCATGATGGCGCACGCCCACAGCACGCCGAAGAGCACCGCCCAGGCCATGGGCGGCTTCAGCTCGCTGCTGATCGCGAACGTCGCGGAGACGCCCGCCATCGACGCGGTGGTCAGCACCGCGCCGCCCATGCCGACGTACTTCGCACGGTCTGAGGGGAACTCGCGCAGGATCTCGACGTTCGCCGTGGAGAGCCACAGCAGGAACCTGCCGAGGGTCGCGGCGGGAAACCTGACGAGGCGCACGACGGCCCAGGGCAGGGCACGCAGACCGGCTGCGAGCAGCCCGAAGAACGTGGTCATCTGCTCAGTCCCCCGTATTCCCAGGATCGGCGTCGCACCGCCGAGTGACGGTGCCCATCGCGGCGGCCCTCATCGCCGCCGCAGTGCTTCCTGACGGGCGCCTTCCCGACCGTCGTCGCCTGCCCCATTCCCGGCTGGTCCCTTCCCGGCTGGGCCCGCGCCGTAATCGTCCTGTTCGTCGGTGGTGCCTGCCGGTCGAGGCGTGTCGGCGTCAGGCCGCAGGCCGTCCTCCAGGAGCTGCGAGCGCCGCATCGGCCTGCGCGGAAACGGGCGCCAGTCGTCCTCACGCACCGGGTCGCGACCCTGGAACAGCCGTGCCGGCCGGACGGACTCGGACCATCCGTGTTCGTCCGGGCCGGGCGCGGGGTAGGCCGGCGGCCGGTGCAGGAGGTAGTCATGCGTGGCCGCCTCACCCGCGAGTGTGGTGAGGGCCCGGACGCGCGGCAGGCGCGCCGCTAGCTTGGCGAGAGCACGCGTGAGCAGGCTGGGCCCGGTGTCGAGTACCTCCTCGGCCGGCGTCCGCGTGTCATGAAGAAACGTGTTGGCACTGGGTGGTTCGGGAACGGACGGACGCGGGCCCAGCGGATTGCTCAGCAGGCGCCGGGGCGGAATCGGAAGGCGCAGCTCGACGACCGGTTGCTCGAACGTGTACGTGGCCGGTGCCCAGCCGCTGCGTTGACCACCCAGGCCGTATGCCGTCAGTTCACGCGGCCCGGTGCCGTCGAACGCGACCAGAACCGAGCCAGTCGGACCATGGATTCCATATCCGTCAACGTAGACCCTGGAAGCATCGGTTGTCGTCCAGCTCAGCTCGTACGTCGACCCGCGCGGGCCGGCGAGCGGTGTGACGTCGATGCGAGTAAATGAGGGAGGGCGAACCGGAGGCAGGCCAGTAGGCCGGCCGTCGTAGCTACTGGGTGGGCTCACGACCGCAGCGCTCCCGAATGCGTCCTCGGGGAGGGTTGACGCCATGCAGCGCGCAGACCCTGGCTTCGAGCACGCCAGAATCGCGGATCGTCGATTCCCCGCCGCACGACAACCCAGAAGCAGGATACTCCGGTTGATCTGGTAGCCGCGGGACCCTGCCGCACATTCAGTTCGTGCATGGGGTCCAACCGACGCGAGTGCTCGACCCGCTCGTGTCTGTTCTGGCCATGAGCGGGCTGTTCGGCCCTACCGCGCGCCAGGTCGGGATCTGGCCGGAGCCGCCACAGCCGACGCGATCGTGAACCGCGGGAATTGGGCCGAATCACGATAGCCGCGGCGCGGGTTGCCCACGGCCTAAGGAGGAGGCAGACACCGGCGCGTCAGCGCGATCGGTACGCGTCAGATCGATGCTCTACCGCGGTGACCAAGACGATCCGGTTGTCGTCGTCGATCTCGTACAACACCCGGTAGGTCCCGCGGCGTGCGGACCACGTTCCCTGGTAGGGCGGCAGAAGCAGAGGTTTACCCAGCCTGTGTGGGTCTTCCAGCAACGTGGTCGTGATGAACTCGTGGACGGCAGCGGCGATCTTTTCTGGCAGCCGGCTGGCAAGCGTGCGGGCGGCCGGACCTGCGATTCTCAGCTCGTACGGCTGGCCGCCGCGGTTCATGCGTCGGGTCGGCCGGCGCCGCGGGTGCGCTTCGCCATGAGCGCGGCGAGCTCCTCGGCGTCCAGCACGTCACCGGCTTCGACCGCCGCGCGGGACTCCGCGAGCTGGCGCATCGTCTCGTGGCTGGCCAGCACCTCCAGGGTCTCCTCGATCGCGGCGAGGTCATCGGGAGATATGAGGATGGCCACTGCCCGGCCATGTCGAGTGATCTCAACGCGGTCGTGCGTCCTGGCCACCTCGTCGATGAGGTCCGAGAGGCGGTTGCGTGCCTCGGTGAACGGCAGCACGGTCATGACCTTGACGATACCTGAAAGTGGCGCGAAGTTAAGGCAGATTGGGTGCTGGGTCTTGCGTGACCATTTTCGTCTCGCTGAGCTGGCTGGCTGGCTACAACCAGGCTTCGCGCATGATCTTCTCGTCAGCAAGGTCGGCGGTCATGGACTCGAACTGGGCCCAGCCGTCGAGCTGAGGGGCGGGTTCATGGGCCGGTTCGCGCTGAGCAGAGGCAGCATCCGTCAGGCCGTCCGGCGATCTTGGGATTGGGACGGCCTGACCAGCGGATGGGTGCTCAGTCGTCGCCTAGGCCGGCCGCCTCGAAGGCGGAAAGGCTCGGCGGGATGGTGGCCGTCGGGAGAGCGGTGCCGACGAGGGGGTCGAGGGTCTTGAGGCCGTCGCCGGTGTTGTAGATGACCGTCTCGGCCTCGGGGTCGAGCAGGCCCTCGCGCAGCTGGCGGCGCAGGTTGGCGACGGTGACGCCGCCGGCGGTCTCGCCGAAGATGCCCTCGGTGTGGGCGAGCAGCCGCATGCACTCGACGATCTCGTCGTCGGTGACGTCGGTGATCGCGCCGCCGGTGCGGCGCGCGACGTCGAGCGCGTACGGGCCGTCGGCCGGATTGCCGATCGACAGCGACGTGGCGATCGTCGACGGGCGGACCGGCGCGACGGTGTCGGTGCCACGGGCGAACGCCGCCGCGACCGGGTTGCAGCCGGCGGCCTGCGCGCCGAACACCTTGTACGGCGTCTCGTCGACCAGGCCCAGCTTGATGAGCTCGCGGAACGCCTTGTCGATCTTGGTCAGCAGCGAGCCGGACGCGATCGGCACGACGACCTGCGCCGGCAGCCGCCAGCCGAGCTGCTCGGCGACCTCGTAGCCGAGCGTCTTCGAGCCCTCGGCGTAGAACGGGCGGACGTTGACGTTGACGAAGGCCCACTCGTACTCGTCGGCGAGCTGGCTGCACAGCTTGTTGACGTCGTCGTAGTTGCCCTTGATCGCGACGAGCGTGCCGCCGTAGACGGCGGTGGAGACGGTCTTGCCGTCCTCCAGGTCGTGCGGGACGAGGACGATCGAGCGCAGTCCGGCGTGGGCGGCGTGCGCGGCCACGGAGTGCGCCAGGTTGCCGGTGGAGGCGCAGGCGACGGTGGTGAAGCCCAGGTCGCGGGCGGCCGACAGCGCGACGGAGACGACCCGGTCCTTGAAGGAGTGGGTCGGGTTGGCGCTGTCGTCTTTGACCCACAGGGTCTTCATGCCCAGTTCGGCGGCCAGTCGCGGCGCCGGGCGCAGGGGGGTGAAGCCGGCGCCGAGAGAGACCCGACGCGCCGGGTCATGGCCGGCCGGCAGCAGGCCGACGTAGCGCCACAGGTTGCGGGGGCCGGCCTCGATGGATGCCCGGGTCACGCGGCGCAGCCGGTCCTCGTCGTAGGAGATCTCCAACGGAGCGAAACACTCGATACAGACGTGTGTCGGGGCCAGCGGGTAGGTCGCGCCGCAGTGGCGACAGGACAGGGCTACCGCGGGGTTTGCGGTGTCATCTGACGTAAGGCCCGACTGGGCAGAGCGCTCCGGCGCAAGAGTCATTGGATCTCCTCATCTTTCCCGGGGCCGACATGGCACCTCGGGTCGGAATTGGCACCTGCCGCGAAAGGTGTGCACCGGTCCCTGACCGGCCGCCGGCCGCTGGCCCCGGTCGCGCGGAGCGCGACACCGGAGGTCCGGGGGTCGCCCCCCCGGGGAGACATTGCGGCTACGGCGAAGCCGCCACGAAGGGCGGCGAGCACACTCATCCGCTCGGTTGCCGGGGCTTCACTGGGCCGTTCCCTCTGCCCCTCTGGATGAGCCATCTTCAGTTGTGTCTCCGTACTCTAGACCGCCCCACCCTCCCATGCACCGTAGTTCTTGTCGTATGCACTGTGACGCGGCTTGCGTCCTGGTGCTCGTCCGAGCCTCCGCGGCCCCCGGTGATGGATGCTGTCGGAGAACCTCGGGAGGAGCCGCGCACGTGAGCGACGGAGCGAACTGTGACTAAGCGCGTCGACATCGTCTACACCGATCTTGACGGGACCATGGTCGGGCCGAAGGGCTCGTTCTTCCTGGCCGAGGACATGTCGCTGACGCTCGCCGCGGCGACGGCGCTCGTGGACCTGCACGCCGCTGGCATCACGTTGGTGCTGGTCAGCGGTCGGACCCGGCCGCAGCTCGTCGAGGCCGCGGCGATCTTCGGTGCCGACGGCTTCATCGGCGAGCTCGGCGCGATCGTCGGCTGGGACCAGGGCCGGCAGAGCGAGATCCTGCGCGGCGCGATGCCCGAGCATTTCAGCCAGGTGCCCGAGGAGCTGCTGCACGAGCTGATCGCGGCCCATCCTGGCCGCCTGGAGCTACACACCCCTTGGCACACCGGGCGCGAGCTCGACGTGATGTTTCGCGGCAAGATCGACGTTCTTGCCGGCGACGCCTGGCTGCGCGAAGCCGGCTATGGCTGGCTGTCGTTGCGGGACAACGGGTTGATCTCGCCGGCCCACATGCCGGACCTGGGCGTCAACCCGCACGTCTACCACCTGGTGCCCGACGGCGTAGGCAAGGGCGAGGCGGTGGCCTGGGATCTCAAACGGCGCGGCATCGATCCGGCGAACGCCATCGCGATCGGCGACTCCGCCAGTGACCTGACGATGGCCGGCTACGTCGGCCAGATGCACCTGGTCGCCAACGCCCTGCGGCACCCTGACATCGCGGATCTTCTGTCCTCCTACGACAACGTCGTCGTGGAGAAGGAACCCGTCACGCTCGGCTGGGCAAGCGCCGTCCGGGCGGCTCTGGACACCCGCGAGTGATGGGACACCCGCGAGTGATCTGAAGCGATTTTCGGCCCCGCACATCCCTCATCGGCGGTCGAACCCCGATCGATGACCGAACCGGCCATCGATCGGGCCGCCCGCGGGCGACTGATGGTCGGCCGCCTGCCAGGTGATGGTCAGGTGGCCGTCAGCTGGTGGTCAGCTCGTGAACCACGCCGGGCGAGGTGGGGAGCGCTACGAGCTGCTGGCGGAACCACTCGCCGGGAGGGAGCTCGGCGGCCAGGGCCGCGAGGCGGCGGGCGCGGCGGCGGCGCTCGGCGGCCGGCATCCGCAGCGCCGCATCCAGCGCCTCGGCGGTCTCGGTCACGTCGTACGGGTTGACCACCAGCGCGTCCTTGCCCAGTTCCGCGTAGGCGCCGGCCTCTCGGGAGAGCACCAGCGCGACATCCCGACCGGAGATCGTCGGGCCCTCCTTGGCGATGAGGTTCATGCCGTCGCGGATCGGGTTCACCACCAGGACGTCGGCCAGCGTGAGCGCCGCCAACGATCGCGGGTAGTCGTCGGTCACCTCGAGGCGCAGCGGTAACCAGCCGTCGGTAGCGAACTCGTCCTCGATCTCGGTCGCGATCCGCTGCACCGCGGCCGTGTATTCCCGATACTCGGGCAGGTCGTGCCGAGACGGGTAGGCGCAGACCAGGTGCATCACACGGCCTCGCCAGGTCGGATGGTTACGCAGCAGCTCGCGATAGGCCTCCAGGCCGCGGACTATGTTCTTCGACAGTTCGGTACGGTCGACCCGCACGATCAGCCGGCGATCTCCAACCAGCTCGCGGAGCTCGGCCACGCGGGTGAGCACGTCAGACGCAGCTGCCCGCGCCCGTAACGCGACCGCGTCCACCCCAAGCGGATGGATACCAATCCTCACCCGACGGCCTTCATGACCGACGGCGACGTCAAACCTGGCCGGCTCGGCCACCTCGCCGCTTCCGACCCTTTCGACTTCTTCTTCATCGTCGGGCGCGGCTCGTTGCTCGATGATGGCGCCGATTTCGCCAGCTGTACCGCCGACGGCGGCGACTTCACTGCCGTTCTCGACTTCACTGCCTTCCTCGACCCGAAGCCGGTCGTCGACCTCGATCCCGTCGCCGAACAGCGCATGGGCGCAGTCCCGGAACGCCGTCGCCCACCGGGCCGTCAGAAACCCGAGGCGATCGGCGCCGAGCATGCCGCCGATCACCGCGCGCGACACCCGGTCCGGCAGGATGCGGAAATAGTCCGGCGGTGACCACGGGGTATGGGTGAAGTGCGAGATCCGCAGATCCGGACGCAGCTTGCGCAGCAGTCCCGGGACCAGCGTCAGGTGATAGTCCTGGATCAGCACCGCGGCACCGGGAGCCGCCTCGGCGGCCAACGCGTCGGCGAACATCGCGTTGTAGGCCTCGTAGGCCTCCCAGTCGCGCCAGAACGCGGAGCCGAAGACTGGCTCGGCCGCCGGCGCGAACAGCAGATGCAGAACGAACCACAACGTGCGGTTCGCGACCCCGTTGTATGCCCGGTCGAACACGACGCGGTCGACGTCGAGCATCCGCACCGCCGCGCCGCCTGCGTCGAACCCGGCGCGGTCCAGCCGTCCATCCGGCGACTCACGGACCGCGCGACGGTCGGCATCGCTGAGGGCGGCGCAGACCCACACGATCCCGGACGGCGGATCGGTCCTGTCGCCATCGCCCACCTCCCCGGATTCCCCGGGGTCCCAGGTCCTGGCGGCGACGGCGGCGGTGGCGCTCGCGGCCGCCGCCGCGGCGTCCCGGATGACCTCCTGCATGCCGCTGACGAGGCCGCCACTGCCCCGCCTGGCGATCAGCGCACCGGTCTCCGACAACGAGAAGGCAACGGGGCCACGATTCGAGGCGACGAGTACCTGCGCGGTGCCTGCGGCCTCCGGACCGGGCTCGGTTACCGCGACTTGGGTCAGGTATTGCACACAGGGCACACTAGACGAGTACGCCGCTGCTGTTGACCAAGTAGCAGTACACGGCGTCTCCAAAAGGAGACCTTGCGGACTGGCCGTGGCGATGGTCCGCGGCTCTGGTCGTGACTGTGGCGGACGGGCGGAGACCGGACGTCGGCAGGATCAGCGGAAGCGGTCGGTAAGGACGCGCAGGAGGGCGACGACCCCAGCCGGGCCGTCGACGACCAGATCGGCGCGGTCACGCAGGGAGGCCGGCACCTCCGGGCCGTCGCTGCAGATGGTGAGGCCGGCGATACCGGCGGCGCGCAGCTCGTCGACCGCGTCGAACGCCGGCAGATCGCCCAGGTCGTCGCCCGCGACCAGCACCGATCGGGCCGCCCGTTCCTCTACCAGCTCGCGCAGCGCCCGGCCCTTGTCGTGACCGGGGGGCCGCAGTTCCAGCACCTTCTTGCCGGGCGCCGCCTCCAGCCCGTTGTCCTCGGCGAGGCGGCGCAGGGCCGGGGCCAGCGCGCCGAGGGCCGCGTCCGGGTCGGCCGCGCGCCGGACATGCACCACCAGAGCCTGGACCTTGTCTTCCACGGTCACCCCGGGCGGAGCGTCACGCAGCACCTCGGGCAGCTGGGCGCGCACGACGGCGACCCCTGGCAGCGGCTCGGGGCTGGTCGTGGCGCCGGTCGCCGCGTCCCAGCGCTGCAGCCCGTACTGGCCGATGACCATCAGATTCGTGAGGCTCGGAAACGCCCGACCCGCGGCGGTGCTGCCCGGTGCATCGCCCTTCGCACGTCCGCCGCTCGAACTGCCACTGCTCGAACTGCCGCTGCTCGCCCCACCACCGGTGCCGGCGGGGCGCGTACCGCGGCTGGTGGCACCTGGCACGAGGCCGGCGAGCTCGAGAACGGCGTCCACCGGCCGGCCGGTGATGATCGCGCAGGTTCCCACCCGGCCCGCGAGCATCCGCAGGGCATCCACGGCACCGGGGGCGGGTACGGCGTCCGACGGCCGGGACACGATCGGCGACAGCGTGCCGTCATAGTCCAGCGCGACCAGCGCGGTCTCCGGCGCTGTGATCAACGCCGCGAGCCCGGCGCCACCCGCCAGAGTGCGTGGCGCGGGAGCTGAGAGCGCTGTCATGACGCTGCCTGCGATGGGCTCACGCGCGCGACCATGCCTACCAGTGTGCCGCCGGTATCAGGACAACCGATCACCGACCGTACCGCCGGCGCCGGCTGACCGCGTTGCGTAACAATGGCGTTCATCGCCGGATACGCCCGCGAGCGGGACTCAACTTCCGAGTGATCGCGATTTGTGCCCTCCTGTGGTTGCGATCCGGCCCGGTGAACGGCCATCGGAGGGCACAAACAGCGATCACCACCTCCGGCCTGGCGCGGTTGGGGAGGTCGCGGGGCGCTGGTGGTGCCGTCTCGGCTAAGGATCAGCCCCGGCCCGACCGCCGGCCGCACCTACCGCGACTCGCCCGGAGATCATCCTGCGATGATCGCCGCGGCAGTCGCACCGTGCACGTGAAATCGCCCCCCCTGGCGTACCGGACGCGACTCGGCTGGCGATCAGTCGTCGCCGGGGCGGGCGGCCGGGACAAACGTCGCCGGGAGCGACACTAGGACGGGTCGCAGGGAACTCCCGAGTCGGTGGCGAACTCCTTGGTGATGACGAGCAGAAGGTCGCCGTGCTCGTCATCGGGGCGGATCAGGTAATCCGGATCAATCTTCCTGACGACCTTGATGCCGGGTACCAGCCGCTGGAGGTTCTCCGCTGCCGCCTTCAGGCTGTCGTCCTCGTAGAAAACGGTCGTGAACTGCTGGTAGGTGCCGTTCTTGTAGTAGGAGTCGGTGCGGACCACCGTGAAGCGCGCGGCCTCGACCTTCGGCTTCGCCGTGTTCTCGGCGAGCCGTTGGCAGTTCGAGTTGTTGAGGATGACGACCGCGGCGGTGGCTGCGCCGTTGCCGCCGGACGTCGGTGGCCGGGTCGTGGGCGCGGCCGGTGTTGAGGCGGCTGCCGAGGGACTGCTCGACGCGGTGGCGGCGGGGCTCGTGGCCGCGGTGGCGGAGGCCTGCGTGCCGGGCATGGTGGCGGCGGAGGTGCTTGCCGGCGCGCTGGCCGAGGTGGTGACCGGCGGAAGGGTCGCCAGCGGTTCGGCGTCGTCGTCGTCGGGACCGTTGAGCAGGTTGACCAGGAGAATGCCGGCGCTGACGGCGAGAATGGCGATCAGGGCGGTCCAGAGCCCACGCAGGCCGGAGCGGTTCGACGGCCCCCGCCCCTGGCCGCCGCCGCCCCCGCTGGCCGCGGCGGAGGTGCCCGCGGCGGCCGCGGCGCCCCGTGCTCCCGCGGTGGCAGTGCGGCTCCTGCCTGCGCTGGCACTCGGGAGGGGAGCCGGATCGAGGTCGCTCATGCGCGGCCGTCAGCGTGGGAGCCGCCCGCGGGCGTGCCGGTGGCGGGGGCCGCGGGCCTGCCGGTGGCCGCGGTTGCTGTGTTGGCAGTCGTGTCGGCGGGGGACCAGCCCTGGCGGCGCGCGTCGCGCAGGCGGGACAGGCGGCCGACCAGCATGGGCTCGGCCGCCAGCGCCGCCGGTGACTCGATCAGCGCGTTGAGAAGCTGGTAGTAGCGCGCCGGGGAGAGGCCGAACTCGGCGCGGATGGCCTCGTTCTTGGCCGCCGGGTACCGCCAGGTGCGCCCCTCGAACCGCAGCACCTGCGCATCGCGCTCGGAAAGCGCGGGCTTGGCCGGCTCAGACGTCTCGGCGATCACCGTCGGCTCGCCGTCATCCACGGCGTGACCCTCCTCAGCCCCTGGAACTGCTCGGCAACGACTGCTCAAAACGACTGCGCGGCAACATCCGCGGGGCGACCTGCCGGCCACACGAGGCCTCGCCATTCTCGCGTGGTCTTCGGCCCGCCCCGGCGGCACGTACCCGCCGCCCGACACCCACGAACGCGGCTATCGGACTGGACATCACTATTTCACCCTGCGCGTCCGACATCCCAGGCAGCCCCACCCGGATGACTTTGCCCCGAAGGCGTCCTCTCGGGCGGGCTGCCCGCCGGCCGCTGCCGCCGAGACGGCGGCCGGCTGGCCGCCGGCCCCGCTCCGGCTGGCCGCCGGCCCGGGGCCGGCGGCGACGTGGCCTGCCAGGCGTTACTGGCTGGGGAGACGGTTGCCGCACCACTGGTCGGCGCCGGACGGGTCCTTCACCAGCTCGTAGCCGGTGCCCCGCTCGTTGACCTGCAGGAACGTGTAGCACAGGTTGAGCTGGCCCCAGTTCTTGAAGTCGACGGGACCGGGCAGCAGGCCGCCGGCGTCGTAGTCCGTGACGTTGCGCAGGGTCTGGATGTAGCTGGCGCGGGTCGGGCAGGCGGGGCCGCGCAGCAGGCCGGTCAGGAAGATGTCGGTGCTGAGGTAGGCGACGAGGGCGAGCTCCTGGTCCGGCGGCTGCAGCTCGGGCGCGTAGGCGCGCATCGCGGCGAGGTACCGGTCGTGGGCCGGGGTCCGGCTCAGGAACGGCACGTAGGTCATGTAGGTGTACAGCCCGGCCATCGTCGCGCCCTTCTGCTGGAGCACCCTGCGGTCATAGCCGGCGGCGGACAGGAAGATCTTCACTGGCGCAGCGACGACCCGAGCCGCCTCCATGACCTTGCTGATGTCCGCCGCGGGCAGGGCACCGGCCACCGTGTCCACGCCCGCGTCCTTCAGCTGCTGGCCGATCTGGAGCGGGTCGGTGCTGTTCGAGTTGTAGACGAACCGTTCGGGAGACACCTCGATGCCCGCCGCGCGCAGGCTGTCGGCGACCTTCTCGCTGATCTGGCTCGAGCCCTGGTCGACGTCGCTGACCAGGATGGCGGCCTTCGTGCCACCGCGAGCCTTGACGAACGTGCCGTAGACGTCGACGGAGGGGCCGTCCGTGATGACGTAGGCGTGGGCGAACATGTTGGCGTAGTGTCGATCGGCCCAGACCGGCTCGGCCGGCAGACCGGCGACCGGGACGCCCTGCGCGCGCAGGTAGTCGGCGCCGCCGGAGGCGACGGTCGTCGACTCGACCACGCCGAAGACGTGCGCGCCGTCGACGAGCTCGTGGACCGCTTCCAGGTTCCGGGCGGCGCTGCCCACGTCGTCGCGCCACTCGAAGGTGATCTTCCGGCCGTTGATCCCGCCGGCCGCGTTCTGTTGCTCGACTCGGGCGATGAATCCCGAGCGGGTGGCGGCCAGCGCCGAGGCGATCGGGCCCGAGTCGGGATAGATCCAGCCGATCTTGATCTCGTTTGGGCCGAAGCCGGGGGTCGAACACGGCAGTGGCCCGACGACTGTGTCGCTCGACCCGCCGCAGCCGGCCGCGAGGGCGGCGACCGTGACAACCGCCGTGAGCAGCGCCATGCCCCGCGGCGGGGCATGGCGCTTCGACCATCCGACGCAGCCCGGACGGCGCGAACGGCGTATATGGAACATTTGGTACCTCCTTGCCGGATTCGGGCAGACGATAGCCCGATCATCGATCTCCGCGCGAGATACCTTGTGTCTCGTCCATGACGCAGTGCGACTGGCAACAATGGAGTTCGCCCGGAGGGCGTCAGGAGCCCGACCCGAGGCAGGCGCGTCCAGCGCGTCCAGTGCGTCCTGCCCGTTACCGTGGAGGCGTGGCGCGCCGGTTCACCCGCACCACCGAGGACTTCGACTGCCTGGTGTGCGGCGCCTCGGTCCGAGGCGACGGGTACACGAACCACTGCCCGAGCTGCCTGTGGTCGCGGCACGTCGACGTCCAGCCGGGCGACCGTGCCGCCGACTGCGGCGGCCTGATGCGCCCGGTCGCCGTCGAGGCCCGCACCCAGGACACGGTGCTCACCCACGCCTGCGAACGCTGCGGTCACCGGCGGCGCAACCGGGTCTCCGAGGCGGACGACCAGCGGGCCTTGCTGCGTCTGGCCACCGAGGCGGCGAACGCGGCCGTGGCCGGCGGTATCGACAGCGCCGCCGACAGATCCGCCCGCAACGCCGCCCATCACGCCGCCCGCAACGCCGCCGTCGGCGCCAGAGGACGGCGCCGACGGCGTTAGCGATGGTTTCCTTGCGGTCCCCTGGTGGTCCCCCGTACCCGAGTGCCCTTAGGGTCCCGAGCGCCCTTAGGGGTAGAGGCCGCGGGTGCGGTGTGCCTCGGCGACCCGGCCGACGCCGATGACGTGCGCCGCCTGGCGCAGCGTCAGTCGACGTTCGGTCGCGAGCAGCGACACCTGGGCGTACGCACGCTCCATCAGCTCGGCCAGCCGCGCGTTCACCTCGTCCTCGGACCAGAAGTAGGCCTGCAGGTCCTGGACCCATTCGAAGTACGAGACGGCGACCCCACCACCGTTGGCCAGGATGTCCGGCACCACGACGACGCCGCGGTCGGCGAGGATCGGGTCGGCCTCGGCCGCCACAGGTCCGTTCGCCCCTTCGACGATCATCTTGGCGCGTATGCGGGCGGCGTTCTGGGCCGTCACCACGCCTTCGAGCGCAGCCGGCACCAGCACGTCCACGTCGAGCTCGAGCAGCTCGGCGTTGGTCACCGTGTCCGTGCCGGGGTAGCCGACGACCGTGTCGGCGCCGCGGGCCAGGTGCCGGATGAGCGCCTTGGGGTTGAGCCCCCGCGGGTTGTAGACGCCGCCCTTCACGTCGGACACGGCGACCACCCGGCAGCCCGCGTCGTGCAGGTACTGCGCGGCGAGCGCGCCGACCTTCCCGAAGCCCTGCACGGCGACGGAGATGCTCTTCGGGTCGATGCCGCGCTCGCGCAGCGCGGCGAACATCGCCAGCTGGACGCCGCGGCTGGTGGCGCCGGCGCGGCCCGCGGAACCGCCGACCGCGAGCGGTTTGCCGGTCACCACACCGTGCGAGGTGTGGCCGGTGTGGGTCGAGTACGTGTCCATGATCCAGGCCATGGTCTGCTCGTCCGTGCCGACGTCCGGCGCCGGGATGTCCTTGTCCGGGCCGATCAGCGGCACCAGCTCGGCGGCGTAGCGGCGGGTCATCCGTTCCCGTTCGCGGTCGGAGAGCATCCCGGGCTCGACCGCGATCCCGCCCTTGGCACCGCCGTAGGGGATTCCCATCAGCGCGCATTTCCAGGTCATCCACATGGCGAGCGCCTTGACCTCGGCGAGGTCGGTGGACGGGTGGAAGCGGATGCCGCCCTTCGCCGGTCCGCGTGCCAGGTTGTGCTGGACCCGGTGTCCGGTCAGTACCAGCAGCTGCCCGTCGTCGCGCAGCAGTGGGACGCTGACCGTGACCGACCGCCGCGGTGTGCGCAGCAGGTCGTGGAGTCCGTCGTCTAGACCCAGGTGTCGCGCCGCGTCCGAGAGCTGGACGCAGGCGGTGTCCCAGGGTGATGCCCCGAGGCTCACTGGCCCTCCTATGTGGCCCGCAGGGGCGCGGGCCCGCCGGCGAGGGCCACCGGCACGTACCGCCCGGGCACATGGTGGCGCCGGGCGATCGGACGACCTGCCTGACGTCCGGCCTGCCGGATCGGCGACCTGCCAGACCGCTGCGCGATCCGCCAGGGACCCTTCGCCGATCCGGCTGGTACACCGGAACAGATCGGGCAGGGACTCCGGGAGCCCCGGGAACTCCGCGGCGGGCGGGTCCCCCACGAGCGCATCGCCGTTGATGCACTAGGTCACGCACGGTACTCGGCTGGAGCGGTCCCCTCCACGCGGCCCGGCGTGGCCGGCCGGTACGGTCCGCGATATGCGGTCTGATTCGCCACGGCGAGACAACGCGCGAATAGCGCGAGACCGGGCCGCCTCCCTTCGGACCTCAGGGGAGCTGGCTGTCCGGGCGACGACGGAGGCAGGCGCCGACGACCCGCCCGACCCGCTGGCGAAGGACACGAAGCGTGTCACATCCGAGCGTGTCGCCGATCTTGTCGAGCGTGCGGACGGAAACCCGGTATCCACCGCCCGCATCCCCACTGCGGCGCGGCCCGCGGCGCCGGACGAGCCGAGCCGGGGGCCGCGGCGGCCAGGCGACGGCGGACCCGGCCGCGGACCCGCCCGCCGGGCCAGCCGCGTGGCCCGCCGCCGGTACGAGTCCTGGTCGCGATCTGGGTGGGCTGGGTTGTGGGCCTTCTGGGCGGCCAGCCGGGTCGTCCTGCTGGCCCTGGTCTTCGCCGGCCGGGTCCTCGGCGCGCAGCAGGGCGTACTCGGCGACATCCGGCTCTACGACGGCTGGGGCGAGGCCTTCGTCCACGGCCACGGACTACCGGTAGGAGACGAGACCTGGCAGTACCCGCCGGCGGCGATACTCGTGTTCGCGATCCCGGCGCTCGCGCACGCCCTGACGGGGCTGTCCTACCGGGCCGGCTTCCCGCTGCTCATGGTCGCGGTCGACGCCGCTGTCACCGCCGTCCTCGCCCGCGCCGGCCGTGCCCGCGCGGGCGCCGCGACGTCATCGGTCGACCCGTCATCGGTCGGTCCGACGCCATCCGGTAGCGCGGTGTCGTCTGCCGGCCCGGTGTCGTCTGCCGGCGCAGTGTCGTCTGCCGGCTCGGTGTCGTCTGCCAGTCCGACGTTTTCCACTGGCTCGGCGCCAGCTGCCGGCTCGGATTCCTCGGTCCGCCTCGCGCCGCCGGCCGGGCGGGAAATGCCGGGGCCTGCGGCGCGCGTGTGGCTGATTGGCACGTTCCTGCTCGGGCCGGTGACGCTCGCTCGGTTCGATCTCGTGCCCGCGGCCTGCATCATCGTGGGCCTGCTCGCGCTGGGCGCGCGGCGGCCCGGCTGGGCGGGCTTCGCCGCGACGGTCGGCACGCTGGTCAAGGTGTGGCCCGCCTTCCTGCTGGTCGCGCTGGGCCGCCCCTCGGCCAGGACGCTGGCCAGGCTGGCCGCCGGCGCAGCGGGCGCCGCCGCCGTGGTGGGACTGACGCTGGTCGCGGCCGGGGCGGGTGGTGACCTGCTCGGCTTCCTCGGCGCGCAGCAATCCCGAGGGCTACAGCTGGAGGCCGTGCCCGCGACAGCCTTCGTCATCGTCCGGATGTTCGGGACGGGGGAGACGGCCCGGTACTCCTATGGCTCGCTGCAGTTCGGCGACTCGACCGCGCGCACCGTCGCCACCGTGTGCACCGTCGTCGAGCTGATGGTGGTCGTGGCCGTGGTCGCGCGCTGGTGGTTGTCGCCTGCCAGGGCTGACCACCTTCCCGACCCCGACGCCGACGCCGACGCCGACGCCGACGCCGACGCAGCCCCCGACCTCGACGACGCGACCGCCGCCAGCTCCGCCGCCGATACCCCAGTCAGCACCGCCCACATCGACTCCGCCGACTCCGCCGACACCAGCACTGCCTCCGCCGTCACCGCCACCGCTGGCTCCGTGGCCGCGGACCGACCGGCGGTCGTGGCCTGCGATCGGCTGCTGGCGCTGCTGCTAGTCGTGTTGATGACCTCGCGGGTGCTCAGCCCGCAGTACCTGATCTGGGTGCTGGCGGTGTCCGCGGCCGGCGTCGCGCTCGCGGGCCGTGCCGGTGCTGATGTTCCAGCCGGGGATGCTGCTGATGTTCCAGCCGGGGGTGCTGCCGGCATCGGGGGTGCGGATCGGGAACGCGAGCGGCGCCGGCGCGTGGGCCTGGTCCTGCTGCTGGTGGCCGTGGCGGTCAGCCAGCTGATCTACCCCTGGAGGTACAACGACGTCATCCAGGGTCGGATCGTCATGAGCCTGGTCCTGGCGGGGCGCAACGTGCTGTTGCTCCTTGCCACCTGGCAGGCCGTCCGGGTCAGCCTGACGCGGCCCGCAGGCGTGCCAGGGCCCTGGCCGTGGCGACGGCGGCCGTGACGAGCAGGGCGGCGGCGACGGTCGTCGTCACCACCAGCGGGGCAGGGAAGGCCGGCCCGTGCCGCCCGAGCAGCCGCCAGGTCTGTGCCAGCGGGGCCAGTGTCGCCCCGCACAGCCAGATCGAGGTCACGCACACGATCATCACGACGGCCCGGCACCGCCGGCGAGCAGCGTTGATCTCGTCCGGAGATCTGTTGAGCTCGCGGCTACCGTTCCCGCGGCTGTCGCTGTCGCTGTCGCTGTCGTCGGCGTGGACATCGACGGCGGAGCGGGCATCGGCACCGGCACCGGCGTTGGCGTTGGCCGGAAGGCTTCCGCTGGCCTCGGGGGCGGGCCGCTGGTGGGCGAGGTGCCAGGCGGCGGCGAGGATCCCGAGCATCGGCAACACGGGGCCGAGGTACCAGGGATAGAGCACCGGGCTGCCGAGCGCCACGGCTAGGCCGCCGATTCCGAGCACGGCGAGACCATCCCCTCCGTCCGGCGGGGCGCCCGCGGCCCCCGCGGACATGACTGCGCGCCGCCAGGCTCGCCACAGCAGGACGGCGACGACCACCGCGGCGGCCGCCAGGGTGAGGCCGCGGCAGCCGGCGAGCAGCGTCGACCCGCGGCCGGCCGGGGCATGCCAGCCGACGAGCCCGGCGACGCCCCCAGCCAACGAGGCGAGGATCGACGCGGGCGCGATCCCCGTCGTCAGCTCGCCCGACGTGGCGAGGGCTTTGATCCACGTTGGGGGGAATCCGCTGGCCAGCATGCTGAGGCCGAGCATGGCCGCCGCCACGACCAGGTCCGCGGCCACGGCCGCCGCCGCGAGCCCCCATCGAGGGGCTGCCGTGCGGCTGTCGGGTGTCAGACCTGGCCGCGCCGCGTCGCGGGCGTGTGCGACGAGCAGCCAGCCGAACCCGATCAGCGCGGTCACCTTGAGTGTGCCCGCGAAGCACGCCAACGCCGTCGCCAGGACCGCGGCACCGGAGACGGCGCGGTAGGAGAGCCGTCCGGCGCGCGGGGCGCCCAACCGATCCGACCGGCGTCGATCGATCAGCAGGGCCCCGACGAGTGTGGCGGCGGCCAGCGCGTCCAGATGCATCCCGCCGACGAGGTGGATCAGCGTGACCGGATTGGCGGCGACGAGTATGAGCGCGACGCCCCGACCGCGGGCCCTCCAGCCCGCTTCGCCCGGCCGGCCCCTACCGCGCGCAGCACCGCCACTCCAAACATCCCCACTCTCGGCCGTCGCACCGTCGTAGCCATGATCAGTCAGACGATTCGCGTCACCGGTGGCGCGCTGTGTCTGACTGATCTTCGTTCCGGTCGTGGCCGTGGTCGTGGTCGTGGCGGTAGCGGTGTCGATGCCGGGGGAATCGGTCGGCGCGTGCCTGTCTTCGGCGGGGCCGTCGGCGTGGCGGGCGGTCATCGTCGCCGTGGCGGGCAGCAGCCGGTCGACGAGGCGGGCGGTGCACACGACCATCGCGACTACCGAGAGGACCGCGATGATCCGCATTGTCACCAGCGCCCCCGCCGGGCCGGTGCCGAGCGCGTGGCCGATCGCCGCGGCGAGTTTCTCGACGGCCACCGCCCCGCCGCCGTAGGGCGTGTGCGTGTCCCGCCAGCGCGGGTCGACGGCGTTGCTGAACGCGGCGCCGGCGGCGTCGGCGGTCAGGGCCGACACGCCGTGGGTCGCCGGGTCCAGGCCGCGCCGCGCGAGTTCGCCCTGCGCGGCATAGGCATAGGCGTCCCGGCTGAACAGCGGCGGGCCGAGCGCGAACGGGACGCCCCAGCTCAGGACAGCCGCCAGGACTGCGCGTACGCCCGCCCGGCCGGACAAAACCCGCCAGACCAGGGCGAGCCAGCAGCCGCACAGGGCGATGACCGCGAGTACGGAGATACCGGCAAGGGCGCCCCTTGTGGTGCCGGAGGGTGGAGCTGATGGGAGAATGCCCCACCAGGATGTCGGGTCGATTGCGTGCGGATCACGTGGCCCGAGTCGGCCCTCCGCCGCAACAGTGGTGATGGCCGCGACAGTGCCCGCGACGACCAGCCAGGCCGTTGCGGAGCTGGCCCGCCGGAGCGCCTCGGGGGCGAGTGGGCGAGAACTCGGGAACGTCTGGGAGGTAGCACCGGGTGGCAGGACCGCTCGCCATACCCGGATCCTCGACGGGCCCACGCCCCGCCCGGCCGGCGCCGGATCCCGAGGCTCTGCCGGCCGGGCCAGATCCGGACGATCCGGCCGACCCGGACGCTCCGCTGGAGGTGCCGAGTCCCTCCGCGGTGCCGTCTCCCTCGGCGGCGAGATCTCCTTCCGCGGCTCCGCCCTCCTCCGAGTCGCCGTCTCTGCCGGAGCCGCCGTCTCTGCCGGAGGAGGCGACGGCGACCGCGACGCCGCCGACAGACCCGGGGCCGAACCGTCCCGTCCGGGACGATGACCCGGCTCCGTCACTCCCGTCGTCCTCCTCGCTCGTCGTGGCCGGCGCGCCGGTGGACACCCCCGCTGGCATCGCCGCAGGTTCCTCGGTCGACATCCCGGCTGACGGGGCACTTCCCGCCATCGTGACCGAGGCCGAACCGACGGGTTCGGCCAGCTCCGATCGTGCCCTATTGGCGCGGGAACGGTCGGTGGCGGCCCCGGCGGCCCCGGCGGCCGTGCCAACCGGCCAGGGCGCGATGCCGTCCGGCCAGGGCGCGATGCCGTCCGGCCAGGACGCGATGCGAACCGACCACGGCGCGATGCGAACCAACCAGGGCGCGATGCCGTCTGGCGATGCGGCCGCGCCGTCTGGCGACGTCGTCGCGCTGACCAGTGACGGGTACCGCGTCAAGGATCACCCGTCGCTGGATGCCCGTCGTGCGTCCGGTGCCGGGTGGTCCGCCCGATGGACGGTCGTCCGGCGGGCCGTGGCCCGGGCGGGGCTGTTCGTCGGCCATGCCGTGCGGGCGCGGCCCTGGCTGCTGACGGCCGCGTTGTGCGGGCTGACGCTCGGTCTCGGGCTCACCGGACCGGACACGCCGGCGCAGGAGTACCGGGTTTGGTTGTTCGAGCACGCGGGCGCGCGTCTCTGGGACAACCAGTGGTACGGCGGGCACACGGTCCTCGGGTACAGCGTGCTGTTCCCGCCGCTCGGCGCGCTGTTCGGGACGAAGCTGCTCGGGGCGATGTCCTGCGTCGCGTCGACGGCGCTGGTGGCGCGGCTGCTGCGCGGGCCGCGCCGACGCCGCGGCCATCACGACCTGGCGGTGCTCTGGTTCGCTGTGGTGACCGTGGCGAACCTCGTCGTCGGCCGGGGCGCGTTCGCCCTCGGGATGGCCTTCGGCGCGCTGGCGCTGGTCGGGGTACGGGAGCGGCGTTCCTGGGTCGCCTGGGTCGGCGCGCTCGGCGCGTCGCTGTCCTCGCCGCTGGCGGGTGCGTTCGTGCTGCTGGTCGGGGCGGCGATGGTCGGCAGCCTGCCGTGGCGGCGGATCCTGCCGATGGTCGGGGCGGTCAGCGGCCTCGTCGTCTCGCTGGTCTTTCCGGAGGAGGGCGTCCAGCCCTTTCCCGCGCTCACCTACCTGTGCCTGCTGACCCTCATCGGCGGTGGCCTGCTGGTGGTGCCGCGTCGGGAGCGGGCGGTGCGTCGCGGCCTGCTGCTGTGGGGTCTGGCGGCGACGGTGTTCTTCTTCGTGCCTTCCTCGGTCGGCGGCAACATCACCCGTCCGGCGACAATGCTCGCCGGACCCATGGCCGCCGTGCTGCTCGCCCGCCGCCCACGGGTTTTGCTCGTCGTCGCGATACCGCTGGTCGGCTGGTCGGTCGGGCCGATACACGGCGCACTGATAACCCAGGGCGACCCGTCGGCTTCCCCCAGCTATTACTCCAGCCTGCTTGCGTATCTTGACCGGGGTGACGGTCTGGTTCCCGCCGGGCGCGTCGAGATCCCCTTCACTAAGGCGCATTGGGAGGCCCGCTATGTCGCCCCCCAGGCGGAGATGGCTCGTGGCTGGCTGCGCCAGCTCGACACGAAGGACAACGCGCTCTTCTACGACGGGACGCTGACGGCGAGCACGTACCACGACTGGCTGCTGGCCCGGGGGGTCACCTACGTGGCGCTGCCCAACGTGCCGCTCGACGCCTCCGGGCAGGCCGAGGCCGAGCTGCTGCGGTCCGGTCTGCCCTATCTGGACCTGGCCTGGCAGGACGCCAACTGGAAGGTCTGGATCGTCACCGACTCGAGCGGGCTCGTGCGCGGGCCGGCCACGCTGACCGAGCTCGGCGTGAGCTCGGTCGCGGTCGACTTCCAGGCACCGGGCGTGGCGACCGTGCTGGTGCATTTCACGTCCCTGTGGTCGATCACCGAGGGCGATGTGTGCGTCTTTCGGGCCGCCGGTGACTGGACCGGAATCCTCGCCGAGTCCCCGGGGCCGGTGCGGCTGTCGGCCCGGCTGTCCGTCGACGGCCTCACCAAGGCCAGCGCCCTGGACTGTCCCGCCGACCAGCGCGTGCACTAACGGCTGGCGACCGTCGAGGCCTTCTGAACGCCTGGCGTTCCGCGGGCGTGTGGCTGTCGGCCGCGGCGGGTGATTGTTGGGCGTCTTTCGGTCCGGGCCGGTTCGCGAACGTCTCGGAACGGCGACCCGGCGCGGCAATACGTGGAGGTTGCCGGATGCGCGGGCGGTTCGGGTGGAAGATGGCTAGATGACCAAGCCGGTGTCAGTGTTCCGACACTTCCCTTCGGGGAGACGGTCTGGCGTCTTTGTTAGGACGAACGGGACGGATACCGGCCGTCGGGCAAGCCCGCGATCTGGCAGCATGACCGGAACGATTGTTACGACGAGCGGCAGCTCGCGTGAGATCGGTTGAGATCGGTTCGGTACGAGGTCGCGGCGGTGGGGTACGGAGGCCATGGGAAGCTCACTGCTACCGATCATGCTGATCGTCGTGCTCGTCGTGGGCGCCACGGTCTTCGTCATCTTGTCTAGCCGTTCGGGCCAGACGAACTACGGCCCCGGCGGCGCGCCGATGCCCACTCGCCGGCCCGCGCGGGACGAGCGCGCGCCGGGCCGGCGCACCGGCCGCCGGCGAGATCGCCAGGGCGATCCGCGCACGGCTGGCCCGGGACACGAACCGGCCGTCGGCGACCGCTATTCCGCGGGCGCTGCCGGCCTCGTACCGGGCTTCGAGCAGCCCGGGCCCACCGACGGCCGCATCGGGAGGCCCGCGCCCACGCCCAAGGCCGCTGGCGCGCCGACCGAGGCCACCGCCGGAGCCGGGACGGTTGGTCCAGAAGCTGTCCACGACCTCGACGCACGCGGCGCCGACCTTGCCTGGAGTGATCACGTGACGACGCAGGTTTCCTCCGGCGACGGCGGGTGGCCGGACGACCCGGAGGCGACCGGCTGGGCCCCACCGCCCAGCGGGCCACCGCACCCGGGCTCGTCCCGGCCCGAGCCGGCCGCCGGCGCGGCCACGGCGAAGGGCCTCGTGGACCCTGAGTGGGCCGCCGCCGACGACGCCTGGACGATCCAGGCCTCCGCGAGCCAGCCGCCGACACCCCCCGAGGCCGCCTGGCCTGGCTCGCCGGCCGTGCCGCCCGGACAGCCTGCCGCTCCCACGCAGCCGGTCCCGCCTGTGCAGCCGGTCCCGGCCGCGCAGCCGGTCCCGGCCGCGCAGCCCGTGCCGCCTGTGCCGCCCGCGCGGCCCGCGCCACCGCCTGCGACGCCCTTCGCACCGCCGTCGGCGGCATCTCCGGCGTCGGCGGCCTCGACCGAGCCGACCGGCCCACCCGTCGGGCCCGGGGTGACGACCACCGGACCGTACGTCGCGGACGAGCCCGAGCATCCCAGCGCCCCGCCGCTGCGGCTGGCCGCCGCCGGGCGGACCCGGCGCGGCAAGCGTGGCGGGCCGAACGAGGACGCCTTCGTCGTCGTCGACGGCCTGCTCGCCGTGTCCGACGGTGTCGGCGGCGAGGCGGCCGGCCAGATCGCGTCCACGCTGGCCGTCACCACCGTCGCCGGCTTCCGGCCGCAGTACGCGGCCGACCCCCGCGAGGGGCTGCGCGCCGCGGTCGACCGTGCGAACCGGGTCGTGCGCGACCGCCCGAGGTCCGAGCCGTCGTGGCGGGGCATGGCCTGCACCCTCGACGTCGTCATCCTCGGCCGGCAGGAGACGACCGGGCGGACCATCACCGTCGCGCACGTCGGCGACAGCACCGTCTGGCTACAGCCGGGCAAGGGCGAGCCGCGTCAGCTCACCACCCCGCACGCCATCACCGGCGGCCCGCTGCTCAACGCGATCGGTCTGGCGGACGAGATCGAGATGGACCTCTTCCAGGTGGAGGTCCAGGCCGGTGACCGGGTGGTGCTCTCCAGTGACGGCATGACCAAGGTCATGAAGTCGGAGCAGCTCTACGGCCTGCTGCACCAGCTCGCGAGCGACCCGCCCGAGCGGGCGGCCGACGCCCTCGTCGAGGCCGCGCTGCTCGCCGGCGCCCGCGACGACACGACCGTCGTCGTCGCCGACCTGGTTCCCGAGCCGGCCCCTCGCTAGTGCGCTGTCCGCGAGAGTCGGCCTGGTAGCCCCCGCGGCCGGGCTTCGTCGTCTCTGAGGTCGTGTCCGACGCCGGTCCGATGCCCCAGTTTGCCGGGGTTCGGTGACCGGGTGTGCCTGGGATCTCGCCGTGCACGCGTCCGCGGCGCTGGCAGTCTCGACGTTCGTAGATATTCTACGGACTGTAGAAGTTTCTACGCTCCGTAGAAGATAGAGTCGATCACCTGCGACTCCCCGGGGTCCGGTCGGCTCGGAAGGGACCGCCGATGGTCCTCGACTCGTCGATGGTCACGGCCGCCGTCCAGACCGCCACCGCTCGGCTCGCGACCGCGCCGATCGCCGACAGCCAGGCGGCGGCCGACGGGGCACTCGCGCTCGCGCGCGGGCAGACCGCCTTCAGCCTCGCGTTCCACATCTGCTTCGCCGTCTTCGGCGTCGGCATCCCCTGGCTGCTGCTCTACACCGAGGGCAGATGGCTACGGACCGGCGACGAGACCTGGCTCGCCCTGACGAAGAAGTGGTCGCGGGCGTTCGCCGTGCTCTTCGCCGTCGGCGCCGTGTCCGGAACGGTGCTCTCGTTCGAGTTCGGGCTGCTGTGGCCGGCGTTCATGGCCCGCTACGGCGGCGCGCTCGGGCTCTCGTTCACTCTCGAGGGCTTCGCGTTCTTCGCCGAAGCAATCTTCCTTGGGATGTACCTCTACGGCTGGAAGCGCCTCTCACCCAGAGCCCACTGGCTGACGCTCTGGCCGATCGCGATCGCCGGGACGCTCTCGACGCTGTTCATCATCACCGCGAACGCCTGGATGAACGTGCCCAGCGGCGTCGTCGAGGCGGCGGACGGCCGGGTCGTCGCGGCCGAGCCGCTGGCACCGCTGCGCAGCCCGTCCGCCGCGCCGCAGGCCGTGCACATGCTGCTCGCCGCGCTGATGTGCACCGGCGGGGTCATCGCCGGCATCTACGCCGTCGGGATGCTGCGCGGCCGCCGCGACGCCTACCACCAGCGCGGCCTGCGCGTGGGCCTCGTCGTGGTGCTGGCCTGCGCCCCGCTCCAGCTCGTCGTCGGTGACTGGGCGGCCCGGGTGGTCGGCGACCGGCAGCCGGTCAAGCTGGCCGCGATGGAAGGGCTCTACGACACCGGCGACCACGCGCCGCTCACGATCGGCGGCCGCTACGACGCCGAGACGGGCAAGGTCCGGTACGGCATCGAGATTCCCGACGGGCTGTCGCTGCTGGAGGGGTTCAGCCCGAACAGGGTGATCACCGGGCTGGACTCGGTGCCGGCGGACGAACGCCCGAACGCGACGATCGTGCATCTGGCATTCGACACCATGGTGGGGCTGGGCACCGGGCTGATCGCCCTGTCGGCACTGGCCGGCGGGGCCGCGGTGCTCCGGCGGCGCCGCGGGCAGCGGCCGTCGCTGCCCACCGGCCGGCCCTGGCTGCTGGCGGCGGTCGCGAGCGGGCCCGCGTCGGTGCTCGCGATGCTCGCCGGCTGGGAGGTCACCGAAGGCGGCCGCCAGCCCTGGATCGTCCAGGGCCGGATGCGGGTCGCCGACGCGGTCACCGCCGCCGGCGGGATCGGCTGGATCTTCGCCGGGACGCTCGCGCTCTACCTGGGCCTCGCGGCCGCGCTCGTGCTCATCCTGCGCAGGATGGCGACCGGCGGGCCCGGCTACGAGCTCCCGGCCGAAGGACCGCCGACCGAGCCGTACCCGTCCGGCCCCGATGAGAAGAGTCCCGAGGGCACGAGCCCCGGCAGCGAGCGCCTGGACCGTCCGGATCGTCCGGACCGCCCGGACCGTCTCGAGGATGCCAACAGTCCCGACTGGCCGGCCGGGGCCGGCCGTTCCGGCGCCGAGGTGCCGGTCGCTCCGGCCACGCGGGAAGGCGAGGCGGGCCGATGAGTGCGGCGGACCTGCTCGTCGTCGTCATGGTCGCCGGCCTGACCGCGTACGCCCTGCTCGCCGGTGCCGACTTCGGCGGCGGCCTGTGGGACCTGCTGGCCCGCGGACGGGACGCCGGCGACCAGCGGGCGCTGGTCGCCGGCTCGCTCGGCCCGGTCTGGGAAGCCAACCACGTCTGGCTGATCTTCGTGATCGTCGCGCTGTTCAGCGGGTTCCCGGCGGCGTTCGGCGTGGTCGGGTCGACGCTGGAGGTGCCGCTGGTAGGCGCGCTGCTCGGGATCGTGCTGCGCGGCGCCGCCTACGTGTACCGCGCCTACGGCGGTGGCGCCGCCGGCCCGGACCACTGGTGGGGCCGGGTGTTCGCCGCCGCGTCCGTGCTCACCCCGTTCTCGCTCGGCGTCGCCGGCGCCGCACTTGCCACCGGCGACCTCGCCACCGGCGACCCCTTCGCCCCCCTGCGAAGCGCCTTCGGCGTGGTCTGCGGGCTGTTCACGGTCGCCGTCACCGCCTTCCTCGCCGCCGTCTACCTGTGCCGGGACGCGGCGGCCCGGCCGGCGACCGCGCACCTCGTCGCGGGCCTGCGCCGGCGGGCGCTGGCCGCAGCCGCCGTCGCCGGCGGGCTGGCGGCGGTGCTGCTGCCGCTGCTCTGGGCGGACGCTCCGGTCGTCGCCGACCGGTTCGCGGCGCGGTCGGTTCCGCTCGTGGCGGCGTCGGCGGCCGGTGGCCTCGGGGCGATCGTGCTGGTCTGGCGGCGGCGGTTCACGGCCGCGCGGCTCGCCGCCGGGCTCGCGGCCGCCGGCGTGCTGTGGGGCTGGGCCGTCGCGCAGTACCCGGACATCGTCGTCGGGCAGGCGACCGTCGACGGCACGGCGGCCCCGGCGGCGAACCTGCGCGCCCTGCTCATCGCGATCGGCGCCGGCATGCTGCTGATCCTCCCGGCCCTGCTCGCCCTCTTCAGACTGTTCGCTCACCCGGCTCCGGCGCCGGCTCCGGCGCCGGAGCCGGAGCGTCGCGGCGGGGGCGGGTGAGGAGGACCTCGTCGAAGGGTGGGTCCGTCGGGGCGAGGGAGTCGTGGACGGTGAGGCGGATGGTCGTCGTTCCGCCGGGGACGCCTGGGTCGACGTGGAAGGCGGCGAAGGCGTAGGGGTGGTCGGCGGAGCGGGCGGCGAGCCAGGGCGCCCCCTCGTCGGCGTGGATGGTCCGCCGGCGGCCGCGCACCAGCTCCGGGGGGACGACCACCTGGCCGATCGGCGGGTCGAGGAGGGCGCCCGTGCTCGGCGTCGAGGATCCGCCGGTGCCGATGGTGACGTGCACCGTGCCGGTGGTGGTGTCGACCTGCTCCGCGGCGACCGCCAGCCCCGACGCCGTGGCCGGCGTGACCGTTGTGCCCGGCGTGACCGTTGTGGCCGGCGTGGCCGTTCTCGCGGCCTTCGGCACCGTGGGCGCGGTCGTCGAGACCGCGGATCCGGTGGGCGCGGCGGCGCTGGTAGGCACGACCGGGCGCGGCGTCAGCAGCGGTGAGCCCGGCACGGCGCCGCGGACCGGGTGGGTCCGCTCGTAGTGGTGCTCGTGGCCACAGACGACGAGGTCGACCTGGTAGCGGTCGAACAGCGGCAGCCACTCCTCGCGCAGGCCGAGATCACCGCCGTTGTGATAGGCGGCGGTGGACATCGCGACCTGGTGGACCGCGACGATCACCCAGTCGATCGTGGTGTCGGCGCGGGCCGCGCGCAGGGTGCGTTCCAGCCACGCGGTCTGCCGGCCGCCGCTGAACCCGCGCAGGTAGACCAGGCCATGGGCCTGGTAACAGGCGTCCTCGCCGAGGAGGACGACGAAACGCACCCGGCCGACGGTGAAGGTGTACCAGAGGCCATGGAAGTCGCGGCCGGCGTCGTTGCCCGGTAGCTCGAAGTAGGTCTGGTAGGAGTCGAGCCCGAACTTGCCAAGGCCGCGCTCGCTCTCGTGGTTGCCGGCAACCGGCATCCAGGGCCGGCGGCGGGCCGACGGGGAGACCATGCGGAACCAGTCCGCCCAGACCCTGGACGGCTCGTGCCGCAGGCTCGCGTACGTCAGGTCGCCGAGGGCGAAGTTGAACAGTGGGTCCAGCAGGTCGACGGCGGCGACGACGGCCCCGGAGGCGGGGGAGCCGTAGGGGTCGTCCTCCCGGTCGGTGCCGTGGTCGCCGAAAGCGGTGAACGTGAAGGCCGCCCAAGAGGCCTCCAGGGCCTCTTGGGCCTCCTGCTGGGCGCTGGCGCTGGCGCTGGGGCGGGGAGCCGTGCGGAACTCGCCGGTGGACGGCTCGGACCCGCCGAGCGGCGGGGTGATCTCGTAGCGGTAGCGGACGCCCGGTCGCAGCCCCATCAGGGTGGCGTGCTGAACGTGGATCTTCCGGCGAGACGCGTCCCGGTAGGTCCTGGTGGTCGCGCGCGCCTCGCCCGGCTCGGCCACGTCGCCGTCAGCGGCGACGCCGGCCCCGGAGGCCGAGCCGGAGCCGGAGCCGGTGTCGGTGTCGGTGGTGGTGGTCGCGGTGTCGGCGGTGGTAGCGGTGTCGGTGGTGGTCGCGGTGTCGGCCGGCGCATACCGGACCGTCGGCCGGGGCACCGGGCCGTCCGTGAGCCAGGACACGACCATCGAGGTGGCCGGGTCCGCCCCGAACGTCAGATGAACGCCGCTCCCAGTCGCTACCCGCCGCGTCAAGGCTGTTCGCTCTCCGTTCTCATACCGGTGGCCTTCTCCTGGCATGCCAGAGGGCGGCCACGGAATCCGTGGCCGCCCTCCCGCTTTTGATCTGTCGTCGCCGGTGACTACCGGCGACTCGTCACTCCCCGGACGTCACTCGCCGGACTTCGCCAGGTCGATCGGCGGGGTGTCCGGGACCGAGCTGGGCTTGGTCTCGCCGCGGAAGACGAACTTCGTGTCCTCGTTCTCCGGGTCGCCGTCGACGTCGCCGATGACGATCTCGCCGGGCTTGAGCGTCCCGTAGAGAATCTTCTCGGACAGGACGTCCTCGATCTCCCGCTGGATCGTCCGGCGCAGCGGCCGGGCGCCCAGCACCGGGTCGTACCCGCGCTTGGCGAGCAGGGCCTTGGCACCGGAGGTCAGCTCCAGCGCCATGTCCTTGTTCTTCAGCTGCGAGTCGACGCGGGCCAGCATCAGGTCGACGATCTGGATGATCTCGTCCTGGCTGAGCTGGTGGAAGACGATGATGTCGTCGATCCGGTTGAGGAACTCAGGCCGGAAGTGCTGCTTGAGCTCGTCCTGGACCTTGGCCTTCATCCGCTCGTAGTCGACCGCGCCCTGACCGGTCGCGAAGCCGATGCCCGGGCCCTTGGAGATGTCGCGGGTACCCAGGTTCGACGTCATGATCAGGACGGTGTTCTTGAAGTCGACCAGCCGGCCCTGGGAGTCGGTCAGGCGACCGTCCTCCAGGATCTGCAGGAGCGTGTTGAAGACGTCCGGGTGCGCCTTCTCGACCTCGTCGAACAGCACCACCGAGAACGGCTTGCGCCGCACGCGCTCGGTGAGCTGGCCGCCCTCCTCGTAGCCGACGTATCCGGGCGGGGAGCCCACCAGCCGCGAGACGGTGTGCTTCTCCATGTACTCGGACATGTCGAGCTGGATGAGAGCGTCCTCGTCGCCGAAGAGGAACTCGGCCAGCGTCTTGGACAGCTCGGTCTTACCGACACCGGACGGGCCGGCGAAGATGAACGAGCCGCCGGGGCGCTTCGGGTCCTTCAGGCCGGCACGAGTACGGCGGATCGCCTGGGAGACGGCCTTGATGGCCTGCTGCTGGCCGATGACCCGCTTGTGCAGCTCGTCCTCCATGCGCAGGAGGCGGGCCGTCTCCTCCTCGGTGAGCTTGAAGACCGGGATGCCCGTCCAGATGGCGAGCACCTCGGCGATCTCCTCGTCGCCCACCTCGGCGACGACGTCCATGTCGCCGGCCTTCCACTCCTTCTCGCGCTTCGCCTTGTCGGCAAGGAGGTTCTTCTCCTTGTCGCGCAGCGACGCCGCCTTCTCGAAGTCCTGCGCGTCGATCGCGGACTCCTTGTCGCGGCGGACGTTCGCGATCCGCTCGTCGAACTCGCGCAGGTCCGGCGGCGCGGTCATCCGGCGGATGCGCATCCGGGAGCCGGCCTCGTCGATCAGGTCGATCGCCTTGTCCGGCAGGAAGCGGTCCGAGATGTACCGGTCGGCCAGCGACGCGGCGGCGACGAGGGCGGCGTCGGTGATCGAGACGCGGTGGTGCGCCTCGTACCGGTCGCGCAGGCCCTTGAGGATCTCGATGGTGTGCGCCACCGACGGTTCCGCGACCTGGATCGGCTGGAAGCGGCGCTCCAGCGCCGCGTCCTTCTCCAGGTGCTTGCGGTACTCGTCCAGCGTCGTCGCGCCGATGGTCTGCAGCTCGCCACGGGCCAGCATCGGCTTGAGGATCGAGGCGGCGTCGATCGCGCCCTCGGCGGCACCCGCGCCGACGAGCGTGTGCAGCTCGTCGATGAACAGGATGATGTCGCCGCGGGTGCGGATCTCCTTGAGGACCTTCTTCAGCCGCTCCTCGAAGTCACCGCGGTAGCGGGAGCCTGCGACCAGGGCGCCCAGGTCGAGCGTGTAGAGCTGCTTGTCCTTGAGCGTCTCGGGCACCTCGCCCTTGACGATCGCCTGCGCCAGGCCCTCGACGACCGCCGTCTTGCCGACGCCGGGCTCGCCGATCAGGACCGGGTTGTTCTTGGTCCGGCGAGACAGGACCTGCATGACCCGCTCGATTTCCTTCTCGCGCCCGATGACCGGGTCGAGCTTGGCCTCGCGGGCGGCCGCGGTCAGGTTGCGGCCGAACTGGTCGAGCACCAGCGACGTCGACGGCGTGCCCTCGGACGGGCCGCCGGCGGTCGCCGGCTCGCCCTTGCCCTGGTAGCCGGACAGGAGCTGGATGACCTGCTGGCGGACCCGGTTGAGGTCGGCGCCCAGCTTGACCAGCACCTGTGCGGCGACGCCCTCACCCTCGCGGATCAGGCCGAGGAGGATGTGCTCAGTGCCGATGTAGTTGTGGCCGAGCTGCAGCGCCTCGCGCAGAGACAGCTCGAGGACCTTCTTCGCGCGCGGGGTGAAGGGGATGTGACCGGACGGGGCCTGCTGCCCCTGCCCGATGATCTCTTCAACCTGCGACCGCACACCCTCGAGCGAGATCCCCAGCGACTCCAGCGCCTTCGCCGCGACACCCTCGCCCTCGTGGATCAGGCCGAGGAGGATGTGCTCGGTGCCGATGTAGTTGTGGTTGAGCATCCTGGCCTCTTCTTGGGCCAGGACGACGACCCGACGTGCCCGGTCGGTGAATCTCTCGAACATGTGCGCTCCTTCGAGCTGCGACCGACCACACGACAGCCGGTATCCGCATGCTAGCTCCGCCGAGGCATGTCCTCACGCATCGAACAGAAACCTACCCGTCAGAACCCGTCCACCTCGTCGCGGACGGGGCCGACCACGATGTCTCGCCCCGATGGGTTCAGGTGTCTCCCCCTGCCACTAGGGCAACCGTGGCGGAGCAGGCATGATTCCGTCGCCCTGTTCCGCCCAGAGCGGAACACATTTGATCCGGCGGTAGCCGGAGCGGGGTGCTGAGCTTGGTCCAGGCCCGGCGCGGTGGTCAGTAGGGCGGTGGTCGGTAGGCTGGACATGGCCCCGTGACGCGACGATGCGTGCGGGTAGCCACCTCGCCTCGCGACCGGTCGGCCGGCTCGGTGTTCAAAGGATCTCGGTGTCCACTGGATCTCGGTGTCCACTGGATCTCGGTGTCCACTGGATCTCGGTGTCCACAGGATTCGGTGCCAGCAGGATATGGCGCGCGGTGGGGGAAGGTCACACGGTCGAGAAGTAGGTGCTGGTTCGATGATGGTCGCGCCCGAGGAGTCCGGAGGGTCCGAGAGGCCCGGGGGGCCTGAGGGGTCCGGAGGGTCCGGGGGGCTCGAGGGGTCCGCCGAGCGGCTGCCGCGGTCCCGGTACCAGACGGACACGGTCGCCAGCGACGTGCAGACGGCTCCCGACGGGACCCCGGCGCGGATCGCCGGCCGGCTCGTCCTGTGGCGCCGGATGGGCGGCCTGGTCTTCGGGCACCTCCAGGACCGCTCCGGCCGGGTGCAGATCTCGCTCGCCCGGGGCGACCTGGGCGAGGAGACGTTCAAGGCGTGGCACGGCTCCGCCCGGGTCGGCGACTTCGTCGGCGTGACCGGCACGGTCTACACCACGCGCAAGGGCGAGCGCACCGTCGCCGCGAGCGACTTCACCGTGCTCAACAAGGCGACCCGCGCGCTGCCGGACAAGTGGCACGGCGTCGCGGACGTCGAGACCCGCTACCGCCGCCGCTACCTGGACCTGCTGGCCAACCCCGAGTCACGGGAGCGGTTCCAGACCCGCTCGCGGGTGATCTCCCGGATCCGCCGCTTCCTGGACGAGGCGGACTTCCTCGAGATCGAGACCCCGATCCTGACCGAGGCCGCCTCGGGTGCGGCGGCACGTCCCTTCATCACGCGGCACAACGCGCTCGGTGAGGACTTCTACCTGCGCATCTCGCCGGAGACCTACCTCAAGCGGGTGGTCGCGGGCTCGTTCGACCGCGTCTACGAGATCGGCCGGAACTTCCGCAACGAGGGGATCGACCCCTCGCACCTGCAGGAGTTCACGATGCTCGAGTGGTACGCGGCGTACTGGGACTACCGCGACAACATGAGCTTCATCCGTGACCTGATCCTCGCCGTCCTCGACGACGCCGTCGGTTCGCGGACGGTCACGTACGAGGGGGTGAAGCTCGACTTCGGTGCGGACTGGCCGGTGATCGACTATCGCGAGGCCGTCGCGGAGCGGACGGGTGTCGACCTGCGGGTCGTGCGCGACTTCGAGACCTTGAAGGCCGCGTGCGCCGGGCTGAGCCTGGACGTCGCCAAGGCGCCGTCGTACGCGGCGCTGGTCGACCTGCTCTACAAGAAGACCGTCCGCCCCGAGCTGGTGCAGCCGTGCTTCCTCGTCGGGCACCCCGTCGAGCTCGTGCCGCTGGCGCGGCGCAACGACGACGACCCGACGAAGCTCGACATGTTCCAGGTCGTTGTGAATGGTTGGGAAATCGTCAAGGCGTACTCGGAGCTGGTCGACCCGGTCGACCAGCGGGCCCGGCTGGAGGAGCAGGCCGAGCTGCGGGCTGCCGGTGACGACGAGACGATGATGCTGGAAGAGGACTTCATCGAGGCGATGGAGTACGGCATGCCGCCGATGTCCGGCCTCGGCCTCGGCATCGACCGGTTCGTCGCCCTGATCACCGACGCCCCGACGCTGCGCGACGTCGTCCTCTTCCCGTCGATGCGGGGTGCCAAGGGCTCGGAGGAGGCTGGCTCGGCGGCTGCCGCCGCGCCGGCGCAGGATGCTTCCGAAGCTCCTGCGCCGACGAGCGTGCCCGATATCTAGACCCGTCTTCCGCACATGGGGATTCGATGCCTCGCCCGATGCCATTTTCGATCACGATGACGGGCTCGCATCGATCGCCCGCACCCACTGTGACCACTCAGGTCGAACTTTGTCCGATTTCGCCCTTCGGATGCCAACGAGGCGGACTCTGGCCCGACAAGAGATCACACGGCTTGTCCACAGGGTGCACGTGCGGAGAACGGGTCTAGACGGAACCGCGTAGGTTCGTCCGTCACTTGTCGCCGTGGGTGACCATCAGCCGGCTGATCTCCACTTGGCCATACGCCGTCGGCAGGTCACCCGTGTTGGTGTTCGACTGCAGGTAGCAGCCTGCCTTGAAATAGCAGCCGGGTTCAGTCAGTGGATGGCGTGCCTTTGATACGCCGTTGTACGAGACGTCGACCGCTCCATCGACGACCTGAAGTTTGAGGTCGAAGTACGTGCCGAGCCGGTAATCTGGGTCGAGCACACCGATCTCCAGGTCTTGATATCGCGCGAAGAGCCTGCTTCCTGCCAGCTCGATCAGGATTAGATAGTCATCGGCGTTGTGGATCTGCCCGCATACGAGTTCTGGCTTGGCTTCGGGCAGGTGGGTGACCCGTTGCGTGAGTTCCATGATGTGCGTTCCGGCTGTCGGATCCCACGAGGCCTCGGTTCCGTGCTCGTCCATCTCGCGGAGCTCTGACCGCGGATACTTGGCACCGGGCTGCGGATCGTCACCGCAGCGCGCAGTGAACTGGACCGCGGGCACTACTTTGAACGACTCGTCGGCGTGGCTCGCCAGCTCGGGTTGGATGACCTGTCGGTTGGCCACCGGCAGGTTCACCTTCCAGCTGTGCAGATCCAGTACCTGGGCGGGCTTCAATGTGGCCGGTCTGAACATCCGTCGGCCGGCTCTGTGCTCGAGGAGCAGCTCGGCCGAGCCGGCCATCGCACCAACGGCCACCCCGCCGGCCACCAGTGTCAGCAGGCCTCGTCGGCTCAGCCTGGGCCTAGGCATCGACCAGCGCTCCCTCACTCGCCTGATCTCGGCTCAACTGACCGCCTTGGCAAGTGCGTCTGCCACGGCTGGCGCGATCCACGTGACATAGGTCGCCGTCACGTGGCTGGCGTCCGAGTACACGACGATGCCGTTGATCACAGGCGGGCAGGTGGTAGCCGTGCAGAAGAAGGATGTCGCGTCCACCGTTGCGATGCCGACGGTCCGTGCTGCGCCTTCCACGACCTTCCGTTGGATCATCCCGTCCAGTCGGGTCTGTGGGTCCATGCGCGCCAATGCGCATCGGGAGATGTCAGCCGGATGCCGGGCCAGGCAGTCCGGAACCGGGCCGACGCGCTGGGGGTTGGGGGTGTCCTCCAGGAGGACGACGCGGGCGCCGCTGGCCCGCAGGCTCCGGAAGCTCTGTGTGTTGCCGGCCGGGTCGATCTCCAGGGTGCGCAGCTCACTGGTCACGACGACGACAGCGGGCTTCAGCGCCTGGATCTGTGCCAAGGTGTTCGCCCGCCACTCGTCACACGCGGTGTACAGGCGGTTCGTTTCCGGGTCGATCTGGTTGGTGTACTCGCCTGGCGGACAGGCCGGCTTGCCGAACACCAGCAGTCGAAGGTGCTCCAGCTTGGCGAACGCGTCGATCGCGGGTGTCCAGGTGTTGGCGTGGCTGTCGCCAAGCAGGATCGCGGTTCGGGCGCCGCGCGGGTCGCCCATCGTGCACTCGCCCTCGGAGGGCGATCTGGTCACGGTGTGCTCCGCCAGGCAGTCCGGGTAGTCCCGCGGCGCCTTCTCCAACGACGGATTCAGGTCCGCGGGCAACGTCTTGAGGCCGGTGGCGGCCGCCACCGCCTTCTCGATCTGGCCCACGTCGGACGTGGGCGCGAGCCGTACGGGCGCTGCCAACGTGTCGCGGGTCTGCGGGATACGGGCCTGTTGGCTCACGGCGATCGCCGTACCCGACGAGACCACGGCGAGCGCCAGGCCGAACGCAAGCCCGTACCTCGGCAACCCGACGAGTTGCGGCGCGGAACGGATCGGGTGCTCCACCAGGTAGAACATCACCGTCGCGGCAGCGAAGGACGAGGCGGCGACCAACCAGCGGTCCCCGAGCGACAAGCCCCTGCCCAGAGCCAGCGGAAGGATCGTCAGGATCGCCCAGTGGGCCAGATACCACGAGTACGAGATGCCGCCGACGAACTGGAAGGGCCGCAGCCGCAGCAGCAGTTCGCCGCCTCGCGACCAGCCGGGGCAGCCGCCGGCGATCACGAACGCGGACCCGACGACGGGCAAGATGACGGCCCAGCCGGGGAACGCGGTCCCTTCGTCGTACGTCAGTGAAGCGATCAGAATCAGCCCGAGACCGAGCCAGGACATCTGGGACGCCAATGCGGGCGGCATCTTCGTCCAGAGTTCGATGGTGACGGCCAGCAACGCACCGAGGGCGAGCTCCCAGGCGCGGGTGTGCGTTCCGAAATAGGCCCATGAGGGCGATGAGACTGTCGTTAGGCCGCTGAACGCCAGCGAGCAGGCCATGATGGCCAGCAGCACCCAGACCAGGGCCCTCCGGTGCCCCCACCGCCTGCCCAGCGTGCCCCCGACGACCAGGAGCAACGCGGGCCACACGACGTAGAACTGCTCCTCGACGGCCAGCGACCAGAAATGCTGGAACGGGCTAGGCGCCGCCGTCGCGTTGAAGTAGTCGGTCTGGTGGCTTGCCAGCCGCCAGTTCACTCCGGAGAACGCGGAGTAGAAGGCGTCCAGCGCATCCTGCCGTATCCGCAGCGGGGAGTCCCACGCCCGGACCGCGAGCACCGTGGCGACGATCGTCACCGCCGCGGCGGGGAGGATTCGGCGCGCCCGCCGGGCATAGAACCGGCCGAAGTTGATTTTCTGGTCGCGTTCGAGGTCGCCCACCAGCTGCCGGGTGATGAGGAAGCCGGAGATGACGAAGAAGACGTCCACCCCGACGTAGCCGCCAGGAAAACCAAGGCCGACGTGCGACAGCACCACCAGAGTGACGGCGACGGCCCGCAGGCCCTCGATGTCGGGTCGGAACCTCCGGACGGGTGCCGTGCCCCACCGGTCGGCGCTCGCCTTGCGCAGCGGCACCCGTTCCGCCCGCCGCGGGGTCTCTGGCGATTCTGGAGAAAGCGGCCGCCGGGCCCGTGCGGGGCGTTCCTCTTCGTACGCTCTTTGGCCGTCGAGTGTCGTCATACCTCACCCACCTGCATCGGGCCGAACTGCCCGCGCCGGTGCTGGCCGGTGGTTCGCCGCTGGCTGGCCCAGGTGACGGCGAGCAACACGAGCAGGAGAGCCGACGTCGCGGCCCAGATAATCTGGATTCGGACGGCCGACCACTGCCCGCCGTTATCCACCATCTTGTTTCCGGAAAAATCGGCGCCCTGGCCGGAGAGCTTGTTCCCCTGAATCAGGTTGCCACGCACCTGGATGTTTTCCGTGATACCGCGCAGGTTGATCCCGACCCGGTTCCTCAGGATTCTGTTGTCGGTAACCGTGTTGTCTGCGGACTCGGACGTGACAATTCCGTCGGAGAGATTGTCGGTGACCAGGTTCCCGTAGATCTGGTTTCGGGTGGATGCTTCGTCCATCATGATTCCGTTCAGGCCGTTCCCGACCGTCGTGTTATATCGGACGATTCCATCGGTCACGTGGTCCGAGAAGATGATGCCGTGTCGGCCGTTGAAGTTCGCCGTGTTCTTCTCGATGAGCAGCCGGGTCGAGCCGCTGTGCGGGTCGATGCCGTACAGGGTGTTGTGGTAGAGCCGGTTGTTCGAGACCTTGAGGCCGACGGCGCCATTCGTGTACACGCCGATGAAGTTATGTTCCAGCAAAGAATTCGTGACCGATCCGGTCGCGCCCTTCGACCAGGTCAGCCCATACGACGAGTTCCAATCCCGGCCCAGGTACCGGAAGGTGCTGTGGTCGATGTTCATCGTCGAGTTCTCGACGGCGAAGACGAATGGCCGGCCTGTGGTCTGCTCAGGACGGCTGATCATCGACGGAACCTTCGCGTCCGCGGCGTGCACATAGACGCCCGAGAAATCCATCCTGGACTCCTTCACCCCAAGGAAGACCCCGTCACGGACGGTCATGACGACCTCGGTGGTCACCGGGGCGGCGACCCGCATCGCGCTGCCGCGGTCGAGCACGACGGCGGAGCGCAGCGTCACGGTGGTTCCGGTCGCACTAATCCAGTCGGGATCACCTACGACGTCGACCAGATCGCGCAACGTCGCAGGGGCTGGAGTGTCCAGACTGCGCACCGGCTTGCCTGCGGACAGCAGGACGGTCTGGGTTGGATAGATCACGATTGCCCTGATCGCCGGGTCCGGGGTCGCCGCGACCAGGTTGGAGGAGTTCGGGCCCAGCCCGAGCGTCACGTCGTTGATCGGGTCGAAGGAGGGCACGTAGCTCGTGCGGTCGAACGGTTCCTTCTCGAGGCTGAGCCCGCTGTAGGTGCGGCCGAGGACGAACGTGAGGATCAGGCCGAGGCCGAGAACCGTGACCACGACGACGCCGTAACCGCGTCCGGAGAACCTGCTCATCACCGCGCTCCCACTGCCATCTCACTGTCGGCGGTGTAGACCCGTAGCCGCGACGTCTTCGCGGTCTTGCCGATGACCTCGAACGAGCGCGGATTCCCCATGTACAGCGTCGTGACCAGGGCGACCACGGTGAAGCTGGCCGAGAACGGCGCGAGAACAACCGCACACGACGTTTGGAAGAGGCGGTTACACCAGAAGGCGGCCGGGGACTGGTCCGGAAGCCGTTTGCCGGCGTTCACCCAGCCACTCATGGCGAAGTTGAGCAGCCAGGCCGCCAGCGAGCACCAGAACAGCTCGAACCAGACCTGCGGGATGTGGGTCCTGCCCAGCAGGCTAAGGACCAGCGCCGTGCCGGAGCCGACGAACGTGAAGAGGCTGAGGAAGTAGCGCACCGAGATGCGGATCGCCGGGCCAAGCGGCAGCACGTCCCGGTTGACGACCGCGTGGATGTTGCCCCACATCCAGCGGCGGCGCTGCTTGAAGTACGCGCCCCAGGTCCAGGGCGAGGTCAGCTCGATGTACTCGTGGAACCAGCCCCAGCGCAGGCCTTGGTGCGCCGCGTTGCAGCCGAACGTGAGGTCCTCGGACGCGAATATCCGGAAGTCCCACTCGACCTGGTTCTCCGTCGCCGCCGTGATCGTCAGGCCCTCGCCGTGGACGAACAGCGGTGCGTTGAAGATCCCCTGGAAGGTGGAGCAGTAGGTCATGCAGTTGTGGAAGCGCAGGTCGTCGATATGGCTCAGCAGAAAATGCGTGAACGGCCTCGCCCCGTAGTGGATGCGGGGCGCGGTGAGCCCCTGGCAGATGTCGTAGTCGCCGGCGTAGGCCGCCTCCAGGAACTGCCAGGTGGGTGAGGTGTCGTCATCGAGGAATGTGATCTTCGTGTCGGGGCCCGTCCAGCCGAGCTCCTGGCGCAGGGTGCGGCTGTACTCGAGCGCGCGGCACTTGTAACCCGCCTTGGAGGTGAACTCTTTGGGCACCACGACCACCCGGTCCGCGTTCGGGTAGGCGGTGCTGTGCCCCGGCTCAATGACGACCCAGATGAGGTAGTCCATCGACAGCGGGTAGGACCGTATCTCGTCGACGATCTCATTGACCCGCTCGATCTCCCGACCGACCGAGGTGATCTGGATCAGATAGCGGTTGAATTTCGAGGGGTCGCGTACGTAGCGGGTCTGGAACCACCACTCGCCGAGCAGCAGCAGGACCATCTCGAACAGCGGTCTGAAATACGCCGCGAGCAGGAACCAGATCAGGACGCCACCCAGGTCGGTCAGCACGGCTGTCCGCCTCGGTCGGCCACGGCCACGACGTCGTCGCGGATCGGCCTCTCGTCTCGGGAACCGAGCCCGCCGTCCGTCGCCCGCGGCCGCGGAAGCGACACCGGCTCCACGCCCCGTTTGACTGCCTCAGCGCGAGGGCGGTCGACGCCGGCCCCACTGGCGTCAGAACTGGCGGCCAGCCGGTCGTTGACGTCGATCACCGCGCGCAGCATCGGCATGGCAACGCCGAGGGTGTCCGCGAAACCCAGGAAGGCGCGGGTGTCCTTCGGTAGGCAGGCGCCGCCATAGGGCGTGCCGCCGCGAAGGCCGTAGGCGGGGTTGAATGACGCCTCTGCCGAGTGCGCGACGGTCTCGGCGATGGCACTGTGGTCGAGCCCGAGACGCTCGGCAACCGCGTGCATCTCGTTCCAGAACGAGATCTTGGTGGCGTTGAAGATGTTGTGGGCGCACTTGATGAGTTCGGCGGCCATCGGCTCCTCAAACAGGCGCAACGTGCCGCCGAACGGCGATAGCAGCTCGGCCAGTCGCTCGCGCGCCCGCCGGTTGCGTGCGCCGATCACGGTCATCCACGGCCAGCGGAAGTCCGCCTCGGCCGAGGCGGCGCGAAGGAACTCGGGGTTGCTGGCCAGCAGGAAACCGCTCTCCGGGCGCAGCCCCGACTCCGTTTCCAAGACCGGTCCGACGACACCTTCGGTTGTGCCTGGGCTGACCGTGCTGCGCACCACGACGGTGTGCACGGCATCGGCCCTGCGAAGCGCGCGGCCGACCGCGCGGGTGCCGTCCAGAAAGGCTGTGAGGTCGTAGCGGTCGCCGTCGTTCGGGGTGGGCAGCGTGAGGAAGATGAAAGACGCTTCTTCGGTAGCCAGGTCCAACCGGGCGCGCGAGTCCAGCCCCGACGCCGCCAGCTCGTCGACGCGCGCCTCGGAAACGTCGACAAAGGTGACCCGGTGGCCGGCCTCGACGAATCCCCGGCCAGTCGCCGCGCCTACGACTCCGGATCCGATGATAAATATTCTCACTGATTTTCTCCTCTGGGTGCGCAAGGCGAAGGCGCTGTCGCCGGACGGCGACAGGTCGGCCGGCGCCACCACAGGCGGCGCAGTGCGCGGGATTAAAGGCGGGAGGACCGCCAGAAATCGTGTTACTAACCTGTATGGTTCCCGGGTTCGAGGCGTGGCGATTTCAGGCCGCGCCGGTCACGCCAGGCATCCGAAAGATTACAGCCGATTGAAGGTTGGCGAGAGAAACTCGCGTAACAGTTCCGTGAATCCCTGGGAGAAAACCGGCCCGTATTCCGAAAAGATCGCAGGATGGTCGAAGTTGGCCAGAACAGATTTTCGCCGCTAAGGTAACCACTGGTCATCTTTGGGACCTGCGGCGCGGAACACGGCACACGCCGCGTGTTGCCTGGCATTCGTCCCGCGAGGCGATCCTCGTCAACCGCGACATGCTGACGCAGGGGGAGAGACATCGGTGGGACACGGGCGGTGGCCAGGGCGGGTGCTCCACCGGTTCGGCTGACAATCGACGAGTCGCCGGGTACGAAGACCGGTCCAGGACCACACGAGGAGCGTGGATGGGGGCCGCACACGATGGATCCAGTCATCCGGCACTCAGGGGCGGTGCCAGCGCGGAGGTCGTCGTTCTGAGATCGCTGAGCCTGGTGGTCTTCTTGATGATGGTGTTGTCGACAGGTTGCTATCCGGGCCCATGGTCCGGCTCGGCTTTCCTGCCCGGCAGCCGAGCCCGCGGACAGGCCTCACCGCCGACTCCGGTCTGGCAGGCGGGCCTGGCGGCGGTTCGGGCCGCCGCGCCGCTGCCGTCCGATGTCCTCGACCTGACCCCGTGGAAGCTGACGCTGCCCACGGCCGGTCCGACCGGCTACGCCGCGGAGGTCACCCAGCCCGCCCTGGACGGATACTCCCGCGCGCCGTACTTCAGCGTCACGCCTGACGGCGCCGGCGTCGCATTCCGGGCACCGGTCGACGGCGCCACGACCCCGGGCGCGAAGTACGCACGCTCGGAACTGCGTGAGATGACCCCGGCTGGCGGGAAGGCTGCCTGGTCAAGCAGTGTCGGCGCGCACACGATGGAGATTCGCGAGGCGATCACTCATCTGCCGAGCGCGAAGCCCGAAGTCGTCGCCGGACAGATCCACGACGCGAATGGCTATATCGTGATGGTGCGGCTGAACGGGTCCAGGCTGTTCGTCCAGCACAACGGCCACAACATCGGCGACCTGGACACCGATTACCACCTCGGCGACATGTTCACCGTGCGGCTCGTCGCAGGCGCCGACCATGTCCGCGTCTACTACAACGGCGCACCGAAAGCGGCCGTGGAGGTGCGCAAGCGCGACCTGTACTTCAAGGCCGGCTGTTACACGCAGTCAAGCCCGGCCGTGGGCGACCAGCCGGGCGAGTACGGCGAAATCGTTATCTACGACCTTCGGGTATCGCACCAGTGAACCGACCTTGACGGGCGCCCGTCACGATGAAGCTGACTCAATTCTGCGCACACCTGAACTCATTGGGATAATAATACCGAGAAGGAGTGCGGGTGCCGATGTCAAAACAGCGTTAGTGCCTGTTCTTAATCTTGGCCGGGTTCAACTCTCGGTAGTGGTTCGTGGTATACGGCGGGTGACCGGCTTGCCGCGGGCGAAGCGGCGACCCACGGTCCGGATGATCGGCCGGCAGGAAGGGGTCGCGAAGTCGGGGCCTAACGCTCCGCGAGGGCGGAGCGGACCAGGCCGAGGCCCTGCGCGGACACGACCTGGTCGCCGTCCACGTCCCCGTCCACGATGACGATCCCCGGCAGCGGCCGCCCAAGGAAGGCGAGCAGCGAGGCGTGCAGCCCATAGGCGCCGACGTTCGGCACCGCCACCACCGCGTCGACCTCCGGAACCGCCGCCGTATGACCGCGCGACAACGTGTCCAACGGCGTGCACAGCGGCCCGACCAGCGTGATGGACCCAGTCGGCCCCGCCTGCTCCGGCTCCACCGGCACCACCCGCGCGCCGGGCGGCAGCAGCCGCCCCAGCCCGGACATGCCGCCAAGCGTGTTCGTCCCCGCGTCGAGCACCACGTACGTGGAGCCGCGGCTGACCTTGACGTCGGTCACCGTGCAGACGAGCGTCCCGCAGTCGGCGGAAAGCGCCCGACCGGACTCGAACGCGACGTGCGGCTCGCCGTCGCGCCACCCCGGCAGCCCGTCGTCCAGCAAGCCCTCCAACGCGGCCCGCAGCTTCGGCAGCGGCACCCGGCTACCCGGCCGCGCATACGGCGCGCCGAACCCGCCGCCCAGGTCGGCGATGCCGCCGCTGATTCCGAGGACCTCCCGGGCCCGCGCCGTCGTCTCGACGCCGACCGCGAACTCCGCGATCAGCTCGTCCTCGCCGCCGAGGTTCGTCGCCGAGAACACATGCGTTCCGACGATCTCCAAAGCGTCCTGCCGTGCCTTCGCGGCCTCCGCCAGCTCCGCCAGGTCGCTCGCCTCGACGCCGAACTGCGACGGTTTCCCGGTCATCCGCAGCCCCGTCCCGGCGGCGCCGCGCTCGGCGTTCACCCGGACCAGACAGCGGGCCTGGACACCGTGCCCGCCCGCGAGGCGGGCCACCCGCCGGTAGTCGACGACCGACTCGACCGAGAACAGCCGCACACCGGCCGTGAGGGCCCAGTCGACCTCACCGGCGGTCTTGCCCGGCCCGCCGTAGAGGATGCTGTCCGCAGCATGGCCCGCGCCCAGCGCCGCCGCGAGCTCCCCGAGCGAGCTGACCTCGGCCGACAGCCCTGCCGCGGCGAGTTCCCGGACGATCGCGACCTCGGGGTTGGCCTTCAGCGAGTAGTAGATCGTCGCCCCGTCGGGCACGGCGGCGCGCAGGTCGGCCGCGGCCCGCCGCACCCGGTCGAGCCGGTACACGTAGAGCGGGCTGCCGAACCTCCGGGCCAGGCCGGCGAGGGACGACCGCTCCGCGGCATCCAGCGAGCCGCCGCCGACGCGGCCGTCGTGGTCTGTCGTCATCTCAGGCGGTGTCACCCCGGACCGCGGCGACCGCGCTCCACAGTGTGGCCGGCGTCGTGAACATGTCGAAGGTCAGGTCGTCGTCGGAGAAATGGACGCCGTAGGTCTCCTCGACGCCCACCAGGAGCTCGACGGCCCCCAGCGAGTCCAGCCCGGCCGCCCGCAGGTCGAGGTCGCTGCTCAGCGGCGCACTACCTAGCGACTCGTCCAGATACGGGCGCAGCAGCTGTTCGAAGGCCGGATCCCACTGCGTGTTCTGGTTAGCCATCGTCCCTCCCGGTCAACGCGATGTTCTCGACCAGCCCGCGGCGGTCCAGCTTGCCGTGTGCGGTGCGAGGAAGCTCAGGGCGACACAGGATACGGTCGGGTACCCGCGCCGCGTCGAGAATGCCAGGCAGCTCGGCTCGCAGGGCGTCCGCGGTGATCGTGCCGGAGTACCAGAGGACGAGGCCGAGGCCGGGCACGTCCGGTACCACCGCGGCCTCCCGCACGCCGTCGACCGCCAGCACGGCGGCCTCGATCTCGGACGTGCTGACGCGGACGCCGCGGCGCTTGAAGATGTCGTCGCGCCGCCCGACCAGGTGCAGGTCGCCCGCGTCGTCCAGCCAGCCGAAGTCCCCGGTGTGCAGCTCGGTGGCGCCGGTCGCCGGGTCCCGGCGGTAGCGCTTGGCTGTCTCCTCCGGGGCGTTCCAGTAGCCGGCCATCACGTGCGGGCCGCGCACGACGACCTCGCCGATGGTGGCGGCGGCGACCGGGGCACCCAGCTCGTCGATGACGATCACCTCGGTGCCCGTCAGGGCCCTGCCCACCGTGCCCGGCCGGATCAGGTCGTCGTCGGGCCCGGAGATGGTGATGCGCTTGCACTCCGTCATGCCGTACATGGAGATGATCTCCGCACCGGGAAACGTCTCGCGCAGTCGCCGCGAATGCTCGGCGGTGAGCTCCGCGCCGGTGTTGGTGAAGCGGCGCACGGCGGTCGGGCGGCGGTCGCGGGTCGCCAGCACGGCGAGCACGGTCGCCAGCGTCGGCACCACCGGCACGATGGTGGCGCCCGCGGCCCTGACCTCCTTGAGCACCTGCACATCGGAGGAGCTCTCGGGCAGCGCCAGCGCGGCACCCGCCAGGCCGGCCAGCAGGATCTGGTAGAGCCCGTAGTCGAACGAGAACGGCAGCCGGCAGTACACGACGTCGGTCTCCCGGTAGCCCAGCCGCTCGGCTATGGCGCCCGCCGCGAAGACGACCTGCTCGTGCGGGCAGACGACGCCCTTGGGGGCGGCGGTGCTGCCAGACGTGTAGATGAGGAACGCCACGTCGTGCGGCGAGGCCGGCTCCTCACCGACGTCGTCCGGTTCCGGCTCGGCCTGGGACTGCGCCATCGCCGTGGCGACGTCCACCGTGGTCCATCCGTCAGCCGACCAGTCCGCGTCGCCGTCCTCCACGACGCACAGCGCCGGCGCGCAGTCGCGGATGATGTGGGACACCTGCGCGATCCGCAGGTCGGGGCTCGTCGGGACGACCACCGCCCCGACCCGCAGCGCCGCCTGGAACAGCAGCACGAACTCCCGGCTGTTGCGCAGCCGCAGCAGCACGCGGTCACCCGGGCCGACGCCGCGGCCACGCAGCCAGGAGCTCAGCCGGCCACTCATCGTCCAGACCGCGGCGTGGGTGAGGTCACCGTGCCGGTCGCGTACCGCCACCGCGTCGGGGTGGGCCCGGGCCGCCGACTCGGCGATCTGCTGTATGAGTACTGGGCGGACCGGGCGAATGATGTCTATCGTCTGCTCCACCCAGGGCCTCCCAGGAATTGGCTCGCGGAAATCCCCTGGGTCTCCTGGAGATGGCAGGAGGCCAGGCCGCGTCTGCTTTTGGCGATGAACCGCCTGAGCCTCTTTTCAGGCATGCGGAAGTACCGGCCGTACATTGACCGGCGACGCCGGGACGCCCCGACACGCGACCTCAAGAATTTGGCGGGATAGCGGGGTACGGACACCCTCGCCGGCCGGCGTCATGGGCTTCGCGTCGTGCCAGGCGGCGGGACGTCCGCGCCCCTTCTCCACTTTTGAGCCGCGACGGCCGGAACGGCTCGCCGCCCGCCCAGGCCGCGTACGCAGTGCCACAATTCGCCCCCCGGCACCTTCGTCTAGCTCATGAGCCACCTAGCCACGACCTGCGGATGATCGCTGGCCCACGCAGTTCATCTGTTCATCTGTAGCGAGCCCCCCGCGGCCGATCCCGGTAAGCGGAACCTGCATACTCAGACTACGATACAGTGCCGTAATTCCGAAGTGTACCACTCTCTGACTCGTGCTAGCGCCTTGGTGCCGCAGGCAACGCTGGAACGTCAATACGGTCGGTGGTGGCGACGTCGTCATATCGGAGCCCGTCACCGAATGACCGCTGGCCACCCGGTGACGGGCTCTGTGCCGATCAGGAGATCAGGAAGCGGGCTTCATGATGCGTGCCGGCGCGGCGAAGACCGTCGCCTTGGCCGGCACGTTGGTCGTGATGATCGAGCCGGGGCCGATCGTCACGTCGTCGCCGATGGTGATCGGCCCGAGTATGTAGGTGCCTGGGCCGATCGACACCCGCCGGCCGATGCGCGGCACGGCGTCCGGCGCCTCTCCGCTGACTCCCGCGTACCCGATGGTGAGGTTGTGCCGCAGAACCGTGTCGTCGCCGATGACGCAGAACATCGGAATCATGATCGTCTGGTGGTGCCCGATCAGCACGCGCCGTCCGATGATGGCGCGGTCGCTGATGTCGACCCCGTACAGGTTCTTGATCACCAGTCCGTTGAAGAGGACGTACCAGATCGAGATCGGCAGGCGCAGCAACGCCGGCAGCCCACGCCGCCAGTGCCCGATCCGGTACACGACCATGGCGTGCAGGCCGGGATCGAGGATCCAGGCCCGCGTCTTGCGGTGCGTCCGGTAGTCCTCGCGAAGCAGCGTCCCCAGGGGGACGCCTGCCGCGGTGGACGCGGCCGTCCGCTCGTCGACCGCCGTCTCCGCCGTCTCCGTGGTTTCCGTGACCTTGGCGGTTTCCATGGTCTTGGTGGCCTCCGCGGTCTCGGTGGCGGGACGTGGCCCCGCCTCGACGGCGTCGGACGACTGTTTGGGCACCGACGTAGCCAGCGTGGACACGGCCGTCGTCGTCGCCACGGCGCCCGGTTCGTCAGCCACGGCCACCACGTTCCTCGATGTACGCCTGCATCTCGCCGACGTTCTTGAAGGAGGCGAGCCGCTCATCCTCGATCTGGATGCCGAACTCGTTCTCGATGGCGTAGACCAGGTTGATGTGGACGAGCGAGTCCCAGTTTGGCACGTCCGCCGCGGTCGTCGTGTCGGAAATCGTCAGCGTCTCGTCCGCGAAGATCTCCCGGAAGACCTGTTGCAGTCTGTCGACCACCATTAAGTCATTGCCCCCTGCCACTCAACGGTGCTGCCTTCTGAATCGAGTACCCGCATCAGCCCCGGCGGCGCCTTCGCCGTGGCCACGTCGAGCACCCAGGTGCTGCCGCCCGGCTCGCCCGGCCCGCCGGCGGCCTCGCTCAGCGGGTCGTCGGCGCCGTCCGCCCGCACGAACCCGAGGCGCGGGTACAGCTCGGCGACCAGCCCGTTCTTCGCCGTCGGAATGTAGCGCCCGCGCACCAGGGTGCAGCCACGCCGCCGGGCCTCGGCGACGAGGACCGCCGCCGTCTCGTCCTCCAGGGTCCGGCCGATGACCCGGCAGCTCATCAGCCAGGTGTCGATGTCGAGCACCGCGCCCCGCTGGATCGCGATGACGACGCCGACGAGGCCGTGATCGGCGAACTTGTCGGCCAGGCGCAGGCAGAGCACCGTCGCCGCCGGGTCGGCGCGCAGCGCCGCGACGTCGGCGTCGCCGCGCCGGCGCCCGGTGAGGTTGAACTGGTTGGTCTTGCCGATGAGCTGCACGACCCGGGGCTGCGTCACGTCGTCGAGCGGGACCACCGTCGCGACCATCTCCAGGTCGCGGTGGAAGTCGTCGAGGGACGTGGCGGACGCCGCCGCCTTCGCGGCGTCGGCCCTGGCCTTGTACTGCGCGGTGCGGGCCGCGTCCTCACTCGTCAGGGCGACGGTCTCGAAGTACGGGTAGCTCGCGAGGGCGCGGACGTAGGCGTGGGGATCGACCGGCATCTCGATCACGTCCACGCCGGCGGCCAGCTGGCGGACGACGTCCCGTTCGACCGGGTTGTCGTCGACGAACACCAGCGAGTCCAGCCCGATGCCCAGGTTGGCGGCGATCGCGCGCAACTGCGCCGGCTTGTCGTCCCAGGAAGCGCTGAAAGCCGCGATGTCGTCGAGCTTGATCCGCATGTTCGGATGGGTCTCGAAGACCTCGCGGACGTCGGCCTCGTTGTTCTTCGAACAGACGGCCAGGATCACGCCCTTGGACTTCAGCTCCAGGACGTACTCCTGGAAGGCGGTGAACGCCTCGCCGATCGGCCCGTCGCCGAGCGCGATCCCGGCGAGGCCCTCCTCCCCGAGCACGCCGCCCCACAGGGTGTTGTCCAGGTCGAGAACCAGGCACTTGCGGCTGACGCCGAGCTGGGCGCCGATCACCGCCGCGGTGTGCCGGGCCAGGATGGACACGCAGTCCAGCGCGACGGCCTGCTTGGCCCGGTTCCAGTACCGGGCGTCGAACCACCGCCGCTTGCCGACCTCGGCAGCCAGCCGGTCACAGTCGACCAGCGCCACCCGGTCGGCCGCGGCACGCCCGAGCTCGGCGTTCACGGCCGCGAGCATCGCCGCCCGACAGCCACGGACCCGCGTGCTCAGATGCCCGAGGGCCACCTCCGGGGGTACCGCGAACGTGTGCTGCACCACTCGAGCACCGCTACGGGCCGTGACCGTCTCCCACAACGACGTCCACCGGGCGACCTCACGGGCGACCTCGGCCTCCGGGTCATCCGAGACGGCCGGCAGCCGCGCCTCGCCGGCGTGCACGGCCAGCACGACGATGTCCGGCGCGAACCGGTACAGCTCGCTGTTCGGATCGAGGATCTCCTGCTGGTACTGGCCGTAGCCGCATTCGTAGACCTCTACCGCCACCCCGGTGCGCGCGGCCGCGACCGGCAGCAGCGCGGCGAGCTGTGAGGTGGTGTAGCTGCCGAGCACCGCGATTCTCGCGGAGCGCGGCAGCGGGCCCACGTGCGCCAGGCACCGCCGGGCGAGCTGGGCCGCCGCCGTCCAGCCGGCGAGGTCGTCGCCCGCGTCGATGGCCGTGAACACCCAGCGCAGCGCGGTCGCGTGGTCGCCCGACCGCTCATGGGCGCGCGCCGCGTCTAGGCAATGGCGCAATGAGATCTCGGTGACTGTAATGCTGGCGAGCTCTTTCTTTGGGCTGACATCGGCGGCGGGCGCCACCGCGCCAACGTCAGAGGCTTGATGTTGCTTTGGGACTCTGGGATCAGCTGGAACGGTTGCCCATTTGTCCTGCGGCGGCAACTCTCCGGGCACGGTTCCCCCCTCCTGGTCAAGACCGTGTGCCGGCAGCGTAATCACGCTAGCATGCCGCATTCCCCCAACGGAGACCAAGGGTAGCTATTCGCCCTTCGTGGGCCCCATCACGCAAAGGTCACGAAGCTCGGCGGCCCGCTCGGCGAGGCGGCGGAGGCGAAGTGGCGGAGCGGCCCGCCATGCCCGGCGCCGTTGGGGGGGAAGACCGGCATCGCCGCTGGTAGCGAGCCGCTACCTGCCCTTCGCGAGGTAGGCGTGGACGGTGTCCGCGATGGCGTGCTGGCCAGCCGAGTTGAGGTGGGCGCTGGCCTGGAGGCCGGCCCCCGTCACCGCGACCGGGTGCACCCAGGGATCTTTGGTGCACAGTTTGTGATCATCGAGCACCCCGTCGATGGAGAGGAAGTCGACGTCAGCCTTGCCGGCCGCACGCCGTATCACTCGGTTCAGATCACCGTTAAGCCCGATGAGTTGAACGCGCTCGTTATTGCTTAGCCATTTGCAGGTGTTCGCGGTGCTGCTGGGGAAGAGACTAGGATAGCCGATAACGATGACCCGGGCGTCGCCGGCCGCTTCCTTGACTTGGGTGTAGGCGGCCTGCAGCAGCGGCGGCAGCTTGTCGCGGACGTACTCGCGGGTGTTGTCGTCACGGCCATTCCAGAAGCAGCGCCAGACGACACAGCTGACGATCGCGGGCCCGAAGCCAGCGTCGTTGCCGCCGATGGTGATCGTCACGACGTCCGGCTTCACACCACCGGCCACCAGCGCCTGCAGCGCCTCGAGCTGCGGTGGCTGGCCATGGAACGAGGTGGTGAACGCGCTCGTCTTCGCACCCGAGCAGGCGATCATCCGGACGGTCGAGCCGGCGATCTCCTGGCCGAGCAGCCGCGGCCAGGCGTCGGCGCCGCGGTTGCAACCGGGAGCGTCCACGTCGAACGGGCCATTGCCCTCGCCAGACGAGTACGAGTCACCGAGGGCGACGATGGTGGGGGGCTTGCCGAAGCTGGCCGGACTCGCCTGGATCTGCCGGCCGGACTCACGCGGTTCGCCGGTGTCCGTGGCTGCCGCCCTGGTCCGAGGCTCGCAGCCGCCGAGCACGATGGCCAGCATCGCCATCACGGTCGCCGTCACGAGGACGACGCTGCGGCGAACCCGCGGCGAGGCGAGCCGGTGAAGTCGCATGGCTTCGGAGCGTAACTGCATCTGCGGCGCTCGGCGTCGCGAAACAGTCATCGTCGGCGCGGCTACCTGTCCGCGGCGCGGCCTCGCTCCATCAAGATCCGTAATGACCGCGATCTGCCGTGGACGGCGTCCGGTCAGTCGATCAGCAGCCGCCGGAGGTAGCCGCCGTAGCCACTCTTGGCGAGCGGCTGGATCAGCGCCACGAGCTCGTCATCGGTGATGAAGCCCTCGCGCCAGGCGACTTCCTCGACGCAGCCGATCTTCAGGCCCTGCCTCTCCTCGATGACCTGGACGAACTGGCCGGCCTGCATGAGCGAGTTGAAGGTGCCGGTGTCGAGCCAGGCGGTGCCCCGGTCCAGGACGTGTACGCCGAGCCGGCTGCGCTCCAGGTAGCTCTGGTTGACCGCGGTGATCTCCAGCTCGCCACGCGCGCTGGGCTTGGTCTCCCGGGCGATCTTGAGCACGTCGTTGTCGTAGAAGTAGAGGCCGGTGACGGCGTAGCTCGACTTGGGCTTCTCCGGCTTCTCCTCGATGGACACCGCCTGCCGGTGGTGGTCGAACTCGACGACGCCGTAGCGCTCCGGGTCGGAGACGTGGTAGGCGAAGACGACCCCGCCGTCGGGGTCGGTGTACTGCTTCAGCTGCTCGCCCAGGCCGACGCCGTAGAAGATGTTGTCGCCGAGGATCAGGCAGACCTTGTCGGGGCCGACGAAGTCGGCGCCGACGATGAAGGCGTCCGCGAGCCCGCGCGGCTCGTCCTGGACCGCGTATTCGAACCGGCAGCCCAGCCGGGCCCCGTCCCCCAGGAGCCGGCGGAACTGGTCCTGGTCGGCCGGGGTGGTGATGATGAGGATCTCGCGGATCCCGGCGGCCATCAGGGTCGACAGCGGATAGTAGATCATCGGCTTGTCGTAGACCGGCATCAGCTGCTTGGAGACGGCCTGGGTGATCGGGTAGAGCCGGGAGCCGGTGCCGCCGGCCAGGATGATGCCCTTCATGCCATCCCCTTCCACCGTGCGTGGACTTGGCGGCTTCCGGCCCTGCCGCGCGTGCCGTCCGCCTGACGGGTTCGGCTAGACACTAGCCTGGGCCCGGCTCCCTCAGTAGGCGCCTTCGTGCTTGAGCACCGCGAAGACGGTGCGCCAGAGGATGAGCAGATCCATGGCGAGGGACCAGTTCTCGACGTATCGCAGGTCGAGGCGGACGGCCTCGTCCCAGTCGAGGTCGCTGCGGCCGCTGATCTGCCACAGGCCGGTCAGCCCCGGCCTGACCATGAGCCGGCGGTGGACGTCGCGCTCGTACACCGCCACCTCCGTGGGCAGCGGGGGCCGCGGGCCGACCAGCGACATGGTGCCGTTGAGCACATTGAACAGCTGGGGCAGCTCGTCGAGCGAGTACTTCCGCAGGATCTTGCCGACCTTGGTCACCCGCGGGTCGTCCTTCATCTTGAACAGGACACCCGCGCCCTCGTTGCTGCCCTGCAGCCCCGCGAGCCGCGCCTCCGCGTCGACGTACATCGAGCGGAACTTGAACATCGTGAACTCCCGGCCGCCCTGGCCCACCCGCGTCTGCTTGAAGATCGCCGGGCCGCGGCTGGTCAACCGCACCGCCAGCGCCAGGCCCACGAACACCGGCAGGCCGAACAGCAGCACGCACAACGCCAGACCGCGGTCCAGCGCGGCCTTCATCAGCCGCCGGGCGCCGGTGAGCTCCGGCTCCTCGACGTGCAGCAGCGGCAGCCCGGCGACCGGGCGCAGATGGATCCGCGGCCCGGTCACGTCGGTCAGCGCCGAGGACACCAGCACGTCGACATCCGAGCCCTCCAACGCCCACAGCGCCTTGCGGAGCCGCTCGCCGTCGACCTGCGGGCTGACCGCGACCGCGGACGCCCGGGTGCGCCGGATCGCGTCGATCAGCGCATCGGACGTGCCGACGATCGGCACGCCGGCCAGGTCGAAGCCGGCGCGGTCGGGCCGGTCGGCGCTGTGCAGGCCGGGGGAGCGGTCGAGGACGACACCGACGACGTCCCAGCCCGTGGTCGGGTCCCGCCGCGCGATCCGGACCAGCGATGCCGCGGACTCGCCGGACCCTACGACCAGCACCCGATGCTGGCAGCGCCCGGCCCGGCGCAACCGGTTGAGCCGGTTGCGGGCGACGACTCGCGCAGTGAGCGTCAGCAGCAGCGCCGTCGGGAACGCCACCAGCAGGTAGGCGCGGGCGACCTCGGCCTTCGACGCGTACGACGCGACCGCGACCAACGCGACGAGCCGCACCGCCGCGTTGAGCACCCGGCGGAACTCCTCCGACCCGCCGCCCAGGAACCGGGGCTCGTAGGCGCGGTTCAACGCCATGCCCGCGACCCACACGAACGGCAGCACGAACGTGATGATCAGATAGGGCCGGACCGACACCGGCATCAGCTCGAAGTCGACGAACCCGCCGAACCGCAGCAGGTACGCGAGGGCGGTGCCCGCGAGACACGCGACGAAATCGCCCGCCATCAACGCCCGGGCGTAGGCCCGCTCCCACCGGACGTGTGCCTGGTAGGGCTCGTGCGTTCCGTCGGGTGACCGCGCCGCCAACACCGCGAGCTCGGCGGCGCTGCGGCGGTTCGCGTGCACGAAGGCCGTCGGCGCCGGACGGCCGGCCAACCTGGCACGGAACGAACGCATCGACACGCGCAGCGTCGTCTCGGACTCGCGCCCGCCTCGGGCGGAGGTTCCCGCCGAGCCGGCGGCGGCAGCCGAGCCGCGGCTCGCGTCAAGTGGCGCCGAGGCGCCACTTTCGGGCTGGCGCGCGCTCGGGATCCTCGGCCCGCCGTCGTCGGGCCGCAGCGGCGCACGGGGCGCGGGCGGCTCGGTTTCCGCCGCCTCCGGCAGCGTTGTCTCCTTCACAGCCAGCCCCCCGAGTGGCCCAGATGACTGTGCTGGCCCGCGGGTCAGCACAGTCATCGGCAGGTGCATGCATCGGCTCCCCGAGGCTCTGCGCATTGCGTCCGCTGCTGATGCGCGCCGTCCGCCGACCCCGTAGGGTGCGCGGATCGCGTCATCCGCTGCCTGACGCCGTGAGGGTGCCTGAGGTTGCGCGCGTGTCCAAAATACCAACGCCGGTCCGTTGTCCGACGTTGGGCCGCCTTTTCGACGTGCTCCTCACGGTTCGGGCCGTCAGTCGGCCCGCCCGCCGGCACGGGAGCCGGGAGCCGGGAGCGGCGCCGCGGTGGCTGTGGCTGGTGAGTGCGGGTCAGCGCAGGGAGCTGGCCACGAAACGGTCCGGGTCCAGTGTGGAGATCGGGACTGCCGGGACCCCCGCGACGACCGTCCAGTCCCCGACCGACTCCGTCACCACCGAGCCGGCGCCCACGACCGAGCCTCGGCCCAGCTCGACGCCGGGCAGGATCGTGCAGCGGGCGCCGATGAACACGTCGTCCCCGATGGTGATCGGCCTGGGAGTGTCGCCGGCGCGGCTTCCACCGGTGGCGCGGCTTCCACCCGTGGCGGCGCCGTGGTCCCAGCCGGCGTCCCAGTCATCCGTGTCGGCGATGACGACGCGCGGGCCGATGTGGACGCGTTCACCCACGGTCACCGACCCCGCGGCGGCCAGGTAGCTGCCGTAGTTGATGAACGTCCGCCGGCCGATGGCGAGCGTGCCGCCCGTTCCGGTGCGCAGCTCGACCGGCATGCGCTGCGACGTGAGCGTCACCCAGTCGGCGATCTCGATCCGGCCGCGGTTGCGGACCAGCGGGCGTTCGGTGGTGCGCACGGCCTTGCCGACGCGGTCCACGTCGCGCAGCCAGAGCCGCGCCGTCACCAGGCCCAGCGCGAAGGTGACTGCTTTCTCCACCAGCATTCGCAGCGGCAGCTCACGGTCCCGGCTAAGGCGGGCGAACGCCCCGCCGAGGGCCCGGCCGCGCTGGGTGGGCGCCGCGTCAGGCACCACGCCATCGTTGCCGCTGTTCTCCGGCTCGGTCATGGGTGTTCGTGCCTCGCGCTCATAGTGATGACAGGGCGGCCATTACGGTGCGGCCAGTATGGCGCCCTGCTGCGGCCCGATATGCACCGAGTAGGCTCGGCAGCCACCGCGCGGCTGGGGTATGTCCACCGGGCCGGGCGTTCACCATGGCCAGGTTTTCAGCGGACCGGGTTCACAGGACCGGGCATCATCATCAGGGGGGCCGGTGGCGAGCACGCCGACTCGGCGGGTGTCATTCCTTGGCCGTCTGCGGGAGCGCCGGAGCCTACGCAAGATCACCGAGCACGGCGACGGCGTCGTCCTCGACGGCCAGCCGAAGATCGAGAACCTGGGGGCGATCCGGCTTGGCGCGCGGGTGCGCGTCCTCAACCGACCGGTCGCCGTCGAGCTCGGGGCCGGCCCGGGCTCGGAGCTCGTCATCGGCGCCGACTCGGTGCTCGAGCCCGGGGCCACCATCACGGCCAACGGCACCATCGCGATCGGTGAGCGCGTCCACGTCGGCCGCTACGCGGTGATCATGGACTCGAACTTCCACGACCTCTACGAGCGGGACAAGCAGCCGGCCCCGCAGCCGATCCACATCGAGGACGACGCCCGGATCGGAGCGAACTCCTGCGTCCTGCCAGGCGTCCGCGTCGGCGCCGGCGCCGTGGTCCTGCCGGGCTCGGTCGTCACGAAGGACGTCGAGCCCGCCAGTGTGGTCGTCGGCGTCCCCGCCAGGCCGGTGCCCTCCGTCGAGGCGGCGGCGCCCGCCTCGAGCCAGGAGCCGGCGCACCCCTGACCGTCGCTCGGCGGGCCCGCCCGCGCCAGGCACCGACGCTGGCCGGCCGCACCCCGCCGGGTGGCCGCACCCCGCCGGGTGGCCGCAACCATCGCCACGTATAGTCCTGTAGTCCTGACCTGCGCGCATGTGGGCTGTCTCGTCGTCCTTGTCTCCAGCCGCCTCCAGCTGCCCTCGGCTGCCGCCGCCTGACCAACGACTTGAGTGAGGGGTGTGCAGTGAGCGGGAGCCATGTCACGGGCAGGCCCTGGGAGACGGGCCAGGCCGGATGGCCGTCACCGCCTGCGGCCAGCGGGGCCTAAGCCCATGGCAGTGAGAGTGGCGGTGGCAGCGCGCGAGACCACCGGAGTCCGCCGGTGAGCGGGACGACCACGCGGCGTGCCAGTACGGCCGGCGGTGACATCCCGGCGCCCGGCTCGGCGGGGCCCCGGAGGCAGGGCCCGCAGACAGGTCCCGGGGGCACCGGCCCGCGGCCTGCCCAGGCGGGCGGTGGCGAGTCCGAGGCCACGCTGCGTGTGTCGATGCGCAACTTCCGGGAGCGCCTCGCGGGCCGGCCGGCCCCGCAGCGGGCGCACCCGCATGCGAAACATCGCAGCGCGGCCGAGGCCGCCCTGCTGGCGGCGCGGCCGACCGACGGATCGCGGGACCCATACCGGGCGCACACTCGCTGGGAGCGGATCTATGCCCGGGCCGTGGTGGTCTCCGACCTTCTCGCCTGCCTCGCCGGGACCGGACTGGCCTACTTGATCCGGTTCGGTGGATTCATCGAGTTCGAGATGAAGCCGCTCTCGACGCGGCCCTATCTGTTCATCACCCTCATCCTGCCGGTTGCCTGGGTGACCGCGATGGCGCTCAACCGGGCCTACGAGCACCGCTTCCTGGGCGGCGGCTCCGAGGAGTTCCGCAGAGTTCTCAACGCGGCGGTGCGGTTCGTCGCGCTGGTCGCGGTGGGCTCCTACGCGACGAAGGCCGAGATCGCCCGTGGCTACCTGCTGGTGGCGTTCCCGACCGCCCTGGTCCTGACGATGGTCGGGCGGGTGATGATCCGGGGGCGGCTGCATCAGCTGCGCCAGGCCGGGCGCTGCCAGTACCGGGTGCTGGTGGTCGGTTCCGGTGAGTCGGGCGCCGCGCTCGTACGCATCGCCCAGCGCGACCGGAACACGGGTTGGAACGCCGTCGGCGTCTGCCTGGACCGGGCGCCTGGCCTGCACAGCGCCGACCGGCCCGACCGGGCCGGCTTCGACCTGGCCGGCGTGCCGATCGTCGGCACCTCGGACTCGTTGCTGGACGCGATCCGGCGCACCCGCGCGACGGCGGTAGCGTTCAGCCCCCAGATCGACGGCGAGCAGCTGCGCCGGGCGCTGTGGGCGTTGGAGGGCTCGGATGTCGACGTGCTGGTGTCCTCGGCGCTGACCGACGTGACCGGGCCGCGGATCCATCTGCGCCCGGTCGCCGGGCTGCCGCTGCTGCACGTCGAGGAGCCGGAGCTCACCGGCGCCCGGCGGCTGATGAAGACCACTCTCGACCGCGGTCTGGCACTGACCGTCGTCCTGTGCGGCCTGCCGGTGTTCGTGGGCCTGGCGCTGGCGGTGCGGCTGACCAGCCGCGGCCCGGCGATCTTCAAGCAGACCCGGGTGGGCCAGGGCGGCCGGGAGTTCACGATGTTCAAGTTCCGCTCGATGTACGTCGACGCGGACGCCCGGCTGGCCGAGCTGCAGGCGAGCAACGAGGGCGCGGGTGTCCTGTTCAAGATGAAGGACGACCCGCGGGTGACCAAGGTCGGCAAGATCCTGCGGAAGTACTCGCTCGACGAGCTGCCCCAGCTGTTCAACGTGCTGGGCGGCACCATGTCGCTGGTCGGCCCGCGGCCCCCGCTGCCCAAGGAGGTGGCCGCCTATGAGAAGGACGTGCACCGCCGGCTGATGGTCAAGCCCGGGCTGACGGGCCTGTGGCAGGTCAGCGGCCGCAGCGACCTCGACTGGGACGAGGCCGTCCGCCTCGACCTGCGATACGTCGAGAACTGGTCCCTGGCCATGGACATCATCATCCTCTGGCGGACGGTCTTCGCGGTGCTCAAGCACGAAGGCGCCTACTGACACGAAGGCGCCCACTGAGCCGACCCGGCGCGCCGCCGGCCGCCACCGAAGCGTGCCCACCGAGCACGTGCGCCCAGCACGTCCACCGAGCACGTTCGCGGCCGCGGTGCCGGTGATTCCGGCGATTGTGGTTCAGGCCACCATTTCGTGGGCGGACGGCGCGGGCGTATCCAGATGGTTACCTGGGAAATTCCCGGCTCTGTGTATGCTGAAGATAGCAGCTGACGAGATTCGACGTTGACGGTGAGCTTTCCGTCTCCGGTTCGGATAGCGGCGCGGGGGTGGGATCCTTAATGGCTTCTCAAATATGACGGGCGACGTCGGCGGCCTGGCCGGGGAGTTCACGGCTGCCCTGGTGGCCGGGGCGCCAGTCGCAACAGCGGTCGTGACGGCAGTCTCGGCGTGCCCGGTCGCGAGGGCCGCGGGGTGAGCGCGGGGTCGAGGCGCTCCGTCCTGGGCGGCGTCCTGGCGCTCGTGGTCATCGGCGTCATCGGTGCCCTCGTGGCGGTGAACGTCTTCGGGGGCTCCGAGCCTGAGCATCCCCCGGCCGGGAGCCCGGTGGTCCGCGACGCCACGCTCCACGTGGACGGCAACGTCATCCGGCGGGCGGACGGCAGCCGCTTCATCGTGAAGGGCGCCAACATCTTCGGGCTCCCACACTACGACAGCCCCGGGTCCGCGACCGTCGACCAGGCTCTGCTGAACGAGACGGAACAGACCTACAAACTCCGGCACGAGATCGCGGCGAAGATGCGGTCCCTGGGTCTGAACACCATTCGTCTGCAGGTCGGCAGCGCGGCCTACAAGAGCCAGCTGTACATGAGCAAAGACGAGTACGTGCAGCGCGTCGACGACATCGTCGAGGCTTTCAAGGCCGAGGGCATCTACACCGTGATCGGCGACCACGACTACACGGGGGACACCGCCAAGTTCACCGCCGGCTACCGGAGCTCGTTCGAGCTGTTCCAAGCGATCATCGACAAGGTGGGCGTCAGGGAACCATATCTGATCTTCAACCCGTTCAACGAGCCGTCCAGTGACAGCAACTGGGCCGCCTGGCGGGAACCCAACCGTGACACGCTGCAGTGGCTGCGGCAGACCGCCGGTTTCCAGGGCGTCGTCCTGCTGGACATGGCCAGCTGGTCATGGGAGTTCTCGCCGACCGAGGCACAGGGAATGATCGATCTCGACCGGACGCTGCGGGCCGATGGCAAGCCCAATGTCGTGTTCTCGAACCACCGGTACCCCGGCGACAACACGACCTGGACGGGCAGTGAACGGGAGACGTACATCCGGACGGTGCTCCAGTACGCCGAGCGCTACCCGATGCTCTCGGGCGAGCATGGCTGGTCCCTGAACGGGCGCGGCTGGGACGACAGCCAGCCGGACGGCGGCGACGGCTGGCAGCGGGGTCAATGGCTGAGCCAGCTGCTGGACTACCTGTCCTCGACGGCCGTGCCGCACGGCTACAACGGGGTCATCGCCTGGGTGTGGCACTGGGACTACAACAGCCTGACCGTCGAGGACCGGCTGAACTGGAACGAGCACGGGCAGATCTTCTACGACCACTACCTCAGCCGGGTCTCCTAGCCAGGGCGGCGGCGGTGACGGCGGTGTATGACGCGCGTCTCCGGTGGTGAAGAACGCGGTCCGGCGGCTGCCGCCGGGTAGCACAACTAGTTTCACGTTTCACGACGACGCCGATATTGGTTTCGGCCGCGCCGGCTACCGACGAAGCGGTCCGCTGGAATGTGGTAAATCCCACATAAGCCCGTGCGGGTGCCAGATGGGGGCAATTCCCTTGTGGTCAGATCGGTACGTACCCGAGCGAGCGGTTTGTCTCGAGCGGAGGTTTCCGTCGATTTCGGTCACTCTGGTTGACGCGCGCGGTCCGCGCAGCGGTGCCGGCCGGCCTTGGTGGCGGCGGTGGCGCGTCTGGTGCGCCATTGCGCTGGCCGCCGTTCTGGCGTTCACGGTCGCGACGCTGCGCGTCATCGTCTTCCCGCCGGCCGACCCCCTCCGGGAGGCGGACGCGATTGTCATGTTCGACGGGCCCACCGACCGGCTCGGCCGGGCGCTGGAGCTCGCGCGGGCGGGTTATGCCCCGGTTTTGGTAGTTTCGCGAGGTGGCTTTGGGCAGCGGTGCCCCACCAGGCAGGACGCGGGCGGCGCGACCGTCATTTGTTTTGCCCCGCGGCCGGTCACCACGCAGGGCGAGGCGCGGATGGTGGGCCAGCTGGCTCGGCAGCATGGCTGGAAGCGGCTGATCCTGGTCGTCGAACGCTCCCAGAACACCCGCGCGCGGCTGCGGGTCGGCCGCTGCTTCGACGGTGACGTGCTGGTGGCGACCGTCGACCCGGCGCTGCGGGAATGGCCCCATTTGATCGCTTACCAGTGGGGTGCGATGGTAAAAGCATTGATCTGGCAGCGCGAATGTTGACATTGTTGGGCGCCCGGCGGGTGTGGTGCCTGGACTCTTCCGGCGTGTCGACTTGCCAGCCGGGTGATGTGACCTCACTCACTCGGCCCGTAAGTGCTTGGTTGCCCAAAAGGCTCCCCTAACGACCCCCTTGCGGCTAATCTACTGGCAACTAGTAGAATCCCTTCGCGGATTGCTCGTTCCCCTCAAAGATCGCGGGGGCGGGCTTGGTGATTGAGCGTGATGGGCTGCGGTCGCTGATCGCGAGTGCCAGGGGGGCACACGTGTGCGCATCAGAAGTGGCACGACGCGTCGTTGCGTGCCATCGCAGTGCGAACTCAAGTGATTGCACTGAGTGGCGGCTTGGCGACGTAAAGCCGCGACCGCACGAGTCCGCCGCACCCTGGCGAGGCCAGGGGCACCCCCCGAAACGTCGGCACAGGCTCCCCGCTTCTCACCCGGCAGCTCCCTTCAGCGCCTAGGACTGGCTGGGTAGACGGCAGGTCTCGTAGTTCTGGCTCGAAGCAGATGAATCGGGGGACATTGAGCATCACCGAAGATCCAGAATTCATCAGTACCAACGAGCGCCTCGACCTCCCCGCGGCTGGTACGGTCCAACACCTTCCGGTGGCTGGCAGGGATCAGCGGCAGCGGATGTTCGGCCGGGTGGCGGTGGATCCGGTCACCCAGCGTGAGGCAGTTGGCCGTGTCATGGCCGCCCTCGACGCGGGCCAGGGCGGCATTGTCGTCACCCCGAACGTCGACCAGCTGGCGCAGTCCGCGAAGCAGCCGGCCCTCTACCAGTTCTTCGAGCGGGCATCGCTGGTTTTGGCGGACGGCGCGCCGTTGGTGCTCGCGGCGAAGCTCGCCCAGTGCCCCCTGCCGGAGCGGGTGACGGGTGCCGATCTTCTCTGGGCGTTGACCGAGGCGGAGTCGGCCCGGGAGAACGGCGGCATCTTCCTGCTCGGCGGAGCCCCGGGGGCCGCCGACCGTGCGGCCGACCGCGTCGTCGAGCGCTTCCCAACCCTGCGCCGGCCCGGCACCCACTGCCCGCCCTTCGGTTACGAGCCCGATCCCGACGAGTTCGCGGCAATGGTCAGCGCGATCCAGGCGTACCAGCCGAGGATCGTCTTCTGCGGCCTGGGGTTCCCCAAGCAGGAAGGCCTCGCCACGGCGCTGTCCCGCGTCTTCCCGACCGTCTGGTTCGTCGGCTGTGGTCAGGCCATCGCCTTCGCGGCCGGTGATGTGTCGCGCGCACCGAAGTGGATGCGGGAGAACGGCATCGAATGGGTTCACCGGCTCGTGACGGAGCCCCGCAGGCTTGCCAGCAGATATCTCGGCCGGGACCTGCCGTTCGCGATCAAGATGATGATCGGGGCCGTGCTGCGGCGCAGCCCGGTCGTGCCCGGTCCACGCCCGGTCGTGCCCGGTCCACGTGCGGCGGCCGTGCCCCGTTCAGGTACGGCCGCTTGAGGCCACGCCCATGGTTAGGCGCGGCCCCGTGTTCGGTTCGGCCGACGGTGGCCAGGTCCTCCCGGTCCGACCCTTGCGGCGCCTCCGATGACGTACGCGCGGCGTCCCCGCTCGCCTGCCAGAGCGGCTGGCTTCTGAATCGACAGGACACATGAGTATCGTCGATGTCTCCATCGTCATCGTCTCGCGTGATGCCCGTGAGCTGACCTCGCGCTGCATCAAGTCGATCGACGCGGCCGCCTCGCGGACATCCTTCGAGACGATCGTCGTCGACAACGCCTCCGTCGATGGCTCGGCCGACCACGTCGAGCGCATGTGCCCCGGCTGCCGAGTCGTCAGGAACCCCGGCGATCTCGGCTTCGCCGCCGCCGCCCAGCTGGGCGTCGAGGCGGCGCGGGGCGAGTACCTCCTGTTCGTGAGCCCCGACCTGGCGCCGAGCCCGGGAAGCATCGACCGGCTGGTCCAGTTCGCGCGGGTACGGCCGGAGTTCGGCATCTACGGCGGTCGGACGTTGGCTGCGGACGGCACGCTCGACCCCGGCTCCTGCGCGGCACTTCCCTCGCTGTGGAGCCTCTTCTGCTTCGCCACCGGCCTGTCGCGCCTGGCGCGGGGCAACCGGCTGTTCGACCCGGAGTCCCTCGGTTCCTGGCAGCGCGACACCACCCAGGTCGTCGGCATGGTGGCCGGCCAGCTGCTGCTGGTCAGCCGGGAGGCATACCTCTCACTCGGCGGGTTCGACCCGAAGTACGTCTCGGGTCACGCCGCGGCCGACCTCAGCGCGCGCGCGTGGAAGGCCGGCTACCGGCCGATCATCGTGCCCAGTGCCGAGGCCGTGCGGGCCGCGGCGGAATCTCCGGCCGCCGCGAGCGCCGAGAACCCCGTCGCCACCGAGAACCCTGCCGCCGCTGAGAACACGGCGGTCGCCGAGAGCGGCGAGAAAGTGCTGTCGCTGTCTTCTCGGGTCTCTTACATCAAGGATCACCTGAGGTTCCGGAAAACTGGGCTCCTGCTGCTGTGGCTGGGTGTCGTCCTGCGCGCCACCGTGGCGGCGGTATTTCCCCGGAGGAGTGTCCGGAGACAGTGGCGGACCGCTTGGCGCCAGCGCCGCCAGTGGCGAAATGGTCATCCCATGCCCATGGCGCCCGACGCCGTGGCGGCGGCCGCAGCCGCCGCCTGACCAGCGGCGGGGCCGGCGTCGGCGCGGCGCCAAATAGAGCGCGCGTACGACGACAACGTGGGTGAACTCCCACACGCCAGTGGCTCCGGAAAGTAATAGCCGGCGGGCGCTCTCGGTCAACTGGCGGCCACGGCGGCCCAGGGCGAGGACTCGCCCGGCCCTCCTCGAAGCGTGTTTGTGTTATCCACGCAACAGTGTGGTCTCAAGCATCGCGTCACGTGCTGCCCCGCACTCCTGACGGTGCGCGGGCCGTGTCGATATGTTCCGGCTGTCAGCCAGCGGTCCATCGGCCCAGAAAATGGCGAATGCTAGCCTACTGGGAGTTGCCGAGGGATCAGCTTGACCGTGGGGGGTCGGATGCTCGAAGATCGACATGCTGCGCACCCGGGAGGTGTTCACGCTGCGGCTTCGGCCGACCTGGATACCCTCACGGTAGCGTCCTCGGTGGTCACCGCACCAGCGCGCCCCGCCCGGCCGTCTGCCGAGGGCTTCGGCTCGCCGATCTCGCGCTTCGGGCCTTCCCGCCTCGGGAACAACCCCTCTCCGGGGCAGCTCCCGAGAGGCACCGGCCCGGTGCGCAGATCACCGACCAGTACTGCCCGCCGCTCGATACATCTTGTCGAGGCACTCATGCGTCGCTTGTCACGTCTCCCGGGGATGCTGGGCCGCCGCTGGCCGGTGTTGTTGGCCTGCCCGCTGCTGGCGGCGTTCGCAGCCGTCGGGGTAGCCGGCGGTGAGTCGGTCAGCTACACCTCCACCACGGTTCTCGTCGTCAGCGCGGGTGAGTCCAACAAAACTCCCGGCAGTTCCGTCGAGGCGACGATGCTGGCGGGGACCTACGCCAGGCTGTTCTCCGACGACGACGGCATATCGATGTACGTCGCCAAGCAAACCGGCCTGGACGCGGCGCACGTCCGTGACACCATCGACGTCATACAGCCCACCAACACCGCGATTCTCAAGATTTCCTTCACTGAAAGCGACCGGGCTCCCGCACTGGCGGAGAGCAAGGCGATCGTGGCGGCGGTGCAGTCGCCCGTAACCGTGTCGCAGGCGATTCCGCCCCGCGTGATGCGCGTGGTCCGCGTCTCGGACCTGTCCACGAACTACCCGACCAGCAACTCCACGCTCTTCGGCCTCGGCCTCGGGTTCGGGCTGCTCCTCGGGCTCGGGCTGGCGTTCCTCCTGGAGCGGCTGGACCTGCGGGTCGACACGCGGCGCGCGGCGTCGGCCCTGCTCGACTGCCCCGTCCGGGAATGGCCCACCGAGCAGACCCCGACGGCGCTGCTCTCCCTGGTGACCCGATGGGCGGAGCTGGCACCGCCGCCCGGCGGCCAGGCCGAGCAGGCCGGCCAGCCGATGTCGGTCGCGCTGGTGCCGTTCGGCCGGGCGGCGACCAAGGCCACCCAGCGCGCCCTTCCGGCGCTGAACCTGGCCGAGGCCCGCCGCCGCACCAGCGGCCGGGCCACCGGGGCGGTCGAGCTGGTGTTCTTCGGGGCCGACGTGCGCCCCAGCGTGTTGGCCAACGCTCCCGGTTGGTCGACCCTCCGGCGGCTCTGGCGCGGGCGGACCGACGCCCGGCTCGCGAAGCTGTGGGGAAGCCGGCCGATCACGTCGGTCGATCTCGTCGTGGCGCTGTTGCCCAAGGGCACGCGCGTGGCGGACCTGACGGAGCTGACCAGCGAGCTGAATGACTACGGCCGGGCACCGGTGTGGGGGCTTCTGCTGCCCCGCACCGGCCGCCTCGCCAACGTCCCGGAGATCGGGGCCACCGCGGCCGTGCCCGCGAACCGGTCCGCGCCGACGTCGACGCCGGCGGCGCCCGCGCCGGTGCCAGCAGCACCCGGCGTCTCCCCGTTTGCCCGGCCGACGGCGCCCGCCGCGGAGGCCGCCAGCACCAAGACGGAGGCCGCCAGCACCAAGACGGAGGCCGCCAGCACCAAGGCGGAGGCCGCCAGCACCAAGGCGGAGGCCACCGCCACCAAGTCGGAGGCTGCCACGACCAAGGCCGCCGGGACCAAGACCGATGCCTCAGCCACCGCCGGGCCCAAGTCCGACAGCGCCGCCGTCGGTCCCTCGGCCGGTCGGTGACGACGCCTAGCGCCGTGACCACAGTCGCCCCAGCGCCGTCCCCCTTCCAGGACGGCGTGATCCCCAGCGCCCTGGCGCGAGTACCGGTGCCGGTGGTCACGACTGCCGCCGTCGTCGTCGGATCCCTTGCGGTGGGCGTCGCGGCCACCCTGGGGCCGATGTTCGCGCTGGTGGCGGTCTTCGGGCTGCTGTTCCTGCTCGCTCTCCTGGTCTGGCCAAAGGCGGCGGTCGGGCTGCTGCCGCTCGCCCCCGTCCTCGCCGGACTGGGCCGGGGATACCCGATCCCGGGGCTGCGGGTGTCGGAGGTGCTGGTCCTCCTGTGTGCCGGCGTGATCCTCACGACGCCCCGGCTGCGCCTGGTCCCCTGGAACGGGCTCGACTGGTGCACGTTCGGCTACACCATCTGCGCGATCGCCATCCCGGTCTGGAAGGCACACACCGACGGCACGCTCGGCCCGGGCGCGCTGATGACCCTCGCCGGCGCCCCCTTGCAGTACTTCCTCCTCTACCGGGCAGCCGCGGTGGCCGGAGCCGTGCGCGACCTGCGGGCACTCATGCTCCGGGTGCTGCTGGTGTCGAGCATCCTGACGAACATCGTCGCGATCATGCAGTCGATCAACGTGCCCGGCGTCCGTGACTGGGTCATGAGCGTGTCGGCGTCCGACGTCGTGGGGTACGGCGCCTACGGCTTCGTCGGCCGGGCGACCGGTCTGTTCCCTCACTGGCACGTGCTGGCGGGCTTCGACGTGATCATGTCGGTGCTCGCGGTCGCGCTGTTGCTCGCCGGGGACCGCACGGTGCTGCAGCCCTGGGGACTGATCGTGGTCGCGCTGTTCGCCGTCGTCGGCATCGCGGTCAGCGTGACCGCGACGAGCGCCATCGGCGCGGTCGTCGCAGTGGTGATCATCGGCATCGTGGGTAACCGGCTCACCCAGATCCTGCGCTGGGGGGTGCCGGTCGGCATCGGTGCGGCGATCGCCTTCTGGCCCCTCATCCAGGCCCGCACGGCCGAGCAGGACTCGGGCGGCGGCGGCCAACCGCAGACGATCGCCTACCGGGTCGACATCTGGACGACTCAGTACCTTCCCGCGATCCGCGCCTCGCCGGTGACGGGGTACGGCGCCCAGGAGCCCGAGCGGATCAACTGGCAGTACTCGGAGTCGATCTACTTCTCGCTCCTGCTGCGCGGCGGCCTGGTGCTCTTCGCGGCCTACCTCGCCTGGACGATCGCCACGCTGGTGGTGACCGCGTCCCTGTCCGTCAACGACGACATCGACCCGGTCGAGCTCTCCGTGGCCAGGACACTGCTGGCTCTCGTGCTGGTGATGGTGCCGATGCAGGTGCTCTTCCCCTACCTGCTGACCGGCGGGTTCTCACACGCGGTCTGGCTGCTCACCGGCCTGGCCAGCTGGAGCTGGGCCGCGGGTGGCTTTTCGAGAGGTGTCAGATGAGCAGACCAGGCCGTCCCGACGTCGCCTTCCTGACCTGGGGCCGGATCGACCGGGCCGCCGAGATAGCCGGCGCGCTCGGCGGCGAGGCGTGGTCGTTCCGGCCGCGCCGGCTCGACCGGCAGGCGCTGGCACCGCTGCGCTGGCTGCTCGGGGCGGTGGTGACCTGGGCCTACCTGCTGCGACGCCGGCCGCGGGCGCTCGTGGTGACGAACCCGCCGATCTGGCTGGGGCTCATCGCGTGGATGTACACCCGGCCGCGGCGCGCTCCGCTGGTGCTCGACTCGCACCCCGGCGGCTTCGGCGTCCAGGGCGACCCGGTCGCGGCGCGGGTGCAGCGGCTGCACGCCTGGCTGGCCGCCCGCGCCGACCTGGTGCTCGTCACGGCGCCGCACTGGGTCGAGATCGTCAACGGCTGGGGCGGGCGGGGCCAGGTCCTGCACGAGGCGGAGCCCGAGTGGCTGCCGACCCCGCCGAAGCCCGCGGGCGAGCCCTTCCGGCTGCTGTTCGCCGGGACGTTCGGCCGGGACGAGCCGGTGGCCGAGATCGTGGAGGCCGTCCGCGGCCTGGACAACGTGACGCTCGAGATCACCGGTGACCCGCGCAAGGCCCCGCCGGAGGTCACGGCGGCCGTCGGCCCGAACGTCGTGCTGCTCGGCTGGCTCGACCCGCAGGACTACCTGGCGGCGATCTCCCGGGCCGACGCGGTCATCGTGCTCTCGACCGAACAGACCTCGGTCATGCGGGCCGCCTGCGACGTGGTCTGGGCGATGCGCCCGCTGCTGGTGAACGACAACGAGCTGCTGGCCGAGGTCTTTCCCGACGCGGTCCGCGCGCAGTGCACGGTGCCGGAACTGCGCGCCGGCGTGCTCCGGCTGGTCGAGGAGCACCAGCGGCTGTGCGAGCTGGCGCCCGGCGCCCGGGAGCGGCAGGCCGCGCACTGGCACGACCAGCTGGCTCGGCTCGCGCAGGCCGTGAACCGGACCAGCACCTGACAGCTGACCAGCATCTGACAGCCCTGACAGCCCTGACAGCACGAGTCCGACGACGGGCCGACGCGGCCCCCCGCCGGCCCTACCCCGCCGGCCGGCGGGGTAGGGCATACGGCACACCGCGTGGCGGGCCCTGCCGGGCCGCGCCGAATCCAGAGGAGACGACAACATGACCACACAGGGGGGCGCGCCGGCAGTCACGACGCCAGGCGCGGATGTGGAGCAGGCCGGCGAGCCGGGCACGCCCGGCCGAGCGCCGAAGGTGACCCTCGGGCTGCCGGTCTACAACGCCGAGCGCTATCTGCCTACCTTGGTGCCGGAGTACCTGTCGCAGACCTTCACCGACTTCGAGCTGGTGATCTCGGACAACGCGTCGACGGATGCCACCGAGCAGCTGGCCCGCGAGTTCGCGGCGCAGGACCCCCGGGTGCGTCACGTCCGGCAGAAGACGAACATCGGGATGAGCCCGAACTTCCAGTCCCTGCGGGGGGTCGCCCGCGGCGAGTACTTCCGCTGGGGTGCGGCCGACGACCTGATCGGGCCCGGCTATGTGGCCGCCTGCGTCGCCGCCCTGGATGCGAATCCGGACGCCGTGCTCGCCCAGGGGCGCTGCGTGGACGTCGACGTGGACGGCAACGTCCTGGTCGAGTACCCACCGCTGGACGTCACTGGCCCGGACCCGGCGCGCCGGCTGCGCGCCGTGCTCGGCCCGCACGAAAGCCACGAGTACTTCGGCGTCATGCGGATGGACGCGCTGCGCACGGTCGCCAGGGCCGTTCCGAGTCACCCGGAGTGCGACCGCGTCATCCTCACGGCGATGGCGCTGCGCGGCCCGTTCGTCTACACCGACGACGCTGTCTTCCAGCGTCGGTGGCATACCGGGCAGACGATGCAGGTGCGCCGGACGTCCGAGCGCGTCCGCATCCATGACCCGAGGCGGTCGGGCTTCACCCTGCCCGCCTTCGAGCTCGGTTACGACCTCCTGCGGGAGATCCACCGCGCGCCGCTGACCCGGCGCCAGCGGCTCGCCTGCTATGCGGCGATGCGTGTCTGGCTGCGCCACAACTACGTGAAGATGATCAAGAACGTTGGGCGGGCGGCGATCGAGGTCGTCGGCGCCGCCGGGCGGCGGCTGCGCCCCGGCGGCGGCCGGACAACCGCCGCCAAGGGCGCCTGACCCAGGCGTGGCTGGCCCGGACAGCCGACGGAGGCTACCGGCCGCCGATCGGCTGCCCGGCCGGCCAGTCCGCCACCGGGGGTTCGGGCACAGAGGGTTCGGGTGCAGAGGGTTCGGGCGCCGTCGCCGGCTCCTCGGCGGCGGCGCCACGGCGGCGGGCGACGAGCTCGGTGAGCAAACTCAGGTAGCCGCCGAGCCGGGCGCGGACCGCCGGCACCAGCAGCGCGATGACGGCCGGCGCGAACAGCAGGGGGCGCACGACCAGCGCGACCTCGTGCATGAACAGCGGCGGCACGAAGACGACGAGCAGCGGGATGAGGAAACGTTGCTGCAGCTCGGGCAGCTCTCGGTGTAGGGCCCAGCAGAGCACCAGCGCCGCCAGCGCCGAGACACACTCGGCCAGCGCGTAGCCACGCAGGTCGGCGGCGTGTATCAGCCCGGGCGCTGCCGCGACTACGAGCCCGAGCCGCAGCGCCTGGGCCACCGCCACGGGACCCATCCGCAGCTTCGTCGTCATCACGATCACGAAGACGCTCCCGGCGGCCCAGACCAGCGCCGCGGCGCACAGGTACGGCAGGAGCGGGAGGACCGGCTTCCAGCGGGGGCCGAAGACGAGATCGACGAGGACCGGTGCGACGCCGATGAACACCGCCATCGCGGTGCCCATCGCGATCAGCACCACCGAGATGTTCTCCTCGACGGCGCGGGCCAGCAGCCTCGCGTCGTTCTGCAGCCGCCCGATCGCCACCGCCCCGGTCCGCCACACGACCCGCGAGAACGCCGACAGCGCCTCGACGAGCTGCGTCGCGAGCGCCACCACGCCGACCGCCGCCGTGCCGGCGAACTGGCCGACGATCAGTGGGTTGAGCGAGCCGCGGGCTATCAGCGTCGAGACCGACGCGACGTAGCGCAGCCCGTAGGAGAGGTGCTCGCGGGCGCCCGCCCGGGACAGCCGCAGGGCCGGGCGGTAACGGGCGAGCCCCAGGGAGCCGAGCAGCAGCCAGATCTGCCAGATGATCAATCCGATCACCGGGCCCCAGTAGCCGAGGTCGAACACGACGACGCCGACGACGGCGATGGTGTAGAGGACGACGTCGCCGGACAGCTCGAGCATCGCCAGTTTTCGGTACTGGAAGGCGCGTTCCAGCTGGGCCTGCGCCGGCGCCCACACGACGTTGAACGGGACGCTGACCATCATCACCTGGAAGGCGTGCAGCATCCGCTCGTCGGCCAGGATGGCCGGGAACGCGACGGTGATCCCGAGCGTGACCGCCACCACGACGACCGACGACAGCATCAGCAGGGTGAACGCCTCGTCGTAGACCCGCTTCGACGGCTCGGTCGGCATGCGGATCAGGTAGGTCTCGGTCGCCAGCTGGGCGGCGAACACCGGGATGACGATGAGCGCCACCGCCCCGGCGTAGACGCCGTACCGGTCCGGGCCGAGCAGGCGGGTGAGCACCAGCAGGCCACCGAACCGCAGCACGAGGCCGACGACCTCGCGTGCCATCAGATAGAGGCTGCCGGAGGCGCTACTTCGCCGCAGGTCCGCGTGGTCGGTCGCCTGCGCCTCGCCGGCCTCGTGGCCAGCCACTGCGGCGCCGTGTGGAGATACGGCGTCACCGCCCGATGACTCTCGCATCATTCCCCCCGATCGCGCCGCGGTGCCGCGCGAACCCGCGGCGCCGCGGGTTCGCGCGGCACCGCGGCGCGACGGCACCGCGCTGTTCGGGCACCTTGCTTGTTCTGAGGCGCCGCTGGACAACCGCTCGGCCACAGGCGTCGCGGTCCGGTTTAAGAGTAGACGCCCGGCATTGCCGGGCGTCTACTAGGTCACCGCGAGGTCCAGGCAGATCTCCTGGGCGTCAGGACGTCGGTCACAACTGACCGACTTTGCTGTAGAAGTGGTCGTAGAAAATCTGTCCGTGCTGGTTCAAGGACAGACGGTCGTCGCTGGTCATGCTGTTGAAATCCCAGTGCCAGGCCCAGCCGAACACCCCGTTCCAGCCGTTCGGCACGGCCGTGGTGGCCAGGTAGTCGAGCAGCTGGCTCAGCCAGGTCGTTCGCTGCCAGGCCGTGCCGCCGTCCGACTTGCTGCTGTCCCAGCCGACCCCGCCCAAGGACCAGCCGTGTTCACCGGCGAGCATCGGGTAGCGGTTGGCGTACTGGAGCACATTGTTGATGTACGAACTCCGTTCGTCCCCGGTCCAGCTCGTGTTGTCATTCGGATACCGGTGGATGGAGAACACGATGTTGGACTTGCCGTCGGAGTGCAGGGTGCGGTCAAAGTCCATCAGGCTCTGCGCGCTGGTGGACGAGAAGTTCCATGACCACCCGGTCGTGTCGAGCATGACGACGCCGTGGAAACCGGCGGTCTGGCGCAGCCAGCGCAGTGTCTCGCGGTTAGGCGTCAGCCAGGAGGACCAGTCGTTGCTGTTGGATGGCTCGTTGTACGGGTTGAAGATCAAATATGGCTCGTCCGCGCCGACCTTGTTGATGATCGCCTGGAACAGCTCGAAGGAGTTCTGGTAGCTGGAGGCGAGCTTGGACGTGCTGCCCGTATAGTCATGATCGCTGACCATGGTATAGATGCCCCGGGCCTTGAAGGCCTGGACGATGTCGTAGACCCGCTGCACGTACTGGTCCTTGCTCATGTACAGCTGGCGCTTGTAGGTGTCGCTACCGATCTGCAGGCGCACGGCGTTGAGGCCCAGGGACTGCATATCCGCGGCGATCTGATCCCGCTTTGCGTAGGTCGTGTCGGTCTCGAACCGCAGCCCCTGGTCGACCGTCGACGGGTTCGGGTACCCGTAGTGGGGCAGCCCGAAGATATTCGAGCCCTTCACGATGAACCGGCTCTTGTCTGACCGCCTGATGACGTTGCCGTCCACGTGCAGGGCCGCGTCGGACAGGGAAACGTCGGGCCCCTGCGGACCCTGCGGCCCCCGCGGCTCCAGCGTGTGTACCGGCACCGGTGTCGGTGTCAGCGTCCCCGAGGGCGTCGGAGATCCCGATGGGGATGCCCCTGTCCCGGTCCCTGATGCCGTCGGTGTCGCCGTCGCCGTCGGGGAAGCCTGCGGTGTCGGCGTGGTATCGCCGCCGAATACCCCGGCCAAGCCGCCGCTGGGGGCGCCATTGCCCGCGGCCGTGACCGTGTCATCACCGCCCGGTGCCCCGCTCGGCGCTCCGGTTCCGCTCCCGGTCTGGAGGGTGGGTTTTCCTCCCGACGGGGTGTACAGCGTCTTGCACGCGCCCGCGCCGAACAGCGTGACCATGGCGATCACAAGCCAAACCCGTACCGTCCGTCGCCGAATGGCGTTGACGTACACCGCTGTGTGATGCCGCCCGGCACCCGGCAATGGGGAAGGCGAAGGGAGACGTGTCGCCGGCGCCGCGACCGGCGCTGGCCTTTCACCACGAGCCAAGCGGTCTCGCCGCGCGGGCGCCGCTGTTCTCCGATGCCTAGACATTGACGGACGCGGGAGCCGGCTGGTACCCGACGCTGATCCCGGAGACGGGCAGCCTCACCGCGACCGCGACGCCGCCGTGCCTGTGCGGCAGGCCTGCGCGGCGCCTACGGCGACGAGCCTCGCCTCCGAAAGCTGCTTCCCGAATGCCCAGGCGCGCGCCGCCAGTCGCCTCGGGCGGTTCGCCGGTCCCCACTCGGCTGCCGTCCATGATCGAGGCGATGGCCAGCTCGCGCTGGCATCCTTGTTTCGACATCTCTCTTAGCTCAGTTAGCTGGACACGTGTTGTAGTAGGCATTGCCGTGACTCCTAGGTGCGTAGTCGCGACCCCTCACCAAACGTCACTGTATGCGGCTCCCTCAGCGCTGCGGCATTCGGGTCCTCGGCGGTTGCGCAGAGTGACGAAAGTCGTGTGCGGCTACGGACGGCGCCGGCCGCCGACGAGCGGCCGGACACGGTCAAGCCTGGCCGGCGTGCTGATGCCGCTCCTGGATGTAGGCCCACAGCTGGCCGACGTTCTCGAAGGAGGCAAGCCGCTCGTCCTCGACCTCGATGTCGAATTCGCTCTCGATGGCGTAGATCAGGTTGATGTGGGCCAAGGAGTCCCAGCCGGCCACGTCCGCCGCCGTGGTGACGGTGGTGACCATCAGTGTGTCGTCGGCGAAAATCTCCTGGAAGATGCGCACCAGTCGTTCATTCACCATCAGACCTTCGCCCCCCGAGTCTCGGTGGCGCCGTCGACGACGCCGATCAGCCCCGACGACTCCCTCGTCGTCGTCATGTCCAGCGGCCAGGTTGGCGCCCTTGGTTCCCACCGCTCATCTGCCGGTCGACCGCCGGGCTGCCGCCCCGCCAACTGCCACTCGGCAGGCTGCCGCTCTATTGCCATTCATTGCCCCCATGGGCCGGAGTCGCGGAAACGATCGCACGCTATCACCTGCGGTCTGCGATATTACCGGATGTCGCCATGGCGTAATATGCCCGTCAATTGGCCAGCGCAGCGGCGTCGCGCAAATATTTTACGTACGGAGTCCGGGCGGGTAAACATCCTGTTGCGCGTCGTCGATGTTGTTCGGTCCTTGCGGCCGTCGGAGTTGCCGTCGCGGCCCGACGTCTTCCAGGTGCTCGGGATGAACTGCATCGGGCCGACCGCGCGCCCTGGAGCTACCCGCCCCGGCCGACGCGGGTGACCTGCCCACGGAGCCCAGCGACCGCTGGTGACGGCGCCTTTAGCGCTGCCGCAACGTGACCAAGGTGCCGATCCGTGGTCAGCCTGGCCACCGGTTTTCTGCCTCACCCCGGGTCCAGCGCCGGAGGGCGCCCTGGCGCCCGACATGATCCAGGCGCGTCCAGCGCCCTGGATCAGTAAGCACCCTCGCGCTTGAGGACGGCGAAGACGGTGCGCCAGAGGATGATCAGGTCCATCGCGAGCGACCAGTTCTCGACGTAGCGCAGGTCGAGGCGGACTGCCTCGTCCCAGTCCAGGTCGCTGCGGCCGCTGATCTGCCACAGGCCCGTCAGCCCGGGTTTGACCATCAGCCGGCGGTGCACGTCGGTCTCGTACTGGGCGACCTCGCTCGGTAGCGGCGGGCGCGGGCCGACCAGCGACATGGTGCCGTTCAGGACGTTGAACAGCTGCGGCAGCTCGTCGAGCGACCACTTGCGCAGGAAGGCGCCGACGCGGGTGATCCGCGGATCCTTCTCCATCTTGAACAGCACGCCCTTGCCCTCGTTCTGGGCTTCGAGCTTCGCCTTGAGCTCCTCGGCGTTCACGACCATCGAGCGGAACTTGAACATCGTGAACTCTCTGCCGTCCACGCCTACCCGGGTCTGCCGGAAGAACGCCGGTCCTTTGCTCGTCAGCCGGACCGCTAGCGCCAGCCCGACGAACAGTGGCAGGGCGCACAGCACTCCGGTCAGCGCGAGGCTCCGGTCGAGCATGCCTTTCATCAGCCGGCGGGCGCCGGTGAGCTCGGGTTCCTCGATGTGCAGCAGTGGCAGGCCGGCGACGGGGCGCAGGTGGATTCGCGGTCCGGTGACGTCGGTGATCGCGGACGAGACGAGCACGTCGACGTCGGAGCCTTCCAGCGCCCACAGCGCCTTGCGTAGCCGTTCGCCGTCCATCTGGGGGCTGATCGCGACAGCCGTCGCTTCGGTGCGCCGGATCGCGTCCTCCAGGGCGTCGGAGGTTCCGACGATCGGCACACCGGCGAGGTCGAAGCCCGCCCGGTCCGGACGCTCGGAGCTGTGCAGGCCTGGCGCGCGGTCCAGGCACACGCCGACGACGTTCCAACCGGCGGTCGGGTCGCGCCGGGCGATGCGGACCAGCGACATCGCCGACTCGCCCGCGCCCACGACGAGCACCCGGTGCTGGCACTCGCCGGCGCGGCGCATCCGATGCAGCCGGGCGCGGGCCACGGCCCGGCCGGCCAGCGTCAGGATCGTCGCGGTCGGGAAGGCGACCAGGAGATAGGAACGCGCGAATTCCGCCTTCGTCGCGTACGACCCGACGGCGACCAGCGCGGTGAGCCGGATCGCCGCGTTCAGTACTCGGCGGAACTCCTCCGAACCGCCGCCGAGGAACCGGTACTCGTAACCCCGGTTGAGCGCCACGGCGGCGATCCAGACGAGGGGCAGCCCGATCGTGAAGAACAGGTACGGCCGGGACGACGGCGGCGACAGGGCGAAGTCGACGATTCCGCTGAAGCGGATCAGGTAGGCGAGGCCGGTCCCGGCGAGGCAGGCCGCGAGGTCGGCGAACACGACCGCCCGCGCGTAGTCGTGCTCCCAGCTGAGGTGCGCCCGGTAGGGCTCGCGTGTGCCCTCGTGCGGGGTGCTCGACAGGATCGCGAGCTCGGCGGCGCTGCGGGTGGTGCCGTGGAGGTCGGAATGCTTCTCTGGTTGCCGGCCAGCCAGGCGGGCACGGAAGGCGCGCATGGAGAGGCGCAGAGTGGCCTCGCCGTCGCTGTCACCGGGGCCTGCGTTCCCGGACGGCCCGGGGGTGGACGTCGCCGTCACCGCCCTGTCCTCTCCGGGCCGTTGGCGTCGCGTGCCCACCAGCCCGCGGCAGCCGGCCTCGGACCGACGCGCGGGAGGACCCATCTGGCACCCATGCGCCCCCCTTCGCCCAACACAGCCCCCGGGCAGCAACCCGCGCACCTCGTCCGGCAGTCCATGGGCGGCCTACGTGACGCTCGCGTCGAAAATACCAACGCCACCCTGAAGCCCCGCGTTGAGTCATCCCTGTCGGATTTGTCGATTGACGGACATATGTCCCGTTCCGGACATGGCGGAACCTGCCGCATCGCGGTTTTCCGGACCGGAGCGCTACCGTCCGCGACGACGGCTGCCCCCGACGGTCCTCCGTGGTACGTGCTTTGCCGCGCAGCAAGCAGTTTCACGGGGAGGCCAGCCGCCATCCGTCCCGGGCAGCCCAACCCCACCCGGCGCCGCTAGATCACGCCTGACAGTGACGAGGACCACACGCCCCCCGCCCGGGACGCCCCCACCAAGGAGACCTTTGACGACCAGGGCCCAAACCTGGCCGGGCGGGTCTTGGCACCGTTCCTCGCAACCCGGCCACAGCTGGTGACGGCGCCTTTAGCGCTGCCGCAACGCAACCAAGGTGCCGATCCGTGGTCAGCCTGGCCACCGGCTTTCTGCCTCACCCCGGGTCCAGCGCCGGAGGGCGCCCTGGCGCCCGACACGAGGCAGGCGCGTCCAGCGCCCCCTAGCCACTGCTGGTGACGGCGCCTTTAGCGCTGCCGCAACGTGACCAAGGTGCCGATCCGTGGTCAGCCTGGCCACCGGCTTTCTGCCTCACCCCGGGTCCAGCGCCGGAGGGCGCCCTGGCGCCCGACATGATCCGGGCGCGTTCAGCGTCCCGGATCAGTAGGCGCCTTCGCGCTTGAGGACGGCGAAGACGGTGCGCCAGAGGATGATGAGGTCCATGGCGAGCGACCAGTTCTCGACGTAGCGCAGGTCGAGGCGGACCGCCTCGTCTGTCGGCAGGTCGCTGCGGCCGCTGACCTGCCACAGGCCCGTCAGGCCCGGCTTGACCATCAGCCGGCGGTGCACGTCGTCGGCGTACCTGGCGACCTCCCGCGGTAGCGGCGGGCGCGGGCCGACCAGCGACATGGTGCCGTTGAGGACGTTGAGCAGCTGAGGTACTTCGTCGAGCGACCACTTGCGCAGGAACTTGCCGACCCTGGTGATCCGCGGATCGTCCTTCGCCTTGAACATGTGATCGTCCTCGCGGTCGTTGAGCGCGAGGACCTCGGTCAGCCGGGCTTCCGCGTCGACGTACATCGAGCGGAACTTGAACATCGTGAACTCGCGGCCGTCCACCCCGACCCGGATCTGCTTGAAGATCGCCGGGCCCTTGCTGGTGAGTCGGACGGCGAGGGCGAGGCCGAGCAGCAGCGGCGAGAGCAGCGTCAGCGAGACGAACGCCACGCCGCGGTCGAGCAGCCCCTTCATCAGACGGCGGGTTCCCGTGAGCTCGGGTTCCTCGATGTGCAGCAACGGCAGGCCCGCGACCGGACGCAGGTGGATCCGCGGGCCCGTCACGTCCGTGACCGCCGACGACACCAGCACGTCGACGTTGGAGCCTTCCAGCGCCCACAACGCCCGCCGCAGCCGCTCGCCGTCCATCTGCGGGCTGATCGCGACCGTGGTTGCGTCGGTGAGCCGGATCGCGTCCTGCAACGCCTCCGACGTCCCGACGATCGGGATACCGAACAGGTCGAAGCCCGTCCGCTCGATGCGGTCGTGGCTGTGCCGGCCAGGGGCGCGGTCAAGACAGACGCCGACGACCGACCAGCCGGCGCTCGGGTCGCGCCGGGCCAGCCGTACCAGCGCCGCCGCCGACTCTCCGGCGCCCACGACGAGCACCCGGTGCTGGCAGCGGCCGGCCCTCCGCATCCGGTGCAGCAGCGCGCGGGCGGCGGCGCGGCCGACGAGCGTGAGAATGGTGGCAACCGGAAAGACGATCAGCAGGTAGGCCCGGGCAACCTCGGCCTTGGTCGCGTACGACCCGACCGCGACCAGCGCGGTGAGCCGCACGGCGGCGTTGAGGACGCGGCGGAACTCCTCCGACCCGCCGCCGAGGAAACGGTCCTCGTAGGCGCGGTTCAGCGACATGGTGGCGAGCCAGGCCAGCGGGAACACCGCGGTGACGACGAGGTATGGCGTCACCGTCATCGGCATCAGACTGAAGTCGAAGAGCCCGCCGAACCGCAGGAGGTATGCGAGCGCGGCCGCGAGCGCGCCCGCGGCCAGGTCCGCGCAGACCATCAGCCGGGTGTACTTGCGTTCCCACGAGATCTCGGCGCGGTAGGGCTGGCGCTCGTCCGGCCGCCCATGCCCGTCCGCCGGCTCGTCGGCTGGCGGCGCCAGCGTAGGCGTGGACGTGGACGTGGCTGTCCTGGGGGCGGGGATGGCGGCGCCCGGAGCGGGTGGCGTCGGCGCCGTGAGCCCAAGCTCCTCCAGACCACCCGGTGGCAGCGGGAGCAGCGTCGGCCCGGTAGCCGTGCCGGGCGCGGTGCTGCTGCCGGCGGCGTGCTGCGTCGCGGACGGCGCCTCAGCGCCGTCGAGGGCCGCGTCCACCTCGGCGAGGACGCCGTCGAGGAGGGCGTCCTTGGTGCCGCTGGGGCCGTGGCCAAGCGCGCCACCTCGGGCCGCAGGGCCGTCGTCGGTGACAGTGCGGGTGGCCAGGCCCTCGGTGACGATGTGCCGGGTGGCATCTTCATCGGCGGCTGGCCGGCTGTCGACGGTGCCGTGGCGGGCCACCGGGCGGGCCGCGCCGCGCGCCGCGCGGACGGCCGGACCACTTGGGACCCAGCCGCCTGTACGCCCGCCGCGGGAGTCGTCGGTGCGGGGAACGGCTGTCCTGCGCAGTGAGACCCGCTGCATCGGGACCCGCACCGTCGTTTCCGGATCGGTGACGGCTGCCTCGAGGGCATCGTTGGCTACGGCGTTCTCGTCCATGGCGCTGGGCTCCGTTGGACTCCGATCGGCGACACCGTCAGTCGCGGCGCCGTTCGACGTGACCGGCCCTGCGGCCGCGAACTGGCCCGTGCCGTGGGCCGGCCTGGCGCCGGGCAATGAACCGGGGCTGCCCTGACGCGGCTCGTCCGTTCCGGCGCGCGCGGGCTCGGTGCTGGGGTGCTCCTCGTCAAGGCTGCCCAGGCCAGGATGCTCCGTGTCCAGGCGTTCTGGGCGCAGGCGCGCCGTGTCCCGGCTCGAGGCGCGTGGGTGCGCCACCTGCGCACTCGGTCCGTCCGGGGCCTGCGTGCCCGCGGGCTCCGCGCGCACCAATCCGTCTATGCCGTCGACCGTCTCCGTCACCGCTGGCCCCCGCCCCCTTGCATCTTCCGCCGTATTCGACCAGTTCGGCGAATGATCGTCAGTCGCCGAGCATAGCTGGGTCGAGCTACCTCGGGCTCGGCCTTCGGCCGGGCGATCAAATGACATGCTCTGACAGCGGTCGGTCCGATGGAGGTCGATTCGGAGGATCGGCTAGAATTTTAGCGGGATGTCATAGTGTTCTTGGTGTTCTTACGGCATTTCGTGGCGCTGGATGGACCGCTTCGTGCGGATCTCATGGTCCCCGAGTGGTCCCACCTGGACAGACATGGCGGCTGGCACCGGCACCACGGTGCCGGTGAAGATCCTCCGTTACGGAGCTGATGGCGCGTCGGACGTGATCTGCTGCGCGATTCCGCCTTCGATGTGACCTTCGTCATATCAACGATGGCCGCTTTGGAGGCCAGGCAAATGCGCGTCTTCGTCATCACGGCATACCCGGCTATGTGTGAGCTGTGGCGACCGGCCCGCCCGCCCGGATGTGGCAAGGTTTACCGGAAAAGGGCAGATGTGGATTTCCAGCCCGAGGCGGGCGTCCGTGTCGACCCGTCCGAAACTTGGACCCACCGCCCCGACTGAAGCCCTCGGTCCCACGGCGGCGCCAATGCCATGCCGATCGGAATGACCCCGTGGTCGTCAGATGTTCCTGGCAAAGACCAGCCGCAAACCGATCAACGTGAGGTGCGGCTCGTGGACCTGGAGGGTCTCGCTCTCCTTGATGACGAGCGGGGCGAGGCCCCCGGTAGCGATGGTGGTCGCCTCCGCGCCGAGCTCCGCGCGGATCCGCCGGACCAGGCCGTCCACCTGCCCGGCCACGCCGTAGATCATGCCGGACTGGAGGGCCTCGACGGTGCCCTTGCCGATCACCGAGCGGGGCGGCACCAGCTCGACCTTGCGCAGCTGCGCGGCCCGCGAGGCCAGCGCGTCCAGCGCGATCTCGATGCCGGGCGCGAGCGCCCCGCCGAGGAACTCGCCCCGCGCGGACACCACGTCGATGTTCGTCGACGTGCCGAAATCGACCACGATCGACGGGCCGCCGTGCAGGTGGTGCGCGGCCAGCGTGTTCATGATCCGGTCGGCGCCGGCCTCCTTCGGGTTGTCGATGAGGACCGGCACGCCCGTGCGGGTACCGGGCTCGACCACGACCACCGGCACATGCCGGAAGATCCGCGTCGTCATTCTGCGGATCTCGCGCAGCGCCGCCGGCACCGTCGAGCACACCGACACGCCGTCGATCCGGTAGTCGCCGAGCAGGCCGCGGAAGACCAGCGCCAGCTCGTCCGCCGTCGCGTTCGGCTGGGTACGCACGCGCCACGAGTCGGCCAGCGCCTCGCCGTCGAAGACGCCGAGGACGGTGTTGGTGTTGCCGATGTCGATCGTCAGCAGCATCTGTGCGGCCCGTATCCCTTGTTTCTACTTGTCGAGCGTGAGGTCGAGGCCAAGGTCGAGCGCCGTCACCGAGTGGGTGAGCGCGCCGACCGCGAGATAGTCGACACCGGTGGCCGCCACCGCGGCCGCGACCTCGAGGGTAAGACCGCCGCTGGCCTCCACCAGGACCCCGGCCGGCCGGGTCAGCGCCACCGCAGCCCGAAGCTCGTCGGTGCTCATGTTGTCGCACAGGATCAGGTCTGCGCCCGCCTCGACCGCCTCGGCGACCTGCTCGACGGTGTCGCACTCGACCTCGACCGGCAGACCAGGGAAGGCACGGCGCACGGCGCCGAACGCGGCCGCCACCCCACCCGCCGCGACCACGTGGTTGTCCTTGACCAGCGCCGCGTCCACCAGCGACATCCGGTGGTTCACGCCGCCACCGGCCCGGACCGCGTACTTCTCCAGCGCCCGCAGCCCCGGCAGCGTCTTGCGGGTGTCCCGGACGGCCGCGCCCGTCCCCGCGGCGGCGATGGCGTCCGCCCAGGCCCGCGTCGCCGTCGCCACCCCGGACAGGTGGCACAGCAGATTCAGCGCGGTGCGTTCGGCCGTCAGCAGGCCACGCACCGGCCCGCGCACCCGCAGCACCTCGCCACCCGGTTCGACCCGGTCGCCGTCAGCCGCCGTCAGCACGACCTCGGCGCCGCCGCCGACGACGGTCTCGAACACGGCCGCGGCCACCGGCAGACCCGCCACCACACCATGCGCGCGGGAGACGATCCGGCCGGTGGCGACCAGGTCCGCGGGCACGGTGGCGGCCGACGTGACGTCCACGCCCAGCCCGCTCTCGGCCGGCAGATCCTCGGCGAGCGCCCGGGACACCACGCCGGCGACACCCGCCGGCTCGAGGCCGGCGGCGACCAGGGCCGCCTCCGTCGCGCTCGACAGCCCGAGGACGAGGTTCGGCGCCGCGGCGGGCGCGCGGTCGCCGGCGTCGGCGCTCGTGCCCGTGCCCGTGCCCGTGCTCGCGGCGGTGCGGGCCGAGGCGAGGGTTTGGGCCGGGGCCGGGGCGACGGCGTGCCTGGCGGACATCCGGGGGCTCATGGTGCCTTCTCTCCGTCGGCGGTGCCCGCGACCTCATCTTCGGCGGTTCGCGCGCCGTCCCGTGCGGTGATGCCCGCATCGGCCGCCGCAGCGGGCTCGAAGGTGACGCCGAGCGCGCCGTCCGCGTCCAGCCGGACCAGCAGATGGCCCCGCCACGCGTCGTCCGCCTCGGCGAAGTCCTCGCGCCAGTGCGAGCCTCGGGTCTCCGTGCGCGCCGCCGCCGCGGCGACCAGCGCCGCCGCGACGGTCCGCAGGTTGGTCATCTCCCAGGCGTCGGGGCCGGCGGTCACGGTCGCGCCGGTCACCCGCACGTCGCCGACGGCGACCAGCGCCTTCGCGGTCGCGCGCAGGCTCGGCTCGGCACGCAGCACCCCGGCGCCGTCGGTCATCACCCTGGCCAGGTCGCCCCGGTCGGCAGGGTCCGCGAGGCCGGCCGAGCCGCGCTCCACCGCCGCCAGCGCCGGCTCACCCGGCGAGGGCAGGCCGCCGGCCAGGTCCTCGGCGATCCGCGCCGCGAAGACCAGGCCCTCCAGCAGGCTGTTCGACGCCAGCCGGTTGGCGCCGTGCACACCCGTGCAGGCCACCTCGCCGCAGGCGTAGAGGCCGGGCACGCTGGTCCGGCCCCAGGTGTCCGTACGCACCCCGCCGCTGGCGTAGTGGGCCGCCGGCGCCACCGGAATCGGCTGGGTCACCGGGTCGACACCCTGGGCCCGGCACTGCGCGGTGATGGTCGGGAACCGGCGCAGAATCGTCTCTTCGCCGAGGTGCCGGGCGTCGAGGTAAAGGTGGTCGACACGCTGGGCCGCCATCACCCGGGACATCTGCTTCGCCACCACGTCCCGCGGCGCCAGGTCGGCCAGCGGGTGCACGCCGGGCATCACCCGCTCACCGGCCGCGTCGACCAGGACGGCCCCCTCGCCGCGCATCGCCTCACTGACCAGCGGCCGCTGGCCCACGGCGAGCGGGTCGGCGCCAGGCGCCCAGAACGCCGTCGGATGGAACTGGACGAACTCGAGATCGGTGACCACCGCGCCGGCGCGCAGCGCGAGCGCCACCCCGTCGCCGGTGGACACCGGCGGGTTCGTCGTCGACGCGAAGATCTGGCCCATGCCGCCGGTCGCGAGGATCACCGCATGCGCGGTGACTGCCCCGACCCCGTCCCGGCTGCCCTCGCCGAGCACGTGCAGCGTCGCGCCGGCGGCCCGGCCATCCGCGTCGGTCAGCAGGTCGAGGACGAGCGCGTGCTCGATGACCTCCACGGCCTCGTCGGCACGCAGCGCCGCGATCAGCGCCCGCTCCACCTCCAGGCCGGTCGCGTCACCGCCGGCGTGCACGATCCGGTCGCGCAGGTGCCCGCCTTCCCGGGTCAGCGAGAGATCCCCGGCCGCCGTCCGGTCGAACTGGGCACCGAGCGCCGCCAGCTCGCGGACCCTGGCCGGGCCCTCGTCGACGAGCACCCGCACCGCCGCCGCGTCACACAGCCCGACGCCCGCGACCAGCGTGTCGCGCAGATGGTCGTCCGGGGAGTCCTCGGCCGCGAGCGCCGCGGCGATCCCGCCCTGCGCCCAGCGGGTCGAACCCATGTCGAGCAGCGCCTTGGTCACCAGCAGTACCCGGCTGGCCGGCAGCGCCGCGCGCACCCGCAGCACGGCAGACAGGCCCGCCACCCCCGAGCCGATCACGACGACGTCGGCGTGCCTGGTCCAACCGGCCCGCGGCGCACCGAGCCGGGTGGGCAGCACCGGCAGCACCGGCAGCGGCGGCAGCACCGGCAGAGCCGATGGTGACTGCGAGAACGGAAGAGCGCTGGTCATGGTCAGGCCTCTGGATCGACGGCGGGGGGCAGGGTGAGCTCGATGTTGTCGATCAGGCGGGTCTTCCCGACCTTGGCGGCCACGAGCAGCAACGCCGGGCCGGCCGTGGCAGGGCTGAGATCGTCGGGCCTGGCCAGGACGAGGTAGTCGACCTTGAGGTCCGGCTCGGTCGCGAGCACCGCGCGGGCGGCACGGAGCACCGCGGCCGGGCTGTCGTCGCTCGCCCGCACGCCGGCCGCGAGCGCCCGGGACAGCGCGAGCGCCGCCGTCCGCTGGTGGGCCGTCAGATAGGCGTTGCGGCTGGACCGCGCCAGCCCGTCCGCCTCGCGCACCGTCGGCACGCCGACGACCGTCACCGGGAAGGCCAGGTCCGCGACCATCCGGCGGATGCAGGCCAGCTGCTGGGCGTCCTTGCGGCCGAAGAACGCCAGGTCCGGCCGGACCAGGTGCAGCAGGGTGGCGACGACGGTGAGCACGCCGTCGAAGTGCCCCGGCCGGCTCGCTCCTTCCAGCACGTCGCCGAGCGGCCCGGCGCCCACGGTCACCAGCGGCGCCGGGTCGTGCACGGCCGTGGGAGCGAACACGACGTCCGCACCCTCGCGGGCGCAGACGTCCAGGTCTGCCTCCAGGGTGCGCGGGTAGCGGTCGAGATCCTCGTTCGGGCCGAACTGCAGCGGATTGACGAAGATCGTGACGACGACCTGGTCGGCCTCGCGACGGGCGGCGCGGATGAGGGTGGCGTGCCCCTCGTGCAGCGCCCCCATGGTCATCACGACCGCCCGGCGTCCGGCGGGCCGGGCGAGCAGCGCGCCGAGCTCGGCGCGGGTGTGGGCGACCGCCGGCAGCGTTCTGGCGCCGGGGTCGGCAAGCGAAACATGTGGCATGTGGCCGTTCCAGTCCTCGATCGCGGTACCGGACGTCGCGGACGACTGTAACCCCTACGCAACCCATGTGAGGCCTGCTGTGACCTGGTCCTGCCCGTGACCTGCCCGGTCGGGACTGGCTCGGCCGGCCCGCCCGTGGGATGGAACACGCTGTGATCAGTCGTATGCGGCTGACCTGGCCGCTGCCGGCCCCAGGCGGCCCGGATGGAAGGCGAGCCGGGGACGGCGCTCATCGGCAGGGCCCGGCCGTAAAGGGGGCCGGTTCCCAGTTCGCAGCCAGCGACGGCGAGCGGGCACGGCTGTGCCCGCCCTGCCGCGGGGGCAGGGCGGGCACAGGTTTAGGGATTAGCTGGTGTGGGAGTGGGCGCGCAGTTGCTTGCCCTGCTGGGTCGGGAGGACGGTCGTCGAGATCTCGTCGGCGGTGATGCCGGTTCCGGTGCCGTTCTTCGGGCGCCAGACGCGGTCGCCGAGGAGGGTCAGCATCGCCGGCATCAGCAGGACCCGGATCAGCGTCGCGTCGATCAGGATCGCCGAGCCGAGGCCGATGCCCAGCTGCTTCATGCTGACCTGGGAGAGCGTCGCGAAGATCGCGAAGACCGCGACCATGATGACGGCCGCGCTGGTGACCACGCCGGCGCTGCGGCGCAGGCCGGCGAGCGCTGCCGCCCGCATGTCCAGCCCGGCCTCGCGGGCCTCACGGACCCGGGAGAGCAGGAATACCTGGTAGTCCATCGACAGGCCGAACAGGATCACGAACAGCATCAGCGGCATCCAGTTGGCGATGCTGCCGGTGGCCGTGAAGTCCAGCAGGCCGTCGGCCCAGTGGTGCTGGAAGATCAGGACGAGCAGGCCGTACGCCGCGCCGACGGACAGCAGGTTCAATCCCACCGCGAGACCGGCTACCAGGACGCTGCGGAACGCCACCAGCAGCAGCGCGAAGGCCAGCGCCAGCACGAACCCGATCACCAGCGGGGTCCGCGCTCCCAGCTGCTTGTTGAAGTCCAGCGAGCCGGCCGCCAGGCCACCGACGTAGGCGTGCGCGCCGGGGACCTTCTCGATCGTCGCGGGCACCAGGTCGTCGCGCAGCTTGTGGACCGCGTCGATCGACGCGTCGTCGGTGCCACCGCCGGCGAGCGGCATGACCACCCGGGCGACCGTCTTGTCCTTGCTGATGTCGACGACGACGGGGTCGAAGCCGACCTTGGCGGCGACGGCCTGCGACCGCAAGTCGTCGATCGCCGCGGTCATCGCCGGCGTGGTGACATCGGTCGCGGACACCGCGATCACCGCGGGCGTCGGGCCGCCGGGGAACGCGGCGGTGACCCGCTGGTAGGTCTGCATGACCGGGATGTCCTTGGGCAGGTCGTCGAGGCCCTGCTCGGCGGTGTGCATGGTCAGCATCGGGATGGCGAGCGCGACCAGCAGGCCGCCGGTCACCGTCGCGACGGCAGCCGGGTGGCGCATCAGCCGGTCCAGCAGCCGGACCCGGCCGTTCTGCCCGGCAGCGTCCAGGAGCGCGGCCCGCTCGGCCTGCCGCACCCGCTCGGCGTGCTGCTCGGCGACGGCGGCGCCGAGCACGCCGGTCAGCGCGGCGTCGGCGGCCTCACCGGCGTGGCGCGCGGCTCGGCGGGCCTGCCGCCGGGAGCGCCGCTCCCGCCGGGACCGCGGCGCGTCCGGCGCCGCCGGGCGCTTCCACGGCAGCCGGCCGAGCTCGATCCGGTCGCCGAGCAGCGACAGCAGCGCGGGCAGCACCGTGATCGAGCCGAGCAGCGCCACCAGGACGACGATCATCGTGCCGACGGCGATCCCGGTGAACACGCTCATCCCGGTGAGCATCAGGCCGGCGAGCGACACGGCGACGGTCAGGCCGGAGACCAGCACGGTGTGCCCGGAGGTCTCGGCCGCGATCGCCAGCGCCCGCTCGGGGCCGTGGCCCTTGGCCCGCTCCTCGCGCTCCCGGCGGATGTAGAACAGCGCGTAGTCGACGCCGACGGCGAGGCCGATCAGCAGCATCACCGACGTGGCGATCTCGTTCGTCGGCATCAGCTTGCTGACGAAGGCGACGACGCCGAGCGCGCCGACGAAGGCGGTCATCGCCAGGCCCACTGGCACGAGCGCGGCGACCAGCGCGCCGAACACGATCAGCAGGATGGCGATGGTCAGCGGGATCGCGGACCACTCGGCCCGCTGGAAGTCCTTGCCCATCGTGTCGTTGAGGGCCTTGTCGGCGCTGGCCTGACCGAACTGCTCGACCGTGAGCCCCTGGTGGGCCGCGCCGGCGGCCGCGACCGCGTCCATCACCGGTTCGATCCGGTCCGTCGCGGTGTCCGGGTCGCCGGTGAGCTCGAACGTCACCAGCACGGACCGGCCGTCGGCGGAGACCAGGCCGTGGTCCTCGGTCGTGCCGGGCACCTGGATCGGCGCCCGCACGTCGGTCACCTGGCCGGTGGCCGAGATCCGGGCGATGACATCGGTGATCGCCGCGGAGACCTGCGGGTCGGTGAGCGCGCCACCGGTGGGGGCGGTCGCGAGCTGGATGAGGACGTTCTCGCTGTCGCGGTCGACGAAGCCGGCGTCGTTGAGGATCTTCTCGGCCTTGGCGCCATCGCCGAGGTTCGTGTCCTCGTCCTTGAGGGTGTTCGTGCCGATCATGCCGCCGATCACGATGACGGCGACGACGGCGACCAGCCAGCCGACGACGGCCAGCTTGCGGTGCCGCACGCTCCAGCGCGCGGCCCTGGCGGCGAGATGGTTCGCATGAGGGGCGCCGCCACCGGCGTCGGCCGCGTGTCTGCGGCCTCGCGGGCTCTGGCTGGCGGTCGCCGCCTGTGACAGCCGGCGGGTGGGCTCGGCGCCGGAACGCGCCACGGCCGGGGCGTGGTGATCGGCCTCGTGGCCGTCGTGGTGGGATCGACTGCGCATGCCCCAACGTTCTCGGAACGAGCACACAAGGTCACTGGAGCGGACCGCCGGTCGCAAGGTCAGGCCATCCGGTCGTCTGGGGTAGGCCAGCGCCGCCACCGAAGGTGGGGCCAGCCCTACCCCTGCGCTGCGCGCCCGCCGTCGGGCGCTTGCCGCCGGGGCCGTGACCAGCGCCTTCGCCTGGCTGGGTGGTGTGCGGGCGGAGAAGAGGCGGCTGGCGAAACCGGCGCCCCCGGAGCGTGCGAGCGCCTCTTGTCGCGGTAGAGGACGGCGCAAGAGGGCGTCGGCTGCGCGACACGGGGAGAGGACCTCCCAACCAGACCAATGGCCACGAGCGAAGCGACGTGGCTCCCGCGAAGGCGCGGCTTCGGGTTGGTGACGTGCAGCGGCGCGCAACCGAGCTGGGTGCGCAGGCGGGCTTCCGCGGAGGCCCGGCCACGAGCGAAGCGACGTGGCTCCCGCGAAGGCGCGGCTTCGTGTTGGTGACGTGCAGCGGCACGCAACCGAGCTGGGTGCGGAGGCGCGCCTCCGCGGAGGCCCGGCCCACGAGCGAAGCGACGTGGCTCCTGCGAATATGCGCGGCTTCGTGTTGGTGACGTGCAGCGGCGCGCAACCGAGCTGGGTGCGCAGGCGGGCTTCCGCGGAGGCCCGGCCACGAGCGGAGCGACGTGGCTCCCGCGAAGGCGCGGCTTCGTGTTGGTGACGTGCAGCGGCACGCAACCGAGCTGGGTGCGGAGGCGCGCCTCCGCGGAGGCCCGGCCCACGAGCGAAGCGAAGTGGGTTGGGCCGCAGCGGAGGTCGCCGGAGCACCCGTCCGCGGAGGAGGACGCCGCGCGGAGGTCCCTTCCGAAGCGAAGCGAGGAAGGGGCCGGAGCGCGGCGCCCGGACGGAGCGGACCAGAAACACAGCATGCTCAACGGGCGCCCGTGGCTCGTTGGTTTTAGTCGACGGGGTTCGTTTGCTGGGGACCAGAAATTGGTAACGCCAGGTTCATCGCGGCCGCCGCGTGACCCGGCCGGTAACGCTGCCGTTCTCCGTTCTTTTCGGGCGCGTTTGGCCGGCCTCACCGGGTTGGTAAAGGGCTAGTGAGGAGTCTCGTTCGGACCATGTCCTCGCTGCTCGACAAAGCCCGGAGAAACGCCTTCCCGGGCTGGGCGGGTAGTCTTTCTCCGGCTAAGGCATGACGCCAGACCGCCTGTGTCTCAACGCTGTTAAGCCAGCCGGCCCCGGCCGGCTCGCATCACCGTCGTCAGGCGGGCCAGAAAGCTCACAATGCGGGGGGTGCGTGTGAGGGGTCACCGGTGGCCCATCCGCTACCAGCTGGCGGCCATTGTCATGGCACCGTTGGTCGCGTTGGTCGTCGCCTCGGCCCTGCAGGCCTACGCCGCGCTGAACAGGGCGGCGGACGCCGGCCGGGTCAAGCAGGGCGCCGCCTTCGCGGTCAGCGTCAACGCGCTCGTCCATGAGCTGCAGCGGGAACGCGGGTTGTCGGGTGGTTACGTCGGCTCCGGCTACCAGACCGGCCTGGACAAGGTGACGGCGCAGCGAACAAAGGCCGACGAAGCGCTGAATGCGTTCGACACGCAGGCCGTCGAGGTGCGTTCATCTCACGCCGCGGCATCGGCTCAGGCCGCGCTGGGCGATGCCGAGACGGCGCTACAGGGGCTGGCGGGCCAGCGGCGTGCGATAGACAGGAAGGCGCTCGACGTTGCCGGAACGCTGTCGTACTACACCGGGACCATCGCAAAGCTGCTGGCCGTCGACCGGGCTATGAGCACCGCCATCGATGACCCGGAGGCGGCCCAGATCGCGACCGCTTTCGTGGACTTGTCGGAAAGCAAGGAGTTCACCGCGCTCGAACGCGGCTTCATGAACTCGGTGTTCTCCGCGGGTCGGTTCGGGCCGGGTGACTACGGTCGCCTGCTCACCCTCGTGGCCGAGCAGGACGCCTGGTCCGCCTTGTTCCGGTCGACGGCCGACCCGGCGGTGGTGCGCTACGCGGACCAACAGGTGACCGGACCCGCGGTGAAGCGTGCCGCCGAGCTGCGGGCCCAGGCCCTGGCCGAGGGCGCCGACGGCCGGGAGCTGACCGTCGGCCCGGCCGAGTGGTGGTCGGTGATGACGACCAAGATCGACCTGATGCGCGACGTCGAGCTGCGCCTGACCGAGGACCTGCGCGGGCGGGCCGACGCCGTCTCGACCGACGCGAACGCGGCTTTGGCTCGGGACGTGACCGCGACGCTGGTGGTCATGGGGCTCTCGTTGGCGCTGTCCGCCGTCACGGCCCGCCGGATGGCTCGGCGGCTGCGCCGCCTGCGTGACGCCGCGCATGCCGCCGCCGATGTCCGTCTTCCCGCTGTGGTCGCCGCTCTCGGCGAGGGTCGGGACGTCGATGTAGCTAAAGAGACCGAACCGGTCCATATCGATACAGACGACGAGATCGGCGAGACCGCGCATGCGTTCACCCGCGTGCACAGCGTTGCGGTGCAGTTGACCGTCGAACAGGCCGGGCTGCGTAGAAGCCTCAGTGACACCCTGCTCAACCTGGCCCGTCGGTCGCAGACGCTGATCCATCAGCAGCTCGAACTCATCGACGAGATGGAGCACTCGGAGAGCGATGGGACGAAGCTCGCCTCGCTGTTCCGGATCGACCACATCGCCACCCGGATGCGCCGCCATACCGAGGACCTCATCGTGCTGTCCGGCGCGACGCCGAGCCGTGGGTGGAGCGCGCCGGTGCTGCTGCGGGATGTGGTACGCGGCGCCATCGCCGAGGTCGAGAGCTACTCCCGGGTCAAAGCGGTCCGGCTCCCCGAGATCGCCGTCGTCGGGCACGCGGTGGGCGACCTGCTCCACCTCCTGGCGGAGCTGATCGAGAACGGCACCAGGTTCTCCCCACCAGACGCTCCTGTCCTGATCACGGCAGGTGAGGTCGGCAAGGGCTATGTGATCGAGATCGAGGACCGCGGGCTGGGGATGATCCCGAGCGACATGGCCCGGCACAACGAGCGGCTGGACGACCCGCCGGCGTTCGACCTGTCCACCAGCGACCGGCTCGGCCTGCACGTCGTGGCGCGGCTGGCCGCCCGCCACTCGATCCGGGTCTGCCTGCGCGACTCGGTGTTCGGCGGGGTGACTGCGGTGGTGCTGGTCGGTCACGACCTGATCCGGCCCGTCGAGGACGTTCCCGGGGCCGAGCACGAAGCCCCGGACACCGGTGCCAGTGGGATGCCGGACCGGGGCGCTGCCGGCGGGGCCCCGCAAACAGCGGGCGGGCTGATCGGCGACGAGGGGCGCCGTGCCGGGGCGGCACGTCCGGGCGGTGGGACCGGCGGGTGGGACCGTCTCGCCGCGGCGCCCGCGCGTGCCGCCGGTGTGCTGGACGCCGGGGCCGGGCGCACCGCCGGTATGAGCGGACCCCGGCCCCAGCTGGCCGCCGCCGGCGGCGCCGGCGGCCGGGCGCTCGCGGCCTCCGTCGACCTGGGGCCGGCTGGCACCTCCGGTGACCGCCGCCCCACCTCGCCGCCCTCGTCCGCGTCCCGGGTACCGGGCGCGGGCGGGGCGGTGGGATCGCACCCACCCGGCCGGGCGGCCGGCGGGCCGGCGGAGGCCGTCCCAGACGGGATGACCGCGGATGGCCTTCCCCGGCGCGTGCCCCGTAAGCACCTGACGGCCGAGCTGCGTCGGGAGCCGGAGGGCACGATCGGCGGCATCCAGATGGCAGGCCCCTTGGCTGCCCCCTCGTCCGAGGCCGCCGCTCCGTCACCTGAGGAGATCCGGGCGATGCTGTCCGGCTACCAGGCCGGTTTCGACCGCGGCCAGTCCGACCGGTTGGAACACCAGGCCGCCCAGGTCGGCGGCCAGGCATACGACCATTGGCGACGCCGGCCCGGTGCGCAGCGCGACGTCGATGATCGGGACGTCGATGACCGGAATGTCGGGCCGGAAGCCACGCACACGGTCGCCGACCGCGTCCTGGACTACCCCACGAAGGTTATTCGCCGCTCCCTGCGGTGAGACCGGGAATGACTGCGAGGTCAGGTATGACGGAACTCAGCGCGGAAGCCAGCAACCTCAACTGGCTCATCGAAGACCTCGTCCATCGTGTGTCGACCGTCCAGCACGCCATCGTGGTCTCCGCGGATGGCCTGCTGCTGGTCTGCTCGGATGGGCTGGAGCGTTCGCGCGCCGAGCAGCTAGCGGCGGTCGGCTCCGCTTTCGCCAGCCTGTCGAAGAGCTCGGGCCGTCACTTCGACGGTGGGGACGTCGTGCAGACGATCGTGCAGATGAGCCGAGGCTTCTTGTTCGTCAACGCCATCAGCGATGGCTCCTGCCTCGTGGTGCTCAGCTCGGCACGCAGCGACATCGGCCTCATCGGCTACGAGATGGCCATGCTGGTGCGCCGCGTCGGGGATGTGCTCACCCCGGCGCTGCGGCACGAGCTGCAGGCCGCGCTGCCGCGCTGAGCCGGAATCGGAATCGGAATCGTCGATGGCACCGCCGCGTGGACAGGACCGCGGATTCGTGGTCCGTCCCTACATCCTGACCGGAGGGCGCACTGAGCCCTCCCACCGCGAACTGGCGATCGAGACTTTGGTGTCGACGACGACCAGCGGCACCGCGGCCGTCTGGTTTCTCGACCACGAAGAGGCCGCCATCGTCCGGCTGTGCGAGACGTACCAGTCGGTGGCGGAGATCGCCGCCCACATTGGCATACCGCTCGGCGTCGCGCGGGTCCTCGTGTCCGACCTGGTGGGCGCGGGGCACGTCCGGCTGCACCGGCCGCCGACGATCAGCGAACGGCCCGATGGCCAGCTTCTGAGAAGGGTTCTCCATGGTCTCCGCTCCGCGTGACCTTGCCGCGGTCCCGCTGCCCGTCAAGATTCTCGTTTCGGGCGGGTTCGGCGTCGGCAAGACGACCTTCGTCTGCGCGGTGAGCGAGGTCGAACCCCTCACCACCGAGGCGATGCTCACCACTGCCAGCCTCGGCGTCGACGACACCGCATACCTGCCGGACAAGACGACCACGACGGTGGCGTTGGACTTCGGCCGGATGACCCTCTCGACCGGGCTGGTGCTCTACCTGTTCGGCACGCCGGGACAGGGCCGCTTCTGGTTCATGTGGGACGACCTGTCGTACGGGGCGGTGGGTGCGGTCGTGCTAGCCGACACCCGCCGGCTAGCCGACTCCTTTCCCGCCATTGACTACTTCGAGGACCGGGACGTGCCGTTCCTCGTCGCGGTGAACTGTTTCGACGGGCACGCGAGCCACGCCCCCACCTCCGTCCGGGAGGCGCTGGCGCTGCCGATCGCCGTGCCCCTGGTCCTGTGCGACGCCCGGGATACCGCCTCGGTGAAGACCACCCTCGTCCAGCTCGTCGAGCACGCAGTCGAGCTCTCCGACGCCGCCGAGCTGTGACATTGGTCCGCTCCGTCCGGGCGCCGCGCTCCGGCCCCTTCCTTGCTTCGCTGCGGAAGGGTCCTCCGCGCGGCGTCCTCCGGAGCGGACCATGTAAAACCTTCCACCTCGAGCAAGCCTCCGGCCGCGCTTCCGTTTGCGCTTTCAGGCCCTCGAGCGCTCAGGCCCTCAAACTCTCAGGCTCAGGACGTCGACAAATAATCGTCGAACGAGATGCCAGTGAGGCGCTCGTAGGCCTCCACGTAACGCGCCCGCGTCGACGCGACGACGTCTTCTGGCAGTTCGGGTGCGGGGGTGTTGCTGTCCCAGCCTGTGTTGACCAGGTAGTCGCGGATGAACTGCTTGTCGAACGACGGCTGGGCGCCGCCTGGCGACCACAGGTCGGCTGGCCAGAACCGTGACGAGTCGGGGGTGAGTACCTCGTCGCCGAGCCGCAGGAGGCCTGACTTGTCGTGGCCGAACTCGAACTTCGTGTCGGCGAGGAGGATTCCGCGTTCGGCTGCGAGGTCGCTTGCCCGACCGAAGATCTGCAGGGTGAGCTTCTCGAGTTCGGCGGCGAGCTCGGCGCCGATCCGGTTGGCGGCGTCGGCGCGGCTGATGTTCTCGTCGTGTTCGCCGATCGGCGCTTTGGTCGACGGGGTGTAGATCGGCTGTGGGAGCTTGGAGCCGTCGACGAGGCCGTCGGGCAGGGGGTGGCCGCTGACGGCGCCGGTGCGGTTGTAGTCCTTGAGGCCGCTGCCGGTGAGGTAGCCGCGGGCGACGCATTCGACGAGGACCATGTCGAGCCGGTGGCACAGCATCGACCGGCCGCGCAGCTGCTCCTTGTACGGGGCGAGCTCGTCCGGGTATTCGTCGACGTTCGAGCTGATGACGTGTGAGGGGACGAGGTCGGCGAGCTGGTCGAACCACCACAGCGTCAGGCCGGTCAGTACCGCGCCCTTGTCCGGGATCTCCGTGGGGAGGATGACGTCGAACGCGGAGATCCGGTCGCTGGCGACCAGCAGCACCGCGTCGTCGCCGACGGCGAACAGCTCGCGGACCTTGCCCGAGCCGAGGTGGGTCAGCCCACCGAACTCCTCGTGTGTCAGTGGCATGATCTCTCCAGGTTCCTAGCGAGCCGCGAGTTGTGTCAGCTCAGCGCCGCGAGTCGGTCAAAGACGGGGGACAGGCGCTCGACGTAGCGTTCTGGCCGGCTGACCTCGTCGAGACGGGGCTCGTCGAGGGGAAGGCCACGGTCGGCGGCATGCTTGCGCAGCGTCTCCCGGAACGGCACGCCGGTCTGCCAGGTCTCCATCGCGGCCGCCTGGGTGATGGCGTAGGCGTCTTCCCGGGACAGGCCGGTTTCGACGAGTTCCAGGAGTACGGCGGAGGTGTAGACGAGCCCACCGGTGGCGTCGAGGTTGGCCCGCATCCGGGCCTCGTCGACGACCAGGCCGGTGACGAGCCGGGTGGTCAGGTTCAACAGGTAGTCGACGCCGGCCGAGGCGTCGGGCAGCGCGATCCGCTCCGTCGAGGAGTGCGAGATGTCCCGCTCGTGCCACAGCGGTACGCCTTCGAGAACCGGGACGTACTGAGCGCGCACGATCCGCGCGAGGCCCGCGATCCGCTCCGACATGATCGGGTTCTTCTTGTGGGGCATCGCGGACGAGCCCTTCTGGCCCTTGCCGAACGGCTCGGACAGCTCGCGCACCTCGGTGCGCTGGCCGTGCCGTACCTCCAGCGCCACGGCCTCGCACACGGTCGCGATGCCGGCGAGGGCCGCGACCCAGCTGGCGATGCCGTCGCGCAGCACGACCTGGGTCGCGACCGGCGCGGGCGTCAGGCCGAGCTTTTCGGCGACGTGACGTTCCACGTCCGGCTCGATGTTCGAGTACGTGCCGACGGCCCCGGAGATCTTGGCGACGGCGACGTCGGCGCGGGCGGCGCGCAGCCGGTCGCGGCAGCGCGCCAGGCCGAACGCCAGGTCCGCGACCCGGTGGCCGAAGACGGTCGGCTCGCCGTGGATGCCATGGGTGCGCCCGACCCGCAGGGTCGAGCGGTGCGCGAGACCCAGGTCGCGCAGCGCCGCGACCAGCGTGTCGGCCTTGGCGAGCAGGATGTCGGTCGCCTCGACGAGCTGGCAGGCCAGCGCCGTGTCGAGCAGGTCGGACGACGTCATCCCGAAGTGCACGTAGGCCGCGGCCGAGCGTGGCTCGGTCTGGTCGGCCCAGGCGGTCAGGAACGCGATCACGTCATGCTGGGTGACGGCCTCGATCTCGGCGACCGCCGCCGGTGTCGGCGCCGGCGCGGCCCGCACCGGTTCGACCGAGTCGGCCGGAATCCGCCCGGCGGCGGCGTGCGCCTCCATGACGATGACCTCGACCTTGCACCACAGCTCGTACTTGTGCGCCTCCGACCAGACCCTGCCCATCTCGGGCAGGGTGTAACGCTCGATCATGCCGGCGCGCCGACGGTGGCGGCCGCAGTGCGGGCGAGCCCGTCGGCGGCGGCGCGCTCGAAGTCGTCCTTGTAGGTGGCGAGCTTGCCGGCAAGCTCCTGGTCGGCGAGCGCCAGGATCTGGACCGCGAGGACAGCCGCGTTGGTGGCGTTGTTCAGGCCGACGGTGGCGACGGCGACGCCCGGCGGCATCTGGGCGATGGCGAGCAGCGAGTCGATGCCGTCGAGCGCGCCCCCGGAGATCGGGACGCCGATCACCGGGAGGGTACTGAGGGCGGCGACGGTGCCCGGCAGCGCGGCGGCGAGCCCGGCGCCGGCGATGACCACCTGGATGCCGCGGCCGCGCAGGCCCTCCACCCAGTCGGCCAGGGTGCGGGGCGCTCGGTGCGCCGAGAGGGCGGCCTCCACGTAGCCGACGCCGAACCGCTCGAGGGTCGCGCCGGCCTTGCTCATCGTCTGCGCGTCCGAGGCGGAGCCGTAGACGATCGCGACCCGTGGCTGGGCGGTGCGGGACTCGGGGGTGCTGTTGCTGGTCACTTCACTCCTCGTCGTCGGGGAGGACTCGGTTGCTGTCCTGTCTGTGACTGTTCCCATCGGTGTCAGGGTTCCCACCGGATCGGCGACACGCCTCGTCCCGGATCGGAGTTCGTCTCCGATCCGGCGTCCGCTCCAGGAGGCGACGGCCCTACCGGCCGGCCTCGCCGAGCGGGCCGGGGCCGGGGCCGGCCCGGCGCACGTCCGCGGCGTGGCGCAACCGAGCCGGGTCGCCGATATCGGTGCGGTACTGGGCTCCGACCAGCGAGATCCGGCTGATGGCTTCGTATGCCGATCCTCGCGCGGATTCGAGGTTGGAACCGATCGCCGTGACGGACAACACCCGCCCGCCGGCCGAGAGCACCCGACCGTCCGCGTCGCTGCGGGTTCCCGCGTGCAGCACGTCGACGCCGGTCAGCTTTCCCGCCGCGGCCAGCCCGAGGATGGGGTCGCCGAGGCGCGGGGTGCCCGGGTAGCCCGCCGCGGCGAGCACCACGGTGATCGCGGCGCCCGACCGCCACACCGGCGGCCGGCGGCCGGTCAGCACGTCGGTCAGCGGCGTGGTGAGCAGCGCGAGGATCGCCTGCGTCTCCGGATCGCCGAACCGGGCGTTGAACTCGACCACGCGCGGACCACTCGAGGTGAGCGCCAGGCCGGCGTACAGCAGGCCGGTGAAGGGGGTGCCGCGCCGGGCCATCTCGTCGACCGTGGGCCGGATGACCGTCGCGACGACCTGGCTGGACAGTCCGCGCGAGGCCCACGGCAACGGGGCGTAGGCGCCCATCCCGCCCGTGTTCGGCCCGGTGTCGCCGTCGCCGATCCGTTTGTGGTCCTGGGCTGGCAGGAGCGGCAGGATGGCGCCCTCGTCGGTGACGATGGCGAAGAGCGAGACCTCGGGCCCGTCGAGGTACTCCTCGATGACCACCCGATCGTCCGGTTCCCGCAGGCAGTGATGGATGGCCGCGACGGCGGCGTCGCGGTCGTCGGTGACGGTCACGCCCTTGCCGGCGGCCAGCCCGTCGTACTTGACGACGTAGGGCGGGCCGAAGGTATCCAGGTCGGCGAGTGCCGGCTCGATCTCGGAGTGATCGCGGGACGCGGCCGTCGGCACGCCGGCGGCGCGCATCACCTCCTTGGCGAACGCCTTGCTGCCCTCGAGGCGCGCCGCGGCGGCGGACGGCCCGAAGCACGGCAGGCCGCGGGCGCGCAGCTCGTCGGCGGCGCCGCCCACCAGCGGCACCTCCGGGCCAATGATCGTGAAGTCGGCGCCGACGGATTCGGCGACGGCGGCCACGGCCTCCGGATCAGCCACGTCCAGCTGGACAGGCTCGGCGATGTCGGCCGTGCCGGCGTTGCCGGGCGCGCAGACGATCGAGCCGACCCGCGGATCACGGGTGAGCGAGCGGCACAGCGCATGCTCCCGGCCACCCGACCCGACGACGAGGACCCTCATGCCCATCGCGCCACCTCCCGGGATCCGCGACCGGGTGACAAGACACGACCGGGTGATCGAAGACGGCCGGGCGGTGGTAGGCGTCGTACGCCATGCGTCATCGGTCCGGTGATCCTTTGCCAGTCGGGGTGGGCCGCTGCGGGCCCCGCCCCTGATCCGGTGACACCGGCCGACGGGACCTAGGGCCCGCGCCGCACCATACCTGCCTTCCCCCGCCGATCCGCCGGGTCGGTGCCTGTCTGTGAGTTTGAGCTGGCGAGCGAGTCGGGGGGCGGACCGGCGGGGACCCCTGGCCTCTTCAGGCCTGTCTCGCTATTTGCTGGTTGGGGTGGTTAGAGGCCTACGCCGGCGCGCCACAGTAGCCTGGCCGCCTTCCCCTGCCGGTCCGCCGGGTCGGTGCCTGTCTGTGAGTTTGAGCTGGCGAGCGAGTCGGGGGGCGGATCGGCGGGGACCCCTGGCCTCTTCAGGCCTGTCTCGCTATTTGCTGGTTGGGGTGGTTAGAGGCCTACGCCGGCGCGCCACAGCAGCCTGGCCATGCCGTCTACCAGGTGGAGGGCGCAGCGGCGGGCGTCTACTTCGGCCATGCCTTCGACGATCGATGGCGCGTCCACCGGCCAGGCCCGTACCTGGCGGCCGAGCACGGTCAGCGGAGCCGGCAGGTCGCGGCCCTCGAACGTCCGTCCGCCCGGCTCGACGAACAGGTGCAGCGATCGTCCGGCCGACGGGAAGCTTTCGCACCGCCAATAGAGCAGCGGCCAGGCTGCCAGCTGGTTCCTGCCGGGCCGGGGTTCGGCGCCTCGGCCCGGCTGGGCGCGCCGGTCGGGGCGGTCGGGGCGGTCCGCGTCACGCCCGGCCTTCCCTCGGCTCCGGGAGGAAGCAGGTCGCCGGTCGGGCAGGTCCGCGGCCCGGCGCGGTCGGTCGGCGGGCGGGCGCGCGGCCCCCGCCGGATCGGCGAGCCCCACCGGCAGGGCCCGATCGTCGTCCGCGCGCAGGGCGGCCCGTGGCCGGCCTTCCCCGCGGTGCCTGGCCCGCGCCAGCCGTGGGACGTCGCGTACCACCCGCATCGTCACGGGCGGAACCAGCTCGGCCTCGGCGCACAGCTTGAGGAACTCCGCCAGCTGTGCCTCGACATGGGCGGCCACGGCGGCCGAGCGTTCCCGGCGCTCCGCTTCGGCCCGCTGCGCGCTGCGCACCCAGTGGCTGCCGCGGAGCAGGACGTCGGTGAGCGCGTCGGGCAGCGCCTCGCCCGTCGGTGAGAAACCGACCGGCCAGGCGTCGGGGTCCACATCGGCCCGGTACCGCCCGGCTTGGACCTGCCAGTGGACTTCCCGGCCGACGGGGGAGGCCGCGGCGGTGTCGGGGCCGTAACGCCACGCGTGCTCGTCGCCGCCCGGCGCCAGGACCAGCGTGCCCTCCAGACCGTCCTCACCTGGATGGTCCTTGTCCGGGCGGTCCACACCCAGACGGTCCACACCCGGACGGCCCGCGCCCGGGCCGTCCTCAGCGGACACCGGTTCGGCCTGCGCGGCGAATGTGGGCCCGAAGCTGGCCTCCTTCCGCGCCTCCGGCGGTCCTGGAGTGGAGTGCGACTCCTCGGACGGGCGGCCGACCATGTGATCCACCTCCCCGGCGACTGCGCAGCGTGACCAAAAGAGCGTCACTCGTCACGCGTCGCAACGCAACCGGGCGGCCGACGCCCGGCCCTCTCGCCGTGCGGGCCAACCGGCCAGCGATCAGAGGAGGTCGCGCAGGACGAGGGTCTGGTCGCGGCCGGGGCCGACACCGATCGCGGAGATCGGGGCGCCGGACATCTCCTCCAGCGCCCGGACGTAGTCGCGGGCCTCGGGCGGGAGCTGGTCGAACGAGGTGGCGCCCGAGATGTCCTCGTGCCAGCCGGGCAGCTCTTCGTAGATCGGCTTGGCGTGGTGGAACTCGGTCTGGGTCATCGGCATCTCGGATATGCGCGTGCCACCGATGTCGTAGGCCACGCAGACGGGCACCCGGTCGAAGCCGGAAAGGACGTCCAGCTTGGTCAGGAAAAGATCGGTGAGGCCGTTGACGCGGACCGCGTAGCGGGCGATGACGGCGTCGTACCAGCCGGTGCGCCGGGCCCGGCCGGTCGTCACGCCGAACTCGCCGCCGATGCGGCGCAGCTCGTCGCCAACCTTGTCGTCGAGCTCGGTCGGGAACGGGCCGGACCCGACCCGGGTCGTGTAGGCCTTGATGATCCCGATCACCCGGGTGATCCGGGTCGGTCCGATGCCGGCGCCGGTGGCGGCGCCACCCGAGGTCGGGTTCGACGAGGTGACGAACGGATAGGTGCCGTGGTCGACGTCGAGCAGCGTGCCCTGTGATCCCTCGAGGAGGACGACCTTGCCGTCACGCAGCGCCGAGTCGAGCACCAGCCCGGTGTCGGCGATGTGCGGGCCGAGCTGGGTGGCATGGCCGAGGTACTCGTCCACGACCGCGTCGACCTCGATCTTGCGACGGTTGTAGACCTTGGCGAGCACCTGGTTCTTCTCGCGCAGCGCCAGCTCGAGCTTCTGGCGCAGGATGCCCGGGTCGAGCAGATCCTGTACCCGGATGCCGGTGCGGCCGACCTTGTCGCCGTAGGCCGGCCCGATGCCCCGCCCAGTGGTGCCAATCCGGGCCTTGCCGAGGTAACGCTCGGTGACCCGGTCGAGGGCCCGGTGGTGCGGCATGATCAGGTGCGCGTTCGCGCTGATCAGCAGTCGGGACGTGTCGATGCCGCGTTCGCGCAGCCCTGCCATCTCCGCCAGGAGCACGCCCGGATCAATCACCACCCCGTTTCCGATCACCGGGATGCAGTCGGCACGCAGGATTCCGCTGGGGATGAGGTGAAGGGCGTACTTCTCCTCGCCGATGACCACCGTGTGGCCGGCATTGTTGCCGCCTTGGTAGCGCACGACGTAGTCGACGGCGCCGCCCAGAAGGTCGGTCGCCTTTCCCTTACCCTCGTCGCCCCACTGGGCTCCGATCAGGACAAGCGCAGGCACGGGGAATGACTGTACTGTGTTGCTGGTTCGCTCCGTCCGGGCGCGGCGCTCCGGCCCCGTGCTCGCTTCGCTCCCACGGGACCTCCGCGCCGCGTCCTCCTCCGCTCACGGGCCCTCCGGCGACCTCCGCTGCGGCCCAACCCACTTCGCTCCGCTCGTGGGCCGGGCCTCCGCGGAGGCGCGCCTCCGGGCCCAGCTCGGTTGCTTACCGCTGTAGGTCATTGATCCGAAGCTCGATGTGCTGGGCGTCTCGCTTCGCTCGTGGCCGGGCCTCCGCGGAGGCCCGCCTCCGGGCCAGCGTGGTTGCGTCGCGCCTGAACGTTACGAAGGGGCTGTCGGGTCGCTGTCCGCGAGGAATGTGCTGATCCGCTCGACCTCGGCGGTCTCGCCGATCGCGGCGGCCGCTCGCCCGAGCGCGGCCAGGGCTCGTAGGAACCCCTGGTTCGGCTCGTGCGACCACGGAATCGGCCCGTGGCCGCGCCAGCCCGAGCGGCGCAGTGCGTCGAGCCCGCGGTGGTATCCGGTGCGCGCGTAGGCGTACGCCTCGACGGGCCGGCCGCCGTCGAGCGCCTGCTCGGCCAGTGCCGCCCACGCCGCGCTGGACGCGGGGAACTGGGCGGCGACGTCCGTGGCCGACGTACCGGCGGTGAGCGCCGCCACCGCGGGATCAGCCGGCAGCAACGTGGCCGGCGGCCCACCCAACAGGTCTGGCCGTCCAGACGAAGTCGTCATGACCCCAACCTAGCCGGAACGTCACGGCGCGCACAGGAAGGGGTCGATCCGCGTCGGGCCGTGCGGCTACGCGTCGGCTCAGCCCTGGACGGTGGCTTTCCAGATGTTCTCACCGACGACGCCGGGCTGGCCGTCGCTGACCTTGGTCAGGTACGAGTAGAGCGCCGCGACGCCCTGCGACTGCGGGCCGAACTTGCCGTCGACGGTCAGCGAGAAGCTCTGGTCGCGCATCTGCTGCTGCCAGACGAACGCGTCGGCGCGCACAGTGTCGCCGTCGGCCGTGGTGATCGTGCCCTTGAAGCCAGACTTCTGGACCTCGTCGCGCGCTTTGTCGATCGTCATCTCCGGCTCGGCTGGCTCGACGGCCTGCTGGAACGAGCCGCTGGATCCGGACGAGGAGACGCCGACCGGCCCGTTGTTGGTCAGTCCCAGCTTCCTGGAGCAGGCAGGCCACGGGGACCAGCCGCGGGAGTTGTACAGCCGGTATGCCGCCTCGTCCTGGACGGCCGGGGGAGCATCGCTCGGCAGGCCGGAGTAGCCGAGGCCCTGCCAGGTCCGCTGGTCGAACTGGTAGGCGCCGTAGAAGCCGTTCCCGGTGTTGATCGAGTAGTTGCCACCGGACTCGCACTGGCGCAGCCGCGCGAAGTCGTCTGGCGTGGCAGCGCCGGCCGGTATGGCGGTGACCGCGAGGCCGCTGCCCACGAGCGCCGTGACCGCGCCGGTGGTGCGCAGCAGGCGGGCGGTCGATGACGGGCCCTGCTGGGCCCGGTGCCGGCCTCCCGTCCTGCGGGCGGACCCGGGGTCGCCGGACTGCTCAGACGGCATGTCCATCCTTCCCTGCGCCTGCGGGGTGAGCTGTCGGGTTCGGGCTGGGAATGCCCGGCCGGCTGCCGCTTGACGGGCCACTGGTGATGTCCACCGATGGCATCGCGTCCGACTGCCGGCTTCACCCCAAGGACGTGGCCTCAGCCGCGCCCGAAGTTGGGTCCCCCGCTCCTGCCCGAGCGGATGTGTGCTCCGCGCAGCGGAGCCATCTCCACACGCGGGTGGGGCAGGATTCGGCGTTCGCCCGCGCGACTCACCCAGGTCGGGCGAGTAGCACCGGACTGTAGCGAGTCGTCATCCTTCGCCGCAAACCGGGGTCACCCCTGGGGGCGAGGTGTCCCCGGTTCGCGACGGACACGGCGGTGACGTCGGCGCCGCCCGCGCGGCTACCGCCTGGCCGGCCCGTCGGCCGAGGGTGCGCGATCGTGCAAGGGAAGGTTCGCGCGGTTCTCGGGTCGTGGGCCGGGCCGGGACGGCGGCCAGGCCGCGGCTGGTCGACGACACCGCCGGACCCCTTGCCCCAACCGGCCAGCGGGCAGGCAGGGCTGGCGACCTCCGGTGGGGGCCGGAGGGCGGATGGGGGAAGGGGGCCCGTCGTCGGCATGGGTGACGGTCGGTGGGGCCGACCGTGGCGAGGTCCCAGCGGCGACGGGTCGTCTGGCCCTCAGTGACCTGGGCAGAGCCGCCGGCAGGCGATGGAAAGCCATTTTCGCCTGCTCGTCGGCCCGGTGATGCCGACCCGGAAAGGGAGGTGCCGGGCGGCGGCCCAGGCAGAGGCGCTACCCGGGGACTGGCTGGAGTGCCGGTCCCGGGACCCTGCCGCGATCGAGGCGACGAGCCCTCTCGCGGCCGGAGGCCTCGTGGACGGGGTCAGACGGCGGTGACGCCTGGCTGGCCAGGGCTCAGGCGAAGGTGGCGGCCCAGGTCCTCGCGCCGACGACGCCGTCGACGGCGAGGCCCTTGTCCCGCTGCAGCGCGCGGGCGGCGTCAGCCGAGCGAGGGCCGTAGTGGCCGTCGGCGGCGACCGAGTAGCCAATCTTGTTCATCTGGGCCTGCCAGGCCCGGACGTCGGCGCGATATTGGCCGGCCAGCGCCGTCGTGAACGGCAGCCGCGCCGTCGTCGACGAGATTGGCTGAGCCGTCAGTGGCGCTCTGGGGGCTGAACGGGAGGCCTGACCGGCCCCCGAGGAACTGGCGCCCGGCGCGAGCTGATCGGGGCCCATTCCGCGGCCGCAGTCCGGCCACTGGCCAAAGCCGGAACGCTGGGCGAGCCGCAGTGCGGCCTCGTCCTGAACGGCCGGTGGCGCGTCACTGGGAAGTCCCGAGTATCCGAGGCCCCGCCAGGTTCTCAAGGAGAACTGGTAAGCGCCGTAATATCCGTTGCCAGTATTGATGGAGTAATTTCCGCCGGACTCGCACTGTCGCAGTTCCGCCCACGTCGTCGAGGCGTTTGCGGGTGTTGCGGCGGCGAGTGTGCCACCCACGGCCGCGGCGATGACGGGAACCGCCACCAAGGACTTTCGCAACCGGCGCTTCGGGCCGGTCGTCGTGCGGTGAGAACCCTGCCGGAGTGGCTGACGCGGGCCGGCGGGCCCAGAGGAGAAGACGTGCCCGCTGGCGGTGCCGTCTGGTGAACATCCGGCCGATGGCCGGGCGAGGTGCCCGCCGGGCATGCGATGTCGACCAGGGGTACTTGCTTCGGACATGCGTGGTTGCCCTTTCCCCACGCCTGCGAGGTGAGCTGTCGGGTTCGGGCTGGAAAGAGATTCGCCCGGCCGCGCGACATCTTCGGTTGTGTTCGGCGCACGCGTTCGGTTTGGCGTGTCGTCAACACAGCGAAAGTCGGTCGGCTTCACCCCTAGGACGCCCGTCGCGGGCGAGACTGGCGCGGCACGTTATTCGGCCGCACCGGTCGCTGCCCGGATTCTTTCCAGGATCACTGGTCTGGCGTCCGGAGTCGGTTCCCCCGTTCCTGCCGCTGGGTTCAAAACTCGCCGGGCGGAGGCAGGATTCGGCGTGCCGCCCGGCGGGTGCCTGTCCTGTCGCCAGGCACGGCGAAGACCATAACCACATTCCTCGGCGTGGCGGCAAGCATCGAAATCGCACGTGAAGAAGGACACACCCGCGTGTCGGTCCTTGAAATCAGCTGGAAACGATGTTACGCGGGCGTGCGCGCGCTCATCTCTCCTATCCGGCCTGGTGGCCGGCGTTTTCTTGCTTCGGGTCGAACGCCCGTCGGCTGACTGTTTCGCCCTTAACCGGCGAGACCGTCCGGGCTTGCGGGCCACACGCGGGTCTGGTGCCTTCCGCGTGTCGCGCCGGAAAATAAACCTACCATTCTGCCGACCGAACCGCGCAATCCGGCCACGCGCGGGCGAAATGCGATCCTCGCAACATCGGTCCAGTAGGCCCAGTTCGGGCACATCCTGTAGGCGAATGAGTACCACTGGTTAGACTTCATCGATTCGATCTTCGAATGGGACGGGTGTCCGTGTCTGATCGTGGTCCGCCTCGGTGGCGGTGAGTGGTCGCCTTTGCCGTTTTGGGTAGTCGCTGGCGAGGCTGCCGGTTCGGCTGCTGCGAGGCGAACCCGCCGGTTTTGCGCCGGCTCGCATCGGCGCGGGTGCTACGCCGGAAACGTCGCGCCTTCAGGACAAGTTGGCACACGTTCAGGACAAGTCACGAGCGCGTTCGAGACAACGGCCGGTGGGCCGCCCCTCCAGTCGCGGGGACGAGGCGCATGAACCAGACAAAAGGGACGAAGTACCCGGATGCCAGCCTGGCTGAGCGGCGCGGACGGAACAGGCCGGACGGCGCAGCGTTCCTTCCGCGGTCGTCGATGTTGAAGGTTTGATATTGGTTCGCTCCGTGCGGGCGGCGCGCATCGCCCGCGTCCTCCGCAAGCTCCGGACGGCGCGTGCACCTCACGGGCTGGGGCTGGAGTACGTGCGCTCAGGCCGCTGTGGGTGTGGGTCGGTGTTGAAGGTTTGACATTGGTTCGCTCCGTGCGGGCGGCGCGCATCGCCCGCGTCCTCCGCAAGCTCCGGACGGCGCGTGCACCTCACGGGCTGGGGCTGGAGTACGTGCGCTCAGGCCGCTGTGGGTGTGGGTCGGTGTTGAAGGTTTGACATTGGTTCGCTCCGTGCGGGCGGCGCGCATCGCCCGCGTCCTCCGCAGGCTCCGGACGCGGGCGCTACGCGCCGTCCTCCTCCGCTCACGGGCGCTCCGGCGGCCTCCTCCGTGGTCCAACACGTCGCTTCGCTCGTGTTGGACCACTGCGGAGGCCGCCTCCGCGCCCAGCTCGGTTGCGTGCCGCTTGTACGTCACGCATCGAGCTGCAGGCTGAACAGGTATGTACCCGCCCAGCACACAGTTGGGCTCGTGACGTTCAAGCGTCACGCAACCACGCTGGCCCGGAGGCGTGCCTCCGCACCCAGCTCGGTTGCGTGCCGCTGCACGTCACGAGCTGGGCTAACGGTCATGGCTCGGCTACAAGAACCAGTTCAGCTCGTCACGTTGCAGCGCGACGCAACTGAGCTGGCCCGGAGGCGTGCCTCCGCGGAGGCCCGGCCCCCGAGCGAAGCGAAGGGGGTTGGGCCGCAGCGGAGGTCGCCGCAGGGCACGTCCGCGGAGGAGGACACGGCCCGGAGGTCCCTTGGGAGCGAAGCGAGCAAGGGGCCGCAGGGCCGTGCCCGGACGGAGCGGACCAGGAGACACAGCGCCGCGCCCGGACGGAGCGGACCAGGAGACTCAGACGCCGATGGCCTGCCCTGCACTACGGAGGTCCTCGCAGGCCTGGGCGACGCGCTTGGCCATGAACGCCTCGGCGGACTTGCCCCAGGTGCGCGGGTCGTACTGCTTCTTGACGCCGACCTCGCCGTCGATCTTGAGGACGCCGTCGTAGTTCTTGAACATGTGCTCGGCCACTGGGCGGGTGAACGCGTACTGGGTGTCGGTGTCCACGTTCATCTTGACGACGCCGTAGTCGAGCGCCTCCCGGATCTCGGAGAGCTCCGAGCCGCTGCCGCCGTGGAAGACCAGGTCGAACGGCTTCGCCTCGCCGCCGAGGCCCAGCTTGCCGGCGACGTACTGCTGGCCGTCGCGCAGGATCGTCGGGCGCAGTTTGACGTTGCCCGGCTTGTAGACGCCGTGCACGTTGCCGAAGGTGGCCGCCAGCATGTACCGGCCTTTGTCGCCCACGCCGAGCACCTCGGCGGTGCGCCACATGTCCTCGGGCGTCGTGTACAGCTTCTCGTCGATCGCGCCGACGACGCCGTCCTCCTCGCCGCCGACGACGCCGATCTCGACCTCGAGGACGATGTGCGCGGCCTTGCAGTCCGCGAGCAGCTCATCGGCGAGCTTGAGGTTCTCCTCCAGCGGTACCGCGGAACCGTCCCACATGTGTGACTGGAACAGCGGCTCGCGGCCAGCCTTGACCCGCTCCTTGGAGATGGCGACGAGCGGGCGCATGTAGGTGTCGAGCTTGTCCGCCGGGCAGTGGTCGGTGTGCAGGGCGATCTGTACCGGATAGGCCTTGGCGACATGGTGCGCGAACTCGGCCAGGGCCTCGGCGCCGAGCACCATGTTCTTGACCGTCGGCCCCGACAGGTACTCGGCTCCACCGGTGGACACCTGAATGATGCCGTCACTGCCGGCCTCGGCGAAGCCACGCAGCGCGGCGTTCAGCGTCTGCGACGAGGTGACGTTGATCGCAGGGTAGGCGAAGGCGTTCGCCTTCGCCCGGTCGAGCATCTCGGCGTAGACGTCTGGGGTCGCGATGGGCATCGAAAGCTCCTGTCAAAGGCGTCGGGCCACCGAGTAGGGACGCGGACCGGCTCGCCGGCCGGCGGCCGTCGCCCGCCGGCCGGTGGGCCGGGCACGGTCGGACGGCGCGAACCGGACGTGCTGGGGTCGCGCGCTGTGGGCTGTGTTGCGCGAAGGGTATGCCGTGAGGGGGGCGGGAGGGAGCCTGTTGCCGCCGACAGCTGCCATTGACATCTGCCACCGACATCGCGCGAGCCACGCGGACTCGTGCCTGCTGTGCCTCGTTACCGCTTGAGCTCGCGGCTGCCTACCGACTCGTGACTATTTACCCTTCGCCTCGTCATCCTGGCAGCGAACCCGTCGACTGAGTGCGGCACGGCCCGCCGCGCGCCGCACCTTTACCTCTCGTCCCTGGCTGACGCCTGGCACTGCTCCCATCCCGTTGGCTGTCAACCTGGCCACGATGCCGACCTGGGATCTTCCCACCGCCGCCCGAGCGCCCCAAGGTGGCAAGTCGAGTCAAACGTGAGAAACCCGACGACCCTCCTGCCCTGGCGGCTTGCGGTGACGAGGTCCGGCGACCCCTACCTACTCGGCCACAGCAGGTGACGGCGCATCAGCGCAGCGCCAACGAAACCACGTCCAGATCTGGATCCAGCCGAACCACCGCCAGATGCCTCAACCCGGACCCAGATCGGAGGGCGCTTTAGCGCCCGAGAGGCGGCGCGCGGCGGCGCGGCGGTGGGCGGTCCGCGCCCACCGCCGCGCGCCGCCACACTGAAGGTATGGATGTCGACCGTCTATCCGGCCTGACCCTGTATCTGACCGTCTTCGCGATCGTCTTCCTCGAGAGCGGCGTGCCGATCGGGTTCTGGCTGCCGGGCGACGCCATGTTGCTGGCCACCGGCCTGATGGCGGCGGATCCGGACCATGGAGTGTCGCTACCGGTGCTCGCGGCCGGCGTGACCGTGATGGCAGTCGCCGGAGTCTGCGTCGGCTATGTAACCGGCCGGCGGCTTGGTCGGCCCTGGATGGAACGTCGGCATAAGAAGTTGCTGGACCGGACCCAGGCTTTCTACGAACGCTTTGGCCCGGTGACGCTGGTGGCAGCTCGGTTCGTCCCGTGGGCGCGTACGTTCGCTCCGATCCTCGCCGGCGCGGTGCGGATGCCGTGGCCCCGTTTCCTGGCGGCTGCCGTGATCGGCGCGGTGATCTGGGGAACCGGGCTGCCCGCTTTGGGCTACGCGGCGTCGTCGCTGTCCGGCCTGGATGAGGCGACTCCGTGGCTCGCGCCAGCCGTGGTGATCCTCTCGGTCGTCGCCGGCCTGGCCGGCGAGCTCGTGCGCCGCCGCGTGTCTCGGCGTCGTACGGCGGCCCTGGCCGTCGCGGGTGTCGCCGTCGATGTCGCCGTCGCCGTCGATGTCGGCGAGGACGTCAATGTCGTTGAGGATGGTGAGGAAGAGCGAGCCGGGCTTGCGCCCGTCGAGGGCGGACGGTCGTAGCCGGCTGCCACCTGGTCCGGCCGAATGTGGTCCATTCGGCCGGTACCCGGCCGAGGCGATGTCGGACTGCACGTCCGGCCTCGCTGGGGGCCGCTTGGGCCACGGGCTGCCGTCGTCCGTACGGCGGGTTGGATGCCGTGCGTGGCTGAGATCCGGATGTGCTGTCATGCTGCATGCTGGGACGTGATCCGGACTCCGGCCGTGGACGATGCACGCCGAAACGCACGTCGAATGCAGGTCGAGTGCACGTCCGTACGCCTGGGGTGGCCTCACCCACGAGGTATGGGCAGGAGGGCTGACGTTGGCTCGGGTGGTGGTCACCGGCGCCGCGGGGTTTGTCGGCGGGGCGATTGCCCACGCCCTGCGCGGTCGTGGAGATGAAGTGGTCGCGCTCGACGTGGCCCGCGGCCCCGGCGTGCTCACCGCTGACGTGAGCCGGCAGGGTGACTGGGAGAAGGAGCTCGTCGGCGCCGACCTGGTGATCCACGCGGCGGCGGTCGGCATGGGCGGGGTCGGCGAGTTGCCGCCGATCCGCGGTGGCCGGCCGGTCGGCACGGCGCGGATTCTGTCGGCCCGGATGCGCCAGGTCCTGCTCGGTGGCACGGCTGCCGTGCTCGACGCCGCGGCCCGCGCCGAGGTGGGCCGGGTGGTGCACCTGTCCTGTGTGTCGGCGCTCGGCCCGGACATCGCCGACGATGTGGATGAGACCGCGCCGGTCGGGCTGACGGGCGACCCGCGCGCCGACACCTTGGCCGCCGCCGAGCAGGCGGTGAGCGCGGCGACGGCGTCCGGCCTGCCGGCCACCGTGCTGCGCCTCGGTGACGCCTACGGCCCGCGTGCGGGCCGGTGGACGGTGTGGCCGGTGCTGTTGCTGCGCTCCGGCCGCTTTGTTCTGCTCGATGGTGGTACCGGGTGGCTCGACCCGGTCCACATCGACGACGTGGTCGCGGCCGTGATCTCCGCCGCGAGCTCCCCGCGGGCGGTTGGGGAGATTCTGCACGTGACGGGTCCCGAATCGTGCACGGTCTCCGAGTTCGTCGGCTTCTACAGCCGGATGCTTGACCTGCCGACGCCGCGCTCGATGCCGGCCAGGATGTACTGCGCGCTGGACGAAGCCGCCACCGCCGTCGGACGGCTGCGCGGCCGGGTCGAGTCGCGCCATGTCACTCGTCAGGACGCCGTCACTCGTCAGGACACCGCAGCCGGCTCGGCTGGCGATGCCCGGGGTTCCGCCTCGATCACCGGAGGCGGCCGGGGGGATTTGCAGGGCACCCGACCGGAGGCCGGCCGCGCGGGGGAGTCGTCCGTCCCGTCCGCCGGCTCGGCGGCGCTCGGGATCGTGCGGGGACTCAGCGCCCGACTGGTCGCCGGCGTCGACCCGCGCGGGCGGATCGACCTCGGGCCGCTCACTGTGGCGGACGTGACCAGGAGCGGACGCTGTTCCGGCGAGCGGATCACGGCACTGACCGGCTGGCGCCCACATGTCGATCTCGCCGACGGTATGGGCCGCACCGAGGCGTGGCTGCGCGATCGCGGCCTGCTCGGCGTCCGTGAACCGTCCCGGCGCGGGTGAGCATCGTTCCCGACTGGCGCCGAAGTGGTGCCGGGTGGCTTGCGCGATGCCAAGGTGATGTTCGTTCGGAGGTCGGGTGGGTGACGGTGGGCCCGCGCTGACGACGTCCCGTCTGCAGGCCTTGCCGGTGACGTTGTGGAACGCGGGCTATGTCTCCGAGGAGCTCGCCCGCAAGGTCGCGCTCGCCGCGCGCACCGGGCCGGGGCTTGGCGTCGCCGGTCTGTTCGCCGGCCCGGACGCGCGCGGCACGGCGGAGCCGGCGGCCCTGCGCCGCGAGCTGCGCCACCGTGCCGGTGCCGGGCGCTCGGCGCTCACGTGGGTGGTCCGTGATCACAGCGGAACCGCCGTCGGCCTGCTCGGTGCCGACACCCGGGGGCAGCGTGCGGCCGTGGCGGTGGTGATCGGCCCGGACGAGCGGCGGCAGGGATATGGCGCCGAGATCATCCGGGCGTTGGCCAGCTGGCTCGAGGCCTACCGCTTCGTGCTGGTGGAGACACGGGTGCGGGCCGACGACGTGGCTTCGCAGCGGTTGGCCATGGCGACCTCCTTTCAGCCCACCCACGTCGCGTTGGTAGCCGGCTGGAAGCTGTGGTGCCGCCCGTCCCCCCGCTGATTTTGTTTGACCATCCGGCGGCGCTCGGCGCGCGCCTTGCGCCAAGCGCCTCGCGGCGCGCGCTCTCGTCCGGGGTGCTGGGCGGGCGCGGATCGTGCGGGGGCGCCCACTACTGGCTGTAATGGTGTGGACGGGGCGGGAGACCGGGCCGCACCCCCACCGATGGTGGATGGCGTAGTGCCAGAAGGCCGGTTCCCTGCGTCATAGACGCAGGTCGCCGCCGGAATTTGTGTCTGCGCTGGGACGTGCGCGCGGGCGGTGTGCGCTGCTACATTGTCGGCCAGCCGACAGTGCTCGGGTCTTGTTTCGTCGCCGATGCGTAGCTCCTGGCCGCCCGTAGGGTGTCCCGGCTGTTCATCCGGTGACGATCTGAGGCACCATGGCAAGGATGTCGCGGCCGGACTGGGGGCTTCATCGTCCGGATCGGGTATCCACGTCGGCTGACACCGGCGTGTGTCCGGGAGGGGAGCCCGACGGTAGGCGCAATGCGCCGAGGAGGTGCAGCATGAGCGTCGATTCCCCACGCCCGATCTCGTCGCGGACGCCACCGGCTGAGGTCACCTACGACCATCTGATCATCCCGCCGCACTGGCGTCGGCCCGACGAGTCCATCCCCGGCGGCCCGAACTCGCTCTTCCCGCCCGTCGACGCGGTCGCCGTTCCGCCGGCGCAGCCCTTGACCGGCCCGCACCCGACCGGCCCGCACGCGGGGCCGATGACCGGCCCGCTGCTCGTCGGCACGACGGCGCGGGCGTTCGCCAAGCTCGATGACATGATCCGGCTGAGTTCCGAGGACCGGGCGGTGATCGACGCCCGCCGCGACGAGGCCGAGCGGGCGCTGCGCGCGATCTTCCCGCCTCGGTGTGCGCTGCCGCTCGTCGGCGTCGCCACGATCGGCTCGGCCGGCCGCGACACCATGATCCGCCCGTTGGACGAGGTGGACATCTTCGCCGTGTTCAGCGCCGCGGGCGGAGCCTGGAAACGGTTCCGGTGGGACTCGCGCGACCTGCTGCTCTGCGTCCGCAATGCCATCGGCGGTGACCGGGTCCAGACCATCGGCACCCGCGGCCAGGCGCTGCGCGTCGTCTATGACACGCCGCCGGACGTGCACCTCGTTCCCGCGTTCGACCACCCGCGCGCCGGCTATGTGATGCCGGACCGAGTCGGCGGCTGGTTGCCGACCCGCCCCGAGCGGCACGCGAGCTGGACCGAGGACCTTGGCCCTCGGGTGATTTCCGCGGTCCGGTTGTTGAAGGCGTGGAACCGGGTCTGCGGCAGTCATCTGCGCTCGTTCCACATCGAGGCGCTGGCCGGAACGGTCCTTGCCGGCCGTGGCCTGAACACCCGCCAGGGACTGGCGACCGTGTTCCGTCACATGGACGAGGCCGGGCTGGCGATCGCCGACCCGGCGGACGTTGGCGGCGACCTGTCGACCTACCTGCGGCCCGACGACCTCGCCGCCCTCGGCCAGTCGACCCGGGTGGCCCGCTCCTACTCGGAGAAGGCGGTCATTGCGGAGACCGACGGCCGGCACGAGGAGGCCGTCGCCCTCTGGGCCGCGATCTTCGGCCCCGAATTCCCCACCTTCGGCTAGTTCCCCGCCTTCGGTCAAGAGTCGGACGACGGATGAGGGTCGGGGGACGGGCCGTCCGCCGGCCTGTCGGGGTGCGCCACGGCGGCGGTCCTCACCGGGTCGGTGCTGAGGCGGCTGGGCCACCACATCGCGGGCCCGATGTCCATGGCGAGCGCCGGAACCAGGACCGAGCGGACGACAAGCGTGTCTAGCAGTACCCCGAAGGCGACCAGGAAGCCGATCTCGGCGAGCTGTACCAGCGGGAAGACGAACAGCACGGAGAACGTGGCCGCGAGCACAACGCCGGCCGATGTGATGACCCCGCCGGTGACGGCCAGCCCGCGCATCACCCCGACCCGGTCGCCGTACTTCGCGGCCTCCTCACGGACCCGGGCCATCAGGAAGATGTTGTAGTCGACTCCGAGCGCCACCAGGAAGATGAACCCGAGCAGCTCCAGCGACGGGTCGGAGCCTGGGAAGCCGAAGACGTGGGTGAAGGCCATGGCCGACACCCCGAGCGCCGCCAGGAACGAGAGCACGACCGTCGCGATCAGCACCGGCGGCGCGACCACGGATCGTAGCAACAGCGCGAGGATCACCAGTACGACGCTGAGCACAAGCGGAATGATCAGCTGGCGGTCGCGCACCGAGGCGTCGCGGACGTCGAGGTTCACCGCCGTGTTCCCGCCGACCAGCGCGTTCGCGTCCGGGACGGCGTGGACCCGCTCCCGTAGGCGCTGGATCGTCGCGAACGACGCCTTGCTGTTTGGCGGGTCCTTGAGCACGACCAGGAACTGCGTCTGCCCGCCGCCGCTGACGCTCACCACCGACGCGGCGACGCCCGGCGTCGCCGTGATTGCCTGGCCCAGTGCGTCGGCGGCGGCGGAAGCACCGATCACGTACGTGGGCTCGGTCGCACCGGGCGGGAAGTGCGCATCCGCGAGCCGTTGCCCGACGACCGAGTCGGTGGACTTGCGGAAGGCGTCCTGTTGGCGCAGATCGGTATCCAGCGCGGCGATGCCGACCCCGAGGCCGGCCAGCACGACGACTGTCACCAGCCACACCATCCGCGGGCGAAGGGCGATCGCCACCCCGATCCGCGCCCAGGTGCCGGCCACCGGGGCGTCGGTCGGGTCGGGGGTGGCCAGCTCATCGTCAGGCTCGCGACGTTGGGGCGGAAGCACGATCACCCGGGGGATGTAAGGCCAGAACAGCCGGCGCCCGCAGATCACCATTGCGGCCGGCAGCAGCGTCATCATCGTGACGAGCGCCGTCAGGATCCCCACGGCGCCGACCGGTCCGAGGCCACGGTCCGAGTTCAGCTCACCTAGCAGCAGACACAGCAGGCTGATGACGACGGTGCCGGCCGAGCCCAGGATCGCAGGGCCCGCGCGGTGCAGGGCGACCCGCATCGCCTCCGCCGGTGCCGCATACCTGGTCAGCTCCTCGCGGTAGCGGGCGATCAGCAACAACGCGTAGTCGGTCCCCGCGCCGAACACCAGCACCCGCAGGATGCCCGCGCTCTGCCCGTTCACGGTCAGGCCCGCGTGCTGGGCCAGCAGGTAGATGATCGCCGTCGCGGCCTGGTCGGCGGCGCCGACGGCGACCAGCGGCACCAACCAGAGGAACGGCCCGCGATAGACGATCAGCAGGATCACCGCGACGACGCCGGCCGTCGCAAAGAGCAGGGTGCCCTCGACATCGCTGAACAGTGTGTAGGTGTCGACGATGATCCCTGCCGGGCCGGTGACCGACGTAGCGAGGCCCGGGGGCGCGAGCCCGCGCACGATCGAGCGCATCTCGTCGATCCGCTTCGCGAAGGCGTCCGCGTCCTTGGTCTGCGCCATCGGGACGACGAGCAGCGAGGCCTTTCCGTCAGGGGCGGGGATCGCCGGGGAGAGCTGGGTGGTCGCGAACGGCGCCAGGCGGGCCGCCGCGGTCTCGATCGCAGTCGTGTCCTGGGTAGTCAGCGACCCGTCCGCCCGGGCGAACACCACCACGGCCGGGATCGCGTCCCCACCGGGGAGGCTTCGCTGGGCCGCGAGCACCCGGGTGGACTCGGCGTCCGTGGGCAGGAAGGCGGCGGCGTTGTTGGTCTGGGCATCACCGAGGCGGGCCGCCAGCGGGGTGGCGACCAGCCCGAGCGCCAGCCAGAGGATGACCAGGATCCAGCGCGCCCACCGCCCGGTCGTCCAGCCGGCCACGGCCAGCCCCGAGATCTTCGCCGGGCGCGCCCCGTCGGCCGCGACCGGCGAAGCGTCCGCTTCCGCCGGCGCGTTCGCTTCCGCCGGCCCATCGGCCAGCACGCCCGCGGGAGTGGGCGCGCGGCGCGAGCGAGCCGTGCCCCCCGACCGGCGCATGCCAAGACCCCCCACCTGAAGCGCCATCCGACCAAGCCCGGCGCGAACCGCTCGCCGTCCCCCTGGCTGTGTGACGACGCGGCCCCGAGAGAGGATCGTCGCAGTATCGGGCCGGCCGCGCCGCCCGACGTCCACGGCCGAGGCCGGCCCCGGCCGCAGCTGGGTCGCTCGCCGGCTATCTGCCTGCCCGCCACCGAGCCGTCGTCCGCCGATACCCGGACGAACGCCCGCGGACGTCGCTCCCTACGCTTCTGCGGGACCGATTTGTCGGGGAACGGACGGTCCAGACGGGAACGGTCGGGCTGACCGACCGCGGCATGGGGGTAGGGAAAGACTGATGCGGTCAAGTCGGAAATGGGCCAGGACCATGGCAGCCATGGGGATGGCGAGCCTCGTACTGGTGTTGGCGGCATGTTCGGACTCGGATGGCGGGGCGGCTCCGGCCAGCCAGTCGTCGGCACCGGCCACGAGCGGGGCTGCCGTGACGGCCCCGGCGACGGCGACGGCCTCGGCTGTCACACCGCCGCAGGCGGCGGCCTACATCCTCACCACTGACTCAGGGTTCACCGGGTTCACTCCCGCGAACAGCTCCGCTGCCACCGACGCGGGGAGCACGCCGTTCGTCAAGCTGGCGTCCTGCCTTGGGGTGTCGGCCGCCGACGTGGCGGACGGTTCGACCGATCGGGCCGAGAGCGCCCATCTGACCAACAGCAGCACCGGTGTCACCCTCTGGTCGGACGCTCAGCTGGTTTCACCCGGGCAGCTCGACCGAGACACCGGCCTCCTGCGCCACCCGCGGTTCGCCGACTGCGTGACCGCCCAGACCAAGACGGACGCCATCGCCACGCTTTCGGCGAAGTACGGCGCCGGCGCGGTCGCCGACCCGGAGGCGGTGATCCGGGACGGCGTTCCACTGCCCGACGGGGCGCTCGCGCGTACCTCGGTCGTCATCCTCGCCGGCACCCCCAACGGGGGCCAGGCGCAGCTGTTCTACGACACCATCTACCTGGGATCCGACGGGGTGGAAGCACAGCTGCACCTGGTCTGCACGATCGACCCCCCAAGCGAGGACCTGGTCAGCGTGGCCGTAGCCCAGCTCGTAGCCAAGCTCGGCCGCCGTTAGCGGCGGTGTTTGGCCCAGGTCGTCGCGATCTCGGTGGCGACCTGGACGTTGCCGCGGACGACGGCGAGGTTGACTTCGAGGCTGCGGCCCGCCGTCTCGTGGTGGAACGCGGCGAGCAGGAACGGGGTCACCGCCTTGCCGCGCAGCCCGGCCCTGGCCGCCGCGGCGAGGGCGTCGGCCAGCACCCGGTCGTGCAGCTCGCGGTCCAGCGCCTCGGACTCGGCGACCGGGTTCGCGACGACGACCGCGCCGGGCGCGCCGAGCTGGTCGGCGGCCGCCATCGCGGCGCTCACCTGGTCCGCGTCCTCGACTCGCCAGTCGAGCCGGTGGCCGGTGCTCGGCAGGTAGAAGCCGGGGAAGTCCGCCGTCCGCCAGCCGAGGACGGTCACGCCGAGCGTCTCCAGCCGTTCGAGGGTCGCGCCGACGTCCAGAATCGATTTCACCCCGGCGCAGACAACCGTGATCCGGGTCGCGGCCAGCGTCGGCAGGTCGGCGGACTCGTCGTAGCTGACACCGCCGAAGGCCCCAGCGACACCGGCGAATGCCGCGGTCGCGTCGCCGCCGGCCATGTCGGCGCTGGCGCTGGCGCGATGCACGCCACCGAGGCCACCGGTCGCGAACACCCGGATTCCGACGCGCGCCGCGAGCCAGGCCGTCGAGGCGACGGTGGTCGCCCCGGTCCGCCCGAGCGCCGCCGCCGGGGCGAGGTCGCGAACCGACAGTTTCAGCACCTCGGCGCCCGCCGCGCCGGCCGCTCCCGGCGCCGGGGTGATCTTATCCAGGCCCTCGGCGTCCAGCCCGACCGTCGGCACGCCGTCGAGGATGGCGATCGTCGCCGGCACCGCCCCGCCCGCCCTGACCAGCTCCTCCAGCTCGCCGCCGACCTCCCGGTTACGCGGCGCCGGCAGCCCGTGGGCGAGCAACGTCGACTCCAACGCCACCACGGGCCGCCCGTCGGCGAGCGCATCTCCTACCTCGGCGGACACCTTGATATCGGGCATGGCCCGACGATAGGACGCCCACCGCCCGCCCCGCCGCGGCTTTGCCTGGCGGGAGGACCATGTAAACCTCCCGGCCGAGCTCGCTGCGCCGAGCTCGCTGGCCCGGGGGCGTGCCTGCGTGTGGGGTCGGGCGGGAAGGTTTGACATTGGTTCGCTGCGTGCGGGCGGCGCGCATCGCCCGCGTCCTCCGCAGGCTCCGGACGCGGGCGGTTGCGTGCCGCTGGGACGTCGCGAATCGAGCTACCGCCTGAAGAGGTACGTACCTGTCCAGCACTCAGCCGAATTCGCGACGTTCAAGCGTCACGCAACTGCACTGGCCCGGAGGCGTGCCTCCGCGGAGGCCCGGCCACGAGCGAAGCGACGTGGACCCCGCGCCAAGGGTCCATCTCGCTCGCAACGTTCAAGCGCAACGTTCCCGAGCTGGCCCGGAGGCGTGCCTCCGCGGAGGCCCGGCCACGAGCGAACCATCATATCCGATCATGTCCGGAAGAGACAGCCAATCGCCATAGGCCCTGACCTGCGCTAGCAGGGTGCTAGCAAAAATTAGCATGCCGCGTCGGACTTTCTGATCTTGGGTCAGACCGCGATGGCAACCGGCACCGGTGCCAAGCTTGCCCGCCAGTCCGAGAGTTGCTTTCGGTGGGTGATCTCCCAGACGACTCGGCCCTGTGCGGCACCTCGGGTGAAGACCGTGACCGGATGGGGGATGATCACCCCGCCGCTTTCCCAGCCGCAGCGTGGTCGGACTCCGCAGGTCACGACGGGTCGCGGTCCGACGTTGAGCGCGTCGCGCTGGTCGGCGAGAACGCGTCCGACGGCGAGGGCGAGCATGCTGCGTGCTGGGGAGACGAGCGCGGGGCAAGCCACGAGCACCCGTGCGGTGTTCTTGCGGGCCAGATCGGTAGCGATCGAGTCCGTCGGGTGGAGGCCCGCCGGTACGAAGGCGGGTTCCGGGTAGGTGTCCGCGAGCACACCCGCGCGTCG